>Ga0182738_1000030_pt1 | contig 323321 bp, 274 predicted proteins | sample eDN5th30CBELigMG_FD_128876 | JGI IMG/M metagenome (GOLD analysis project Ga0182738, IMG submission 128876) | Enriched Miracle-Growth compost microbial communities from Emeryville, California, USA - eDNA 5th pass 30_C BE-Lig MG (version 2)... ...
AGAACACATTGTTTTCTTGATTTTCCTTCGATGTATTGCATACCTAAATCTAAAACATTTTATTTACGTGTATGCATTATAGTTATACACAGAGTGTGTATAGTTTTTAGACAGTTTGACGTTCACCGGCTTGCTGCTGTGCTGGAATTTTATAAATGTCAACCTGGCAACTGAAGCCGATTGAAAAACCAAAGTACAAAATATATTCTGTTGCCAAACAGCGTAATGTCGGCTGGAACTACTGCTGATAACCAACAAAAGTTGATGCTGCGTTGCGTCAGCCAGCATAGCAGCAAGCCGATTGTTGTATGCCGTTTGTCAAATGATTAGTGTCCCCTTATAATAGAACGTCATAATGGATCTTTCTAAAAAGTCTTTGAGTGTCGTTCCTATGGTTGCTTTGTCGTTCCGAAACTCCACATAATATTCTGTCGGGTTAGCCACGCCAATTCTAAAAACCCAAAACTTAAAGCGTTTTGTCTGCGCATTGGGGTTTAGCCTTTCTAGTTGTTCAAAGCAGCAAATTGATAAACTGTCATTTCTTACTAAGTTGTAAAATACTCTTTGGTTCTGCGACATCGTGTCGAGTTCTGCTTGCTCCTTATGTGTTGTTTCTTTCCCAAAAACTATGTCGGGATTGAAAATGCCTGTTTGAAAAATTGTCAATATAGTTGTGTCTTCAAGAGAAATCTTCAACTTCTTGTCACCGAATTGATAGTAGGTGTTACCGATCTTTTTGATTTGTCCGTCAAATTTTGGGTGTTTTTCAGCTTTGTATATTTCCGACTTAAAAACACTTGTCGGTAAATAATACTTGTTGTCTTCAGAGTTTTGTCCAAAAAGATAAGTGAAACAAACTGTCAGCACTATGGTAAGTAGGGTCTTCATGAATGGCATACAACTCAAATATAGACGAACGTTTCTAATCTTGCAAACATTTTTATTTTAATATATATTTTTTGATTATCAATAATATATGGCTTTTTTGTGTAGTACATATTAATAAAAGTTGTGTTGCGTAAAGCCAACTGGCTATTTTTTGAGAAGGGCTTCAATATCCTCCAACGGACTTAAAATATGAAGTATATCTTTATTGGTCACATGTAGGTATTTCAGGGTTGTCTTTATGTCATTGTGCCCCAGTAGTTTTTGTATAAACACCACGTCTATGCCTTTATCAAGCAAATGAGTGGCAAAACTATGCCTCAATAAATGCATATTCCCTTCCTGCTTTATCCCCGCTTTAGCTTTAGCTTTCCTTAATACAGATTGTATGCTGCGGGCACTCAAATGCTCGTTTTTATATTGGCCTTCAAATAAATAAACTTCTGGCTTGTAATTCCTGTAATAGTCGCGCAACATGATGAGCATGCCTGGGCTGAGGCTTACCACACGATCCTTCTTTCCTTTTGACCGCTCAATAAAAAGCAGCTTTCTGTTGCCATCCACATTTTTCACTTTCAGAGATATTACTTCACTTACCCTGAGCCCACACGCATATGCCAGCATGATAATTGTTTTATGCTTCTTATTTTCTATGGAATTTATAAGGGTAGCTATTTCTTCCTTACTTATAACCTTTGGCAGTTGAAAGGGTTTTTTTGGCCGCGGAATTTCCCAAAAAAATTTATCTCTGCCCAACACTTGCTCATAATAAAATTTTACGGCATTTATACGCGAATGGATGACGGCTTCGCTAAGGTGTAAAACGGTGGAACAATATTCAAAATAATCTTTCAGCCGGTCTGATGAAAAGGTGTCAGCCCGGTTTTCTTTGATCGCCTTTAAAAACTGAATGAATTCATTGGTGTATGTGCGAACCGTAGAAGAACTGTAACTTCTTAAAACCAGTAATTGGCGATATTGCTGAAGTGCCTGCTTGTTTTCGTCACAAACAGAAGTATCTGATGGATCGAAAAATGGACGGTTAACTTTGAGTTCTGAAATATTTACAGTCAGATTATTGGTTGTAATCTTTTCCCTTGATGATAAACGCACATCATGTTTACTGCCGCCAGGGTCCAACTCTTTGCCTTCAATAATTACTTTACCCGACAGAGCTTCAATTAATTGATGATAACTTCCTGTATTCATCACTGTATACCAGCAGCTATGGGTCTTGCTCCACTTTCCGCCACAATTTTGAACTATCAATTGCACTTCTTTATTTTTTGGGAAATAAATCCCGATGCATTCTTTGTTGCGATGATAAAGGGGCTTTAATATTACCGTTTCCATATTTTGTTTTGAAAGCTGATTGTTTTGGTGGCGAAGATTTTGTTGTCCGTTTGCTGATTTAAAATAAATTGATGCTTACCAGCTTAATAAGGTAATATTTCACCGGAGTCATTTTCAATTTGTGATACTGCATTTTTTTCTTTTTTATCCAGAAGCAAAATTTGTTCTGCCACTACCTCGGTCACATATTTTTTTTGGCCATCTATATCATCATATTGCCTGTTGCGAAGTTTTCCCTCTATATATAGTAAGGCACCTTTTTTTACATATTGATTGGCAAAGTCGGCCAGTGCACGCCATAATATTATTGTATGCCAGTCGGTGGTAGATTTTACTTCTCCGTTTTTTAACCGGAAGGTTTCTGTAGTGGCGATTGTTACTTTGGCCACGGCTGTACCATCCTGAAGGGTTTTGTATGCTGTATCTTTTCCGGCATTTCCTATTAATATTACCTTATTGATCCCTTTCATTGATTTGTATTTATTAATGATGTTTGAATTTATAAAAGTTTGCAGTAATTTTCATTCATTAAATAACAACTAATTTCTCAGATAATTAAAAAGTTTTTAATTATCTGGCTTCTGATGCTTCAAAAGCACTTTTTCGGAAGATTTTTATAATGAAATTTTTCTCTCACCTGATAAGGTAGCGCGACCAGTTTTTATATAAAGTACCTGGAGATAAAATGGTATTTAAAATTGATTTAAAAAACCAACTCCGTGAAACTATTGGATCTGTAGGGGTAAATTGTGATTGATTATCCTGCTTTAATTTTTTTTATTATCAAAGATTGATTGCCGGCTTTTTACAGGCGTTTTTATATCATGCCTGCAACATACTTCCGTCAAAGGCACTTTTTCGGAAGATTTTTAAAATGGATTTTGCTCCTTAACGATTCCTTCGCCCACAGGCTGCCGGATGGAAGCGGAAAGCCCGGTGAGGATTTGCAGCGTGTGCCCCGTGCCGGACTTGCAGCGGACAGCCGGAACTGTGGCTCATAGCAGCACCATGTTGACAGCCCCAAAAAATGGTTCTCAAAAAAGCGGTAAGGTTGTTGGGTATAGAATTCAAAAAACGGGTGCGGAATATAGCAAATGCCATACGCATAGTTTTATTTTTTTTTATTCCAAAAAGTATATTTTTGTAACCATTAACTAAATTTTACAATCATGCAGGACATTGCAACAAAAGTTAAAAAAATTATTGTTGACAAGTTAGGGGTTGACGAGGCAGAGGTAACACCTGAAGCTTCATTCACCAACGATTTAGGTGCCGACAGCCTCGACACTGTGGAATTGATCATGGAATTTGAAAAAGAATTCAATATTTCTATTCCCGACGAACAGGCAGAAACCATCACTACAGTAGGACAAGCTATAGCATACCTCGAGGAGCATGCTAAGTAACCATCTTATTAAACTTCGCAGGCAAGCTTATGGAATTAAAAAGAGTAGTAATAACAGGATTGGGCGCCATTACGCCCCTGGGAAAGTCTGTTTCTGAATATTGGGACGGGCTTATAAAAGGAGAATCGGGTGCCGCACCCATTACGCTGTTCGATTGCTCAAAATTCAAAACAAGGTTTGCCTGTGAGGTAAAAGATTTTGAACCTACCGATTATTTAGAAAAAAAAGAAGCCCGCAAGCTCGACCGCTTTACGCAATTTGCGTTGGTGGCCAGCGATGAGGCAGTAAAAGATGCCGGAATCAATAATGAGAATATTGATCACGACCGCGTAGGTGTAATTTTTGCCAGCGGCATCGGCGGCATCAATACGTTTCAGGATGATGTCATCAATTTTGCAAAAGGGGATGGCACTCCAAGATTCAATCCTTTCTTTATTCCCAAAATGATATTGGATATTGCGGCAGGGCAGATTTCCATGCGATACGGATTCCGAGGTCCGAACTTTGCCGTGGTAAGCGCCTGCGCCAGCAGTACCAATGCACTTATAGATGCCTTTGACAATATCCGGTTGGGAAAAGCGGATATCATTCTTGCCGGAGGCAGCGAAGCGGTGATAAGTGTGGCCGGAGTAGGTGGCTTTAACGCAATGAAAGCACTGAGCGAACGCAACGACGACCCCAAAACTGCCAGCCGTCCTTTTGATAAAGACCGTGATGGCTTTGTAATGGGCGAGGCAGCCGGTGTGATGGTGCTTGAAGAACTGGAACACGCCAAAGCACGCGGCGCAAAAATTTATGCCGAAATCGCCGGAGGCGGCGCTACCGCAGATGCACACCACATTACAGCTCCACACCCTGAAGGATTGGGCGCACGCAATGTAATGAACGTCGCACTAAATGATGCAGGCATGAAACCCGAGGATATAGATTATATAAATGTACATGGCACCAGCACGCCGCTGGGTGATATTGCTGAAACCAAAGCAATACTGGATGTATTTGGCGAAAAAGCTTACGATCTTAATATCAGCAGTACAAAATCCATGACAGGCCACTGCCTGGGCGCCGCCGGCGTAATGGAAGCGCTGGCATGTGTGCTGGCCGTTACAAAGGATATCATTCCGCCTACGATCAATCACTTTACAGATGATCCGGAACTGGACCCTAAGCTCAATTTTACTTTCAACAAAGCACAGGAGCGCGAAGTGAACGCTGCGCTTAGCAACACTTTTGGCTTTGGGGGCCATAATGCTTCCGTGATCATCAAGAAATACAAAGAGTAATTATTGCGACTTTTTTATTTGTGATTTTGATATTACTTAAAATCATGGATTGTTTTTTGCTTTTGTAGAAAATCAATATTAAATCTTAAACTATAAAGCAATGGATAATAGCTCTGTATCTACGTTTGAAATAGAAAATTTTTTAAACCGCAGATTAGGTGAAAAAGAAGCTGAGGAGATTATGGAATATATCAACGCCGAAATAGACGCAAGGGTAGAAGCGCGCACTGCAGAAGTGCGTAATGAAATTACCACCTGGCGAAATGATCTGAAGAAAGATTTTGCCACCAAAGAAGATGCAGCCGCGCTTCAACAAAAACTCGTAAAAAGAGTAAGTGCAGTGGAAGGCACCATCATACTTTGGGGTTTTGTATTCTGGCTTACCATTATTCTTGCCGTGTACATCATATTTAAGTTTGTACTTTAATTACAATGCGAAAACCTGCACTTTTGATTTGCGCTGTCATAATTTGTAAATCCGTTTTAGCACAAAATTCAACTGCAGTTGGTTCTTATCATGCGCTGTCAATCAAAAAATCTATTTCAAAAAAATGGTTTTTGTTCACTGATCCTGAACTTAGAGGTAACCGTTTTTTTTCAGGTTATTTTTATTATGAAATTAAGGCAGGTGCCGGTATTAAAGTGAATAATAACTTACAAATAAGCGCTGCTGGCGGGGTGTATGAAACTTTTAAAACGTTTGAAAGCCATTCTACAAAAGTAAAGTGGAAGGTATGGCAGCAGGCCCTGTACAAACACGAATGGGGAGTTGCTGATATTCGCCATAGACTTAGAATAGAAGAAGAATTGACAAATCATTTTAAACCTTTTCCAAGGTATAGGCTGGAGGTCAGGGTTCCCTTAAATAATAAGAAAATAGAATCGAATACTTTCTTTTTAACCGCATACAATGAAGTCTTTTTTCAATTTTCAGATCCGGCTTTTAAGCGCAATCGTTTTTTTGCAGGGGCTGGCTTTAAGATATCCGATGAAATTTCAGCGCAGGCCGGTTTTGTTAGGCAGATTGATTATGAAGTATCAGGTTCTTATGGCAAAACTTTCGTTTATTCAGGTTTAAGTTTCGATCTGTAAACTTTATTTGGACCGGCTTCTTTTTTTTCTGCCGATATCATCCATTTTATTTCGAAGTTTAGAATGCTTTGTTGGTGGATTGCCAAGTAAAAATCCATAGGGTTTTAATTCTTCAATATGATCGCAAATGATTTTGGCGATGGCAAGTATGGGTAAAATTAATACCATACCGCTGATGCCCCAGAGTAATTCGCCAACTACCAAACCCACAATAGTAAAAAGCGGATTGATATTTACTTCGTTTCCCACAACCAGCGGTTGCAAAATATAACTTTGTATAAGCTGTACCAATGAATAAACAATCAGCACACCTACCACCATAGATAAACCGCCGCCCTGCGTGAGGGCCATCGTTGCAGCCAGAATATTTCCGACTAAATTGCCAACAAAAGGAGCTAGTTCGAGCAACCCGCACAGTATGGCAAAGAAAATAGCGTTTTTTAATCCAAGGATCGAAAAACCAATGCTGTACATGATCCAAAGGCTGGCAATCATCATGCCCATGCCCATAATATAATGCTGGGAAACTTTTTCGATGGTGGCGATCGCTTCTTCGGCATTTCCTTTTTCACGGCGCGGAATGATTTTTAAAATAAAATTTCTGATGTGATTGCGGTAAAACATCATCATAAATACATATACCAACATCAATATAAAATCAAGAAAAGTGCTAAAGAAACTAAGGCCTAGTGAGGCGACCCAGGAAGCCGGATTTTCTGTGGATTTAAGAATTTGATCTTGTTTGGACTTTGAAATGGAAAAGTGTTCTGCAATGTAGTCTTTTATATCCTCAAAAGCTGACTTTAGCCTGTACTCAACATTGCCCAGGTCTGATGCGAGGTCTTTCACCTGCCAGGTGATAAGGAAAATAATCCCTGATATTACAGCCAGAAAAGTGAGAATGCACAGTGTAATGGCGAGTGCGCGGTGTAATCCCCACGATTCTAATTTTCTGCACATCGGCATGAGCAGCAAAGAAAATAATAAAGCAAATGCAAGTGGTGCAAGAATCGGTTTTGCGAAATAAATACCGGCAAAAAATAAGGTAAGGGCAAGCAGTACTTGCCATGCCTTTTGTAAACGGGTAATTTGCATACCGCAATTACAATTAAAAGTTGTGCCAAACACAACAGATAATCGTACACTAAAATTTTTTTTTCTCAAATTCAATTAACTTTAAACGGTAAAAATGAAGCGTGGCAGTTTTTAGTTCAATCTTTAGTTCAAAAAAAGAGCGGGAATTTCGTAACCAGCTCGCCAATGTGCTCGGCTTTAAACCGGGTAATATTGACCTGTATCGTACGGCACTCAGCCACCGCTCGGTGCGCGAGGGAACCGACGAGAATAATGAAAGGCTTGAATTCCTGGGCGATGCAGTGTTAAGTTCTATTGTAGCTCATTTTCTGTTTATGAGATATCCATATAAAGAGGAAGGCTTTTTGACAGAGATGCGGAGCAAAATGGTGAACCGCAATCAACTGAACGATATCGCCGTTAAGATCGGTTTGAAAAAAATTACCTTATTTAATAAACTTGATAACTCACTTAAAATATCACAGATATTCGGCAATACACTTGAAGCATTGGTGGGTGCGGTTTATCTTGATAAAGGATTTGAGGAAACCCGAAAATGGGTTACCAGCCGCATTATTAATTCGCACTTATTTTTGCAGGATCTCGAAAATATTGATATCAACCTGAAAAACAAATTGTACGGATGGGCCAATAAAAACGGGAAGCTGTTGGAATTTGATACGGTGGAAGAAAAAATTGAAAAAGGAAGAAGGTTATTCACCATCGGTGCATTAATAGATGGAGAACTGATAGCCGAAGGCAAAGGCTTTAATAAAAAAGATGCCAGCCAGATAGCTGCACAGCGTGCGATAGAGAAATTGAATATAGTTTAAAATTTTTACCAGAAATAATCATGAAGTTTGGACTTTTGGGAAGTGGAAGCTGGGGAACGGCCTTAGCTAAATTATTAACGGACAATAATAATGATATCAACTGGTGGCTGCGCAGCGATGCGAATATCGTTTCATTCAAAACCCGCCATCACAATCCACAATATCTGCGTTCGGCGATCTTTAATACAAAACAGATCAACTTTTCTTCAGATCCCATGCAGGTGATTTCTGAAAGTGATGTGATTGTAATAGCAGTGCCGTCGGCATTTGTAACCGATGCTTTATCAGGCTTACCAAAAGATGTTTTTGAAGGAAAAAAAATCGTGTCGGCTGTAAAGGGAATTTTGCCTGATGAAAATGTGTTGCTCAACGATTTTTTAAAAAACAGGTTTGAGGTAGTACTCGAAAATTATTTTACAGTCTTGGGCCCATGCCATGCAGAAGAAGTGGCTTCAGAAAAACTTTCCTACCTTACCTTTTCGGGTATTGATGAAGATGAGACTAAAAAAATTGCATCCGGATTTACCACACCTTATCTAAAAACGATTCATAATACAGATGTGATCGGTGCGCAATATGCCGCTGTGCTGAAAAATATTTATGCCATAGGCGCGGGCATGGCACATGGCCTTGAATATGGCGATAATTTTTTAAGTGTGCTTATCGCGAACAGCGCCGATGAGATGGCCGGTTTTTTAAGAAAATCAGGGCAGCAGGTGGAAGTAGGCTCCATCGAACATTCGGCAATAACCAAAAATGAAAACAGAACGGTCACCAATTACGCTGCAAGCGTGTATTTGGGAGATCTGCTAGTAACGTGCTATTCACTGTACAGCCGCAACAGAACATTCGGAAATATGATCGGAAAAGGATACTCTGTAAAAAGCGCTCAACTGGAAATGAATATGGTAGCAGAAGGTTATAACGCCAGCAAATGCATTTATCTGATCAATGAAAAAGTAGGAGCCGATATGCCGATAGCAGAAACTGTTTATGATATTTTATGGAATCATAAAAACCCGGAGATTGGTTTTGAAAAAATCGAATCTATCTTAGTATAATCAGAAAGCTATGATGAAAAGATATTTTTTGCCGGGATTGATTTTTTGTTCATTGATCTTTTTTGCCTGTGGCAAAGAAAAATTCATTAGCAGTGGCGATGCGCTTATTTCACTAAGCAGCGACACCTTATTTTTTGATACCGTTTTTACCACCCGTGGATCTGTTACCAAATCGTTTAAAGTAATAAATGAAAATGATCAAAAATTAAAGCTTTCGCAGGTGCGGCTCGCAGGTGGAAATAATTCGCCCTTTAAATTGAATATTGATGGGAAGGCCTCAACAGAAGCGAGTGACATTACTTTAAACGCAAACGACAGTTTGTATGTTTTTGTACAGGTGAATGTGGATCCCACGGATGCACAAATGCCTTTTATATTACGCGATAGTGTGGAGATTAACTTTAATGGAAATACACGGTGGGTGCAGCTTGAGGCTTATGGGCAAAATGCAATCTTCTTAAAAAATAAAGTGGTAACCGGCAGTGAATTGTGGACAGATTCTTTGCCTTATGTTATTTCCGGATTCTTGCAAGTGGATACCGGAGGAATGCTTTCCATTACAGCAGGAGCGAGGATATATATGCATGCCGATGCACCCGTATTGATAGATGGAAGTTTATCTGCCATAGGAACTGTTGATCGCCGCATTACCTTTGCCGGCGACAGGCTGGATGAGGATTACAAAGATCTGCCAGCGGCCTGGCCCGGTATATTTTTCCGAAGCACAAGTGAAAGCAACGTGTTGAAAAATGTAGTGGTTAAAAATGCTTACCAGGGCATCATTGCCCAGGATTTGCCCTCCGGCCCACTGCCGAAAGTTTCCATTTCTCAATCTGTTTTTCAGAATATTTATGATGTAGGCATCCTTGCGTTAAACAGTTCTATCCATGCCGAAAATTCGTTGATCTTAAATTGCGGTAGCAACATTGCCTTATTATTGGGTGGAGATTATGCTTTCACAAATTGTACCGTCGCTAGTTTTGGCAGCTATTATGTTAACCACAAAAATCCTGTGTTGCAATTATCCGATTATTACGAACAGGCAGGAACGTTATTTACAGCTCCGCTTGTGGCTGAATTTACCAACTGCATATTTTGGGGCGACTTTGGAACAGTCAACAATGAAATTTTAGTAGCAAAAAAAGGTTCATTACCTTTTGATGTACGGTTTTATAACAGTATTTACAAAGCCAAAGATCCGGTGATCAACGCAACCTTTACTGATTGTCTGCTTAATGCCACCCCTTTGTTTGACAGTGTCAATACTGCCAAAAATATTTATGATCTGCATTTTGAAAAACATCCCGAATCACCTGCCCTGAATGCCGGAAAACTTACTCCATTCTTATTTGATCTGGATGGAAAAGCGCGCGATGCGCAGCCGGATATTGGATGCTATGAAAGAAATTGATTGAAGAAGAATAATTTATTGCCATGAAAGTTCTAGCGCTCAGCAGTTCGCGTTCCGCAAATTCGGCTTACCTGCAACCTGCCATTCCCTTTCTCAAAAAAATGTTTGGTGCCAAATCATTGCACTTTATATTTATTCCCTTTGCATCGGTAGGGGGCTATGATCAATATTGTAATAAAGTGGCAGAAGGACTAAAAGATTTTCCTTTTACCATTGAATTAATTGATAAAAATGATCCGGTAAGTTCATTAAAAGCATGTGATGGTGTGATGGTAGGCGGTGGCAATACCTTTAAGCTATTGCATGATCTGTACGAATTTGATCTTGTTGAAATATTGAAAAACAAAGTAAAGGCCGGCCTGCCATACATTGGCTGGAGTGCGGGCTCAAATATTCTGGGTCCATCTATAAGCACGACCAACGATATGCCGATTATTCAGCCTGAAAGTTTTTCTGCCTTACAGATCTTTCCTTTCCAGATCAATCCGCATTATTATAATCAGTCGCTTCCCGGATTTAATGGTGAAACACGCGATCAAAGAATAGAAGAATTTTTATCACTTAATAATGATGGAAAAGTGATTGCGCTTCCTGAAGGTAGTGCGTTGATAGCCACAAATGACCATATTTCATACCATGGAAAAGATGCAGGCTTCCGGTTTTCTATCTTTCAAAAAAACCTGAAAAAAGTGCTTTTGACGGATGGTGAAACACTAACAATTTGAGCTTCTCAAATTTTTATCTTTTCTTTTGAAATAAAATTTTACCTTTGCACACTTAAAAAATCATGCCGTAACATGATAAGCGGCCTGCCCCGGCGGGTACTCATTCTGTGAAACTAAGGCATGTACCAGTTTTTTATAAAACCCATAATTGTACATGAAATTAAGTCAATTCAAATTTGACCTTCCTTTAAACCTGATTGCTCAAAATCCAACCAAAAGAAGAGAAGACAGCCGGTTGATGGTCATCGAAAGAAACACCGGAAAAATCGAAAACAAACATTTTAAAGACATTCTTGAATACTTTGGCGACAAAGATGTGTTTGTAGTGAATAACACCAAGGTGTTTCCTGCCCGCATGTATGGGCGCAAAGAAAAAACCGGTGCCCGAATCGAAGTATTTCTTCTGCGTGAATTGCACAAAACCAATCGCCTCTGGGATGTGATCGTTGATCCTGCCCGGAAGATCCGTGTTGGTAATAAATTATACTTTGGTGAAAATGATGAATTGGTAGCTGAAGTGATTGATAATACCACCAGCCGCGGCCGCACCATCCGTTTTCTTTGGGACGGCCCTGAAGAAGAGTTTAGAAATATGCTCTATTTCATGGGAGAAACTCCGCTTCCAAAATATATAAAGCGTAAACCTGATGAAGATGATCGCGAACGATATCAAACGGTGTATGCAAAGCACGAAGGAGCAGTAGCCGCTCCTACAGCAGGCCTGCATTTTAGCCCCGAACTGATAAAAAGATTAGAGATAGAAGGTGTTCGTTTTGCTGAAGTGACCCTCCACACAGGGTTAGGCACTTTCCGACCCATAGAAGTAGAAGACCTGAGCAAGCATAAAATGGATGCTGAATATTATCGGATAGATGAAGAAGCCTGCAAAATTGTAAATAAAGCTAAAGAATCAAATCACCGCATTTGTTCTGTGGGAACCACTACTATGAGAGCGATGGAATCTTCTTTCACTGCTCAGAAGTTGCTGAAACCTTCCGAAGGTTGGACGAACCATTTCATTCATCCGCCTTATACATTTAATATAGCAGACAGCCTGATTACAAACTTTCACTTGCCAAAAACAAGTTTACTGATTATGGCTTGTGCTTTTGCAGGTTATGATCTGATGATGGAAGCGTATAAGAAAGCTATAAAAGATAAATACCGGTTTTTCAGTTATGGCGATGCTATGCTGATTATCTAAACCAGGGTTGGGAATGCAGTTTTCATGGACGCTTTTTATGACCATTTTCAAGAGAAGAAACTATGTTAAATGCAACGGAAATTTTTCTCTTCAAAATTTTTGCATTAAACATTTTCCATTACCTTTGCCTTCCCAAAAAAATAGCGGTTTCGTTATTGGAAAGGAAAGTTCATTTTTTATTGAAAAAAGAGCAAGTGCCAGTGTAGCTCAGTTGGCCAGAGCAGCTGATTTGTAATCAGCTGGTCGGGGGTTCGAATCCCTCCACTGGCTCTTTAATAAAAGTGTTTTTAATCACGCAGACAAGCATGATGTTGTGAGGAAAAACGGGCAGATGGCCGAGTGGTTAAAGGCGACAGACTGTAAATCTGTTCTCTCCGGAGTACGTAGGTTCGAACCCTACTCTGCCCACTTTTTTTTGTGTTGATGGTTGAAGAGCTTGTCCGCTGTGGCGGATTGAAGTTTAAAAGTTATTTGAAATAAGAATTAGAGCTGAATGAATTTGAACTTCAGCAGTAAGAATATTAAAATCCGCAGTGACGGATCAGGGGTAGAGCATCCGCCGCGGCGGAGAAGAGGTCGTGAGTTGAATGAGATTAAAAGCTGTTGTAGCTCAGGGGTAGAGCACTTCCTTGGTAAGGAAGAGGTCGTGAGTTCAATTCTCATCAACAGCTCATTTGGATAAAGCTTAATAATAATTATAAGCGGAAGTAGCTCAATTGGTAGAGCGATAGCCTTCCAAGCTATAGGTCGCGAGTTCGAGGCTCGTCTTCCGCTCAAAAATATTTTCACTGGCTACGGCAGGTGAAACTTTTTAACACATAAATTAAAACAAAAACAATGGCAAAAGAGAATTTTAAGAGGGATAAGCCCCACGTTAACATTGGTACAATCGGACACGTGGATCATGGCAAAACCACATTGACTGCCGCTATAACCGATATTTTGTCTAAACAAGGTTTGGCGGAAAAAAGGAACTACGCTGATATCGACGGCGCTCCTGAGGAAAAAGAAAGAGGTATTACTATTAATACATCACACGTAGAATATGCAACTGATAAGCGTCACTATGCGCACGTAGATTGCCCGGGTCACGCTGACTATGTTAAGAATATGATTACAGGTGCTGCGCAAATGGATGGCGCTATCCTGGTAGTAGCTGCTACAGATGGTCCAATGCCACAAACTAAAGAGCATATCCTTCTTGCACGCCAGGTAGGTGTTCCCCGTATCGTGGTATTTATGAATAAAGTTGATCTCGTTGACGATCCTGAATTACTTGAACTGGTAGAAATGGAGATCCGCGAATTGCTTACTTCTTATGGCTTTGATGGTGATAATACACCGATCATCCAGGGTTCTGCAACAGGTGCTTTGGCAGGTGATGAGAAATGGGTTTCTAAGATTGTTGAACTGATGAGCGCAGTAGACGAATATATTCCTTTACCTCCACGCCCGGTTGATCAGCCATTCCTTATGTCTGTAGAAGATGTATTCTCTATCACAGGTCGTGGTACTGTAGCTACAGGTCGTATCGAAAGAGGCCGTATTAAAGTGGGTGAACCTGTTGAAATCGTAGGTTTGATGGAAAAGCCGCTTACATCTACAGTTACAGGTGTTGAAATGTTTAAGAAATTGTTGGACGAAGGTGAAGCAGGCGATAATGCAGGTTTGTTGCTTCGTGGTATTGAGAAAACTCAGATCCGTCGTGGTATGGTTCTTTGTAAGCCCGGTTCTATCACTCCGCATACAGAATTCAAATGCGAAGTGTACGTTCTGAGCAAAGAAGAAGGTGGACGTCATACTCCATTCTTCCAAAAGTATCGTCCTCAGTTCTATTTCAGAACTACTGACGTAACAGGTGAAGTTTCTCTTCCTGAAGGAACAGAAATGGTAATGCCTGGTGATAATACTTCTCTTACTGTAAAACTAATCGCACCTATCGCGATGGAAAAAGGTTTGAAATTCGCTATCCGCGAAGGTGGCCGTACAGTAGGTGCAGGACAGGTTACTGAAATTATCAAGTAAGCCTTCAAAGTGACTTTCATTTTGAAGCAGATATAAAAAATAGAAAAAGGTACCTTTGGATTTATGCCGGAGGTACTTTCTCTATTTAGAAAGTTCTTATAGTTTGTCGCCCGCTTTTTTGCCTGCGACATAATTACGGGCATAGTTCAATGGTAGAATAGAGGTCTCCAAAACCTTTGATCAGGGTTCGAATCCTTGTGCCCGTGCAAAGGAATATTTTAAAAATAGTTTTATGAATAAAATCGGAATGTACATCAGAGATTCTTACAAAGAGTTGATGCATAAAGTGACCTGGCCCACCTGGGATGAGTTACAGCAATCAACCATGATCGTACTGGTGGCAACCATCATTATAACCGCTGTAGTATGGCTGATGGATAAAGTATCCAACGCGGTTATGGAATTTATTTATTCTTTATTTAAGTGATTATGACAGATAACAACGAAGATGTGAAGATTGACAGTGCTGCTTCGGAGCAACCACAGGAAAGAGATACTAAATGGTATGTGCTGCGTGTGGTAAGTGGAAAGGAGCGCAAGGTGAAGGAGTATTTAGACAAAGATGTAGTTAGAAATGGTTGGGATAAATATATTACCCAGATATTTCTTCCGGTAGAGAAAGTATATAAAGTGGTAAATGGAAAAAAAGTAATGCGTGAAAGAAACTTTTATCCCGGCTACATTATGATAGAAGTGTTAAGTGGAAAACTGAGTGATGAAATGATACAGCATTTGAGCAACATTTCAAACGTAATGCATTTCTTAACCGACGGTAAAGGTTCTAAAGGAAATATCATCAGCCTGCGCAAAAGTGAAGTGAACAAAATGCTTGGTAAAGTGGATGAAATGGCCGAAAGCGGTGGTATTACTATGAGCGAGCCGTTTATTACGGGTGAAACAATCAAGATTATCGACGGGCCGTTCAACGATTTTAATGGTGTGATAGAAGAAGTGAATGACGAGAAAAAGAAATTGAAAGTTCAGGTAAAGATCTTCGGCCGCGCAACACCTGTAGAATTAAGTTATATGCAGGTAGAAAAAATCATCTGATCAATCATATAGATAATTGAGCAAAGCCTGCCCATAAGGGTGGGCTTCTTTTTTTGAAGAAATATATTTTTAAAAATTGCCGAAATAAGTGCTTCTGAAAGCAGTTTGTAATTCAAATTCGTCAAATCTGATTGCTTAAAAAATCAGACCATTCAAACAACATTTTTGTAAGCATAAATGAAGTAAAGGCTAATTTAATGAGCGGTCGCAGAATTTCTTTTTGTACATTTGCGGCCCTGTTGGAGAGTTGTCCGAGTGGTTGAAGGAGCACGCCTGGAAAGTGTGTATATCAGCAATGGTATCGAGGGTTCGAATCCCTCACTCTCCGCAAAACAAAAACAAAAGCGCAAAGCATTTTTTATTTTGAAGCGCTGATTAAACTTGTTTAATCAAGTGCGGAGAAATAAAAAATGAACGCACACAGTGCGGTGCTTTTGTTTTTGTTTTGAACTCCCCTTCCCAGGGATCACCGGAGGTAATCCCATCAATTTTCAGATTTATTTTGAAGCACTTGATTAAACTTGTTTAATCAAGTGCGGAGAAATAAAAAATGAACGCACACAGTGCGGTGCTTTTTGTTTTTGTTTTGAACTCCCCTTCCCAGGGATCACCGGAAGTAATCCCGCTATGATATTTTTTTAAAAAATCGGTAAAAAAGTGCTTTTGACATAGCAAAAAAAAGCACCATCAAGAGGCGCTTCAATTATTTAATAAACTACAATTGTAGATGCTCTGCGTTTTACTGCCGTATCTGCTTTTGTAAATAAAATAGATAATGTACCCGAATGACAGGCTGCAGAAACAAAACTTGTATCTACATAATCAGGCAAGGCTATTTCACTTTTAAAAGTTTCCATTTTTCTTTGAGTCTTCACAGCTAAATCATTGGAAACGGAGGTTGACTGTTGTTTCATTCCATAAATACATAAATCGCCTTCGTCATTTATTTTAACTACCAGGTTTTCTCTTTTCAATCCGGGCACTGTAAGCTCTACTTTATAATATTCTTTAGTTTCAGACTGGCAGATATTTAATTCTACCTGATCATCATCTAATTCAAAATAACCTTCGGTCATTGCTTTCAGCAATTGTTTTTTTGGAGTGTATTGGCCGGGATAGGCATCGGCTTTTTTAAAGGTGCGTGGAGATAGCATAATTGATATTTTAAAAGATCTGAAGGATTAAGGTTGAAACCCGATGTTGCACCTGTAATTTAATGGATTAATTCGGTAATAAAAAATGATTTAAATCAGTTCATTACTAAAAAACCTGTGCAATTTCATCCTAAAGAATTTACCAAATTACATGCCGAACAATGTTACTTTCCCTTTTTTCGCTTGCGCGAATCATAAAGTTTCTTGCACTCATTGATGAGCTGTATAAATTGGCTTTGCAGGTAGTCGTTTTTGTCGGCTGTTTTTAGAGCGATCTTCGAAATTGTATCCCACGAAACATCAGGAAAATAATTTGATTTTTTGATCTTCAGGCCAAACATGGTAATAGCTGTGGCAAACTGCAGGCTGCTATTAATATTATTGAATGATTCATAATTATAATAGCAATTGAATTTTAAATCTTTGTTCGTTGTATCATTTGGCTCACGATAGTGAATATTAAAGGTACCTGCCGGGCCATCTTTAAATAATTTGTCGGGTTTTTTAGGAACAATTTCAAATACAATCGTATTTCCTGATGCCGATCCTACTTCGCCACCTTCCGGCTGGCCGATAACTTCCTTAAATCCGCTTTTTTTATTATCATAACCAATCAGGCGATATTGTTGAATCAATTCAGGGTTAAACTGTACGGTCATATATACATCACTTGCCACGCTGTATAGCGTTTGTGTGAGTTGAGTTACCAACACTTTTTCAGCTTCACCAATATTGTCGATGTAGGCAAAATTTCCATTTCCTTTTTTAGACAATATCTCGATTTTCGAATCTTTATAATTACCCATTCCAACGCCGAGGCAGGTGAGATATACACCGGATTCTTTTTGTTTAACGATCAACTCTTCTAATTCCTTTTCTGTGGTTTGGCCAATGTTAAAATCGCCATCTGTAGCAAGAATAATTCGGTTGTTGCCATTTTTAATAAATGAATGCTGTGCCAACTGATAGGCCGTTCTGATAGCAGCCTCCCCGGGCGTGTCGCCGGTGGCGCTTAATTCTTCAATTGATTTCAGGATCTTTTCTTTATTGGCACCGCCTGTTGGTGGCAACCACACACCCACCGTACCACCGTAAACAACTATAGAAACTGTGTCTTTATCTCTCAGATTTTTCACTAACAACTGAAAAGCTTCTTTAATAAGAGGAAGCCTGTTTGGCAAATCCATGCTTCCTGACACGTCTATCAAAAAAACAAAATTGGAAGCAGGTATATGTTCAAGATTTAATTTCCTGGCAGATAAATTTACAAATAATAATCTGTGGGCATCATTCCAGGGGCAGTCAGTTACCTTGCTTTCAAATCTGAAAACATTGCCACTATCCGGTTCTTTATAATTGAGATTAAAATAATTAAGCATTTCATCTATCCTCACCGCATCAGTGGGCACTTGTGTACCCTGATTAATAAATCTTCTGATATTACTGTACGAAGCTTTGTCAATTCTCACCCCAAATGTGGTTTGAGATAATTTGTTCGTCTGGATAAAATCATTTTCAACCAGGTTTGTATAAGTTTCTCCACCAAATATGGTGATAGGACTTACATTCTTATCTATTCCGGTGGTAAATGAAGTCAGTTTTTGTACAGGAATCACATCTTTTCTGGTGCTCGGGCCGAGTGTTATGTGCTGATACTGATCTGTTTTTATTTTGACAGCAATACTATCATACCCTTCTTTTGAAAAGATCAATGAATCATGAATGCCTGAAGAAGGGATGCCAAAACCTCCTGTTATACCACTATAATAAATACTTCTGGTGGAAGGGCGGTAGATCTTTACATTTTGCACAGGATCGCCATTCACATCTTTCACATCACCTCTGATATAAAATTGAGAAAATGCCTGTGGTCCAAGCAATAAAAGCAGTATAATGAATAAGCCTTTAGGCAACAGCAGTTTTGTTTACAAATATAAACAACCGAACGGCAAAAATATTGCTGATAGGGCATATTTTGCGAGGGTTACAAAGAATCGGCCCACCGAAATTTTTTTATTACTTTAAACTGATTAAACTGTAAATAAGTATTACTCTGTTACTTTTGCATCACAGATGAAAATACTTGACCGGTACATTCTCAAAAAGTTTTTTTTGACTTTTTTCTTTTGCATTATCGCAATGACGATACTGGTTGTAATTGTTGACCTGAGTGAAAAAACTGATGATTTTGCCAAAACTGGATTAACGGCAGGCCAGATCATCAATGATTATTACCTGGGTTTTATTCCGCATATAGATGCGATGCTTTTTCCTCTGTTCCTTTTTATTTCTGTGATATTTTTCACTTCTAAAATGGCGAACCGTACCGAGGTAGTGGCTATTTTAAGCGCAGGCATCAGCTTTAAAAGATTTTTGCTTCCTTATTTTTTTGCAGGTTTGATTTTTACAGCTTTTTTATTTTGGGTCAATCATTCCATTTTGCCTCATGCCAATGAGAAATGGAGCACGTTTAACGCAAAATATATTGACTTTAATTATGGCGGGTATGTAAATACTTCTACCATTAGTAACAAGTATTTTAAACTGGATTCTACTTCCTATGCCGGCATGCGTTTCTATGATACAACCAGCAAATCGGGGAGTAACTTTTTTATTCAAAAGTTTGATAACACTAACCTTTTATACAATTTGCATGCGCAAGGCATTACCTGGGATTCAGCCACAGGTAAATGGAATCTTACGCAGGTAAAGATCAGGAAGATCGATGGGCTGAAACAATCACTAACAGATTCGCCGGTAATAAAGATGGCTTTGAATTTTAAACCGATGGATCTTAAAACGGATGCTTATACGAAAGACAAACTCACCACGCCACAACTTGAAAGATTGATCGAACTTGAAAAGATGCGCGGCGGTGAAGATGTAAACTCGCTTATTCTTGAAAAGCAAAACAGAAATGCAACACCCGTATCTGTCCTTATCCTAACGATCATCGGAGCCACTATAGCATCAAAAAAAATAAGAGGAGGAAGCGGTTTTCATTTAGCTATCGGAGTGTTGATATGCGTGATATATATTTTGGTAGGACGGTTTTCTTCCGTATTTGCAATGAAAGCTAATTTTAATCCTGTGTTTGCAGCATGGCTCCCAAATATCGCTTTTGCTTTTCTTGCTTTTTATCTATATAAAAAAGCTGCAAAATGAATGAAGAGTCACAATCAACAGGTGGTCCCTTAACCGGTTGGACAAACGGCGACAAAGAGGAAAACAAAAAATTCGGAAATGTTTTAAAAAGAATCGATCAGAAAAAGGCCATTCGCAAACTTCCTGAACTGAGTGATAAAGCCTTTAAAAAATTTAATTGCCTCGACTGTGGTAATTGTTGCCGCAATTACAGTCCACGTTTCAAAACCCCCGATATCAAAAGAATAGCAAAGGTTTTAAAAGTGAAAGAGGGTGAACTGATAGAAAAATATTTGCGCCTGGATGATGAAGGTGATTATGTAACCAGCGTATCGCCTTGTCCCTTCCTTGAAAAAGAAAATCGCTGTTCTATCTATGAAGACAGACCCAGCGATTGTCGTCGTTTTCCGTATACCGGCGAAGATGTGTTTGTAAAACGGCCCCGGATAACGCTAAAAAATGTAACCTTTTGCCCCATTGCGCATGATGTGATGAAGCAATTAAGTGAATGATTATTTTTCGTACACTTTACGTAAAAATTTACCGGTGCTGTCGTACCATGCTTTTGCATCAGGTGTGCCATCCAATTCAATACGATAGGTAACAACGGTTCCTACAGTTACTTCATCAATATCATCAATTTTATAATCAGGAAATTGTTTGGCAATATCTGCAAGTATAGTATCAGGCAACATTTCTTGTTTGATTTCCTTTATAGATGAAAGGCGTGCGCCGGTAGCGCTGTAAACGGCTTCTACATCCTGGTCGCCAACTTCATATTTTACACGGAAATTATCACCTTCTTTGATCCATTTAACATCCTGTGCTGTTTGATTACTGTCTGTAAATATTTTAACAACCACTTCAGGAACTTCTTCAACTGTAAGTCGCTGTGCATTAGCTACGAACATTGTGCCCGCGGCAAAAAATACACTAAGCATAAGTGCTTTCATTTTCATAGAAATATTTTTAGAGTTTTAAAAACCTGAACAAAGGCAAAAAGACTGCCATGATCTTTTCGTAAAACGATTTTTTAAAAATTTTTAGAAATAAAACCCGGAATAGTTAACGATTGTACAATCTGAAAAATGCTATTAAAAATATCCGGTTAATTTTGAAAGAAAAAAATGCCGGAAATTTCAATCAACAAAAATCAACTTGCTGAACGTTTTATGCGCTACGTGCGGATAGACACACAAAGTGATCCGCAAAGCGGAAAGCATCCATCTACAGAGAAGCAAAAAGATCTTTCAAAAATATTAAAGAATGAATTGTTGGAAATGGGAATTGAGGATGCAAGAATGGATGATTATGGATATGTGTATGCCACCATTAAAAGCAATACTTCGAAAAACGTTGAAGCAATTTGTTTCTGCAGCCATGTAGATACGGCGCCTGATTGCAGCGGCACAAATGTGAAACCGATTTTGCATAAAAATTACAATGGGGATACAATTGTATTGCCTGCTGATCCTTCCCAGAAAATTTCTCCTGAAAATCATCCTTATCTGAAAAAAAAAATCGGGACGGATATTATTACATCAAGCGGAGATACACTCCTCGGCGGTGATGATAAGAGTGGAGTTGCAGCCATCATGCAGGGCGCACAATATTTAATGTCGCATCCCGAAATAAAACATGGCGATATTAAAATTGTTTTCACACCTGATGAAGAAATTGGAGAAGGCACCGCTAAAATAAATATGGATGAAGTGGGTGCGCCCTTTGGGTACACTTTTGATGGCGGTGAGGCCGGAAGCCTGGAAGTGGAAACCTTTAGTGCCGACGGCGCAAAGATTATTATACATGGGGTGATAGCACATCCCGGTTATGCGAAAAACAAATTAGTAAATGCTTTAAAAATTGCCGGAGAAATTATTGCTGCACTTCCAAAAAATGAATGGTCGCCCGAAACAACGGAAGAAATGCAAGGGTATGTGCATCCTGTACGGGTCGAAGGCATAGCCGAAAAAGCAACCATTGAATTTATCATTCGCGATTTTGACAATGAGTTGCTCAGGAAACATGGCGAACGACTGAAAAAGATTGCCGATAAAGTGGTAAACAATTATGCAGGTGCGAAGATGGAGTTTACTGTATTTGAACAATATCGGAATATGAAAGAAGTGCTCGACCAGCATCCAAAAGTGGCAGCCTATGCCGCAGAAGCCATCAACCGATCAGGGTTGGATGTGAATACAGAAAGCATACGTGGCGGAACGGATGGCAGCAGGCTCAGCTTTATGGGAATGCCGTGTCCCAATTTGTTTACAGGTATGCAGGCCATACACTCCAAACAAGAATGGATAAGCGTAGACGATATGGCTAAAGCCGCAGAAACCATGGTAAACCTGTGTATGATATGGGAAGAGAAAGCCTGATTGTAAGCTGGTTTTTTTCTTCTCCTTCAAAAGCACTTTTATTGGAGATTTTTCAAAAAATAAAATCAGACGTTAACAATTAAGTTAAAGTTTAATTACCCTGTTATGTCATAATCCTTTTCTGAAATTACTTTTTACATTTGTGACCAAACCCAATTAAATGGATTTATTTTTTCTGCAGGTAGATTCTACTTCAACAACAACAAATCTTTCGCAATCACAAAGTTTCTGGGATGTATTAGTAAGCGGTGGCGTTTTGATGATACCACTCGGATTACTTTTTGTAGCAGCACTTTATTTTTTCTTTGAAAGGCTGATAGCTATTAACAAGGCGTCAAGGCTGGATAATAATTTCATGCGGATTATCCGCGACCATATCGTAAGCGGAAATGTAGGCGCGGCCAGAAGTTTTTCTAAAAACAACGACAATCCGGTAGCAAGAATTATAGATAAAGGAATTCAACGGATCGGAAAGCCTATGGATGCAATTGAGAAAAGTATGGAAAATGTGGGTGCATTGGAGTTGTACAAACTTGAGAAAAATCTTTCAATCATTTCAATTGTTGCGCGGATTGCTCCGCTTTTTGGATTTTTAGGAACTATTATCGGTATGCTTGCACTTTTTAAAGGCATTGCTTCGAGTACAGAATATACGCCCAACACTATAGCAGATGGTATTTATATTAAAATGATCACTTCTGCTACAGGTTTGATAATTGGTATCCTTGCGTATATCGGCCACAGTTATCTGGTAGCACAGATCAACAGGATTGAAAATAAAATGGAGATTGCCAGCGCCGAATTCACTGATATATTACAGGAACCCACACGCTGAAAAATAATTTTTGATCATGAGCATTCGCAGAAGATTTAAAAATGAGGATACGGAATTGGATACGGGCCCGTTGAATGACATCTTGTTTATCCTGATGTTTTTCTTCCTGATCATTTCTACGATGGCTAATCCCAATGTGATCAAAATGAGCAATCCAAAAGCTGATAGTGATGCCAAAGCAAAGCAAAGCGTGATCGTAAGTATTAACCAGGACAGGGAAATTTATCTGGGACAACAACAAATTCCCTTCGACTCTCTTGAAACACAACTCAGGCAACAATTGCTTGTAACGGATAGCACACATCCTGCAGTGGTGATCAATGCAGACAGTCTTGTAGATTGGGGAGACATTGTGCGCATTATGCAGGTGGCAAAAAAATTAGGCGCTACTACTTCCGCATCGGTTAGTTCTAAATAAGGATTGCTTTTATCATTCGTGGTTTTCCATATATATCCTTGAATAGCCGGGCATGGTAACCGTTTTTTTCAAATTCCTTTTTTACTTCACCGGCATAATTTTCATGTACTTCTACAAATGCGGCTCCTTTTGCATTCAGGTGTTTCTTGCCAAACAAAGCGATTTGTTTATAAAAAATCAAAGGGTCATTATCGGGAACGAATAATGCCAGGCCCGGCTCAAAATCAGTTACATTTTTCGATAATAATTTTTTTTCATCTGTAGGAATGTAAGGTGGGTTGCTTACAATCGCATCAAAAAATTTTAATGTTGATACCTGCGCTTCATCTAAAAAATCCATTTTCATAAAACTGATTTCCGTATGAAGATCTTTAGCGTTCTTTTTGGCCACAAGCAAAGCTTCTGCACTTTTATCCACAGCAATAATGGAAGCATCAGCCAATCCTTTCTTGATTGAAATCGCAATGCATCCGCTACCTGTTCCTACTTCGAGCAGATCGGGAGACCGGAATTTAATTTCAGCAAAATGATCAACCACCAATTTGACAAGTTCTTCTGTTTCAGGGCGCGGAATAAGTACATTCTCATTTACAAAAAACCTGTTTCCATAAAAGAAACTTTCTTGTAAAACATATTGTATCGGCTTGTGAGTTAATAATTGTAAAGTGTATTGCTGCAGCGTTGAAATTTGTTCAGAGGTAAGATCAAAGGGCTCTAAACGCCTTTGCCAACTTTGCTTGCCGGTCAGCTTTTCAAAAACCCAATCTGCAATGTTTTCCGCTTCTCTTTCATTGTACAAAGTGTGCAATTCAGTAAAAAGTTTATGATATGATTCTGTAACAGACATTTAAAACAAACTTAATTAATTTGCAAATCAATCAAATGCAGGATTTGTTTTGATAGATGAATATTACATGCGTCGATGTATCAGCCTGGCAAAACTTGCCAATGGCAATGTAGCTCCCAATCCTATGGTAGGAGCAGTATTGGTATTTGAAAACCGGATCATTGGCGAAGGCTACCATCAACAATATGGCGAAGCTCATGCAGAAGTGAATTGTATTGCTTCTGTAACTGAAGAAGACAAAAAATTGATAAAAGACACCACACTTTATGTGTCGCTTGAGCCCTGCGATCATTTTGGAAAAACACCTCCCTGCACCGGCCTGATTCTGGAAAACAAAATTAAAAAAGTGCGGATCGGTTGCCGTGACATTTTTGAGCAGGTGAATGGGAAAGGAATTTCAAAATTAAAGTCGGCAGGAGTGGATGTTATATCCGGCATTTTAGAAAAAGAATGCTACGATCTTAATAAACGGTTTTTTACATATCACAAAGAAAAACGGCCATACATCATTTTAAAGTGGGCGCAAACTGTAAATGGTGTGATGGGTAAAAAAGGCTCTGTGCTTTCTATCAGTAATGGTTATACGAAACGTTTGGTGCATAAATGGCGAAGCGAAGAAGCAGCTATTCTGATCGGGTACAACACAGCACTGAATGATGATCCGCAGTTGACCAACAGGTATTGGTATGGTACGCAGCCAATGCGAATTGTATTGGCCAGAAATGGAAATTTGCCTGCTCATCTCCATTTGCTGAATGACGAAAACAAAACAATAATTTTCAACATGGAAAAAAACACCGTTGAAAAAAATTGCAAATTTATTCAGGTGTCGGAAAAAAATTATCTGAAGGAAGTTTTGCAAATGTTATTTCAGTTAAAAATTATGAGTGTTATCGTCGAGGGAGGCAGCAAAACGCTGCAAATGTTTTTTGATGAGAAGGTTTGGGATGAATGCCGGATTATCACTAATACAGAAATGACTGATGAAGGGATTTCTTCACCATTAATTTCAAAAATGAGACTTGTTAAAACAGAACAAATTTTGAACGATCACATAAATTATTATCAAAAGGACTGGCTCTGATAATTGATAATCTCTCTTTAAAAGTTATTTTTGAAACCTCTAAATTTCATTGCGACTTGAGCAGCATAAAAAAATTAGCCGGCCAAACCATGTGGTATGGCGCAAGTTCTATAGTCGCGCGGTTTTTATTTTACCTGCTAACACCGTATCTCACAAACGAACTTTCTTATGAAGGTTATGGCGATTTCAGCTTGATCTATGCTGCTATGCCTTTTTTGAATGTGATTTTTATGTATGGTTTGGAAACGGCCTATTTTCGTTTCGCTACCCAGGAAAAATATAAAAGTGATATTTACAATACCGCTGTTATTTCTCTGATAACGACTACCGTTTTTTTAACCTTCCTGCTCATTTTGTTTCGCGACTCATTCGCTCATTTACTGCGCCTTGATGCTCATCCCGAATTTATTACTATCGCTGCGCTCATCATTGCTTTTGATGCACTATCTGCACTTCCTTTTGCAAAACTTCGCCTGGAACAAAGGCCTCGAAAGTATGCACTGATCAGGATTACCACCATCTTGTTTCAAATAGCACTCACCTATTTTTTGCTTACAGTCGTTCCAAAAATCGCAAAAGAAGATCCATATAGTTTTATCGGTACTTTCTATGATCCGGGTTATAGAGTGGGTTATGTGATCATTGCCAACCTTGCTGCTTCCATTTTTGCGTGGCTGCTGCTTGCTAAACAATTTTTTTCATTCAAATGGCAATTCAAACCGTCAGTTTGGAAAACCATGATGATCTATTCATTGCCATTAATCATTGCAGGGCTCGGAGGGATGGTCAATGAAGTGTTTGACCGCATTATGCTTAATTGGCTGGCGCCTGTGTCATCAGTTGCAAGTGCAAAGGAACAGGTAGCTATTTATTCTGCCTGCTATAAACTTTCTATTCTCATCACTTTATTTGTTCAGGCTTTCAGAATGGGGGCAGAGCCGTTTTTCTTCAAACAGGCAGAAGGTCAACAACCACAAAAGGTATATGCAAGGGTGATGAAATTTTTTGTAATGACAATTTCTGTCATGTTTTTGGTGGTTGTATTGTATTTGGATATCTGGAAATATTTTCTAAGCACCGATGCAGAAAAACGCGTGGTTTACGAAACAGGTTTAAGGGTAGTTCCTATTTTGCTTTTGGCAAATATGTTTTTGGGCATCTATTATAATCTTTCTATATGGTATAAACTTACTCATCAAACTATGGCCGGCGCATGGATCACTGTGATAGGCGCGATATTAACTATAGTGATCAATTATTTATTCATTCCGGTATTTGGATACATGGCGTGCGCCTGGGCAACATTTTTATGCTATGGCACCATGATGGTGGTTTCGTATAAATGGGGCCAAAAACAATATCCAGTGCCCTATGCCTGGAAAAAATTAATGGCATTTATTATTATAGCCGTGTTATTATACTTTGTACATAAGCTCTTAAATGTATGGACAGATAATTTTGTTTATAGCCTTTCCACCGCTACTGCGCTTATTTTTTTATATGTTTATTTTCTTCTTCGCGTGGAAAGAAAGGAATTTTCAAGACTGCCGGTAATAGGGAAATTTTTGACAGGAAGTTAATTTTTCTTTCAAAAGCACTTTTTCGGGAAATTTTTAAAACACGACGGCTTTACGCTCCGATAAGACCTACTTGTTTTTAAGGCGAAAAGCGCATTAATTAATCAGCGAACCGCATTTATTATTTTACTTTTTACCCGGTAATAAAAATTAAGATTTAAAGTACATATTTCAAGTCTTTTTTGTCTTGAAATATTGTTATTTAGCCTTACCTTTGCGGCCAATTTCAAACTCAGAATTACATAATTTATGTCAAATACGGGAAAAATCAGGCAGATCATCGGTGCGGTAGTAGACGTGCACTTCGAAACTGAAGGCAGCTTGCCGCAGATCTATAACGCGATGGAATTAACCAGGCCCAACGGGCAAAAATTGGTTCTTGAAGTTCAACAACATCTGGGTGAAGACAGTGTACGCTGTATCGCCATGGATAGTACCGAAGGTCTTACCCGTGGAATGGAAGTGATTGATACAGGTCATCCGATCCTGATGCCTACAGGCGAAGGAATTAATGGCCGTTTGTTTAATGTTACAGGAGATGCTATTGACGGTTTGCCTCAGGTAAGCAAAACCAATGGCCGCCCCATTCACGCTCAGCCTCCGTTATTTGAAAATCTGAGTACAACTACAGAAGTACTTTTTACCGGCATTAAAGTTATTGACCTGATCGAGCCTTATGCAAAAGGTGGTAAGATAGGATTGTTTGGTGGTGCGGGTGTAGGCAAAACCGTTTTGATCCAGGAACTGATCAACAATATTGCCAAGGCATACAGCGGTTTGTCTGTATTTGCAGGTGTGGGAGAGCGTACGCGTGAAGGAAATGATTTGCTTCGTGAAATGATCGAAGCCGGTATTATGAAATATGGCGAAAAGTTTAAAGAAAGCATGGAGCATGGCGGATGGGATCTCGACGCTGTAAACATGGAAGAATTAAAAGATTCGAAAGCAACTTTTGTTTTCGGGCAAATGAACGAACCGCCGGGAGCGCGTGCCCGTGTTGCTTTGAGCGGACTCACCGTTGCCGAATATTTCCGTGATGGCGATGGACAGGGAAAGGGTCGTGATATCTTATTTTTCGTAGATAATATCTTCCGTTTTACACAGGCAGGCTCTGAAGTATCAGCATTGCTTGGCCGTATGCCATCAGCGGTGGGATATCAGCCAACGCTTGCCACAGAAATGGGCTTGATGCAGGAAAGGATTACATCAACCAGAAACGGATCTATTACTTCTGTACAGGCTGTGTATGTTCCTGCGGATGACCTTACTGATCCGGCCCCTGCGACAACGTTTGCGCACCTTGACGCTACCACTGTATTGAGCAGAAAAGTAGCAGATAAAGGAATTTATCCTGCAGTAGATCCATTGGATTCTACTTCAAGAATTCTTACTCCTGCCATCGTAGGTGAAGAACATTATAACTGCGCTAACAGAGTAAAACAAACTTTGCAACGCTACAAAGAATTACAGGATATTATCGCAATTCTTGGTTTGGATGAATTAAGTGATGAAGATAAATTAACAGTAAGCCGTGCAAGACGTGTTGAACGTTTCTTAAGTCAGCCGTTCCACGTAGCAGAACAGTTTACAGGATTAAAAGGAGTTTTAGTTTCAATTGAAGATACGATTCGCGGATTTAACGCGATCATGGACGGCGAAGTGGATGAATATCCTGAAGCAGCCTTCAACCTGGTAGGCAACCTGGAAGAAGCGATAGCGAAAGGTAAGAAAATGATGGAAGCCGCGAAAGCGTAGGAGAGTGGTGAGTAACAAGTAGCAAGTAGCAAGTAATGAAGATCCATAATTTTAAAGAATTGCTTGTTTGGAAGAAGGCCATGGATCTTGTGAAACAAGTTTACTTATTAACTAGGCAATTTCCTGCTGAAGAAAAATAGGGATTGACAAATCAAATTCAAAGATGTGCTCTATCAATACCTTCAAATATTGCTGAAGGTTGCGGCAGGACATCTTCAAAGGAGTTCAGGCATTTTTTAGTATTGCTATGGGGTCTGTCTTTGAATTAGAAACACAAATAATTTTGGCCTCCGAATTTTCATTTATTTCAAAGGAGAAATTGGTAGAATTTGAGAAAAATATTTCGGAGGTTCAAAGGATGATTTTCGGATTATATAAAAACTTAAATGATTAAATGGTGGTTGTATCTTGATACTTGGTACTTGCTACTTAATACTTTTAAAAAATGAATCTAGAAATACTTACACCCGAAAAAACAGTTTTTAGCAATGAAGTTTATGGCGTGCAGATGCCAGGCATTGGTGGTTTGTTTGAAGTGTTGAACGGCCATGCGCCGATTGTGAGTGCATTAAAAGCTGGAAAATTGAAAGTGCTGACTGATAAAACCGCTGTGAAAATTTATAATATCCAGGGAGGTTTTGTTGAAGTGCTTAATAATAAAGCTACCGTACTTGTTGAAGGCGCTATCGAACAATAATAATATTTAATCATAATATTTAAGCTGTACCATTGGTGCAGCTTTTTTTATGCTTCCTTAATTTTTTTTAGTTACCGACGATTTAAAATGTAATAAAGCCAAAGCCGTCAATGGCATAAAGATCCATAGCAATAAAAACCAGTTGTTATGAGATATCAGCGCAAGTAATAGCGGTAATCCTATCCAATAAAATGGATAAAACAACATATGTATGGCCACCAGAATGGAATCGTAGTGGCCATCTTTTCTGTTTAATAAAATAAGTTTGGTGAGATAATAGAATGGTGCATTCAGCAAAAAACCTGCAAAAGCAGGAATCGCTAAAATGAGTTTTTGTAAGTAATTATTTGCCGGTTCAAAAACTTTTTTTCTGAGCGAAAAATCAGAGGGGCCGATTTCATAAACACATTTTGAAAGCTCGTCTGTAAGTTTTTGGTTGAAATCCACCACTTGTTTGCCAAAAGAATTTTGTTTGCCAAAAATATCTTTTGAAATAAGTTCTCCAAAATTGATGTGAATTGCCTTTCCGAAATGTTTGAAGTTGCTGTAATTAATTCCAGCAGGTAACACCTTCAATGGAATATTTCTGCTCCATGCCGATAAAGTGATGCGTGCTGTTCCTTTTTTCAAAGGCCGAAGATGCCATTCGTTTTCGCAACGCCCTTCACTGAAAATCAGAACGATTTTATTTTGAAGAAATAGTTTTTCCACATCATCGAATGTATCATAATTGTAAACCAGGTTTTCTGATCCTTCAGAAATGCGGTACACAGGAAGCATATTCAATGATTTAAATATCCGCTTAACCATTGGAGAAATAAATGCGTCGCCGCGCGCCAGTGAATACACCGGTTGCTTAAATAAAATGTCAAGAATGATAGCGTCAAGAAAAGAATTGGGATGATTACACGCAATTAATAAAGGACCATCGTAATTAAATACTTCACGATTATTTACAACTAACCTTTTGCAATAAAAATGCAATGCAATGCGCGCTGGAATCGATAAAAGCTTGTAAAGCAATTTGGGTAGTTATATGATTTGGCTGATCAACCTCAAAAATAATCATTAACCCCATTGGTTGGCTTTTAAAAAAAACCGTAAAAAAGTGCTTTTGACGGCGGCTAATTTAATTGTGGATCTATGGGGTAATGAATCATCATTTCATATTCTCCGCCCAATTCTTTTATAGATTCTTTCCAGATATCTTCTGCCTCTGTATCAAAAATTAATTTTCGTGTAGACGGCACAGTTAACCAGCTATCACCCTTTAATTCCTGGTCAAGCTGCCCTTCCGACCATCCGCTATATCCGATGAAAAACCGGATCTTATCAGGGTCAATACTTTTACTTTTTAAAAGAATTTTCAGACTTTCAAAATTACCACCCCAGAAAACGCCTTTTGATATTTCCTGGCCTCCGGGAATCTCTTCGGGATATTGATGAATAAAACTCAATGAATCCGGCTGTACCGGCCCGCCTACATATACAGGAAAATTTTCACTTTCAAGGTCAGGAACGATTTCGTTTAAAGCCATCGGCAACCTTTTATTCAATACAAAACCAAATGAACCTTCATGCGCATTTTCACACATTAAAATAACGGTCCGTAAAAAATTGGGATCTTTTAAAAAAGGGTTGGCGATGAGTAAAGTTCCCCGTGTTGGTGAAGCCATAATTCAAAAAATTATTTTATTTTGGAAAAATACAAACCAAAACTATACCTATCCGCAATAAACCGTAAGGCTTCGTTAAAAAAGGATCATAATAGTAGTAGCTTAAGACTTTTAAGCCTTTTGCAATCTAAATTTGCAGCCAAATGAAGAAAATTTTTCCCATTATTACTGTACTGGTTTTTTTGTCGATGATGGGGATTATTTATTTTCAAATTGTATGGACACGCCAATCATTTAAAGACAAAGAGGTTCGGTTTGAGCAAACCATCAATATGGTAACGGCCACCGCTGCCAACGTTTTGGTTGAAGACCGCGCAAAAGTTTCACCATTCGGCACCAGAAAAAATGCCGACCTGCTTTTTCCGCTCAATGTATTTTCAAATACAATCGCTCAGCAATTTTCACCACAGGAAATCCGCGACCGGATTGAAAAGGCGTTTAACAAATTTGGAATAAAAGATATCGGATTTGAATTTGCAATCACCACCACATCCATGATGGGCGATGATCTTCAAAGCAAAAATTTCGCCGCGTTGTACAGAGATACAATGAATAATACCGCATTTGCCATACCGCTTGATCCGCCGGGAGGCAGCCTGGCAGAAGGGTTAGTGCCACAGGAATTACTGGTACTTGTGGTGCCAAAAGATAATGTGGAAGCCCTCATCTGGAAACAAATGATATGGATGGTTTTGGGTTCTGTGGTATTTACAAGCATTATCTTTTTTGCTTTTTTTATTACCATTAAAGCATTGCTTAATCAGAAAAAATTAAGCGAAATAAAATCGGATTTTATCAATAACATGACACATGAATTTAAGACGCCGCTTGCCACGATATCATTGGCAGTGGATGCGCTTAAAAATGAAAAAGTAATTTCCGACCGCGAAAAAGTTGCTTATTTCTCAGGCATTATTAAAGACGAAAATAAAAGGATGAATAAGCAGGTTGAAAGTATTTTACAGGCCGCCTTATTCGATCGGCAGGAAATGAGTCTTGATTTAAAACCCACTCATGCACATCAATTAATTCAGACGGCTCTGAATAATGTAAGACTGCCTCTTGAAGAAAAACACGGAAAGCTTGATGTAGCATTAACTGCAAAACATGATTGTATTATGGCGGATGAGGTTCATTTTACCAATATCATCAATAACCTCCTCGACAACGCCATAAAATATTCCAAAGAAGAGCTTCAGATCAATTTTACCACCTCAAATGCTAATGGTCATTTCCGGATTAAAATAGAAGACAATGGTATTGGCATGAATAAGGAAACGGTTCAACGTATTTTTGAAAAATTTTACCGCGCGCACACCGGCAATATTCATAATGTAAAAGGATTCGGGTTAGGCCTGGCTTACGTTAAATCCATAGTGGACGCACATCACGGAAAAATAAAAGCCGAAAGCACCTTGGGAAAAGGAAGCTGCTTTACACTGGAATTTAAGTTGGTAAAAGATAAAGCATCCGCCTAAAAAACTGAATTCACTTCTTTTCCCCATTTCATTTTTGGTTATCCCCACATTATCTACATCTCATTCACATTCTAATGTGCTGTTTTCAATTTATATAATGCCGCTAACCTTAGCGGTATAAGCTTCTTATGGCCTGTGGAAAAAAAGATTTCATCAAAAAAAGTTGGCAAAGTGGGAAAAAGTGTTATTTTGTGTGGTAAATTGTTTATTTCAGTACTTACTTCCTTCAATGACAGGTTTTTTAGGAGAATATGAAGCACGATTGGACGCTAAAGGGCGTTTCTTATTTCCGGCTGGCTTTAAAAAGCAACTACCGGAACAGGCTGCTCCTTTTGTCCTGAACCGTGGATTTGAAAAATGCCTCATTCTTTACACAGCCGAAAGCTGGGCCCCATTATTTTTACGATTAAGCCAACTCAATGATTTTGATCCCAAAACCCGTGAGTTTAAGCGTTATTTTTTAAATGGCGCTACACCTGTTGATTTTGATTCGGCAGGCAGGCTTTTAATTCCAAAGAACCTGATGGAGTATGCCGGTCTTGATAAAGAGATCATATTGGCATCGGCAATTGAGAAGATCGAGATCTGGAATAAATCAAATTACCAGCAGTTCTTTGATAATGTTACACCGGAATCTTATAGCCATTTGGCTGCACAGGTTATGGCGGGTAAAATAGTTCAGGAATGATGGAACAGCATTTGGCATATCACAAATCTGTGATGCCCAATGAAGTGATTGATGCATTGAACATTCAGCCCGCAGGAATTTATGTGGATGTTACATTTGGTGGCGGTGGCCACAGTCGTGAAATCCTTAAAAAATTGGACAAGCATGGCCGATTGATCGCTTTTGATCAGGACAAGGATGCGGCGTCAAATATTCCTTCAGATCCCCGATTGCTTTTCATCCCGCAAAACTTTCGTCATCTCCGTTCTTTTTTGCGTGTACACAAAATCCCACCGGTAAATGGAATTCTTGCCGACCTGGGTGTAAGCAGTTTTCAATTTGATACAGGTGCCAGAGGTTTTAGTACGAGGTACGAAGGCAGGCTGGATATGCGCATGAATCAATCTTCGGAGTTGACAGCAGCAAAAGTATTGAACTCGCTATCTCAACAAGAACTGCAATTAATTTTTCAGAACTACGGAGAAGTGACCAATGCAAAAACGCTCGCAACATCACTTGTAGAAGCCAGAAGGACCAAGCAGTTTGAAACAATGGCAGACCTTAATCATGTGCTTCGCCCCTTAGCCAAAGGAAATCCGCAGCGCTATTTCGCACAGGTTTACCAATCGTTGCGTATTGAGGTCAATGATGAATTGAATGCGCTAAAAGAAATGCTTGACCAATCTGTAAAAGTATTAGCTCCACATGGAAGGCTCGTAATTATCACCTTTCATTCGTTGGAAGACAGAATTGTAAAGAATTTTTTCCGGTTTGAAAACAATGAAGGAGAAAGGGAAACGGATGCTTTTGGAAACAGTGAGCAGCGTCAGCTAAAGATCATTACAAAAAAACCCATTCTTCCTTCCAAAGAAGAAATGAAAATCAACGGCAGGTCCCGAAGTGCTAAACTGAGGGTGGCCGAAAAAATAGAATTATAGTGGATAAATTATCAAAAAAGGATGTGTCTCAGAAATCGAAATTAAAATTTCGATACAACCGTTGGCTGGTGAAGAATGTGCCTTTTTATTTCTTCGCCGGAGCCCTGGCCATTGCATATATAGCAAATGGTCACTATGCCGATAAGATGATCCGGAAAATAGCCACTACAGAAAAGAATTTAAAGGAATTGGAATTTGAATATAAGATCGTAAAGCGTGATGTGATTTTCAGAAGTAAGGAAAGCGAATTGGCGCGTGCCGTTGAACCGCTGGGATTATATCCTCTTTTACAACCGCCTGTTTTAATAAAAGACACTATAAAATAGTTGACTTGGAGATTAAGAAAGACATATTGTGGCGTATTTATTTGTGTTTCCTGGGAATCATTGTTTTAGGAGCTGTGATACTCGGTAAGGCCATCTATATCCAAAACGTTCAGGGAGATTACTGGAAAAACCTGGCAAATAAACAGCACCTTAAATATATAAAGACGGATGCAGAACGGGGTACCATCTTTAGCGAGGATGGAAACATGTTAAGTACTTCTATTCCCATTTTCGATATATACATTGATTTTGCGGCAGATGGACTTAGGGAAAAAGAAGGCAAAAGATTTTATCAAAACCTCGATTCCTTAAGCTATCATTTATCAGAACTTTTTAAGGATGGAAGCGCATCAGATTATAAGAAAAAATTGTTGCATTGTTATAAAAAGAACCTGCGGTATTACAGTTTAAAAAAGCGTGTATCGTTTGAAGACTATCAGGTATTGCGCGAGTTTCCACTGGTAAGGCAAGGTAGAAACAAAAGTGGTTTTATTGTAGAAGTAAGAGATAACAGGGTAAATCCGTATGTACTTCTTGCCAACAGGACCATCGGGCTCTCACGCGGAGATACCAGTAAAAATGTAGGGCTTGAAAGATCATACGACAGTGTACTTAAAGGTGAAACCGGGCAAAGACTAGTAAGGTATACCGCCGGGGCATATATTCCGGTAGATGGTGCGGAAATAGCTCCGGAAAATGGAAAAGATATAGTTACTACCATTGATACTTACATACAGGACGTGGCAGAGAATGCACTGCTTAAGATGATGAAAGATAATAACAGCCTGCATGGTACCTGCATAGTAATGGAAGTGAAAACCGGTAAGATCAAAGCCATTGCAAACCTGGGAAGAATGGAAGATGGCCAGTATTGGGAAGATTATAATTATGGTCTTGGCAGAAGAACAGAACCGGGATCGGTGTTTAAGCTCACCACCTTACTTTCTTTATTGGAAGATAAATATGTAGATACCAGTACCATTGTTGACTGCGAAGGAGGTTCGAAAAATTTTTATGGATTAACCATTCGCGATTCACATCATGGTACGGGGCGCGTTACTGTAAAAGAAGCATTTGCAATGTCAAGCAATGTGGCTTTCGCCAAACTGGCCGATCAATATTATCATAATCAACCTCAAAAATATATTGATCATTTGCACCATCTGCGGCTCGATCGCAGGTCGGGAATTGATATTGTGGGTACCGCAAAGCCTTACATTAAGCAACCTTCAAGTAAATATTGGGCTAAAACAACAATCCCATTCATGGCACATGGCTATGAAGAATTGGTGACACCGCTTCAGATGATGATGGTTTACAATGCCGTGGCCAATGATGGAAAAATGATGAAACCTTACCTGGTAAATTCTATTAGTGAAATGGGCACTGTGATCAAACAATTTGAGCCGGAAGTGCTTGTTGATAAAATATGCAGTGATGAAACGCTGGGCAAATTAAAAGCATGCCTGCTCGACGTAGTAGAAAGTCCGCATGGAACTGCACGTTCTTTGAAAAGTCCCTTTTATTTATTTGGTGGTAAAACTGGTACTGCTGTAACGGCAATGGATAACCGCGGTTATAATAAAGGAAATAAGATCTATCAATCTGCATTTATGGGATTCTTTCCATACAACGACCCTCAATACACAATTGCGGTAGTTATCCAAAACGGAAAAGAATCGAAGCTCGCTTATGGAGGCGTAGTGGCAGGCCCTGTCTTTAAGGAAGTGGCCGATAAGATCTTTGCCTCCCGGCTTGCAAAAGAACCCATGGGCAATTTTGACAACACAGCCGATAGCGGGTTTTACAAATTTTATGGAATGCGGAGCGATTTCAATACGCTGTTAACAACGCTTCATTATAAAAATAGTGCGCAAGCAAACAAAGACCAGTCGTGGGCTATAGGCTATTTGCAAAATGGCAGAGCTCATACCTTTTCAGATCCGGCGCTTCAGGATAAATCAAAAGTGCCGGATGTGACTGGTTTAGGATTGAAGGATGCTATTTATGTGTTAGAAAATCTTGGACTAAAGGTCAATGTTTCAGGAAAAGGAAAAGTTACCAACCAATCCATTGCAGCAAACTCGAATTTGAAAAAAGGAGAAACCATAAAAATAGAATTGAACTGATGCCTTTATTAAAAGAAATATTGAAAAATATCAATATTATTTCCATCTCAGGGAGTGATGAGGTAGAAGTAGGGGGCGTTTCTATCGATTCAAGAATTTTTCAAAAAAACGGTGTTTTTGTTGCTTTGAAAGGGACGCTTACCGATGGTCATCAATATATAGATGCTGCAATAAAAAATGGTGCATCTGCGATCGTTTGCGAAATTTTGCCCGCTTCAAAATCCAATGAAGTTACCTATGTTACCGTTGAAAACTCTGCACATGCCGCAGCATTAATTGCAACGCAGTTTTATGGTTCACCGTCCACAAAAATAAAACTGGTAGGAGTTACCGGTACAAATGGCAAAACCACTGTAGCCACGCTTCTGTTCAAACTTTTCTCAGCTTTGGGGTATCATTGCGGATTAATAAGCACTGTTCAAAACCAAATCGGTTCACAGGTATTGCCCAGCTCGCATACTACGCCGGATGCCATCAGCTTAAACAAACTCCTGGCTACCATGTATGAACAGGGCTGCTCCTATGTTTTTATGGAAGTGAGCAGTCATGCCATTCATCAGCACCGTATTGATGGAATTCAGTTTGCAGGAGGCATTTTTACAAACATCACACACGATCATCTTGATTACCATAAAACCTTCGATGAATATATCAGGGTAAAAAAATCTTTTTTTGATGATCTGCCTGCATCAGCCTTTGCGCTTACAAATGCAGATGATAAGCGCGGACTTGTAATGCTTCAGAATACGCGTGCAAAAAAGCATTTGTACAGCTTAAAAAATGTAGCAGAATTTAAAGGTAAGATCCTTGAGAATTCATTGTTGGGTTTGCACATGATCATCAACGATGTAGAAACACAATTCAGGCTGATCGGTGCTTTCAATGCTTATAATCTGCTTGCGGTTTATGGCGCTGCCATTTGCCTGGGCGAAGACAAGGAAGATGTGTTGCAGAAGTTAAGCATGCTCGAAGGTGCGGAAGGACGATTTGATTATGTGGTTTCACCGGTTGAAAGAGTGATAGGCATTATTGATTATGCACATACTCCCGATGCATTGTTAAACGTATTGGCAACAATTAAAAACCTGCGCAATCCGGAATCCAAAGTAATAACAGTAGTGGGTTGCGGAGGAAACCGCGATAAAACCAAAAGGCCGGAAATGGCTGCAGTAGCCTGTGAATACAGTGACAAAGCGATTTTTACTTCCGACAATCCGCGGTTTGAAAATCCGGAAGACATCATTAAAAATATGGAGGAAGGTGTATCAGTTTCCTGCCGCAGAAAATCTATCTCGATTACTGACAGAAAAGAAGCGATCAAAACTGCCGTGGCATTTGCAGGTACGGATGATATTTTGTTGGTGGCAGGAAAAGGACATGAAAAATATCAGGAAATAAATGGCGTAAAAAAAGATTTTGATGATAAGAAGATATTGATGGAAATGTTTGAATTAATGAATAAATAAATTTTAAAAAAGATGCTCTATCACCTGTTTGAATGGTTTTCGGCACATGGGATAAAGTTTCCTGGAAGCGGACTGTTTCAGTTCATTACATTCCGGGTGATGGTAGCAGTGATCTTATCATTATTCATCACTACTGTTTACGGAAAAAGATTGATCAATTTGTTGCGTAAAAAACAAATTGGGGAATCTGTAAGAGAACTTGGGCTGGCCGGAGAGCAAATGAAAAGCGGCACACCTACGATGGGTGGAATTATTATCCTGTTAGGAATTTTAATTCCCACGCTGTTATTGGCCAATCTTGAAAAAGTGTATATACGGTTAATGTTGTTATGTACTGTATGGCTTGGAATTATTGGATTTATTGATGATTATTTAAAGATCAGGGCTAAACGAATAGCTAAAGCAAAAGGTGTTGCTTTCAAAAAATCGAACTCGGATGGGCTTGCCGGCAAGTTCAAAATATTCGGTCAGGTCATATTGGGATTAATAATAGGAGCCACTTTGTATTTTAATCCGAATGTAGTAGTGAAGCGTGAAATAGTGGGCAAAAATCCTACAGGAATATATGTGCCGGGAAGAGGTGAAATAAAAGTAGCTGAAGATTCTGTGATGACAAATGGTGAATTGCACCGGTTTGTGACTGTAAAAACACCGATTACCACCATTCCTTTTGTAAAAAATCATGAATTTAATTATGCCAGGTTACTTCCTGAGAAGTGGGAAAACTATACTTATATATTGTACATCATCATTGTGATATTTATCGTTACTGCCGTAAGCAATGGTGCCAATATTACTGATGGCCTGGATGGATTGGCAACCGGTGTAAGTGCGGTAATAGGGCTTGCTTTAGGTGTTTTCATTTTTGTGAGTGGTAATGTAATTATTGCGGATTACCTCAACATCATGTATATACCCAACCTGGGTGAGTTGTCCATTTTCGTAGCCGCTTTTGTAGGTGCTTGTGTTGGATTTTTGTGGTACAACGCTTATCCTGCGCAGGTTTTCATGGGTGATACCGGAAGCCTTGCTTTGGGTGGAATCATCGCATCCCTTTCATTTATTGTTAGAAAAGAATTATTGATACCTATAATTTGTTTTGTGTTTTTGGTAGAGAACATAAGCGTGATGGCGCAGGTTACTTATTTCAAATACACAAAGAGAAAGTACGGTGAAGGCAGAAGAATATTTTTAATGAGCCCGTTACATCATCATTATCAGAAGTTAGGATACCATGAGAGTAAGATAGCTGTGCGATTCTGGATTGTGACGATCATATCGGTGGTGATGGCAGTGGTTACATTAAAACTGAGGTAAAGAGTTTTTTGGTTTTTAGATAAATTTTTGATTTCCAATTCCTGTGACATGCTATATCTGGCCTGTTAAATTCATGCCATTGAAGAACCAATTTTTTTAATTGTCAAAACCAGTTAAGACAAATGAATGAAAGCATAGTTATCCTGGGAGCCGGCGAAAGCGGAATGGGTGCAGCCTTACTGGCCACCCGGCAGGGATGTACTGTGTTTATGTCTGATGGAGGTACGATATCCGAAAAAAACAAAAATGAAATGGCTTCGCACCAGATCCGCTTTGAAGAAAATGGTCATTCGGAGAATGAAATATTAAAGGCTGATCTGGTTATAAAAAGTCCCGGAATTGCTGACTCTGCTGCCATTGTTCAAAAGGTCAGGAAGGCCGGAATGGAAGTCATCAGCGAGATTGAGTTTGCGTATCGCTTCAAAGGAGATAGCCGTATTGTGGCCGTGACTGGCAGCAATGGAAAAACCACCACCACATCCATGGTTTTTCAGATTTGCAAGGCCTCAGGATTAGATGTAGCAATGGTAGGCAACATTGGCTATTCTTTCGCACGCCAGGTCGCCCTCGATCCGAAAAAAGTGTATGTGGCCGAGGTCAGTTCTTTTCAATTAGATGATATAAAAACGTTCAGACCGGATGTAGCTGTTCTTACGAACATTACAGAAGATCACCTGGACAGATACGACAATCAATTTGAAAATTATATAAAAAGCAAATTCCGCATCATGCGCTTTCAAACGGAGGACGATGTATTTATTTACAACGCCGATGATGAAGTGACCATGAAGCATTTGGACAAATTTTTAAACAAGGTTAAATCATTACCATTCAGCATGAGAAAACAATTTCCCGAAGGAGCTTACATCAGCGATCACCAATTGCATGTAAGATTTAAAGATGAAAAGATCGAAACAAGTATTGAAGATTTTACCCTCAAGGGCAAGCATAATAAATACAACACCATGGCAGCTTCACTTGCTTCAGTGGTGGTTGGAGTGAAGAAAGAAAGTGTACGCAATGCCCTTACTACAATGGAAAGCCTCGAACACCGGATGCAGCCAGTGGCTACGATCGGCGGAGTTGAATTTATTAATGATAGTAAAGCAACGAATATCAATAGCACCTGGTACGCACTTGAAAGCATGGAAAAGCCTGTGGTGTTGATACTCGGAGGAGTAGACAAGGGTAATGATTACAGGATTTTAAAAGATTTAGTGGAAGAGAAAGTTCACACGATCGTCTGCCTCGGCGTAGATAACAAAAAAATTCATAAAGCATTTCAGGATGTTGTAAAAAATATTGTTGATACAACCGATACCACCTCTGCAGTAAAGGCAGCATTCCAGGCGGCCTCCAAAGGTGATGTGGTATTGCTTTCGCCGGCCTGCGCAAGTTTCGATTTATTCAGAAACTATGAGGATAGGGGCAATCAATTCATAGCTGCTGTAAAAGACCTTTAATAAATTAATTTGAATGAGTGATTATAACACCATAATTGAAAATAAGCTGGCAACGGCGGGACAAACAGCCGGAAAGCTATGGCAGCGCACACGAGGTGATAAAGTGATTTGGGCAATCGTGATTCTTCTTACCGTTGTAAGTGTGTTGGTGGTGTATAGCAGCATCGGTTCACTCGCTTACAAAATGAACAAAAGCACCGAAAGTTATTTGTTCAGGCAGATAGGATATATCTTTTTGGGAGTGGTCATCATCTATTTTGCACACAGGGTTAATTATACTTTCTACTCCCGCATTTCTACAATTTTATTTTTATTATGTATACCATTATTGATCTATACACTTAAATATGGAAGTAATATTAATGATGCAAGCCGGTGGATAAAATTGCCTGTTATTAATCTCACTTTTCAAACCTCTGATCTTGCTAAACTCGCATTGTTCGTGTATATGAGCAGGTTACTAAGCAAGCGGCAAAATGTGATTAAAGATTTTAAGAAGGGATTTCTTCCTTTAATCATACCGGTGATGATCATTTGTGCGCTCATTGCTCCTGCCAATCTTTCTACCGCAGCATTGATCGGTGGTATTTCTTTGTTGCTCATGTTCATTGGTCGGGCATCTTTCAAACACATTATCAGTGTGGTTGGCCTGGCCTTATTGCCGGTACTGATATTGGTGATGCTCGCATCAAGTTATTACGATAAAGAAACGCACACTTCCAAGGATCTTCCGGCTGTTTTGTCTGTAGGCCGTGTTCCTACATGGATCAAGCGCGTGCAAAATTTTATGTACTCAGAAAGTGGTGAAGGGTCTTACCAGATACAACAGGCTAAAATTGCGATTGCTACAGGTGGGTTTATTGGTAAGGGGCCGGGAAAAAGTGAACAAAGAAATTTTCTGCCTCACCCTTACAGCGATTTTATATATGCGATAATTATTGAGGAGTACGGGCTTGTTGGGGGCGCCTTGATCCTTGCGGTATATATTATATTTCTGTTTCGAAGTATAAGAATTTTTCAGCGATGTCCATTTGCCTTCGGAGCATTTCTGGCTGTGGCGCTAAGTTTTACGCTGGTGATCCAGGCCATGGTGAATATGGCTGTGAATGTGAATCTGTTTCCTACTACAGGGGTAACACTTCCACTGGTAAGTATGGGTGGCAGCAGTTTGTTATTTACCTGCGCTTCTATTGGTATTATCCTTAGCGTAGCACGAAACGTAGAACAAATGGAAGGAAGAAAAAAGCAGGAAGAAAAAGAGAATGAAGAAACAGAAAGTAATGATGTGGAATCCGAAAATGAAGAGGTAGTAGCGGTAAACTAAAAAATTTATGACCACAACAATAAACAAAAAACTTCATGTGATCATTGCCGGTGGTGGTACCGGCGGGCATATTTTCCCGGGCCTTGCCATTGCAGATGCTCTTAAAAAACTGATGCCTGATATTGAGATATTGTTTGTGGGGGCTAACGGTAAAATGGAAATGGATAAAATTCCTGCCGCCGGATTTAAAATAAAAGGAATTGATATAGCAGGATATAACAGAAGTTCAATTTTAAAAAATATAGGGCTTCCGCTTAAGTTGATTAAAAGTTATTTCCAGGTAAAGAAGATTTTAAAAGATTTTTCTCCCGACGCCGTGATAGGAGTAGGTGGTTATTCAAGTTTTCCGGTATTAAGAGCCGCTCAATCGAAGGGGATTCCAACATTTATCCATGAGAGTAATTCTTTGCCGGGAAAAAGTAACAAATATCTCGCAAGTAAGGCCAGGTTGGTGTTTGTAGCTAATGAAGGATTGGAAAAATATTTTAGCAAAGCGCGTCTTTTTGTTTCAGGAAATCCCGTTCGGAAACAATTATTGGATGCTGCAGATAAGGTAAAAGCTCTTCAATTTTTTGGACTAAAGCCTGAAATAAAAACTGTATTGGTCTCTGGAGGAAGCCTGGGCGCTAGATCTATTAATGAAACGATAGCTGAAAATATTGATGTGTTCAAAAAAAATAATATTCAACTGATCTGGCAAACGGGTAAGAGCTTTTCGGGTGATGCTGCCAGAAAAGAAGAAGAAATGACAAACATTTGGACCAACGCATTTATCGACAGGATGGACCTGGCTTATGCTGCAGCAGATGTTGTAATTGCCAGAGCAGGTGCGATGACAATAGCTGAATTGAAAGTGCAGAAGAAAGCAGCCATTTTAGTTCCATATCCTTTTGCTGCCGAAGATCATCAGACAGTGAATGCAAAGCAATTAGTAAATCAAAACGCCGCATTGCTTGTTGCCAATCAGGATGCGAAAGAGCATTTGATACCTGTGATGCTTCAATTGATACAGGATGAGCATAGGATTAAAGAACTTGAACAAAATATTGGAAAAATGGCAATTAAAAATGCTGACGAAGTGATTGCCTCAAAAATTTTAAATGTAATAGAACAGGAATGAGTTTGCCTGCAAACATATCGAAGGTTTATTTCATTGGGATCGGTGGCATAGGCATGAGCGCTCTGGCGAGGTATTTTCTTAGCCGTGGAGCTGCTGTGAGCGGATATGATAAAACACCAACTCCTATAACTAAACAATTGGAAAATGAAGGTGCCAATATTCATTTCACAGATGATACAAGCCTTATAGACAAGCAAGCCGATCTTGTGATTTACACACCGGCAATTCCTTTTGGTCATAGCGAACTAAACTGGTTCAGGGAAAAAAACTATCCGGTGAAAAAACGCAGCGATGTTCTGTCTTCTATTACTTCAGACGGGTTCAATATTTGTATTGCCGGCACGCATGGCAAAACAACCATGAGTGTAATGACAGCTTTTTTACTCCGCGAAACCGGCTATGGCTGTAACGCTTTCCTGGGAGGCGTTTCAGTAAATTATGACACTAATTACTGGTCGGGAAATAATAACGTAAACGTGGTGGAGGCAGATGAATATGACAGAAGCTTTCTCAAACTCTCTCCGGATATAGCGCTCGTTTCTGCGCTGGATGCTGATCATCTTGATATTTATGGTGATGTTGAAAAAATGCGACAGGCATTTTATGAATTTGCCGGAAAGACAAAACCCAATGGATTATTGATCACTAAATATGGCCTTACGTTTCCGGATAATTCGTGTAAGCATATACGTTATTCGGTGCAGAATTCAAGTGCTGATGTGCATAGCCAAAATATAAAATTAGCGGAAGGCGGATACACATTTGATGTAATTGGAGAGGGTTGGTCGGTATCCGGATTGCAACTTCACATGGGTGGCATGCATAATGTTGAAAACGCTGTTGCATCTGTAGCTATAGCCCATTATCTGAATATTGATCATCAAAAAATTGCAGGTGCACTCAAAGAATTTAAAGGCATAAAACGCAGGTTTGAATATGTTGTTAATCTGAAAGATGCAAGGAATTTTAAACACAATGTTGTTTACATCGATGATTTTGCACATCATCCTGAAGAATTAAAATCTCTGTTGCAAGGGGCAAGAAGTCTTTTCAATAACAGGTGGATCACGGTGATCTTTCAGCCTCATTTATACAGCCGCACCAAAGATTTTGCTGAAGCATTTGCAACTACTTTATCAATTGCCAATCGTGTAATTCTGCTGCCCATATATCCGGCCAGGGAATTACCTGTGGAAGGTGTTACTTCCAAAATGATTGCAGACAAAATGGATAGCGAAAAAGTTTCTATCATGGAAAAAGAAGCGTGTCTAAAATGGCTCTCCACAGAATATTTAAATAATACCGGCAAAAGTGGTGAGGGGGATGTACTGATTACTGCCGGTGCGGGAAATATTGACCAAATGATTAAACCTATAAAAGAAATTATAACAGGCAAACAAAATTAAAATGTTACAGATCCGGAAATATCATGTTACAAAAGTGCTCATGCTTCTTCTGTGGATTGCATTGGGTACAGGCATCCTGGTTATTACCGCATCTGCAATCGGAAATAAAAATGAAGGCCGGATTGATAATATTAGTATCATAATAAACGGAGCGCAGGATCAAAGATTCATTGATCAAAAGGAGATCATACAATTATTGGAAAAAGCCTCCGGAAAATCGCTGAAAAACCAATCAATAGGAACACTGGATCTGACCACCTTAGAAACACAGTTGCAAAAAAACCCATGGATACAACGGGCCGAATTGTTTTTTGATAATAGTAACACCTTGCAGGTGAAAATTCAGGAAGCAACGCCTGTCGCTCGGGTGTATGATGTTAGCGGAAGATCTTTTTACATTTCTGCGCAGGCAGGAATGCTGCCACTCAGCGACAGGCTTTCGGCCAGGCTACCTGTATTTACAGGCTTTCCGGCTACTGTGAAAGCTAAAGAAGATAGTGCACTGGTTCAGGAAATAATCACCTTGTCAGATTTTATTGCAAATGATCCTTTCTGGATGTCGCAGATCGACCAGACTGATATTACACCTGACCGCACTTTTGAAATGATACCCAAGCTCGGAAACCAGGTGATTCGCTTTGGCACTGTTGAAAATTACCAGGAGAAATTCAGAAAACTTTTAGCTTTTTACAGACAGGTACAAACGAAAACGGGCTGGAATAAATATTCAATAATCGATCTCCAATTCGACAGGCAGGTAGTTGCCGTAAAACGCGATGCGGCAGAAATAAAAGCCGATTCTATTGCTGCCATCCGGATTATGAAACAAATCATTGAACAGGCAAAAATAAATAGTGCAGACTCCAGCCAGATTCAAATGCCTTCCAAAGAAGAGGCACCAGTGGTAATGCCACCTCAGAGACCAAAAGCAGAACCCAAAACTGTTGAGCTTCCTGAACAACAGCCGGTAGTTTCTGATAACCCCCCAATTTTAGTGAACAAACCGGTTGAAAAAAATGTGAAAAAAGAGAAGGTGAAAGAACCAATAAAGAAGAAAGAAATAAAAAAAGAAAATAAAGAACCTGAGAAAAAGGAGGAGCGGGTGCCCAAAGCAGTGATGCCGGCAAAGCAAACTCCTGAAAATGATTATTAAACAATGCAACAAATAACACACAATACATCACAGCAGGCAACTGCACAAAATCAACAAGCATTATGAACAAAGAACAGCCTATTATTGTCGGTCTCGACATAGGTACCACAAAGATTGCGGCCATCGCAGGCCGGAAAAATGAGTTTGGCAAGCTCGAGATTCTCGGCTTTGGAAGAGCTAACAGCAACGGCGTGCAACATGGAATGGTTTTAAACATTGACCAAACTATCAAAGCTATTCAGATCGCTTTGGAAAATTGCCATTTGTCTAATCCTAACCTGCCTATCTCTGAAGTGTATGTAGGTATTGCAGGACATCACATTAAAAGTTTGCAAACCCGTGGCGACATTGTCCGCCATTCCACAGAAGATGAAATCACGCAGGCAGAAATTGATCAACTGGTAAATGATCAGTACAAAACTTACATTCCGGCCGGAGACCAGATCATTGATGTCATTCCGCAGGAATTTACAGTTGACAATTTTCAAAATATCCCTGATCCCATTGGATATAGTGGTGTGAAAGTGGGAGCAAACTTTCACATTATCACAGGTGATAAAAATGCGATCAGAAATATAAACAGGAGCGTAGAAAAAGCAGGATTGTATATTAAAGATCTTGTATTGCAGCCACTTGCGTCTGCCGCAGCCGTAATGTGCGATCATGATCTCGAAGCCGGCGTTGCAATAGTGGATATTGGTGGTGGTACTACAGACCTTGCTATTTTTTATGAAGGTATTTTAAAGCACACGGCTGTGATTCCGTTCGGTGGTGAAAATATCACCATGGATATTAAAAATGGCCTGGGTGTTTTAAAAACACAGGCAGAGCAAATGAAGGTTCAGTTTGGAAGTGCGCTTGCAAACGAAGCAAAAAGCAATCAGTTCATAACTATACCCGGACTAAGAGGGCTGGCTCCCAAAGAAATCAGTGTAAAAACACTGGCATCCATCATTCAGGCAAGAATGAGTGAAATCCTTGATTTTGTGGCTTACCATCTTAAACAAGTGGGGCTTGATAACCGCATGTTGAATGGTGGCATCATCCTTACAGGTGGTGGATCTCAATTGAAACACCTCATTCAGCTCACAGAATACGTCACCGGATTGAATGCCAGGATCGGATTGCCAAATGAACATCTCGCAAGCGGCCATATACAGGAACTGGCGAAGCCCATGTATGCTACCTGTTTGGGTTTAATTCTTAAAGGATACAATGATTATGAAAATAAATACAAGAAAATCGTTGTTGAAATGGAAAGTGAATCCGCTGAAGAAGAATTGGTAGAAGAAGAAGTAATTGAAAATCGCAATGTGGTGAAGCCACGTAAAACCTTGAAATCATTTTTGGATGGGCTGAAAATTGGATTGATCGACATTTTCAAAGAAGAGGAAGATCAAAAACTTTAATGCAAACAGAATCCATCTTACTAACCAAAAAAATAAATAATTATGATACAGTTTGATTTGCCGAAAGAACAATCGTCTATCCTGAAGGTGATTGGAATCGGAGGCGGCGGAAGCAACGCGGTCAATCACATGTACGCGCAGGACATTGATGGCGTTAATTTTATCATTTGTAATACAGATGCGCAGGCACTTGCTAATAGCGCTGTTCCCAATAAAGTTCAGCTTGGCCCGCACTTAACACAAGGGCTTGGCGCCGGTGCTAATCCGGAAATAGGCAGAGAAGCTACAGAAGAAAGCCTGGAAGAAATAAAACGCATCCTGGAAGTAAATACCAAAATGGCATTCATCACCGCCGGCATGGGTGGCGGAACCGGAACAGGCGGCGCACCAATAGTGGCCAAGATCTGTAAAGACCTGGGAATACTTACCGTAGGAATTGTTACCACTCCTTTTGCATACGAAGGAAAGAAAAGAATTGCGCAGGCTGCAGCAGGTATTAACAGATTGAAAGATCATGTGGATACACTTCTTGTAATCAGCAATGATAAGCTGAGACATCAGTTTGGAAACCTTACCATGAAAGCCGCATTTACAAAAGCGGATAATGTATTGGCTACGGCAGCTAAATGTATTACCGATGTAATCAACAGCACAGGACAGATAAATGTTGACTTTGCCGATGTGTGCACGGTAATGAGAAATGGCGGGGTGGCTATTTTAGGCAGTGCAGAATGTGAAGGAGAAAACAGGGCTCAGAAAGCGATTGAACAGGCGCTCAACTCTCCGTTGCTGAATGATAATGATATCAAAGGTGCAAGATGGATATTGATCAACATCAATTCTGCCGAAGGTGAATCAGAATTTACGATGGATGAAGTTGAAACGATCCAGAATCACCTGCTAAGCCAGGCCGGAGAAGACAGTGATGTTATTTTGGGTTTAGGATACGATAATAATCTTCAAAATAAAATAGGCATTACGCTTATTGCCACCGGATTTGAAAACAAAAGTATTGAGCCTGAGAAAAAAGATCAGCCAAAAGAAAATAAGATTGAAAAAGAAGTGCTGGAATTGAAGCCAACCGAAAAGAAAGTGGTAAGTCAGCCCATGTTTTTATTCGATCAGCCGCAAGAAACACTTGTAAAAAGGCAAGAAGAAGAAACCAGGGAAGAAAAGCCGGGATTGAGTGCCGAAAAAGTTTTCGAAATGCTGGATGAGCAGGAATCTGCAAAAGATGAAACGCTAATGCCTTCAATTAATTCAATTGAAGCTGAAGCGCCGGAAAACGTAGAATTACGATCTGAAAATAGTAAAGATACTGTGGATAAAAGCGATGAAACTGTTGTTTATTTCGATCTATCTTCACCTCACGATCCAATCCAACCGGAAACTAACTGTGAAGCAGATAGTCTGAAGCAATCCACAAAGAACATTCAGGAAAAACAAAAAGAAGCTGGCAATACCCCTTCGTCAGGGGGATACCTGGCAAAACCATCGCAGATCTATGCGGAGGACGCGCCGGTAAATGAATCCAAAACCTTTGATAAGCTTTCTCCATTGCAAAGTATGGAGCAGGAAGACGAACCTGCCGAAGAAATGCAATTGGTAGAAAAAAATTCCAAAAAAGCGACGGAGGTAGACGAAGAAGAGAAAGTACACCAAACGAAGCCCATCATGATATCTGATGCTGAGGAGCCGCCGATGGTGGACGAAGCAGAAGAACAAAAGCGCAGGGCATTAGATCGCATAGCTAAATTAAGGAACCTTTCCTTTAATAAAAACGCATCCGATCCGAACCATGAGTTTGAGTCTGTTCCAGCCTACCTTCGCCGCAATATGGAATTGCATAATTCCATCGCCAATGTGGAAAGCTTCTATACAAACTATACCGTCCGCCAGGACGAACATAACAAAATAGAAATCGGCACCATCAACACGTATTTAGAGGGTAAAAAACCTGATTAGTTTTTTATCGCGGAGATTTTTGTCATTGAGTATTTTTGTTGAGATGTGTATTGTGGCCCCGGAATGTGCAAGCGTTACCGGGGTTTTTTTGTGAGTACCGGGATTATCCTGATTGACTGATTATCCTGATTATAACTTTCCGTCAAAAGCACTTTTTTGAGGTTTTTTTAATTGCTGAGTTTTTGGGGCGAAATGCTAATCAGTTAATGCCTACCAATTTTTTTTAGCTGGGATTATCCTGATTGATTGTGAGTACCGGGATTAGCCTGATTGACTGATTATCCTGATTAAAACTTTCCGTCAAAAGCACTTTTTTGAGGTTTTTTTAATTGCTGAGTTTTTGGGGCGAAATGCTAATCAGTTAATGCCTACCAATTTTTTTTAGCTGGGATTATCCTGATTGATTGTGTACCGGGATTATCCTGATTGACTGATTATCCTGATTATAACTTTCCGTCAAAAGCACTTTTTTGCACATTTTATAAAAACGTTTTCTGTTTTTTTTGAGGTTTTAATACCGTACCTAATGGTCAATACCCAATACTCAATACCCAATACACATAAATAAAAAATCCGGCTGCTTTTCAGTTCAGCCGGATCAAGTTATCAACAAGCAAACAAAAAACTATTTTACTTTCTTAAACATTATAATATATCCGCACAGTTCTTTTTTCTTTTTACTTACCTGCACCGGTTTGATCACATGGTATTGCGACATTTTGGGTATATAAGGATAAATAATCACATTACTTTCCATACCGTCGCCGTAATGCTTTTTATATACCACCTGCTTTTCTCCGTAATCATACATTCTCACTTCATATAGTTTGCTGGCCATGTCGCCAATAAATGCAAACTCATACCATGTACCTTGCATAAGCGGAACGATTACGGGCATTTCATACTGGCTTTCCATCGTCATCGTTGCCTCTTTCACCACGATATATCCCCTCTGAATCAGATCTTCCTTAACACTATCTGCCTGGGCTTTCATCGCTGAATCGAAACAGGGTTTCTGAACAATTCTTTGCTGTCCTAATGAAACAGATGAAACCGCGACCAACAGGGCTAAAAACAGGAAATGTTTTCTCACAGGGTTTTTCATTTTCAGATCAGGATAGCGGATAAACAATATTACTTATTTTTTGTGGTTTTAATGTGGCAGAAAACAAAAAATTGTCTTAATGAATTTAAAAAATCACATCTTACTAAAACGGCTTGGTAGAAGCGTTATTGTATCGGGCAAATGGTGGAGAAGCTGGAACCAGTCATCCTTCATTAAAACTATCATCCCATTTTTTCAGGAAGAATAATTGACGTGAATTAAAAAAGCATTGATCCGTTGCCTGGCAACTGGTTATCCTTCTATCCGAGATCTTTTGGAAATAGAATAAAATAATTATAATTTTATTGAATATTTTCAAATTGCCAGGCGAATAGCTATCAACACGGCTTACTTCCACACCATTATTATCCGAAAATAACAAGGGAAAAAAAATTTAAAAATTAAAAAAACTAAAGCCAACTTTTCAGTTTTACACCTCACTCTTCCCTGTTAATATAAATCCCATTCGCCTGCGAAGTAGGAGTAATCGTCAGCTCATTGATACACACATGCTCAGGCAATGAAGCGCAATAAAGCACTACAGCCGCCACATCTGCGCCGCTTAGCGGTGTAAAACCTTTATATGTGGAAGCCGCCTTTTCCTGGTCGCCTTTAAACCGTACAGAAGAAAATTCAGTGTCAACCGCTCCGGGTTTTATGTTCGTCACTTTTATATGATGGGGAAGCAGGTCGATCCGCATTGCTTTGCTGATCATTTCCACGGCAGATTTGGTAGCACAATAAATATTTCCACCTTTGTACGCATCGTCTCCGGCAATGGATCCGATATTGATGATCTGGCCTTCGTTCCTTTTGATCATGGATGGCAGCACTGCTTTGGTGACATACAGCAGCCCATTGATGTTGGTTTCGATCATGGTCTCCCAATCGTGCAGATGCGCTTCATCAAATTCTTCTTTGCCAAGAGCAAGGCCTGCATTGTTGATCAGAATGTCAATCTTTTTCCATTCATCGGGCAAATTGTGCACCGCATCAAAAACCATTTCCTTTTCACGCACGTCAAATGCAGCCACCAATACTTCGCAGCCGTATTTATCTGTTAGCTCAATTTTAAGTTCAACAAGCTTCGCTTCTCTTCTGCCATTAATGATGAGCCGGCCGCCTTCTTTCGCAAATACTTCCGCGCATGCTTTTCCTATTCCTGAAGTAGCTCCCGTAATAAAAATAGTCCTGTCCATTTCCATTTTATTTTATTCAAATTCTAATTCATCAGGTGATGAGACTATGACCAAACGATCAACAATTTTGTGATATAAAAAATTTTCTTCTTCCATACGGTCCATAAATGCAATGAGGTGGTCATAAAATCCAGTAGTGTTTACCACATAGATCTTTTTGTTGTGAATGTTCAATTGATTCCACGTAAGCATTTCAAAAAATTCATCCATGGTGCCATATCCTCCTGCAAGAATGAGTGCAGCATCACACTTTTCATACAGCATTTTTTTTCTGGAATGCATGTCTTCTACCTCAAACATTTCAGTGAGACTGCCATGTGCATGCTCAAGCCCGGCAAGCATCTTAGGCATAATGCCGATTACTTTCCCTCCATTATCCAGTGCAGCGTTTGCCAATGAACCCATCATTCCTTTATTTCCACCGCCATACACCAGTGTGATATTTTTTTGGGCAAGCAATTTTCCAAGTGTTTCGGCATGTTGGCAATAGATTGGATCGTTGCCTGTTTTTGAACCACAAAAAACTGTAAGGCTTTTAATTTTCATATTTTTATTTACCTTGGAAAAATTTCCGGATAAAAGTAATAAATACTCACCTCTTGTAAACTTTCATTTTCCGCTTATGTCACCATCGGTTCTGCTTTCGTTCATCATCGGTTATTTTCTACTGCTAATTGTGGTTTCTTATTTAACATCGCGAAAATCGTCAAGTAATGAAACTTTTTTTATTGCCAACCGTTCCTCTAAATGGTACCTGGTAGCTTTTGGAATGATCGGCACCGCACTTAGTGGTGTTACTTTTATTTCTGTGCCCGGAGAAGTGGGAAATGCCGCCGGATCACAATTTCGTTATTTTCAATTTGTGCTCGGAAATGCTGTTGGCTACTTCATTGTAGCCTTTGTGCTGCTGCCACTGTATTATAGAATGCATCTCATCTCTATCTACGAAGTGATCAAACGAATGCTTGGAAATGTAAGCCATAAAACTGCTGCTGCAATATTTTTAGTTTCACGCACTATCGGATCGGCATTCAGGTTATACCTGGTTGCAATCGTTTTACAACGATTTATTTTTGATGAATGGGGTGTGCCGTTTTGGCTTACCATCATTATTTGTCTTGTATTGATATGGGCATATACTTATAAAGGTGGTCTTAAAACTATTATCATAACCGATACACTTCAAACATTTTTCCTCGTTGCTTCTGTATTCCTGTCCATCTATTTTATCATGGACAGCCTTGATATGAATATCGGCGAAGCCTTTACTTCCATTAAAGACAGCAATTATTCTAAAATCTTTTTTACAGATGATTTTGTTTCCAACAAATTTCATTTTTCAAAACAATTCCTCGGAGGCATATTTGTTACCATCGGCATGTTTGGACTCGACCAGGATCTGATGCAAAAAAATCTGAGCTGCAAAAATTTAAAAGATGCCCAAAAAAATATGCTCAGTTTCACAGGCATTTTTGTAATTATCAATCTTTTTTTCCTGAGCGTAGGAGCATTGCTGTACATCTATGCAAATAAGGAAGGGATCGCCATTCCGTTGGATCATGATTCAGGCCTTCCGCGTACTGATTATCTTTTTCCTGAGATCGCTTTAAACCATTTTAAAGGATTGCCCGCTGTAGTATTTATGTTGGGATTGACCGCCGCAACCTTTGCTACCACTGATTCTGGACTCACAAGCCTTACTACTTCATTTTGTGTTGACTTCTTAAAATTTGATTCTAAAAAACAGGATGAAAAGAAACTGGTCAGAACGCGGACTTTGGTGCACGTGTTTTTTAGTTTGCTGATCCTGGCTGTAATTTTATTGTTTAATGCGCTTAATAATGCTGCTGTAGTTACAGCCATTTTTAAAGTAGCTACCTATACTTACGGGCCTTTAATCGGTTTGTTTGGTTTTGTATTATATGCCAAAGGCAGGTATGTATTTGATAAAGGCACGCCCATCGTGTGCCTGGCTGCACCTTTACTTTGTTTCTTCATAGATAAATATTCAAAAGTTTTATTTAATGGATATGTATTTGCCGAAGAACTGATCATCGTGAACGGATTACTCACGTTCTTTGGCTTGTTGCTTATTTCCAAAAAGAAAAAGGAAGGAGTATTGTATGGAAATCATTAATCAACTTGCAGAAGCATACGCGTTAAAATATTCATCATCAACAGATGAGTTGTTAAAGGAAGTGGAAATGTTCACCATGAACCGTGGCACGCACACAAATATGCTGAGTGGCCCATTGCAGGGCAAATTATTGGAGATGATCAGCAAAATGGTGAAGCCCGAAAAGATCCTTGAAATCGGCACATTCACCGGATACAGTGCTTTGTGCCTGGCAAAAGGATTGGCATCCGATGGCCAATTGCATACGATCGAATTAATGGATGAAGATGCATCAGTGGCTGAAGGTTTTTTTGCAAAGTCTTCACAGAGTCATCAGATAATTTTACACCGTGGAAATGCGTTAGAGATTATTCCTTCGCTAACCGAAGAATGGGATCTTGTATTTATTGACGCTGATAAAGTGAACTATATTGCGTATTACGAATTAACTTTGCCACGGTTAAAAAATAGTGGAATAATGCTGGTTGACAATGTTTTATTTCACGGGCAGGTATTAGAAGAAAATATCAGTGGAAAAAATCCAAAAGCCATCCAGGCTTTTAACGATTATATAGCGGCTCAGGAAAATGTGGAACAAGTGATCCTGACAGTTAGAGATGGATTGATGATGATCATTAAAAAATAACTTTTTCCCTAAACTGCGATCATGTTTAAACTAACCCTATTAATCTCTTTTTTATTTTGTTCGCTGGCAGCAGTGTGTCAGAAAATGACACCGGAAGAATATGTGGCCACTTATAAAGATATTGCCATCAGCGAAATGAAACGTACCGGCGTGCCGGCTGCTATTACGCTTGCACAAGGGATTCTTGAAACTGAAAGCGGCAACAGCGATCTGGTGAAAAAATCGAATAATCATTTTGGGATTAAATGCAAAAGCAACTGGAACGGGCCTTCTGTAAGCCATGATGATGATGAAGCGGGTGAATGCTTTCGTGCCTATGCCGATGCAGAAGAATCGTACCGCGATCATTCAGACTTTTTAAAGAATAGCCAGCGGTATGCCTTTCTTTTTGAACTGGATCCGATGGATTATAAAGCGTGGGCTTCCGGACTGAGAAAAGCTGGTTACGCTACTAATCCGAAATATGCAGACAAGCTGATCAATTTTATTGAAAAATATCAATTGGAACAATATTCTGTAGCAGGTATGCTTCACGGAATTACTAATGAAGAATATCAAACCGTTCAAACGGGTATTACTCCAAAGGATATTTTACCTGACATGAGAGATGATGCCACGATCAAAGAATTTAAGATCAATGGTTTAAAATGTCTTAGTGCTCCGGCCGGAACAAGCCTGCTGGCGATTGCTACTAATTATAATATTAAACTGAGCCGGCTTCTTGAAATAAACGAACTGAAAAAAGATGGTATTCTGGAAAACTCACAAATACTTTTTTTGGAAAAGAAAAAAGCTGAAGGAGTTAATTACTCTGTCAGCATATCTAAACAACAATCACTTTATGATATCGCACAGCAAAACGGTGTGCAGTTTACTTCGCTTTGTTCATTTAATGGATTAGCGGAAGATGCTATAGTAAATGCCGGCACCACCATTTATTTGCAGCCAAAAACAACCGAAATAAATACAGAACAGGCTCCTTTAAACTCCGTGGCATACCATACTGTAGAACCAAAAGAAGGCCTGTATGCTATTTCAAAAAAATATGGTGTTACAGTTTCGCAGTTAAAAGAGTGGAACAATCTTTCAGGCGACCAATTGCAAATAGGACAAAAACTGAAAATCTCAAAATGAGCAATGCTATTATAAAAGTTCATGACAAAGAATTTGCGCCTTACATCGATGCGCAAAAAATAGAAGAGCAGGTAAAGCGTTTGGCAGATCAGATCAATCAGGATTATGCCGGAAAGAAACCTTTGTTTATAGCCATTTTAAACGGTGCTTTTATTTTTGCTTCCGATCTTTTTAAAAAGATCAACATGGATGCCGAAATATGTTTTATAAAACTTGCTTCTTATAAAGGAATCAAATCCACAGGTAAAGTGATCACGGCTATTGGTCTTGATGCCGAACTTTACGGCCGTGATCTGATCATCATTGAAGATATCGTTGATACCGGAAAAACACTGCATCAGTTTCTGCCTCAATTGCGTCACCAGCAACCATCATCTATAAAAATCGCCGCATTGCTTCACAAGCCGGAAGCTACCGAATATGATTTAACGGTGGATTATAAAGGCTTTGAAATTCCCAATAAATTTGTGCTGGGCTATGGCCTCGATTATGATGGGTTGGGAAGAAACCTTAGCGAGATCTACCAGCTTGTAGAATAGGCACACATTCTTCCTTCAAAAGCACTTTTTTTGCGATTTTTTAAAAAGTGAATTTCTTTATTTTCAGCATCTGCAAAAGAATCTTTAACAGCGCTGAAATATTAAATTACCTTTCGGTTAAATAATTGCTATGAGAATTAAAACTTTAATTTTTTTAATCATTGCAACTATGAGTGGCATCTTTTCAAAAGCACAGGAATTTTATATGATCGTGGGAACTTACACCCAAACCGATAGTAAGGGGATCTACGTTTACAAATTTGATTCAAATACCGGCAAGTCAATATTAGTGAGCACACAGGGAGGTATTAAAAACCCTTCATTTGTGACTGTACATAACGGTAATGTGTATGCGGTAAGCGAAACGCATGGCGAGGATCCCGGAAGTGTGAGTGCATACTCATTTAATGAAGAAAATGGCAGGCTCACTTTTTTAAATAATTTGCCAACCGGCGGCGATGATCCTTGCTATGCGGAGGTGGATGCTACCGGAAATTGCGTAGCTGTGGCCAATTATTCCGGAGGAAGTGTTTCTCTGTTTAAAACGGGGCCTCGGGGGGAATTGCTTGAAGATAAGCAGGTGATTCAGCACCATGGAAACAGCGTAAATAAAGAAAGACAGGATGCGCCGCATGTTCATGAATCAGTATTTTCTCCTGATAATAAGTTCTTACTTACACCCGATCTGGGAACGGATAAGGTGATGATTTATAATTTTGATCCGAACAAACATCAGCCACTTTCAAAAGCCGGAGAGATTGTATGTGAACCCGGAAGTGGCCCTCGGCATATCGCTTTTCATCCAAAAAAAAATTTTGCCTACCTGATACACGAGCTAAACGCAATGGTAAGTGTTTACCATTATAAGGGAAGCGAATTTAAAGAAGTGCAAAATGAAAAAACGTGGCCGCATGGTTTTTCTGGGAAAAAAGATGGTGCCGAGGTGGCTGTAAGCGCCGACGGAAAATTTCTTTATACTTCGCAGAGAGGTGATCAAAACACTATAGCGATATTTTCGATTGACCAGGAAACCGGTAAAATTAAAATGATCGATGATGTTTCTGTAAATGGAAAAGGGCCGCGTTTTTTTATGATCGATCCTGCCGGAAATTTTTTGCTTGTGGCAAATCAGCAAACAAATAATATTGTTGTTTTTAAAAGGGATGTTTCAACAGGGTTGCTTACAAAATATAATGAAATTTCAATTCCAATTCCTGTGTCCATCTGCATGACACCCGTCAAATAATCAATCTTACGCCACCAAGGTCAGATACGGAATGTGGGAAATGATCGCCTGGCGAACCGATAAACATAAAGTTTTTAGGTATCTTCCAGTCACGACTTACCTTATCAATAATCTGTGGCCCAAAAGTACCTTTGATCTCAATAAATTCAATCTTGATATCCGGATACGCCCGGTCGAGCGCTTCAAAATCTCTTACAAAAGTTTCAGACAATTCCTGCTCTTCATTCAATACAGTTACAATCTTTAATTTTTGTGTGATCTCATTTTCTTTTACATAAATGATCACCTTATTTAGAGTAGCAATGTTATCACCTTTGGTGAAATATACAAAAGGCTGCTTGTTGAGCTTTCGCATTTCTTTAGTAAGATGAAACCGGCTGAAAACACTTAATCTCTGGATCTTATCAAATATCTGGTTGACGTATAATAGCAGGTAATGGATCACCGCCTTGCGTTTCAGGAATAGATAAATTATAAGGATGGATGGAATGAAATACTGAAGGAATACCACCAGATATTCAGGATGCACTTTTACATTTCCATAAAGTGCGATAAAAATTCCGATAATGCCGAGTACTACCAGTGATGGAGCTGCATATTCGGGGCGTGGCAGCCGGCTGCGTTTTACTTTCAGCAATAAATTGCCGATGCCAAAGAAAGCCATCACAGATAAAAAAGAAATGGTGTAAACTCCCGCTAACGGACCTAATTCACCTGCAGTGATAAAAAGAATTGAAAGGCATAAAATATAAAAAACAATAATGATGCGGGGAGAGCTGCCGCTTTTGTTTTCTTTCAAAAGCATCTGGGGGAAAATGCGATCGAGTGTCATCCGTTTCATCAAACCACTCACACCTATGAAGGCAGTCAATACCGCACCACTCAGTACAATCGCAGCATCAATGCTAATGACAATAGAAAGCCAGTTGCCCGCAGTTTTTCTGCCCAGGAAGGAAAGGAAAGCATCCTGGTAATTGGTGATCTCACCAATTGGCATGGTAAGCACACCTATGATTGATATTGCCGGATTAATGATCATAACCAGTATCCACATATACTTCAGTGTCTTTCTGAAAACCCCCGCTTTTTGTTCTTCTACAAAATTGGCCGATGTTTCAAAGCCTGTAACACCCAGCATTCCCATGCTGAAACCTAAGAAGAGCGCATTCACCAGACTTCCATTAGTAGGAGATTGAAAATTCACTTTTCCTATATCAATTCCATTTACAGTGATGTAATAAACGCCACTAAGAATAAGTAGGAGAAGTGCTGCCAGATTAATGATGAAAATGACTGTCGCCACTGCAGCAGATTCAGAAATTCCCGCGATAGTGAGCATCATGAAGAGCGTAAGCAACACCATTGTCGCAATAATAATATTGAATACAGGAAAGACAGTATGCAGATAATTCATGGCTGTGGAGGCAGAAATTACAGCCGTAGCCATATAGCTCAATATGGTAAGGCAAGCCGCCAGGCTGGCATTTCCTTTACTCGTGGTATTCAACAAAATATTGTAGGCGCCGCCATTTAAAGGAAGGGCTCCAACAGCTTCTCCATAAATTTTTCTGAAGAAAAATAATACCAGCCCCACCAGCAACAATGATATGAAAGCATATTGGCCTGCATAGGCAATTGCAAGCGCAGATACATAAAAACAAGAAGAAGTTATATCATTTCCTGAGATCGCCGTTGCGGGAAGAACACCCAACTTTTTTGGATGGTGCAATTTGGGTTTAGCCATATAGATTCTGTCTTTCTAACCGATCAAGATCAGCTAATTGTAAAATGCAATATACAACTATGAGCGGTTTTTCCTTTTCGTTACAGCAATGAATTCTGTTTAATCATTGTTCATGTTGAATAATTTCAATGCATTATATGTTGTGATCTCAGCTACTTCATTCACATCAATATTTTTAACGGCTGCCACTTTCTCCGCGATCAGGGGCAGGTAGCTGCTTTCATTTCTTATCCCCCGGCAGGGATGAGGCGCAAGGTATGGGCTGTCGGTTTCAAGCACCATGTCTTTCAGATCTGCTTTTTCTACTATTTTATCTAAACCGGAATTTTTAAAAGTAACCACGCCGCCAATTCCCAAAAGAAAATTTAGATCAGTGATCTCTGAAGCTTCTTCCATACTGCCGCTAAAGCAGTGGAAAATTCCTTTTAACCCTTTGCCTTTGTATTCACTTACAATATCTATAGCTTCCCTGATGCTATTGCGTGTATGCAAGATCAAAGGTTTTTTATATTTAAGCGCCCATTCAATATGTTGATGCAGGCTTTCAATTTGCTGAATTACAAATGTTTTATCCCAATAAAAATCCAAACCTGTTTCACCAATACCCGCAATTTCATTTTTCAATAAAAAATCCAGAGTTTTATTTAATTCTTCCTTATACGATTCATTAACGGAGCAAGGATGCAGGCCGGCCATCAGGTATATGGCGTCCGGGAATGATTTTTTGAGTTCGACCATACCAGAAAAGTAATTACTGTCTATTGCAGGCAGGAAAAATCTTTTTACACCCATATCCATGGCACGCAATATGATTTCAGACTCCTCGTTTTTAAATTCATCAGCATACAAATGCGTGTGAGTATCTATCAAATTCATACTACAAAGAAAAACTTTTTTTAACGCTTCATTAAACCTGTGCGATTGTTATGCTGTCAACACATTCTGTTTTTAAAAATTTTAATCTTAAACATTATGAAAAAACTTCAATCAGGCATCTTGGTGGCCGCTGCCATCATTGCATTCTCTTCATGTAAGAAAAACTCTGATGAAACTCCTGAAAGTCCGGATATGAACACTGCCGTGGCAGTTGCTACGGGCGATCAGGTTGCTTCTCAGCAATTTAGTGATGTCTTCAACATTTCACTTGGTGTACAATCTTCAGATGCCGGCGAGGATGTAGGAATGGGCACCAGTGCCGGAATTCTTTATAAGCCGGGCGGCGGTGAGGGAACACTTGGTGATCAATGTTTTACAGTAACTGTAGCTCCAAAGGTGAGAGGCGAATGGCCTAAAACAATCACCTGGGATTTTGGAAATGGCTGCCTTGGAAAAGATGGAAAAATGAGAAAGGGAAAGATCATCTCCATATTCACAGCACCTGCATATATGCCCGGAGCAAAAATTTCTACCACTTTGGAAGGCTATGTGGTTGATTCATTTGCCGTTAGCGGCACTATGACTGTTGAAAATACGACCGCCAATAACCAGTTTGGCTGGAAAGTGGATGTGATCAATGGCAAAATTACCAATACAAATACAGGTTTTTGGAGAAAGTGGGATGCTACCCGCACTCATACTATGGTAGAAGGAAACAGTACACCTTTCAATCCGATGGATGATGTATATAAAATTACAGGAGGTGCAAAAGCAAGTAATTCCAATGGTATTTCATGGAAAGGCGATATCACTTCTCCGGTAGAATGGAAATTCGATTGCAAATGGGCATCAAAAGGACAGATCACATTTTACTGGGATCAAAATCCGGTGCCGGCTACCCTTGATTTCGGAAACGGAAGCTGTGATAATAAAGCCACAGTAAGCTATAAAGGCTATTCAAAAGAAATAACCCTGAAATAAAATTGTTGATGAATTGTTAAAAAGAAATATTAACTTCACTTCAGTTTTCATAGGGTACGGATTAAAAACGGGCTTGGGTATCTACCCAGGCCCAATTTATATCAATCGCTGAAACGTGTAACCCTTTTCCGAATAGTAAGATAAAATCCTGGGGAGTGAGCCACTCATATTGCTAAAGGCTTTTTGGCTGTCGTGAAATACTACGATACTTCCTTTTTCTGCATTATTAACCACATTCAGGTAACACTGATCTGCATTTAGGCTATCATCAAAATCGGCGCTTAGTACGTGCCACATTATTGTCTTGAGTTTTAACCTTAAACCGCTAATGATCTTCTGCTGAAATTTTGTGATACGGCCGAACGGTGGCCGAAAGAGATCACTGTTTATGACTTGCTGCGCTTTTTCCACGTTTCTAAAATATAGTTCATCATTTGTCTTCCACCCATTTAAATGATCATAAGTGTGATTTCCTATCGAATGGCCTTCCTGAATGATCTGCTGAAACACTTCCGGATATTTCTCCACGTTGGCTCCAATGCAAAAAAAGGTGGCTTTTGCGCCATACTTTCTTAATTGATCTAATACAAAAGGCGTTGCCTTAGGGTGAGGCCCATCATCAAATGTCAGGTAAAGCACCGGCTCATCTGTTTTGATCTTCCATACACAATCCCCATAGAACTTTTGCAAAATCCAGGGAGCTTTAATTAAATAAAACATATTGAAAATTGTACTTAACGAGGGTCAATTAAAGTGATGAATTATTAAATTGAATTTTTTAAAAAAGTGCAATTAAAGTGCTTTTGAAAGAAAGATAATGAATACAAATTTAGCCGAAGATTTATCTTTTCTGAATATTCGAATTCTGTTACCTCATGTTCATTTATTTATCTTTGCTCCATGAGTAAGGTAAGAGTAAGGTTTGCCCCCAGCCCCACCGGAGGTTTGCATCTTGGCGGTGTGCGCACGGCACTTTTTAATTATTTATTTGCGCGTCAGCATCAGGGTACATTTATTCTTAGGGTGGAAGATACGGATCAAACGAGATTTGTAGAAGGCGCTGAGCAGTACATTCTCGATTGCCTGCGCTGGTGCGGGATCAGTCCGGATGAAAGTGTTGAAAACCCCGGAACTTTTGGGCCTTACCGCCAGAGCGAAAGAAAAAATATTTACAGAAAATACGCTGAGCAATTGGTTAAGGCAGGCCATGCTTATTATGCATTTGACACACCTGATGAAATTGAAACACTTCGCGAAAAGTTACGTGCTAAAGGAAAAAGTAATCTGCAATATGGTTATCAGAATCGCGTTCAAATGCGTAATTCGCTCACGCTTACCGAACAGGAAACAGAAAAATTAATTTCTGACGGAACACCCTATGTCATCAGAATAAAAGTAGATCCTGACCATACTGTGCAGTTTCATGATATGATAAGAGGTGATATAGAAATGAGTACAGAAACTGTGGATGACAAAGTATTGCTCAAAGCCGATGGTATGCCTACCTATCACCTGGCAGTAGTGGTAGATGATCATTTAATGGAGATCACACATGCGTTTAGGGGCGAAGAATGGTTGCCCAGTGCACCCGTGCATATTTTGCTTTATGAATTTTTGGGCTGGCGCAATAGCATGCCTCAATGGGCACACTTGCCACTCATCCTTAAACCTGATGGCAATGGCAAACTGAGCAAAAGAGATGGTGAGCGACTTGGATTTCCTGTGTTTGCCATGGAATGGAACGATCCGGCAAAAGGAAAAGTGGAAGGTTTTAAAGAGTTAGGTTTTTTGCCGCAGGCCTTTATAAATATGCTTGCTATGCTGGGATGGAATGATGGAACCGGGCAGGAGATTTTTTTGTTGAACGAATTGGTAGAAAAATTCAGCGTAGAAAGGGTTCATTCGCATGGAGCCAAATTCGATTTTGAAAAAGCAAAATGGTTTAATCATGAATGGATTAAAAAAATGGATGCAGATCAATTGTATCCTTTTGTGAAGCCTTTGTATATAAAAGCAGGTTTTGATCTTTCTGATCTCAATAAAACAAAACTGATTATCTCTTTGGTAAAAGAACGCTGCATATTGCTGACAGATTTTATTCCACAATCGGCTTTCTTTTTTGAAACGCCTAAAAACGTTGATTTAACTTCGGTTAAATCAAAATGGAATGAGCAGAAAACTGATTTTTTTGAACAACTCGCTGTTCATTTTCAAGGGTTGGATATTTGGCAGCACGATCAGCTTGAATCAACATTTAAAGATCTTGCATCAGCTAAGCAATTAAAACCCGGAGAAGTTTTACTTCCATTAAGACTGATGCTTGTAGGAGGAAAATTTGGCCCGGGAGTATTTGATATTGCTCAATTGATCGGAAAAGAAGAAACTGTCAACCGCATCGTGGCTAACCTGAAATCGCTTTAATTCCAAAAAAGTATTTCAATCATTTTATGCGTTCCAACACAAAGTGGATTCTGGCTCTCGCCATCATTAAATTTCTTCTGCCTTACCTGCTTCAAAGTAATTATTACGAACCTCAACGTGATGAATTTCTGTACCTCGCTGAAGGCCGCCACCTCGCCTGGGGTTATATGGAAGTGCCGCCAATGCTTTCAATATTTGCATGGTTAACAGATTTTTTTGGAGGGTCTATCTTTTGGATTAAGTTTTGGCCCAATCTCTTTGGTGCCTTCACTTTTATATTGATAGCAAAGATGATTGATCACCTTGGTGGTAAATGGTTTGCTATTTTACTTGCGCTTTTCCCTTTTGTTTTTTCAGGATGGCTGCGAATGTTTTTTTTGTTTCAACCTAATGCACCTGAAATATTTTTTGATACACTTATGGTATATGGTGTGTTTCGCTTTGTTCAAACATCAAAAGATAAATGGTTGTATGTAATTGGAATTGCAATCGGCTTGGGATTGCTTTCAAAATATACAGTTGCATTTTGGACAGTGAGTTTGCTGTTGGGATTATGCCTGTTTAATGCCCGATCAGTATTAGCGAATAAGCATTTTTATTTTTCACTTTTATTGGCAGCATTTATTTTTCTTCCTAATTTTTTATGGCAGTACCAACATAATTTCCCGGTATTTTTTCACATGAATGAATTAAAGGAAACGCAGTTGCAATATGTATCGGTATTAGGCTTTTTCTCCGGACAGTTTCTCATGTATTTGCCTGTTTTCTTTGTCTGGATCGCAGGATTGATTGCATTGATTTTTGTATTTCAATTCAGAAAATTCCGATCCTTTGCCGTTGCATTTATCATCTACCAGTTATTAATGATTCTATTTCAAGGGAAAGATTATTATACCGCGGGCACCTTTACGGTACTGTTTGCATTCGGTGCATATTGGCTTGAACAATTGACCGGTGGAAAAAAGAAATGGCTGCGGCCGGCAATGATTGTTTTTTCATGTGGCTTGGGTATTATTTTATGGCCTATTCTTTTGCCTGTGGCAAAACCTGCTTCTTTGTCTAATTATTATGAAATGATCAGTTTGAAAAAAACGGGTGGCCTTCGATGGGAAGATCATAAAGATCATCCATTACCACAGGATTTTGCTGATATGCTTGCATGGAAAGAAATGACAGAGAAGACCGAAAAAGCATATGGCAGGCTTTCAGAAAATGAAAAGAAAAGCTCAGTGATCTGGTGCGATAATTACGGTCAGGCGGGTGCTTTTAATTTCTACAAGGGCCATGCATTTCCTGAATCGTATAGTTCTAATGCGAGCTTTTTATTTTGGCTTCCTGATATAAGTGAGGTAGAAAATTTTGTGGTGATTACAAAAGACATTCATGAAGAAATAACCGGTCAGTTTCAAACCACTATTGTAGCAGACAGTATCACCAATAAATATGCAGTAGAATACGGTACAAAAATTCTTATTTTGAAGAAGCCATCTTCTGCTTTTCGCTCTTATTTTATGAATGAACTATCTATGCTTAAAAAAAGATTCGGCGTTAAATAGTAATGGTATTTTTTTTATTGATGAAGTATTGCGTAGCTGTGAATGATTAAATCATTTGTTCCTTCAAAAGCACTTTTTTCGGGATATCTTAAAAAACAATAGTTGTAATTATTGGTTGTATAGTTAGGTCGAATAGTTTCAACAGAAAGAGGCTTTTGTGTAATTTGCATCTTAATCATGCCCATGAACGCTGATCCCAAATTTGATGAAAATGAACTGCTGCAAAAAGTGGCGTGTGGCGATGAAAAAGCATTTACCGAATTATTTTACTCCTGGAAAGATCGCTTGTATCATTTTACATTGAAGTTCACCGAATCGCCTCAACAGGCGGAAGACCTGGTGCAGGATGTGTTTCTTAAATTGTGGATCAACCGGAATACATTATAGCAGATTACAAATTTTAAAGGATGGATTTACCAGGTAATCCGCAATCATGCTATTACCAACCTGCGCAGAATGGCACTTGAAACTTCAATTTTAGCCAACCTAAAAAAAGAAGCCATTCGAAACGGCCATCCGCCGGATGAAAAATTAATTCAAAAACAATTGCAGCAAAAATTGCAGCATGCACTCAATAGTTTACCCGAATGACAAAAGCAGGTCTATATCATGTCGCGAATACAAGGTATGAAGCAACAGGAAATAGCTAATCAACTGAACATTTCGATCAGTAGCGTTCAAAACCACATGACAGAAGCATTGAAAAAACTGAAGCAGATTTTCGGAAAGGATTACGTGTTGATAGCAATTTTTATATTGGGTATACAAAGCTAAATCAATAAGTCAGAACCATTGATTTTTTATGAACAACTTATTTCCCGGAGAATCAGCGCTATTAATAAATCAGTAAATCCGGACTTCTGATTATTGGGATTACAGGCTCTTAATTATTTCTAAGCGCATGTATTAATTCATCTTTATCCATTTTCGAACGGCCTTCTATACCTACTTTTTTAGCTTCATTATAAAGTTCTTCCTTGGTTCGGTCTTCATAATCTTTGGCCTTACCGCCTTTCTTTCCTGAATTGGGAGTATTAGCTATCCGTGCTGATTTTTCTTTGCTGTAACCCTTGTCGCGCAAGGCCTCATACTTGTCTTCGTCTTTAATTCTTGAATCTGGCATGATTGAAATATTTTTTGTTTTAAAACAGGTTAACAATATCTGATCAGCATATAACCTGCCAAACTGTTGCGGGGTGCCAATTGATTTTTTATGCTGCTTTACAAGCTTCTGCACAACGGATGCAGGCCTTTGCACAACTCTGGCAATGGTCATGTTCGTGTTTTGTGCATTCTGCGGCACAGGCTTCGCATATTTCAATGCATTCTTTTAATAAATGTTTTGCATGGATAGAATTACGGGCGAGTAATGTACTTGTGGTGCGACAAACATCCGCACAGTCCATATCCAAAGCAATGCATTCAGACATCATTTTTACATTGTCTTCTTTTAAACAACTGCTCGCGCAAAAGTTACAGGCTGCTACACAGATATCAATCTTTTCGATCAATTCATGGTTGGGGATAATATTCATAATGCTGTTTTGATATTATTTTTCACAACCATTATGCCACAGGTGGATTTCTTTTTTAAGGATGCTTAATTCATTTTGAGTATCGGAAATGTATGCAATGGGCCGTGCATTCGTTCCAATGAATTTATAACTGTTATTAGAATATTCTTTTTAATTTTTCGTTTAAAAGAATGCTTTTTTTAACTTTACTGTCTAATCGCAATTTCTTTTTGTGAAGAAATTTTTTATTTCATTTTTATTTATCACATCCTGCTTTTATACAAATGCAGAGATTTTTATTGTCACGACCAGCGCTGATGCCGGCTCCGGTTCTTTGAGGGAAGCTATCATTTCGGCTAATGCAAATGGAACTGCATCGCTGGATGAAATCCATTTTAATATACCACAACTGGTTTATAACGACCGGCTAATTCATATTCAATCAGAGTTGCCGCCACTGTCTTCAAATATTATTATAGATGGAACAACTCAGCCGGGCGCACATTATGGAAACACAGATGCAAAAATCTGTCTAATTAAAACTGATTATGTACCGTCTTTTTCATTTATTACGGTTAAAGATGCAGAAAATATAAAAATCTTTGGGCTGCATATTTACTATGGATATTGGGAAGGTTTTTTTGGTTCCCCTAGCCGATCAATTTCCCTATATGGAATAAATATTAATAATTCAAGTAAAATTGAAATTGGTGCTCCGGCTAAAGGGAACGTTATTACTGGGGTAGTACACGGTATCTTTTCTAATTCACAAAATTGCAGTGAAGTTAAAATCCGAAGCAATTACCTTGGACAGGGTCACCTATCTGATGGAGACGATATTGATCCTATTGTGGTTCAATCTTCGAATGGAATTACTTTTAACAATGTAAAAGATATTACTATTGGTGGGCCACAAACTGCTGATGGTAACGTTTTTGGCAGTCAAAACAAAGCTATTTCTATAATGGCTAAAAACCCAGATGGAAATGGATCTATCCTGATCCAAAATAATTATCTGGGATACAAATACGACACGACCCTGAATAGCGATAATATATCAGGTAATTATGTAGCCATTGGAAAACCTGAACCATCGTCACGCGATTGGATTGTCGAGGATAATGTAGATTTTAATGTTGACTTTCTGGACAATACAATATCAGCATGTGTTTATTTTAATGAGGTTAGCGGTAGCATCAACATTTTAAGAAATAAGTGGTACTATCAATTGCGGTTTGGTGGAGGTTTTGGGTTTAAAATTCAAATAATTGAATGCTCTGGTACAACTATGATCGGTAATGAAAATGAATCAGATGCCAATCAATTTTTGGGTCAAAAAATGTTTGAAGATGCTCAATCCATTAGGGTGGTAACTTTCAGTCCCATCAACATTGGTAAAAATAAATTTGAATGTAATTCAGTTTTGGGATCCACTACCTCTATTAACTATGTTACACCAGTTAAGTATGTTTATTATTCACCTTTTATTCAAATTGATAAGGTAACTGCAAATTCTGTGGAGGGCAGAGCTGAGCCTGATTCAAAAGTAGATATTTTCTACGATGATGAATGTTCCGCATGCGAAGGCAAAAAATATTTAGCCACAACCATAGCAGATGCGTCGGGTGTATGGAAATATACCGGTCCTGTATTAGGAACCGTGGTAGCAATGGCAACGGATAAAAATGGGTATAGTGGTGTATTTTCCCATCCTACTGCCGATGTTTCCAACGTGAAGATCATTCAGCCATCGTGCGGAAATAGTAACGGTAGTATAACTCAAATAACAACTGAAGGTGCTGAAGATTATTTTTGGCTCAACTCTACTACGAAAGATACCGTATCCAAAACACTTGATCTATTAAATGTCCCAGGAGGAACTTATATTCTCTATGGGGTTCACGGTGGTACATGCATTAGCTATTTGCATTATGTGGAACTAAAAGATAACACTCCGGTCATTAATACGGATGGAGTTTCGATTATTCAACCATCATGTGGCCTTGCCAATGGATCAATAAATGATATAACTGTTTTTAATACGTATAACAGCAAATATAGTTGGGTTAACAGTGGTGGTGATACAATCAGCACAACTTTATGGATTGATAACCTCCTCGAAGGGGTATACAAATTTGTAGTTACAGATACTATTACCGGATGTTATAAAACAAAAGATTTTACATTAAAAAATCAATCAGGTCCATCAATCGACCTTGATGGATTGCAGATCATTCCGGCTAAGTGTGGTCAAAATAATGGTGGGATTAATGGAATTGTTTTTCAGAACACAACAGGCAGTCTTTTTCTGAAGTGGGAGGACTCTGCGGGCAATTTTATCTCAAATAATTTAGAATTAATTAATGCTTACCCGGGTAAATATCGATTAATAGCAAAAGATGAAACAGGATGTGACACAATAATAACTCCGTATTTCAATATAAAAAACCAGGGAGTACTCATACTTGATACCTTAGGCAAAATTATTATTCCCACTAATTGTTCTGATCCCTCAGGAAGCATACAAAATATTAAAAGTGTGGGCGCAGAACACTATGAATGGATCATGTTGTCTAATAATTTAGTAGTTGGTAGGAACCTGGATGTTTTTGATTTACCTGCCGGCAATTATCAATTGAGGTTAAGTAATTCATTTTGTGAAATCAGGTCGCCAATATTTAACGTTCCGCAAAAGGTTTTTGAAAAAATAATAGTGACAAGCATAAAAGTAAATGATGCTTTTTGTGGGGTTCCTAATGGGAGCATAACAGTCAAAGGTTTTGATAAAGATGCAAGTGATTATAAATTCAATTGGCAGGATAGTGCAAGTTCCATGCAACTTGGAACGCAACTCCACTTGGAAAATCTGGCTGCAGGAAGTTATATATTGTTCGGGAAAGATAAAAACGGTTGCACGGAGCGGGTGACTAATGTGCACTTAACACAGCATGACCCTCCAAAATTTAATTATACAACACAAAAATCAAAAGGTGACGAATGCGATCTTAAAAATGGCAGTATTTCAGGCATTATTGTGGAAGGTCTAACTGGACCTTATACGTTCCGATGGTATAACGAGCAGAATGAACAAGTTGCAAGCACAGTTGACGTTTCACATTTGTCTAAAGGCACTTATGTTTTGAAAATTACTGATGTTGGTGAATGTGAGATTAAAAGCAATCCGATTACCATTACATCTAAAAATATTTCATTGGAAACTCCTGAATATAATGAACATACAATTCTAAGAAATACTAGGGCTGATCTTATAATTAAAAACTATTCGCAAGGTGAATATCACCTTTATAAAGATGAAGCAGGTACGCAACTTATTCAAAAAAATGACCAGGGAAATTTTTCGATAGGCCCTTTGGCAAGTGACACGGCGTTTTATATTAGAAAGGTTTTGGGCTCTTGTCAATCACCTCTGGCAAAAATAATTGTGAAAGTTGTTGATCAGTATTTTTCTGTTCCGAATGCATTTTCACCGAATGGAGATGGACTCAATGATGTATTTAAGGTGATAAATCCTTTAAGGGTAACTAGTTTTACTCTTTCTGTTTTCAACCGCTTTGGACAAAAGGTATTTGAAACCACAGATATTAATCGCGGGTGGGATGGAACTTTCCTCGGAAAATTACAACCAGTAGGTATTTACCTCTGGATTGTTCAGATATCCGAAGCTGGAAAAGACCCTTATTCAAATAGAGGAGTGGTCATGATGGTTAGATAGTATCACTTTGAATTCCAAAATTCCCGATTTGCTTTCATCCTTTCAAAAGCACTTTATCTTGTTTTTTTTTAAAAAGCGATTATAAGGATTGAAATAAGGATGCGGAAACGTATTCAGGCAACCCAGTTTCTTGTTTAAAATTTTGAAAAAAAGAAATCAGATGTCATCTAGCAGATCAGTTACTTTTTCATTTTTAAGGATGAGGTATCCAAACCTGTCGTTGCTCACGCCTTCTTTGAGTTGATAACTGAATTTAAGGTCATCGCCGTTTATTCCTGTTTCAAAATATTTAAAATCAATATTCTGATAGGGTTTCAGATCATCACTTATTTCGTAAAGATGAGTGCTTAAAATGAACAGCGAATGTTTTACTTTGATCAGGCCCTGGATAACTACTGTACTGCATTTCATGGCATCCTGAATATTGGTACCTTTAAATAATTCATCAATAAGAATTAACCATTTTCGTTTATCCATTACCTTTAGAACTGTATCCTTTATTCGCCTGACTTCATTGAAAAAATAACTTTCACCCTTCACAACATTGTCTATTACATTGATATTACTGAGCAATCCGTCGAATAGTGAAATCTTCAACTCAGCAGCGGGCACCCCCATTCCGATATGAGCGAGAAATACTGCTCCGCCTACTGCTTTAATAAAAGTGCTTTTGCCGGCCATATTTGCACCGGTAAGGAAAATGAAATTCTTTTCGTTATTCAATTCTACATCATAAGGCACAGGCTCGGTTATCAGCGAATGATATAAACCCTTAGCTTTTAACACCGGTTCTGACGATTCAATAAATTCAGGAAATACCAGTTTAAATTCTTTTACGGCCATCGCCATTCCGTACCATGCATCCATCTGAAAATATAAATGCAGCAATTCGTAAAAAAGTTGCTTATAATGATATCGTATAAATGCAGCGAAAGCCAACATTTCACCGGTAGAAAGATCTACGAATTTTTCTCTTTTAATTACAATCTGCAGGTTCGGTTTTGCCATATTCTTTTCGGCCTTTGCGAGAATTTTGGCTAATGGTGCCGGTACATGTTGTTTTTCAAAAAGTTTGATGATACTATGCATGCCTTTTAAAAAATCAAATGCATGGCTTGCAGAATATTTTACAAGTCCAAAGTCAGGACCGTGAAAAAGCTTATAATAAAAAGCTGATGTGCCAGATGGAGTAGAGGGAATCTGATCTACAGCGGTTTCATAAAATTTGTAGATCATCATGATAGATCCGTTGCTGATGCTAAGTGGCCACTCTTGCTGATTGTCGATAAAAAGTTTAAGGATGGCTTGTGTATCTCTTATCTCTTCTATTGTTTTAAGAGAATGAGTATATAAATATTTTAGCACATCTCTTCCGCCGGTAGTGCGGGTAAGATCGAATTTGGCAAAAACTGAAAAATCTTCTGCTGCATCAAAAATGGATAGATCCGTTAATGTGGTTTTATCTGTTTCCATGAAAAGATATTTGCTGATATATTATGATGCAGAAAAAACGGTATGGAATAAATTCCTTTATTATTTGTCTATAACAGTGTCGGTTCGTTTTAAAAGAAATTTTTCATTTAAAGCACCTTCAATCTCCCTGCCGTTTCCATCCAAAATTTTGATCACACTATCTGAAATGATCCTGTAATATCTTTTATTACCTGAGTTATTTGTAGTTACAATCATAGAATCAATTACCTGCCATCTTCCTGTATCTGAAAATGTTGCCGGACGTTCAAGATATTTTAAATGCTCTATAAAATTGCTGTCTGGAAAAAAATTCATTACCGTATTGATTCCCGGGCAATCTGCGCAGGGTGTGATACCGGAAAAGGTTCCCCCGAAATGTTGTGAAGTGGTAACTGTATCAATTTGTTGAGCGGTATCTTCTGAACTGCCGGAATCGTTGCATGAAACGAAAAGAACTATAAGTATGACGATGAGCAATTGAATTATTTTCATGGCATCTTTAATTTTATGTAACGGCATTTCCATTTTCTGCATTTTCGCCGGCGGAAACAAATATCAAATGTCCTTCGCTGTTTTCGGCCATCAATATCATTCCATTGCTTTCCGTTCCTCTCATTTTCCGAGGTGCCAGATTTGCCACTACTACTACTTTTTTACCAATTACTTCTTCCGGAGAAAAATGCTGAGCAATTCCTGAAAGAATAGTTCTTGTTTCAAATCCAAGATCTACCTGCAGGTTTAAAAGTTTATCAGCTTTTTCAACTTTGGCTGCCGATACAATGGTGCCTGTACGAAGATCGAGTTTGGAAAAATCATCAATCGTTATGGTGGGTTTTAATGGATTTGAATTTGAAGTAGTTTCTTTAATTAAAGATGCGGCTTCCTTTTGCAGTGCAGTTCCTTTGTTTAATTTTTCCAATTGTTTCTGCACTTCATCATCTTCTACTTTTTTGAAAAGCAATTCCGGTTCTCTTAATGAATATCCTGTGCTCAGCAATTTGGCTTTGCCGGCGTTTTCCCAATCCAGCATTTTATCCACCACCTTCATCATGTGCAACATTTTTTTTGCAGTAAACGGAAGGAAGGGATTGATCAGGATGGCAAGATTAGCGCAAAGCTGAAGACATACATGGATGCACATATCTATTTTTTTCTGAGCGGTTGCTTCTATAGCACCCGAAGGGTCCAATTGCTTAGCCAGTATCCAGGGTTGCTTATCCTGCATGTATTTATTGCCTTTGCGGGCAAGATCTATTACTTCAAAAAGCGCTTCACGAAATTTGAATTGTTCGATCAATTCTTCCACCTTCTGCCTGGTCTCTTCAAATGCATTGACCATTTTCTGATCTTCATCGTCTGCTACTTCACCATGCAGGGGCGGAACTTTGCCCTTGCATAACTTATGCATCAGCACAAAAGTGCGGTTTACAAAATTTCCAAAAATGGCTACCAGTTCACTGTTATTTCTATCCTGAAAATCCTTCCACGTAAAGTCATTATCTTTTGTTTCGGGAGCATTTGCACAAAGTACATAACGAAGCACGTCCTGCTGTCCGGGAAAATCTTTAAGATATTCATCCACCCATACTGCCCAGTTGCGGCTGGTAGAAACTTTTTCACCTTCTATATTTAAAAATTCATTGGCCGGCACGTTGGAAGGCAATACGAAACCGCCATGCGCTTTTAACATGGAAGGAAAAATAATACAGTGAAATACAATATTATCTTTCCCGATAAAATGCACCAGTTTGGTATCTTCCCGGCACCAGTATTTTTCCCAGTCCCCGGTCAATTCTTTTGTAGCAGAGATATATCCGATGGGCGCATCAAACCATACATACAATACCTTTCCTTCGGCATCTGCAAGCGGCACTTTTACGCCCCAATTGCTGTCGCGCGTCATGGCGCGGGGTTGCAAACCTTTGTCCAGCCAGCTTTTACATTGGCCGTACACATTATTCTTCCAGTCTTTATGATCTTCAAGAATCCACTTATTTAAAAATGGTTCATAATCCTGCAAAGGAAAATACCAATGTTTGGTTTTCTTTTTTACAGGCACCGCATCACTCAGTGTGCTTCTCGGATTTATAAGTTGCTCAGGGCTTAATGAAGATCCACATTTCTCGCATTGATCACCATAGGCATTGGTATTGCCACATACCGGGCAGGTGCCGGTGATGTAGCGGTCGGCCAGGAATAATTGTTTTTCTTCATCAAAAAACTGTTCTGTTTCCTTCTCTACAAAAAGGCCTTTGTTGTAAAGATTCAGAAAAAAATCCTGAGCTGTATTATGATGGATTTCTTTTGAGGTGCGGGAATAAATATCAAAACTTACACCCATTTCAGCGAAGCTGTTTTTTATAATAGCATGAAATTTATCAACTACCTGTTGCGGCGTGGAATTTTCTTTCATCGCACGGATGGTAATGGGTACGCCATGTTCGTCGCTTCCGCAAACAAACTTTACATCTTTTTTCCTGGCTCTTAAATAGCGTGCGTAAATATCTGCAGGTAAATAACAACCAGCCAGATGGCCGATATGCAAAGGTCCGTTGGCATAAGGAAGGGCCGCTGTAAGTAAATACCTCTTCGGTTCTGTCATGTTACTTTATTGATGCTGCAAAATTACTTGAATGACAGGGGATATCAAATTTGTTTTGAATTGCCATCCTGCCATTTCAATTATTTACTCAATAAAAAATATCGAATAACCTATCTTTATTTTCATGAACCGGAAAGATTTCTTGCAATCAGGCATTCCTTTTTTAGCCGCTGTTCCTGCATTTACAACAAAAACTACTGCACCTAAAAAACATATTCCGCCTTATTTAAAAAAGGGAGATGTGATCGGGATCACCTGTCCTTCCGGCTATCTCCCGGCCGATGATGTAAAGGCGGCAGTAAAAAAGATGGAAGATTGGGGATTTCGGATTGTGCTGGGAAAAACTGTGGGTTTGAAAGATTTTACCCTTGCCGGAACGGATGAAGAAAGAGCTGCAGATCTTCAGCAAATGATAGACGATAAAAGTGTGAATGCCATCATGCTTGGGCGCGGGGGCTATGGAGCCATAAGGGTCATTGATCAAATAGATTGGTCGAGATTTGCAAAACATCCAAAATGGATCATGGGTTTCAGTGATGCCACAGTTTTGCATTTACATCTAAACAACCATCTGCATATACCTTCCATCCATTGTAAAATGTGTAATAGCTTTCCTGATGATGAATCGATGGTGTCGCCCGACCAGGCCGATTCGATTGATTCGATAAGACGCAGTCTGACCGGTGAAAAAATGAATTACGAAGCATGTACTCTATTGGAAAATCGTAAGGGCGTAGCAGAAGGCGATCTTGTTGGAGGCAATCTATCAATAATTGAAATGATGTGTGGCAGCGCATCTGAAATAGATACAAAAAATAAAATCCTTTTTATCGAAGATGTAGGCGAGTACATGTATAAGTTGGATGGAATGCTTTGGAATCTGAAGCGAAGCGGGAAATTATCAAAATTAAAAGGATTGGTGGTGGGTGGATTCAGAATTAAAGAAGATGAAGATGAAGATGGAGATGGATTCGGAAAAACGCTTTATGACATCGTAATGGAAAAAATTAATGGTTACAGTTATCCTGTGTGTTTTGATTTTCCTGTAGGACACATCCGTGTAAATTATGCGCTTAAATGCGGGATGCCACACCGGTTGGAAGTAAACGACAGTAATGCGCGATTGATCTCATTAAAATAAAAATTAAAAATGGTTACAATTCCTCCTTATTTGAAAAAAGGCGATACGATCGGACTTGTTTGTCCTGCAGGGTATATGCCTCCTGAAAATTATATGACATGCGTGGAAACGCTTAAGGAATGGGGCTTTCAGGTGGAGATTGGAAAAACGCCGGGACATCAGTACAATTATTTCTCCGGCACAGATGACGAGCGCCGCGAAGACATACAGAAAATGATGGATGATAAAAATATTGATGCCATATTGTGTGCGCGGGGCGGTTATGGCGTTGGAAGAATTATTGATAAACTGGATTTTAAAAAATTTCAAAAACGACCCAAATGGATCGTGGGTTATAGCGATATAACCGTGCTTCACTGTCATGCTTATATGAATTATAAAATTGCCACATTGCATGCACCTATGGCAGCCGCCTTTAATGACGGGCAAAAGGATAATGAATACGTGCGTAGTGTATATGATGCGCTTACAGGTAAAAAAGCAAATTATTACACAGAAGCGCATCAATTCAATATCCAGGGAAATTGCAAGGGCCGATTGATCGGGGGAAACCTTGCATTACTTACGCATTTGATCGGAACTGATTCTGATTTTTCTACGAAAAACAAAATCCTTTTTATTGAAGATGTAGGCGAATACATTTATAATGTAGATCGTATGATGATTCAATTAAAGAGGAATGGTAAACTCGATGGATTAAAAGGCTTGATCATTGGAAGGTTCAGTGAAATGAAAGATACAACGGTGCCTTATGGAAAAAGTGTTGAACAGGTGATCCATGAAATTGTAAAAGATGCCGATTATCCGGTTTGCTTTAATTTTCCTGTAGGACACCAGGATGAAAATTATGCACTTAAAGTGGGTTGCAAGTATGAATTGCAAGTGGCATCTGATGGTGTTCGGCTCAAAGAAGAATAATTTGATGCAATATTCTGTCAGGCTTTCGTTTTTTCACATTGTTTACCTTCACAAAAAGCAAAACCATGACACCATTAGCAGAAAGAATGAGGCCAGGGCAATTGAATGAACTGATCGGTCAGAAACACCTGGTGGCATCAGAAAGCATATTACAAAAGGCAATTGACAGCGGGCATATTCCTTCTATGATCTTGTGGGGGCCGCCCGGCTCGGGCAAAACCACTATTGCTAATATCATTGCGCGCACACTCCATGTTCCTTTTCATACGCTCAGCGCTGTTTCGGCCGGTGTAAAAGAAGTGAGGGAAGTGATTGCGGGTGCGAAGCAGGAGCAAAATCCAATTTTATTTATTGATGAGATACATAGATTCAGTAAAAGCCAGCAGGATGCATTACTGGGCGCTGTAGAAACTGGTATTGTCACACTCATTGGAGCTACCACTGAAAATCCTTCTTTTGAAGTGAACAACGCACTTTTAAGCAGGTGCCAGGTATTTGTACTCAAACCTTTGAGCCCGGACGATTTGCAAAATGTAGCGCGCGCAGCTATTCAAAAGGATGATTTACTGAAAGAAAAAAATATCGAATTAAGGGAAAGCGAAGCGCTTATCAACCTTTCCGGAGGCGATGCACGCAAATTGCTTAACCTGTTGGAATTAGTGGTCCATTTTTCAAAAGTGAAAGAAGGGCAACCCCTTGTAATCACAGATGAAATGGTGATGAAAGCCGCTCAGCAAAAAACTGCGCTATACGACAAAAAGGGAGAACAACATTATGATATCATTTCAGCATTTATAAAATCGATGCGTGGGAGTGATCCTAATGCAGCAGTTTACTGGCTTGCCAGGATGATAGAGGGTGGGGAGGATGTAAAATTCATTGCAAGGCGTATGGTGATATTTGCAAGTGAAGATATCGGCAATGCAAACCCAACCGCGCTGGTGCTTGCTACTAATTGTTTTCAGGCGGTAAATGTGATCGGCTATCCTGAATCGAGAATCATATTATCGCAATGTGCGGTTTACCTGGCAGGAAGTGTAAAAAGCAATGCTTCTTACCAGGCGATCAACAATGCACAGGCTTTAGTAAAAAAATACGGCGATCTGCCGGTACCGCTCGAAGTGCGTAATGCGCCTACTCAATTAATGAAGCAGATGGATTATGGCAAAGGATATCAGTATGCACACAATTATGAAAATAATTTCGCGGATATGGAATTTTTACCCGACAAAATAAAAGGAACTAAAATTTATGATCCGGGAAAAAATGCCCGTGAAGAAGAGATGAGAAGGTTTTTAAAAGATCGCTGGAAAAAGAAATACGGTTACTGAAATTATGATTTTGAAATATTACTTTTCAATAATTGCCTTACCTCATGCAATTGATCATCTGTAAAAGCAACTTTGGGTATGAGAAAAAATGAACGGGCATCAAAATAGATATGAAAAAAATTTGGGCTTTCCATATAAGTACTGAAAGCCTTCCATGGCCATCCTCTTTTGCCATGTTCATTTTCGAGGGTCATTCCATCTTCATTAAAATGCACGCGGAATTTATCACGAAAAGTAGCTGCCCGCTTGTAAATAATTATGGGTAAGGCAAACCAGAATGAAATCATCAATATAAACCAAAGGCCTGATGCAAGCAGAAAGGCGACCGGTGAAATCTTGTGAGAAAAATACATGATGGCACTCAGTATTGCAAACAGGTTTACAAGTATGATCAGCACTTTTATTTCGCGGCGGCTGATAAAATGAAAACGAAGCGCCTGAATCACTTTCGGCTTTTCGTAAGTAAAGAAAGCAGATGTCATAAGGGTGCAAAAGTAGGGGAGATTTTAGAATCGTTTGCTCATGGAAGCTAATCCCCATTCGGAAATGAAATGATCTGCCTCAAAAGCACTTTTTCCGGCATTTTATAAAAAAATAATTTCCTCATTATCAATAAGCAATTACAGTATTCTACATCTGTTGAAACAGGTATTCGGATAAATTGGCACAGAAATTACAGAAAGAGAGGATAACATTAAATTTTTAATCTAAAATCGAGAAGAAATGAAAAAATTATTGATCATGGCCGCATTAGCTACCACATTTGCGGCGTGCAACAATGCTTCAACTGACGAAACGGTTACCACCGATACGGTAGCGCCGTCTAACACTGAAACTACTACAACTACAACCACAGCTGCCTATACTCCCGCTGAAGGCGATGCTACTTATAGGAACGGTACTTTAATGGTGTATAAAAATGGTGACTGGGTTACAGCCGACAATGATGTAACGCTGGATAATGGTGTAGTTGTTTATAAAAACGGCGAAGTAAAAAAAGATACTAAAACTGTCACCCTTCACGATGGTGAAGTGGTAACTAAAACAGGTGATTTTTTTGACAAGACCGGTGAGGCTATTAAAGATGGTTGGGATGCCACCAAGCATGGATTGAAGGAGGCAGGCGACGCAATTAAGGATGCCGCCAACGATGTGAAAGAATCGGTGGATTCAGATAAGAAATAATTTGAAAAATTGATTAAAAGCCCGCTTATTTTATGAGGCGGGTTTTTTTTTATTTTGCTTCGTTTTTGATAATTTATTGCGGCTTTACATATTTCAGTGTTTCAGGATTTGCCTTCGCCATTATCAGGCCTGCTATGATCCCCACTAAAATTAACAACAGACTGCCGGCTAAAACAAATAGCAGTGTAATCATTATTCTTGTAATCACTTTATTAATTGGTTTTTCAGCATAAAATTCTTTGAAAAACCAGATCAGAATAGGAATTATAAGAAGCATGGAAACGTAAGAAAGATTGATCACAAACTCCGGATTGCTTTTCAGTAAAAACATGACCGGGTATACCAGCAACAGATTTATCAGCGTATAAAAAGAAAGGATGTATGAATTGAGAATAATATGCTCATAATAATTGTGTCCCCATTTTTTAAATGCCAGCCAGGTGCACAATGCAAAAAGCGGAATACATGCCAGCATGATAATGGAAGAATAACTGGAACTGAAGGCCGTATAATCTCTCATCATTTCTGAATCCAAATGCTGGTCTGAATAAAACTTTTCAATAAGTTTCATCAGGCCTAACAACTTAACTGAAACGAATGCTGAAATACCGCTTAAGATAAATGTGAGGGTTAACGGTTTGTAATGATTTACTCTTTTGCCATCCAGAAATTCTTTTGCTGTTTTACCGGGATTTATCAGGATCTTTTTAATGGAATAAAGAAAACCTTTATTAGTATGCAGCACGGTGTACTGAAACTCATTCCAGATATATTTTCCGTCAACCCGTTGAAATGCTTTTTGTCCGCAATTATTACAATAGTTTCCGGCAAATGAGCGGCCGCAATGGATGCAGATAGATTCCATAAGTTAGGCAGTATTGTTTAATTTTTGTTTTAAAGTGAAGACAATTTGCGAGAATAGATTTTGTCGTTTTGATTTTTTCGTATTAAAACTACCAATTCCTTTTGTATTACTATTTCGTCTCAGATGGGAATTTTAACAACATTTCCGCCCACATTGATTATTCCGAAGTTATCGTTTTGATGGATCAGAAAATAGCGCCATGTCAATTTTTTCTTTCAAAAGCACTTTTTACCGGATTTTATAAAACTCAAAAAGATTCACCTATAATTTTTGCGGATGCATCCCTTATTTAAAAAGCTGGCACTTCCACTCCCAATCCCGGCAGATCGTGGTACACATACTTTCCGTGGTCGAATGTGGCAACAGGAGTAGCCGCGTCTCCCTTTAATAAAAGTGGCCCATCCATATCTACATGGTCAAGTAGTGGCAACATCTGACCGATAGCTGCGGTGCCGATACTGCTTTCATTCATGCTTCCCATCATTACTTTCATCTGTAATTTTCTTGCTGTTTCTATCATTCTTAATGCCGGCGTAATGCCACTGCATTTGGTGAGTTTTATATTGATACCATGAAAATAGCCGTGGCACTTTTCTACATCTTCCTCATGCACACAACTTTCATCAGCATAAAGTGGCAGAGGGCTGTGCTCCATCAGATATTTCATGCCGTTCCAGTCATCTTTTGCAAGTGGCTGCTCGATGAATTCAACATTTAATTTTGAGAAGATCTTAATTTTTTCCAATGCATCTTCCGCTTTCCATGCGGCATTGGCGTCTATCCTGAAGGGTGCATCTGTATGCTTGCGCAATGCTTCTATAATCTCCACATCTTCATTTGTGCCAAGTTTTATTTTATATACCGGCCAGGGAGTTTCTTTTAGTTTTGCTACCATTTTTTCTATGGAATCTATTCCAATAGTAATATCTGTAACAGGAATATTTTCAGGATTTAAATTCCATAATTTATAGAGAGGTTTACGCTGCCATTTTCCAAAAAGATCCCAGCCGGCCATATCAAGGGCGCATACCAAAAACGGATTTTGCGGATATAAATGATGCAGGTAATGCCAAAATCTTTCAGGCGTATTAAATGAGGCTTTTTTTATAAAGATCTCTTTGGCAAGTAATTCCTGTTCCATCTTCTCAACAGTAACGTTGTAATAAGAAATGGCGGGCGCTTCCCCATAACCCTTAATCCCCATAAAATCCAATTCAACAAGAAATGATGGCTGATGCGTTTTCGTACCCTTCGATATGGTAAAAGGATGTTTGAATGGCAGATTGATTATTTTATAATTAACATCCATGTGTAAACGATTTTTAATTTGTTGCGCGGTTTGATGCGGTTACCATTTCTTTTAATTGTTTGTTGAATGAATCTTCCTTCAACAGTTCCTCAACAGGTACCTGCATCCTGTAGCGCCAGTAATGATTGGGATCTGATGGGACATTAATGCGTTCTTTGCGCGGATCTTCCATCTTTAATTTTTCGCTCATGCCAAACAAATCCTGAATAAGAAAAATGCTCCACATTGCCGGAGAATTTAAATGCTGCTGAATGATTTCTTTGCTTATCCACGCTTCACAATCATCAGGCGCTTCACCATAATGCCCCAGCACCTGATTATAAAATATTTGGATCTTTTCTTTATCCTCATGCCACCATTCGCGGAGTGTGCTCATGTCGTGGGTAGAAGGCATTACTACCGATAAATACGTGGCAGTTGACGGATTAAAAAATTCTGTGCGGTCTGTTTTAGGCATGCGCTCCACTTCAAGGCCTAAAATGCCCAGTTGGCGCATGATGTCCGGCACAGATGGAGGTACCATTCCAAGATCTTCTCCGCACACGAGCATATTGGTGCTTCTCTTTAATGGCGGCAATTTATGCATAGACCCTTTTTTCCAAAAATAATCCTGCCGCTCATAAAAATAATTTACATACAGCCATTTTAATTGGTTACGTGTATGTTCATCTAAATGCCTGAAGGAAAGCGTATGCTCCATACCTATTCTGAAATCAAACTCCTGTGCTCCGGATCCTTCGCGGACAAATAATATGACGTTGCTCAATAGTGCATTGATGCCATCCTGCAGATCCTGTTTGCCAAGGCCTTCGAGGTGCTTTTTCGCTTTTCTTTGCGTATTTACAACTTCTTTCAGTTGCAAACTGCCATCTGCATTTGTATCAATAAAAGTTTCTTTTATTTCATCTGCCTTTTCTCCAAATATTTCCTTGAGGATAGGATCAGTGATAAAAGGCTTGCAATATCTGTGATGATCAAACCAAATATCATTGTCATAAAATTCTGAAAGATGCACAGGCAGTGCGGGTACAAACCGGCCCATGATGCCCTCGATGGCTTCATAAGGAATGCTCCAAATTCTGAAAAATCCAAGTATGTGATCAATGCGGAAAGCATCGAAATAATTAGCCATCTGATCGAATCTTCTCCGCCACCATTTAAAATTATCTTCCTTCATTCGATCCCAGTTGTAGGTAGGAAAGCCCCAGTTCTGGCCTTTTGAGGCAAATTCGTCCGGCGGTGCACCAGCCTGTTCATCCAGATTATACAAGTGAGGTTCTACCCATGCATCGCAGCTATACCTGTAGATTCCAATGGGAATGTCGCCTTTCAATACCACGTTATTTTTATGGGCATACCTGCTTATTTCTTTTAATTGCAGATGCAAGTGGTATTGAACAAAATAGTAAAAGGCAATTTTATGATAATGACGTGTGGAAGGAGCTACAAATTTTTGAATGGCAGATTCATCGTAAACACTGTGTAATTTCCATTGGGTATAATCAGCCGTTTTGTATTTCTCTTTTAAGTAAGAATAAGCGGCATAGGGTACGAGCCAATGCCGGTTCATTTCAAAAAATTCAAAATACTGAACGTCGTCTTTAAAATTATCCTTTTGAAGATCATATAATTCACGGAGTGCCGACATTTTAAATTTCATTACCTGCTCATAATCCACTACAGGCAATTGGTTCAATTGTTTTTGTTTTTTTCGGAGCGCAGTTACAATTTTCAGGTTCTTTTTATCAGCTACTTTTTCGAGGTCAATATAAAGCGGATGCAAAGCAAAGGCAGATACGGACGAGTAAGGATAAGAATCTTTCCAGTTTCCTTGCGCAGATGTATCATTTATCGGCAATAACTGGATCATTTGCAGTCCGGTTTTTTTTGCCCAATCAATCAAAAGTTTAAGATCAGAAAATTGCCCGGTTCCAAAATTTTTATGCGTACGTATACTGAAGACCGGAATATTAACTCCGGCGCCCCGCCACAGTTCTGTTTCCTTGTGCACAAAGCCATCGTGAAGGATTACCTTTCCTGCGTTTACCTCCCAATTGCGAAGCATGCGATTAGGCCCATCCTCAAAACTCACCAGCTTTTTTTCTTTTAAATCATAGATGCCGTATTTATAGGAGGCAGGCCATTCGTTTTCTTCCATTTGAACTCGGCACACAAACCAATTGCCTTTGGGCGTCATCAACAGGGGCTGTGTTGCATCCCAATTTTTTAAATGCGGAGTAGATCCGCTTATGCAAATAATTTCATGCGCTTTGAGTAAAGGTGCTTTTATCCTGAATTCATGCGTCCACTTATCGGGCAGCGCTGGTTTTTTTCTTTGAACATGGGGTAATAGCACATTTTTAAAAGGCTTGGTGAAAAACGCATTATGCACATCTCCGGCATCATTCCAGGTGTCTATAACAGTATGGGTCTGTCCGCCATTTTTATGTGAAAGATCCACATGCCTGTCTTCCTCCCCGTCGTAGGTTTCAAATCCGTCTTCATTTTCAACCATGTAATAATAAAAAAGATGAGGATCGGAACTGTCATCCAGATCTAATTTTAACTCCCAGTGATCTTCATCAACATAGGACATCAGCAGTTTTTGCTTTTCTCCATTTTTGCCGGGTAAATTATTGGTCAGAAGAAAGATCCTTTGACCATAACGGGTAGCGTATTTCAAATAAAAATGAACAAACATCTTCTAAATCCTTTTCAGCGAATTTAAGCGCTTTGGATTATAACCCACTACCTTTTTATGTAAAAAATACACACCTTACACAAAGGGCTTGTCTTAGAAAAGGAAAATCAATCCAAACCAAATGATAAACAGGCCCGTTCCGATCAATGCCGAAAGCCTTTTCGACTTTGATTGCTTGCTCGTATAGCTGAATAAAATAGCAAAGGGCCCGATGAAACATCCCAATACAAACCACATGGGGTCGAATTTGAATTTATTTTTTTGCTGATCGTAATATTGATCGATGGTATCATTTGATTTGTAATCGGACCGCGATAATTTCCTCTGTAATTTTTTAAAATATAATTTTTGAAAGAAGTTAAGATGGTGGCCACTTGCTTTTTCAAACTGTGCCGGAGTCATTTTAAGAAATGTTTCTACCCGCAGATAATCTGCACCAGGAGAAATTGAATTTACAGGCACTGCTGCAAAAATTATGGTGGAAAAAAAGGTGATACTCAGAATAACGGTGATCAGATATTTCATTCAGTTAAAGGGTTATTGTAAAGCAAAGCACAAATGTATTTTTTTAAAAACGAAATCCCAACAAAAAAGCCGCTCTTATAAAAAGAACGGCTTCATCTTGCTTTTTGCTCAGTAAGATTTATTTCACTTCTTCAAATTCTGCATCAGTCACATTATCACCACCTTCATTATTACCGGCTTCTGCACCTTGAGTACCTGCATTGGTCTGGCCATTCTCACCTGCACCTTGCTGACCTGCTTTGTACATGTCTTCACTCGCTGCTGTCCATGCATTATTCAATTCTGCAACTGCGCCATCTATCGCTCCTACATCTTCAGACTTATGAGCGTCTTTCAATTTTGTAAGTGCGCCTTCAATGATTGATTTTTTATCAGCAGGAATTTTATCGCCATATTCCTTTAACTGTTTTTCGGTCTGGAAAATAAGGCTGTCTGCCTGGTTCAATTTATCCACTTTTTCACGTGCAGCTTTATCGGTGGCTTCATTGGCTTTCGCTTCCTGCTTCATTTTTTCGATTTCTTCTTTGCTTAAACCACTTCCGGCTTCAATGCGGATATTATGTGATTTTCCGGTGCCTTTATCTTTTGCAGAAACATTCAGAATACCATTTGCATCAATATCAAATGTTACCTCAATTTGCGGAACACCTCTTGGAGCCGGTGGAATACCATCGAGGTTGAAAGTGCCGAGGCTTTTGTTTTGAGATGCCATTGGGCGCTCGCCTTGCAACACATGAATTTGTACACCCGGTTGATTGTCGCTGGCGGTAGAGAAAACTTCCATTTTTTTTGTTGGAATGGTGGTATTTGCTTCTATTAATTTTGTCATCACACCACCCATTGTTTCAATACCCAATGAAAGCGGTGTAACGTCGAGGAGCAATACATCTTTCACATCTCCGGTAAGTACGCCACCCTGGATGGCAGCACCTATTGCAACTACTTCATCAGGGTTTACACCTTTGTGTGGTTTTTTCCCGAAGAAATTTTCAACGATTTCCTGAACTTTAGGAATACGGGTTGATCCACCTACAAGAATTACCTCGTCAATCTGATCTTTTGTATATCCTGCGTCTTTCAAAGCTGCTTCGCAAGGCTTTAAGCAACGTGCAAACAAATCATCCGCTAATTTTTCAAATTGAGAACGGGTAAGTTTTTTTACCAGATGTTTAGGTACACCATCTACAGCAGTTATATAAGGTAAGTTGATTTCTGTTTCGGTGGAACTTGACAATTCGATTTTGGCTTTTTCAGCAGCCTCTTTCAAACGTTGCCATGCCATAGGATCTTTGTGAAGATCAATTGCTTCATCTTTCTTAAACTCAGCAGCCAGCCAATCCATAATCACTTTATCGAAATCATCACCGCCAAGATGAGTATCACCGTTAGTGGATTTTACCTCAAATACACCATCACCAAGTTCCAGAATAGAAATATCGAAGGTACCACCACCCAGGTCAAATACTGCTACTTTTTGCTCAATGCTTTTTTTATCCAGGCCATAAGATAATGCTGCTGCTGTAGGCTCATTTATAATCCTTCTCACTTTAAGGCCTGCGATCTCACCGGCTTCTTTGGTAGCCTGGCGCTGGGAGTCGTTAAAGTATGCAGGAACAGTGATTACTGCTTCCGACACTTCCTGTCCAAGATAATCTTCGGCTACCTTTTTCATTTTTTGCAAAATCATGGCAGAAATTTCCTGTGGCGTGTAAAGCCTGCCATCAATATCAATTCTAACCGTATCATTATCGCCTTTCACTAATTTGTAACTCCAATGGCCTGCTTCCTGGCTTATTTCATTCCATTTGTGCCCCATAAAGCGCTTTACACTCATAATGGTGTTAGTAGGGTTTGTAATGGCCTGCCGCTTTGCCGGATCGCCCACTTTGCGCTCGCCGTTTTTCAAAAATGCCACTACAGATGGAGTGGTGCGCCTTCCTTCATCGTTTGGAATGACTACGGGTTCACTACCTTCCATCACTGCTACACAACTGTTGGTAGTACCGAGGTCAATACCTATAATTTTTGACATAATAAATAATTTTTAATTGGTTACGCTTGATATTGACAAGGTTTATGCCAACCAAATTATATGTGTTAAAATGTCAGTTTAAAATTATTTCTCTTCTGTTTTAAAGGTAAAATGCTTTTGAGACAGGTAGCTGAAGGTTACAATTAAAGCTGTGGCAAAAATTTTAGAAATGGTAGGATAGAAATTCATGTATTGCACAAGGATGTTCAGTATGGCATAATTTAAAAAAAGGTTGATCGCCACCACAAGGCAATACCGTACCAATTGAATTCTGCTGCGCAGATAAGATCCGTGAAATACAATGAATTTAGATAACAAAAAACCTAAAGGGAAGGTGATACAAAATGCCATAATAAGTGCGGCGTTGTATGCTTTTACGACAATAAAACCAAGGTCGAGGGGTTGTTGATGCAGGATGAAATTAAAGCTGATATAAAATAAAAAGATATCCAGCAACATATTGCTTCCTCCACATACCGCATAACGAAATGTTTGTATGGGAAAGATCTTTTTAAAAGGAGGATAAAAGAAATCAATAATCTTTAAGAGCAATGACCGCATCGAATACACTAAAAAATATTCCCGGCACCTGGCCGGGAATATATATAAAAAGATGATTTTTCTTATGGAAGCACATACCTGAAGCCAATACCAAGTGTAAGTGAAGAACCGGTAGATGGCGCCAGATAGAAAATAGGATCAAAACCAAGACTAACGTTGATAGGAGCGTCTGGAAATTTATAATCCACTCCGCCGGTCAAACGAAGGCCAAATGCAGTGCTGCCACCTTTATTGGTAGACAATGCAAGTAAACCACCGCCGCCCACGAAATATTGAAGGCCGGGAGCGCCGTTTATCGGGCCCTGGTATTCGTACAATCCTTCAAGTCCTACAGCGCCGGAAAAGAACAACAAGGATCCTTCAATTGCCGCGTTTTCCTTAAGACTGTGACGGATGTTAATGCCGCCTGCAGAACCATCGCCTACATAAAATTTGGCGCCTATCGCAGTGTTGTAAGTTTGGGCCTGTGAAGTAGCCGCGCATACAAAAATAAATGCGAAAATAAGAGCTGATACTTTTTTCATAAAGTGCTTTTTAAAATATGGGACCACCATTTTTTGCTTGTTGATATCCCTGATGATTAAATTAAAAATTTCGGCAAAAGTAATTTTCCTTTTTTATTAAAAAAATTAATGTTGTACTGCTGCCTGGTTTTTCTCAATCTTCCTGTGATTCGGGAGATGGGGTTTCTTCAATCGCTTCAGGAATTAATTCCTCTTTCTTTTCTGCCGGATCTCCTGGTTTTTTCTTGCTAAAGATCATCAGGCCTATCATCATTACTACTGCCGACATAATCACGATCTGAACGATCAGTGATTTATTAACGATATCGATTGCGTGCGCGGCAGGAATGGAAAAGAATAACAGGATCGTAATTAATCCGCGGGGCGCAACGAACAACAAGGGAAATAATTCCTGCTTTTGAATTTTTAAAATAATGGTTCTGATGACAAATATGGAAGCCACACAAATACCAGCCAGTCCTAAGGTTTCTGTATTAATGATCTCTTTGGTTTCAAATGAGTATCCAAATAAAGTAAAGAAAAATGCACGGATCAGAAAAGCCCCCTCCGCAACAATATCACGAAATTTAGTAACCTCTTTATAAAATTCCTGAGGCTTCAGGTATTTTACATATTTCATTTCCCTTACTTCGTAAATGTTTCCAAGAAATAACCCAAAAAACAATACAAACAACAAGGCAGGTAAATGAAATATTTCAGAAATCGCATAGATCAGTATCAAAAGGATAATGATGGGCGCATGCTTAATAGGATGGTCGATCTTGGTAAGCAGGAGTGCCAGTAGCAAAGTGGATACTAGCGAAATGACACAAATAATCAGCATTTGTAATCCGAAATGACCAAATGACTGAAGATTAATGTGAGGATTTGTTATTACAAAATTAAACAGCACCACACCTAATATATCAGAAAGGCTGCTTTCATAGATCACAAATTCTTTGTTTTCGGTATTCAGATTTCTTGCGCTGCTAATTGCCACGCTGCTGCTGATCACAGCCACGGGCAACGCATTCACAAGGCAATCAAAATATCCGGCCCCCGAAATAAATTGAAAAATATAAGAGATAATAAAAGCCAGCGCTGCCATTGAAAAAAAAGCACTGAAGAATGTTTTTCTGATGAGGCCAAACTTGGTTTTGTTAAACTCAAGTTCAAGAGCGCCTTCCAATACGATCAATATCAGTCCCAATGTTCCAAAAATAGGCAGCAGGGGAGTGAGATCCGGAATATTTAATGTGAAAAAATCTGCGATCATTCTTCCGCCCCATCCCAAAAACAACAATAAAATGACGGAAGGTATGCGCGTGCGCGCTGAGGTGAGATCAAACAAATAAGCCAGCAAAAGCAGGATCGATATAATAATAATGATGGTAATGGTCATAGATGTAAAGCTTCCTGACCCTTGGGGCCTTCATTTTTTTTCGTTTATCAGTGCAATATAACGCAATATTTTTCCGTAGATACCTTGTCTTATTACAAGTAATTTTTTATTTTTTGACTGGAAAAGTGCTTTTGAGAGGATCTCTAACCAATAAAAATAATTAAAGAGATTCCAGGTTCTTTAGCGCTTTTTTCATGTCAATTCCTTTTCCCAGCACACCTTTGAAAATATCTCCAACTTCCTGCGCGCGCTGCCATGCATTGGAAATATTATAGTCTCTCATCTTCAATCCTTTTTTTACTTCGTCCCAATGTAAAGGCATTGAAACAGATGCGCCGGGCTTTGGCCGTACAGAATATGCGGCGGCTACGGTGGCCTGTGGCCGGTTTTGCAAAAAATCAACGTAAAGTTTTCGATCACGATTTGCGATCTGCCTTTCGATGCTGGTGATTTTTGGAAGTTCATCATTCACCATATGAGCAATCACCCTTCCAAATTCTTTGGATTCTTCATAGGTGTACTTAGCACCAAGGGGAATGTAAATATGTATGCCGGTGCTTCCCGATGTTTTGCAATAACATTCTATATTGGCAGCCGACAGAATTTCATATACCACGCAGGCGGTTTGTACCACCTGGTTAAAAGTATTTTTATCAGGATCCAGATCAATGATACAAAAATCAGGATTGTCAGGTTTTTTGACCGTACTGCTCCAGGGATTCATTTCTATGCAGCCAAGCGAAGCCATATATAAGAGTGTGGCCTGGTTATTACACAACATAAAGTTTTTATTTATGCCTTCAGAAGTATAGGGTTGCTTTTCGATCCAATCAGGCACCTTTCCTGTTACGTCTTTTTGATAAAAACTTTTACCTTCTATTCCGTTTGGAAACCTGTTGAGTGATTGTGGCCTGTTTTTCAGGTACGGAAGAATGAATGGTGAAATGCGGTAATAATAATTAAGCAGGTCGCGTTTGGTATATCCTTCCTGCGGCCAGAAGACCTTATCAAGATTATTGAATTTGATTTCATAGCCGCCTATCTTCCTCACCTGGGTTTTTTCTTTGGGATTTAAAAAGGTTTTTACTTCCCGGTTTTCTGCCGGCTTTACAATCCGGTTTGTCATTTTTTTTGATTTAGTTTCATTTACCATTTTGCCAGTATCTTTTTCTTTTTCAATTGTTACTTTTTTGGGATCCTTATCAGATCTTAAACCTTTAAAGGAGGGATGGCGCATTACACCGTCACTTGTGAGTTCGCGGTAACTTACTTCGCACAAAAGATCCGGTTTAAGCCATACCACACTTGCATGAGGCGGGTCGGGCCTGAACCGCGAAGGTTTGTTTACATCGGGTGTTGTGGTAAAGGGCGAATGATCAATGATAAGAGGTTTGAATTGCTTGATCATTTCTTTTTGAAGTTTATCCGTAAAGCCTGTTCCTACCTTACCGGTATAATGCAACTTATTATTTTCGTATACTCCTACCAGTAAGGAGCTGAATAATTTCGAACTTCCGTCATTTACAGTATATCCGCCTATCACCACTTCCTGCCTTAATTCTGTTTTTATCTTCAGCCAGTCTTTACTGCGGTTGCCGGGATTGTAGGCAGAATTTAATTTTTTAGCAATGATGCCTTCGAGTTTCATTTCTGCAGCACTTTGAAAAAAAGATTTTCCGTCTTTTTCAATGGCTTCACTTAACAGTACCATATCGCTTTTGGGCAAAACAGACCGCAATACAGTTCTTCTTTCTGCAAAGGGGAGATCGATCAATGATTTTCCCTCAAGCCATAAGATATCAAATACATAATACAATAGCGTTCCATCCGCTTCGCTGCGCCAGTTTTGCAAAGCACTAAAATCTGATATTCCTTTTTTATTTTCTACAATGATCTCGCCATCCAAAACAGCATTGATACCAAAGGTTTTCAGCTCATCGAAAAGCGTATAGAACTTTTCATTAAAGGATTTATTATTTCGCGAGCACAGTTCAACTGATTTTTTGTTCAGATATGCCAATGCGCGGTACCCATCCCATTTTACTTCAAATGCCCATTGGGCATCATCGAATGGCTCATCCACAAGGTTGGCCAGCATGGGCTTTAGATTTTTAAAAAAAGCTGTTTTTTGTGCTTTTGAAAGAATTGTTTTTACAGATTTGTCAGATATTATCGCCATATTTTAGAAGCAGCCTAAAAATCTGTGCCATTCTGAAAAACTAAACGCATTTTTGAAAATGGCAAAAACAAATAATCATATCACTATCTAATCAAACTAATGACCCCTTTCTGGCTTCTGACAATGCCATCATCTAAAACATAATTTAAAACGTATGTGTAAACTCCGACGTTGGACTGTTCGCCCCGGTAATATCCATTCCATCCAGTATTCAGATCAGTACTCTCAAATACAACATTTCCAAAACGATCGTAGATTTTAAAATGGATGGAGTGAACCTTGCAGCCGTTGACAATCGGCTTAATTTTATCGTTGATACCATCATGATTGGGCGTAAATGCGTTCGGAATTGCGATACACTGATCCGGCGCATTGCATGCTTTTATGGTCACAAAAGCAGTTTGCTGAACAGGGCAGTTATTGATGTCGCTGGCAGTAACGATGATCCGTTGATCATCGACTGCGATATAAGTAGCGACTCCCCCTTTAAACGGAATGTTCCAGGTTATGTCGCGGAGCTGATCCGTTTCACCCTTTAACATTAGGTGAACGCTGTCGCCGAAGCACACCGTTGTATCCTGCGGATAGATCTCTACCACTGTTGTCGGTTTGAGCTTGATTTCGAAAACAGCAGAATCCATACAGCCGTATTGGTCCTTCACAATTATGGTATGCATTCCTGGTTGAATCGACTGAAATTTGCCTGATGAGAGGAACGCGTAATTGTCCACTGCATAAAAATAGGGTGCTGAACCGCCGCTTACACCGGTCACTGTCAATTCACCCGTTAGTTTACCACAAAGTGCCGGTGCCGTTTCAAACTGAATGTCATTCGGGCCCCCTTCATCCTTAATAATTACCGGGCCTGTTTGTAAAATACATCCTTTGCTGTCCTTAATAAATAATGGATAATTACCAGCGGACAGATTGGTCAGCTTTCCATTTGTATAAGAAATATTATCTGTAGAATAGTAAAACGGACCCGTGCCACCGGCAATTTCCTTTACTTCGACCGAACCGATTGATTGTCCGCAATGATCGTGATCAACAATGTAATTGGCAGAAGTTGGGGGCAGATGTTTTTCAATTTGGATTGTTTCTGAAAAAGAGCATCCTGCAGCATCGGAAACTTTTAAAACAAAGGATCCGGCTTCGAGGCCTGCGAAATTACCTGTGACATTAGTGTCCTTCCCAACTAATGTATATAAATAGGGAACAACTCCTCCCTGAACACCGGTTACTCGTAGAGTACCATCTGCTGCAGAGCAGCTACTATTTTCGATAAGATATTCTATGCCTGAAGGCCCGGAAATTGACGGTACATGAACCGGGTGATCTGATGTGCAACCTTTTGAATCATTTACTGTAATAACATAATCGCCGGAAGGCAAATTTGTAAATGATTCACTCGTTTGGAAATGTATGCTGTCCTTCGAAAAAGTGAATGGAGGAAAGCTGCCATCAACTCCTTCAATTTTTATAATTCCGTTTGACTTGCCGCAATTTTCAGGAGACACGTTGGTATTAATTGAGGTAACGCTTCCTTCCGGTCTTCGGATTGTTATATTGATTTTTTTTGAGTTTTGATTCACGTCGGTCACTCTGACCCAATAATCGCCTGGGCACAAATTAGTTCTATTGGCAGCAGTGATTCCGTCGCTCCATAAAAATTTGAAAGGCGCGGTTCCGCATTCAGGAATTAAGTTTACCGAGCCATCGCATTCACAGCCCACAGGTTGACTAACTATTGTATCAACCGATATTTCGTCATTAATTAGCTTCATTAAGAGAGCGGACAAATCATGGTCGGGAATTTCGCAACAATTCGGATCGAAGTAGGCGCCATTGCCCGGGTCTGTCAAATCGGGATTCGGCGCTATTCCTCCGCCACGGTTATCGCCAAATAGATAAACGACATCACCTTTGTTGTCAATTGAAAACTCATTAACGTTATATTCTTCCGGAATCCAGTCAGCCAGGGAAAGATAGGTAAAAACTCCACTAGGTTCTAGTGTGCCGAATATAGGACCGGTAGCACTAAAATACTTATTGGGCGAAATACCATTGTTATAAAAACTCCCGTTACAAGTGGTGTTAATGGTAGGAAAACCATACTCAAAATCGTTCATCACACCTAATAGCTGGATCTTTTCATGAATGAAGTCGTAATTAATCTTATGCCAGAAGTGCATTTGGCTGGCATTCACTGAAGTTTTGAATACCAGGTTTGTATTGCCGTCAAACTTCATGATGTATCGCCCACCAACAACGTAAAGGTTTGAACTATCATCCGCTACCAGATCAGTACAATCGGGCAGGTAAGTTGACCAAATCAACTGCCGCTGAGCGTTGAACCTGCTTACAACAGATCCATAGTTACTGCTATTGTTGTTGAAGTATCCGCCTGCATCCACCACCGGATAATTTTGTGACCGCACATTCCCACCCAGATAAATGTTACCGTTGCGATCTGTTGAAATTCTGGCGTGAGGATCATAGTCATCGCCTTCAATACGGGTTGACCACGTAAGGTTATTTTGGGCATCAAACTGGGCGATAAAGAATACCATAATGGAAGGATGCTGAGGATTCGTTAATACAAAGGCGCCACCACCCGGATCTATCGTTGGAAACTCATAATTTGTGGAAGTGCCGGTTATATACACATTGCCATCCTCATCATAACTCATATCGGTTGGGAACGTCTGGAAACTTGTATAGTAAGAACACCACAATAACTTTCCGTTGTTAGAAAATCTGGTAATAAAATTCGATTTTTCCTTACCATCAAAGTAGCCCCCATTTTGCACTAAAGGGAATGTTGTGTTAATAGTGGGGTGCGATGGTATGCTCTGCGCAATTGTACCCATCGCGAAAATTTCTCCCGATCGATTCACTGTCATGCAGAGACTCTTGACACCATTGCCGAAATAAGTTGACCACAATAATTGCCCTTGAGGAGTAAACTTCATCATGATCATTGATCCATCCGGTGAGGCTTTATGATCCTGATAATAAATGCCATCCCCAGGGTTTTTTGTCGGAAATGGCGTATCAAATCGAGCAGAAAGTTGGACAAAGATATTTCCGGCTGCATCGGTTTCAATGTCATTGCCGGCAACGTGATGATAAGTTGATCCGCTGCCGACGGCACTTAAATACGTGAGCCAATATACAGAAGGATCGATGATTAATGTTTCACTACGGTCATAATTTGCCGCTTTAAAACTAACAGTATTTTTATGAAGCGTATATCGTACCGGCACCTCCTTTCGACTTTTTTTAATGTAGGAGAACGGTTTTTTTTCTAATATTTGGCCCATCCTTGATTGCGCTATTAACTCTCCATCTTTCAGAATGACAGATGCATTATTAGAATATTTTAGTTTTATGGAAGATATGTCGGCTCCCGGATGTACTATGAAATCATATTTTAGGTGTGCCGGCTCGTCCTCCGAATGTTGGATGTATATCTTCCAATCTATTCCTTGATAAACATTTTTGATCAATATTTCATTTTGCATCAATTGAGTTGCATCTTCTGAGACAACAGAGTCCGGATAAAAATTAAAGTGCGCTGATCCCGGCGACTGTCGAGTGGTGATGTTTTCCTTAGAGATCACTCCGTTTTTTAAGACAATATCAATCCTTTCAAGCTCCCAGGTAATATCCGATGTATCGAATACCTTTTTTTCCTTTAGTCTGACTTTTTGCAGCGTGGTGTCAGCGGCTTGTTTTTTTGGTCGTGCCAAGAGAATCGAAATACCATAATTGGTGACAAACACCTGTTGATTATTTATGGTGGCGCGATAATAAACAAACTTTACCGGTTGATTTTGAAGACCTCTTACCTGCCCTACATTCTTGAGGAAGCCTGCCGGAATGCGGACATCCAAATTGGCTGGCTTGATACCCTGTGCAGATATGGACTTATAAAAGAAGAAAAGAAAAACTATGTAGCAGGCAGTGCGCATTTGATAGAAAGCTAAGGTAATTCACAATCTACATTAAACGCACTTTATTTGCAGTTCATTGCCTGATCTTTAATTGATCACTGATATTATAATAGAGATCATGCAGTATCGCAAAATTAAAAATGCTAACTGTCAGTTTTTGGCTTTACCACTCACTAAAGAGTATAATAAATTTTTTGGAGGGTTATACCTAGGTGTTTTATCAGCGCTATCAATCACAGCTTTTGTAGTTTCCATTCGCATGAGCAAGAACCTCCGGGATAAAACACTGACATAGATTATAGATTTAAAAAAATATAGATTCCCAAAATTTTATCCATCCAAGGAATCTGGCGGATTAGAATTTAGATCAAAGATTTTTGCATGAATGAGTACTTCTAAAGCCCGGTGCATGTACACCTGCTCATGGGCTTCCGGATGGAAGCGGCATCCTCCGCGGAGCGGAGATACAGCGGACAGCCGGAACTACAGTTCATCAATGGTACATGGCTCACAGCCCAAAAAATAAAATAGCGTTTCTTTCAAAAGCACTTTTTTCGAGAAAAAATAAAAAGCGCAAGAGTGGTTCCTGCGCTTACGTATGTTGATCCATGTGAGGTGTCAGCTCACGAGATACATCTCTTCCTGCAAGTTTTTTACTCTTGAATCTTCAAGATATTCATCGTAAGAGCAAAGCCTGTCTATAATACCCGAAGGGGTGAATTCTATAATACGATTGGCGGTCGTTTGCATGAACTGATGGTCGTGGGTAGTGAATAGCACGATTCCCGGAAAGCTGATCATGCCGTCGTTAAATGCAGTGATGCTTTCAAGGTCAAGATGGTTGGTAGGCTCGTCGAGTATTACCAGGTTTGGATTTTGCAGCATCATGCGACTGATCATACAACGCACTTTTTCCCCTCCGCTGAGTACAGTGGTTTTCTTTCTTATTTCATCTCCGCTGAAAAGCATTTTACCGAGAAATCCACGAAGGAAATCTTCGTCTACATCAGTATAATGGTCGGGCACAAACTGGCGTAACCAATCGAGCAGGTTGAGGTCGGTTTCAAAAAATTCGCTGTTATCATTGGGCAGGTAAGCGCTGGTAATGGTGCTTCCCCATTCATACACGCCGGCATCGGCCTTCATGTTGCCGGTAATGATTTCAAAAAAAGATGTGAGTGCAACCGGATCACGGCTCAGGAAAGCGATTTTCTGCCCTTTGGTAACATCAAAACTCACATCAGAAAAAAGCATTCTTCCATCAACAGATTTGCTTAGATTTTGCACATTCAAAATTTGATTTCCCGGTTCACGCTCCGGCTTGAAAATAATGCCCGGATATTTTCTGGTACTGGGTGTGATATCTTCAAACACCAGCTTTTCAAGGGCTTTTTTCCTCGAAGTAGCTTGCCTGCTCTTAGAGGCATTGGCGCTAAAGCGGGCGATGAAATCCAGAAGGTCTTTCTTCTTTTCTTCCATCTTTTTATTCTTATCAGTAGCCTGCCGTGCTGCCAATTGACTGCTTTCATACCAGAAAGTGTAGTTACCGGTATAGATTTTGATTTTTTGTTTGTCTACATCCGCTACGTGTGTGCATACCGCATCCAGAAAGTGCCTGTCGTGGCTCACTACCAGTACGATGTTTTCGTAATCTGCCAGAAAATCTTCCAGCCATGATATGGTATTTACATCCAGGTTGTTGGTAGGCTCATCCAGTAATAGAATGTCCGGATTGCCAAACAGGGCCTGCGCTAATAAAATTCTTACTTTAATATTTGCCGGAATATCCTGCATCAGATTTTGATGAAGATCATCACTTACACCCAGGTGATTTAGCAAGGTAGCGGCATCGCTTTCTGCGGTGTATCCTCCCATTTCTCCAAATTCGGCTTCCAGTTCTCCTGCCCGGATCCCGTCGGCTTCGCTAAAATCTTCTTTTAAGTACAAAGCATCTTTTTCCTGCTGAGTGTCCCACATTTTTTTGTGCCCCATCAGCACTGTATTGAGCGCTGTAACATCATCAAACTGAAACTGATCCTGTTTAAGCACAGCCATGCGCTCACCGGGAGTGATGTTTACCACGCCTTTATTGGGCTCTATTTCGCCGCTTATGATTTTTAAAAAAGTAGATTTACCCGCTCCATTTGCACCGATAATGCCATAGCAATTTCCTTTGGTGAAATTGATATTTACCTCATCAAACAAAACCCGCTTACCATAGGCGAGGGTAACATTATTAACACTGATCATTTTGGAAGAAAATTTTGAGGCGCAAAGGTACAAAATATGCCCGGCTTGATGAAGGAAGCGAAGTATTGTTAAGAGGAGTTTAGCGAATTCATTAAAATAGACTGGAAAGGCAATTGAAATTCATCTGTTTTTGGCAAAATATAATGCGTGATTTAAAATTTTCAGATTATTTTCAATTTAAAGATTAACAATAATGATCAGGTTAGCCATTGCGGAAGATCAGCCTCTGTCTATGAAAGCGCTTCAACAAAAACTCAATGGCTGTGATGACATAGAAGTGGTGTATTGGGCGCAGAACGGGCGTGATTTAATTAACTTCCTTGAAGATGATCAGGCAGTTGATATCATTCTAATGGACATTGAAATGCCTGTGATGAATGGCATAGATGCAACAGCGTTGATCGCAAATAAATATCCTCAGATTAAAATATTAATGTTCACGGTTTTTGAGGATGAGGACCATATTTTTTTATCTATAAAATCGGGAGCGTCTGGATATATATTAAAAGAAGTAAGTGCCGGAAAATTAAGGGAAATGATAACGGACACTATGGATGGCGGCGCTGCCATGACGCCCTCTATCGCATTGAAAGCGCTTCACTTTTTAAGAAATGAAACTCTCCAACCGAAAGTGATCCCGCAAGTGCATCTTTCAAAAAGAGAAGTAGAGATCCTAAAACACCTTACTAATGGTCTGAGTAATAAGATCATTGCTGAAATGCTTTTTATTTCAGCCTTCACGGTAAAACGCCACGTGGAAAATATCTATCAAAAACTTCATGCAAAAAACAGAATTAGCTTAATACATAATGCAAGAAATGAAGGCTTTATTGAATAGCACCATTTTCAATGATGTGGTATCTTGCTTTGGAGGCTAATTTTTTTTCAACGAATAGCTTTACTACCAAAAATGGGCTGATCGCAAATAGAGAGATCCAGGCATTTTTACCACTAAATAATTCAGGAAAATGAGCTTTTAAAGTCATAAACAAGAAGGCTCCCAATATTATTGAAATATGCAGTACCAGTATCCGGCCCGAAAAAATTTCCGGATTATAATTATTATTATTTTTCTGTTGATAGTTGAGCCAGCATTCGTTCACAATAAATCCTAAGAGGTTCACATTGAAAAACAGATCCTTGAACAGGAAGATTTTAAAATTGATCATCATCAATTTTTCGTTGTTCCAGTTGATCATAAAACCGAAAAGTGCAATAATAAACACCAGATAAATAAAGAGCATAAAAAACTGTACGGCGGTAAATTTTAATCCATTTAGCAAATTATTTTTCGCTCCCGATCTATAAAATTGGCGCACGATTGTGGCGATCACTTCATGCCACCAATATAGATAAATAATATAAAATACGGTGACATATCCCTGCCAGATACCATAAGCTGGTAAAAGAATGCCCAGGAAAACATTGATCCTGTAATAGATTTTATCGTTAAAAAAAGTGATACGTAAAGATAGAATGCACTTTTAACAGCTACCGGCTTTTTTAAAAAAATGGGCTGAACAGCCCATTGTCCATAAAGCTCAAAAAAATCATTTTTGACATTGGAAATATTACACTTAAAATTAAAAACAAAAACCTTTAAGTATGAAGCAGTTATTTGTACTTTTTATCCTTTCGTTGTCGGCCCCATTTGTTAAAGCAAATAATGTTACGACGGCCAATATTGCTATTGTTGGTCAAAACACTACCTCGCATTTCAGCATGGTAAAATTTGATATTGCATGGGAAAATTCATGGCGCACCGTTACCAACGAGTCTAATTACGATGGTTGTTGGGTGTTTGTAAAATACAGAAAGAAAAATACTTATGCGTGGCAACATGCAACTATTAACTATGCAGCGCCGGGAACAGCGGCGGCATGCGGCCATACCGCGCCTGCTGGCAGTGAAATTAAAACTTCCGCTGATGGCAAAGGGATTTGGATCTATAGAAATGCCGTAGGCAGTGGCAATGTAAATTTTTCCGGTGCAGAGTTAAGATGGAATTACGGGGTGGATGGATTAATGGATAACGATAGTGTAGAGATCCGCTTATTTGCGGTTGAAATGGTTTTAGTGCCGCAAGGTAGCTTTTGGTTGGGCAGCAATGGAACGGAGAATTATCATTTCAGGAGAGGTGATAAGGACACATGTTTTAAAGTGACTTCAGAAAATGCAATTACTGTCGGTTCAGCAGCGAATGAACTGGCGTCAATAAGTCCGGGCACGTTGGCCAACGGAACTATTTCTGCAACCTATCCCAAAGGGTTCAACGCTTTTTGGTGCATGAAATATGAAGTGAGCCAGCAGCAATATGCTGATTTTTTAAATACCATTGATGCAGCCACGGCTTTGGAGCGTATGCCAACAACCTTTACGACAGGCGCTCATCCTGCCTACATTCCTAAATTTCCGGAACGTGCCATGGATTATCTGAGCGTAGATGACCTCCTTTCTTTATTGGACTGGAGTGGTTTGCGTCCTATGACAGAATTTGAATTCGAAAAATCCTGCCGCGGAGCAAATCAGCCACCGGTGCCTAATGAATACGCATGGGGAAATACAACAGCGGATTATGTACAGACTCCATCTGATTTTGGCATGAGCACTGAAACCTGGCAGACGGGAAATTTGGCTTACAATCTGGCTACACCGATTCGTTGTGGTGCGCTTGCAACAAGTAATTCCACAAGAGAGAGCAGTGGCGCCACCTATTATGGGATTATGGAAATGAGTGGGAACGTTATGGAAATCGTTGTGAGTGCTGACGCACAGGGGAGAACATTTGTGCCTGATCATGGAGATGGCTACTTAAGCGGCCTTACAAAAAATTATGATGTTTCAGGATGGTATAATGCCAATGCCGGATTTTACGGAAATCGTGGAAGCTCTTATAACAATTCTCCTTCAAATTATGGACATGCATCTGTTTCAGACAGGATCAATTATTATATCTATTATAATACAAGCAGATCTTCAATCCAGGGAGGCAGGGGAGTACGTACTGCTGAATAATTTGCAATCATTTAAATAATCTGTTATGAAAGTACTTTTAATAACGCTATTTACTGTTTGCTGTTTTTCAGGTTATTGCCAAAACAACCCTTTTATTTTTTTTGGGGGTAAGGGTGATGGAGGATCAATAAGCATCTATGCTCAGTTTTCTTCTCAATCACTTGTACATGGAGGATCAGGAGATGGTTTTCAAATGGCTTATTTCAACCAGCAGAGTTTCTCAATAGCACATGGGGGAACGGGAGATGGTTTTTCAACCATTAACTATGTTCAATTTTCTGATGATAGAATGAATAAAGGTGGTAATGGAGATGGTTTTGCAACGATCAATTACATTCAACAGTATGTCGAAACCTTAAACCACGGAGGAATTGGGGATGGCTGGGCCAGCATTATTTATGAATTAGGCCCTTTACCTGTTACATTGCTTTCGTTTACAGGTAAGAAGACAAACAGCGGAAACATATTAGAATGGGTGGCCGGTGCAGAACAAGACGTGGCATTTTATCAATTGCAACGCTCATCCGATGGTAGGGATTACAAAAGCATAAATAATCAAAGCGCTTCGAATAACTCTGCTGGTATAAGCTCATACCAGTTCCTCGATCAGATGCCATTATCAGGAAATAACTTTTACAGGTTGCAGATCAATGATAAAGACGGCAACAAAAAACTCAGCAATATTGTCCTGCTTCGTGTGGTGGATAATGGTGAAACGTTGATCACTTTGTATCCCAATCCTGCAGCAAGCCTCTTGAATTTAAAATTGACCGGTATTCCACAGGATGAGCCGATCAGGCTTACGATCGTAGATAGTAAGGGAACAAGCGTGTACAATTCAGAAATGAAAGGAATGCAATCCAAACAATTGGCTGTATCAAACCTTGTAAAAGGAACCTATATTCTTATAATAAGGTACGGCGATCGGCAGGAAAACATCAAGTTCGTAAAACAGTAAAGTCTTTAAGCCTTATAAAAAACCCCGGACTGTCCGGGGTTTTTGCTTTTAATTTCTTTAAATAATTGATTCGCTATTTATAAATTTTTCCTTCGGAGAAAACTTATTTGCCATGACAGTGCTTGTATTTTTTACCGCTTCCGCAAGGACAAGGTTCATTCCTGCCTACTTTAGGCTCAGCCACTACAGGCTCATGCCTTGCAGATTCGGATGGATCGATATAGTCGTTACCCTGGCCTCCGATATATTCACCACCGCCGGCAGGTGCGTACGCTTCTTTACGCTGACGCATTTTGCTCATGTCCGTCTTTCTTTTACGCTCATCCATCGCACTGCTTGGGCGCGTTTGTTCTACCGGAATATTGCAATGAGTTAGGAATGAAACAATGTCTTTATTTACCTGGTCATTCATTTGTTTGAATGCGCCGAATGCTTCAATTTTATAAATTACAAGCGGATCTTTTTGCTCATAACCAGCGGTGGATTGAACGCTGTGCCTTAAATCGTCCATTGCGCGTAAATGTTCTTTCCATGCATCATCAATCAATGCCAGGGTTACATTTCTTTCAAGCGCGTTAATAAGTTCTGCACCCTCTGTATCAATGGATTTATCAAGGTTTGCAATAATGTTCATTGCTTTTTTGCCATCGGTAAAAGGTACTGCTACATTCACGATGCTTGCACTCTGTTCCTTCCTGATGTTTTTGATCACAGGCAGGGTTTGGGCAGACAATTGTTTGTTTTTATGATTGTAAGCATCCTTGGCTTCGTAATACAATGTGTTGGCGAGCGTTTCAACATTTTCGGTTTCTAATTGCTCTTTTGTGATATCGGTATCTACACCAAAATTCATGATCGCTGCAAGCTTAAACTCATCATAATTCTCAATTTCCTTAAATGAAATGATAATGCCTTCCGCCACAGAATAAAACGCATTATCAAGGTCCAATGCAAGGCGTTCTCCAAACAGTGCGTGATTTCTCTTTGCATAGATCACCGTACGCTGTTTATTCATTACGTCATCGTATTCCAGCAAACGCTTACGTATGCCGAAGTTGTTTTCTTCCACTTTTTTCTGAGCACGTTCAATGCTCTTAGAGATCATGCTGTGCTGGATCACTTCTCCCTCTTTATAACCCATTCTATCCATGAGTGAAGCAATCCTTTCGCTTCCAAACATGCGCATCAAATCATCTTCCAGCGATACAAAAAAGTTTGACGATCCGGGGTCTCCCTGCCGTCCTGCACGTCCGCGCAACTGTCTGTCAACACGGCGGCTTTCATGTCTTTCGGTACCGAGAATGGCCAAACCACCGGCCTCTTTTACACCCGGCCCCAGTTTTATATCTGTACCACGGCCAGCCATGTTAGTTGCAATTGTTACAGCTCCGGGTAATCCTGCTTCAGCCACCACCTGCGCTTCCCTGGCATGCTGTTTTGCATTCAATACATTATGTGCTATCTGCTTTTGCTTCATCATTCTGCTCAGCAATTCACTCACTTCCACCGATGTTGTACCTACCAATACAGGCCGTCCTGCGTTTGTAAGTTTTTCTACATCATCTATTACCGCCTTATATTTTTCTCTTTTGGTTTTAAATACAAGATCCTGTGTGTCCACCCTTATTACCGGCACATTGGTAGGAATAGAAACTACATCCAGTTTGTAAATATCCCAGAACTCTGCAGCTTCCGTTTCGGCTGTACCTGTCATACCTGCAAGTTTGTGGTACATCCTGAAATAATTTTGCAGTGTAATGGTTGCGTATGTCTGGGTAGCGCTTTCGATCTTCACATTTTCCTTTGCTTCTATCGCCTGGTGCAATCCATCTGAATAACGGCGGCCTTCCATGATACGGCCGGTTTGCTCATCTACAATTTTCACCTGCCCATCAATTACCACGTACTCTACATCGTTTTCAAATAAGGTGTATGCTTTCAGTAATTGTTGTACGGTATGTATCCTTTCTGCTTTGATGCTGTAATCGCTGAGCAAAGCTTCTTTTTGCTCTAACTTTTTTTCGGCATCAAGGTCGCTCTTTTCAATTTCAGATAGTTTGACACCTATATCAGGCAATATAAAGAAATCAGGGTCTTCTCCGCTTTTTGTGATAAGTGCAATCCCTTTATCTGTTAGTTGAACAGAGTTATTTTTTTCTTCGATTACAAAATACAATTCCTCATCTACCAGTGGCATATTCTTTTGCTGATCTGCCAGGTAATGATTTTCTGTTTTTTGCAATTTTACCTTCATTCCCGGTTCGCTCAGATATTTTATCAACGCGTTGTTTTTTGGCAAACCACGATGTGCGCGGAATAAGGCCAGACCACCTCCACCTTCTTTTGGATCGTCGTTTCCTTCGGCTATTTTTTTCTTGGCTTCAATAAGAAAAGCACTGGTAACTTTTCTTTGAGCCTCTACTATTTTTTCGATACGTGGTTTGAGGGCATCAAATTCCTGCTTATCACCTTGGGGTATTGGGCCGGATATGATAAGTGGCGTACGTGCATCATCAATCAATACACTGTCCACCTCATCCACCATAGCGAAATGGTGTTTTCCCTGAACCATTTCTTCAGGAGAATGCACCATGTTATCACGCAGGTAGTCAAATCCAAATTCATTATTTGTTCCATAAATAATGTCCCTGGAGTAAGCTGTGCGGCGCTCCGCGCTGTTAGGCTGGTAACGATCGATACAATCAACCGTTAGGCCAAGCCATTCGAATATCGGTCCGTTCCACTCACTGTCTCTGCGTGCCAGGTAATCGTTTACGGTTACGATATGTACACCCAACCCTGCAAGTGCATTCAGGTAAGCGGGTAAAGTAGAAACAAGGGTTTTACCTTCACCTGTTGCCATTTCTGCGATCTTACCCTGATGCAGTACAATTCCACCTATCAACTGGACATCGTAATGCACCATATTCCAGGTAATTTCATTACCTCCGGCCGGCCAATGATTCTGAAACACTGATTCATCACCTTCGATCTTCACATACGGTTTATTAACGCTGAATGTACGATCCAATTCGGTGGCTTTCGACCTGATTTCGGTATTCTCTTTAAACCTTCTTGCTGTCTCTTTCACCACGGCGAATGCTTCCGGCAGAATATCCATCAGCACTTCCTCTATCTTTTTGTCTCGATCTTTTTTGCGTTCATCAATGTAATGATAGATGGCATCACGTCCGGCAATATCTGCCGAATCCAATTTTTCGGCTTCAACCTGTTTTTCTTTTATTTCAACGTCTATATCGGCGATATAATCACTTATTTTCTTTTTAAATTCCTGTGTTTTATTACGCAGTTCATCATTGGTAAGCGATTGATAGCCGGAAAAATGTTCATTGATCTTTGCCACAAGCGGCATGATCGCTTTTACATCTTTCTGGCTTTTATTTCCACCAAATAACAGGGATAAAATACCTGGCATATTACTTTTTAATTAATTTAAAATTGATCTGGTTTTCCGGCAAATGTTGTGCTTCATTAGATAAATGGCCAAATTGGCAGGGGTGCGAAGTTAATAAATTGTCATCAGAAGCACAGAAGACTTATGCTTAAAATCGCATTAAAAATTTAAAAATAATCTGGCTGCATATTGCAGAATGTCAGCATGAGATTCTGAATGAATTCATTAAAAACAATATCTTTAAGTCGAACTAAAATAAGCGATCATGAGAACTGTAAATCAATGGCTTTCAGAATATGGTGAAAGCCATCAAAATGAAACTAATAAAGCTATTCACTGGATTTGTGTGCCGGCTATTTTTTTATCCATTGTTGCGCTGCTTTACAGTATTAAATTAACACCTTCTTTGAACGTGGCACAAATTGCCTTGATGCTGGTTTTGCTCTATTATGTAAGGTTGTCTTTTTCGCTTTTTGTGGGAATGCTGATTTTCAGCCTTATTTGCCTGGGAATTTGTTTTCTGCTCCAAACCTATATTGCATGGCCGCTGTGGCTGGTGGCGCTTATTATTTTTGCTGTAGCGTGGATTGGCCAGTTTTACGGTCATCATGTAGAAGGGAAGAAACCTTCTTTTTTAAAAGACCTTCAGTTTTTGCTGATCGGGCCCATGTGGCTGATGAGTTTTGTATATAAGAAAATAGGGTTGAGGTATTAGTTTAAATTGATGGTAAATGTTTTGATTATTTAAGGTTGATAAATCAGTCAACCTTAAATAATCTTAAATCTTGAATCTCAAACCATCAACCATCAACCTTCAACCTTCAACTTTCAACCCGATATATTCAAACAGCCCTTTGTGAAGGTGAAGTAACGCCTGCTTTTTAAATTCTCCCGGCACCAATATGGAAATATTGTGCTGGCTGCCGCCGAAGCTTACCATGCGCACAGGGATATCGCTTAGATTGTCAAATATTTTCGTGAGTAAATTCTGTACACCACTTATTTTATTACCCACTATGCTGATGATGGTTTGATCTCTGTCTACCATAATGCGTCCATACATTTCAAGTTCTTTGATGATATCGCTCAGATAGGTATCCTGGTCTATTGTTAATGATACCGCCACTTCTGAAGTAGTGACCATATCAATGGGTGTCTGGTATTTTTCAAACACTTCAAATATCTTTCTCAAAAATCCATAAGCCAGCAACATTCGAGTGCTTTTGATTTTGATAGCGGTAATATTATCTTTTGCTGCTATTGCTTTCACGCCTTCACTGTCCGATTCGCTTTCTATAAGAGTTCCGGCAGCATCAGGCTTCATCGTATTCAGCAGCTTTACGGGGAAATTAAAATGTTGTGCAGGCCATATACTCGCAGGATGCAGAATCTTTGCTCCAAAGTAAGCCAGTTCGGCCGCTTCATTGAAGCTCAATTTTCGTATAGGCACCGTGTTAGGTACAATGCGTGGATCGTTATTGTGCATACCGTCAATGTCTGTCCATATTTCACAAACACTTGCATTAATTGCTGCGGCGATCAGCGATGCTGAATAATCGCTCCCGCCACGCTTCAGGTTATCAATTTCACCACGTGAATTTTTGCAAATAAATCCCTGGGTGATAAAAAGGGATTCGCCTTCGTGTTGTTTTAATACTTGTGAAAGCTTCACTTTAATACTTCCTACATTCGGCTCACCGTTGATATCTATGGTCATAAATTCAAGTGCCGGAAGCCAAACATGTTTTACTCCGATTTCCTGTAAATACAGGCTAAAAAGTTTCGTGCTCAGCAATTCGCCCTGTGCAAGAATATCTTTATGTAAGGATTGACTGAAACTGATCTTTAGAATAATATTTAAAAATTCAAAGTGCTCATCAATCACACGGTTCGCTTCGGCAAGTGTTTTATCGGCATGTAAAAGTTCGGCGATAAACAGATGGTAGTGCTGTTCAAGTTTTGCGATTTGTTCTTTAGCTGCAATGCGGTTTCCGAGCGCCAGGTCGGTGCTTATTTCCACCAGCGCATTGGTGGTTCCACTGAGCGCACTTAACACAATAATTTTGGCTTCCGGATCGGAAGTTACAAGTCTGGCGATCTCTTTCATTCTATCGGGGCGACCAACGCTGGTGCCACCGAATTTCATCACTTTCATGTGAGTGTTAGTTTGAATTTTTATTTTAATACAACTAAAATGCCTTATTCATTTAAAGCTTCCGGAAAATTGATTTTCATCTCTTCTGCAATCACCTGCAGATCTTCAACAACTTTTTCAATTAACGGAATTCCATTTATGCTTCTGTCTTTTTCCATTTCCCTTTCCGGTTCTCCGGGAATGATTACTTTTTTCCCTTCAACTGGCGAAGATTTTTTAAACCTGCCAATCCATTGATCCATATCTTTTTTAAAATCTTCAGCAGTCCGGAACCCATCAACACGCATCGCTCCGAAAAAATGGCCCAGTCCTTCTCCCGGTTGGTTTTCAGGCATAGGCACGTATGCCGGAAACGGAGGCACCCATGGCCCGTAATTGGCGCCGGAAAGTACGCCGCTGAAAATATCTACAATCGATCCTAATGCATAACCTTTATGGCTTCCATGAATTTTATCGCCGCCTAATGGCAGCATGGCGCCACCTTCTTTTAATGCCTCTGATTTGTTCGTAGCGCTTCCATCTTTATTTTGTACCCAGCCGTCAGGTGCATTTTTCCCTTCTCTTTGCAATATCTCAAGTTTGCCATTGCTTGCTGTGGTGGTTGCAAAGTCTGCTATAAAGGGATCTTCCTTTCCGGCAGGAATTGCCACCGCAATAGGATTTGTTCCCAACATTCTTTCTGTAGCGTAGGTAGGTGCCACCAAAGCGGAAGCGTTGGTCATGGCCATGCCGATCATATCATATTCCAAAGCCATCATGGCATGAATGCCTGCGATTCCAAAATGATTGCTGTTCTTCACGCTTACCCATCCTGAACCGCACTTCTTTGCTTTTTCAATTGCAATGTTCATTGCGAAAGGCGCTGAAATGAGCCCAAGTGCTTTATCTGCATCGACTACTGCTGTCGAAGGCGATTCATGCACAATTTTCATTTGCGGTTGAGCATTTATTCTACCGGTTTTCCAAAGGCGTACATATCCTGAAAGCCTTGCTACGCCGTGGCTGTCGATGCCACGCAGATCGGCTGATAGCAATACTTTCGCTGCTGTGTGCGCATCTTTTTGTGAGCAATTGCAGCGAATAAAAACATCAAAAGCAAATTGAAATAAGTGATCGGCAGAATAGGTTTTCATAATGAAGCGCAAAAGTAATTATCCTGGTTCACACGTAATGATGATTTTTATAATTTGTTTCAAAAGCACTTTTTCCGGGAAAAAATAAAAAAATATTATCGCACCTAATGATTGAACAAAGACTTCTATCTCAGATGTATTGCATCTAATTTTTAGTAAATTCGCCGCCCAAACAGATAATATAATGGGAAGAATTTTTGAGGTTAGAAAGTCGACAATGTTTGCCCGCTGGGATCGGATGGCAAAGCAATTTACCCGTATCGGAAAAGAAATAGCGATAGCTGTAAAGCAAGGTGGCCCCGATCCGGATAATAATCCGGCATTGCGCCGTTGTATTACCAATGCAAAATCTGTGAACATGCCGAAAGACAGAGTGGAGGCGGCGATTAAGCGTGCGATGGGAAAAGACAAAACCGATTATCATGAAGAAATATATGAAGGATATGCGCCGCATGGTGTGGCTGTTTTAGTAGAAACTGCTACTGATAATCCTACCCGCACCGTAGCTAATGTGCGAATGCATTTTAATAAAAATAACGGATCGCTTGGTACCAGCGGCAGTGTTTCTTTTATGTTTAATCACATGGGTGAATTTAAGGTCGCTAATACCGGTCAGGATATTGAAGAACTTGAATTTGATCTGATCGATTCCGGCTTGCAGGAAATAGGAGAGGATAGTGAGGGAAATATAATTATACGCACTTCGTTCTCTGATTTTGGAAATATGAGCAAAGCACTTGAGGAGAAAGCAATTGAGGTAACAAGTTCTGAACTTACATGGATACCGACCACCGCTGTTGATTTGCCCGAAGACCAGGCCACTGAAGTATTAAAGCTGGTAGATCACCTCGAACAGGATGATGATGTTCAAAAAGTTTATCACAATTTGAAATAAAAAAATGCCAATAAAGTGCTTTTGAAAGGAGTATCTGAAAAAATAAAGCCCCGCATTTTTGGCGGGGCATTTTTTTAATCACTAAAGATTTTTATTTCAATTTTGTTTCTATTTTGATTTTTGAAACCAATGGAAATTCCATGCCCATGCCGCTTACGGTACCTGTCAGGTTGCTTTTAATTTCGGATGACTGAATTACTCCATTCGTCTTGTCAACAACAGATTTTCCTTCAAACGTTCCGTTTGTATTTGTATCGAAAGTCATTCCCTGCGCCTCTACTTTTTTGGAAGTTTTTTGAGTGCCTGTAAATTTCAGATTAACTATGTTGCCGTTTACTGATTCCACTTCGTAATTAATGATTCGTGAATCATTCTGGAGATTTAATGAATCAACCCATTTGTCACCTGCTTTTATTTTGGCTGGTAAAGGTTGAAATACAGCTTCAGTTCCATAGCCTCCTGCTTCCATTGAAGAAAATTGAGGATCGTCGAGAGTGAAACTATCTACTTCCAACAATTTGCCATTAGATCCAACAGTAACTTTAAAAGGTTTGTTTAACACGTCATTGATCATCACAGCCATAGGATTGTCTTTGTCGGCAGAATCTTCTGAATCATACTTTATTTTTTGATTCATTTGCTCCATCTCAATCTTCATGGATGTGATCATATTATTTAGCTGAGCATTACCATCTTTCACATCTGCTACTGTCACATTGAAAGTGGTTATTAAATCCATTTCTGATTTTGTGTCATTTCCCATTACCGTAGTAGTGGCGTTGGTCGACAATTTTTGTTCTACCGTATAGGTTTTTCCTTTTGCAAAAGGAATGGAAGGTGCTTGTGCGCCGGCGGCCAAACCCGTGGCAAGGAGCGCGAGGGTTAACAGTTTTATCTTTTTCATTTCTTGTTTTTTACAAATATAGTAGTAAGGTTATCTTTCGATTTTTTTATGGAGTTAATTTAAATTCTTTTGGATGTTTGGCCCCCATCAGGTTTTCAATAAAGTAATCCCATCGCTTGCGCATCATGTACATTGAAAAACTTCCATAGCCGTGCCTGCTGGATGGAAATACGATTAGGTCAAAATCTTTATTGGCTTTTTGTAAGGCTTCTACTACCAGAAAAGTATTGTATGGAGGCACGTTGTCATCCATCAAACCATGAGCCAGGAGTAATTTACCTTTTAGATTTTTTGCATGTACCTGGTTCGCCTGAATTTCATAATTGTCACTTCCGTTTGGAATCTTATGCAATAAACCGATATATCTTTCTCCCCAATCATCTTCATAATTTCTGTTGTCGTGATTTCCTGATTCTGAAATTCCAACTTTAAAGAAGTCAGGATAAGAAAACATGGCATCTGCAGTGGCAAAGCCGCCACCCGAATGACCCCAGATACCAATTCGTGTTGTATCAATGAAAGCGTACTTAGCTGCTAATTGACGAATTCCAGCCACCTGGTCAGGCAGCGTATTGATCGCCATTTGTCCGTAGCTCGCATCATGAAAACTTTTTGAACGCATAGGATTTCCGGTACCCTCAATAAGTACCACCACAAAACCTAATTCAGCAAGAGATTGATGGTCTCCTCTGGATGGAACGAATGACCAACTGCCTACGCTTCCGCCCTGAGGACCGGGGTAAATGTAATCTACCAATGGATAAGTTTTATTTTTATCCAGGGTGGTGGGTGTAAACATTAGTCCATAAATGTCGGTAACGCCATCTGCTGCTTTTACTTTGAAAGGCGTACATGGCTTCCATCCCATCGCCTTTAACTCATTTACATTAGCATCAGCGATCTTCATTACAAATCCGCCATTTAAATTTCTGAGATTATACGTGGGGGCTATATCCGGCTGAGAAATCCGATCCACAAAATATTGTTGATCTTCTTCCAGTGAAATTACATGATTCCCTTCTTCAGGTGTTAGGTCTTTAAAATTTTTTCCATCATAATCAATACTATAAAAATGTTGGAAATAGGGATTTTTTTTGTCGAGACCTGCGGCAAGGAAATAAATTCTTCGGTTTTTTTTATCAATCTTCAGAATTTCGGAAACCACATAATCTCCTTTTGTAATTTGATTTTTTAATTGGCCATTTTTACTGTCGTATAAATAAAGATGTCCCCAATTATCTCTTTCAGAATACCAGATCACTTCATTGGATGAGGGCAGATAACGCCAACTGATTGATTTCTGACCTGATTCAAACTGAGTGGACACAGTTTCTTCAAATACATCCTTTACTTCACCTGTGGCAGCATTTGCAATTCTGAACTTTGCGTTTTTATGATCGCGCGAACTTGAAACGAATGCAAATTCGGAACCATCATCCTTCCATTGGGCGTCGGCCAATACAGATCCTTCCATGATATCATCTCCCAAAGTAGCCCGGTGAAAATCTGCCGGAATATTCAGGGCAATCACTTTTGGTTGTTCTACATTGATAATCACTCTTTCTATCATAATTACATTGCTGTCTCCCGGAAGCGGATATTTCCATGAATGCAGCACCGGATGGCCTACATTGGTTGTTACCAGGTACATATCGCCTACTTTTCGTTGGTCTTGCCTGAAGGTGGCTATTTTTTTCGAATCGGGCGACCAAAGCAAAACCGCTGCATCGGAATGTTTCCAGCCTGCATTATCGGTTGCATATCCATAATCTTTTACACCATCAGTTGTAAGTTGTGTTTCTTTCCCTGTAGAAAGATCTCTTACCCACAAATTATAATTTTTGATGAATGCAGATTTTTGGCCATCGGGCGATATAGATTCATTTCTGAGCCTGTTACTTCTGAAATATTTCGCAGCAGTGCTGTCTTCAGTAAGATCATTTTTTGTGATATTATATTTCCAAAATTTATCTCCTGCTGAGAGATACAATGTCTTATCATCCGTATTGAGGTGCAAGCCGTTTAATTGCAGATTATCTGGCCTGACTTCTTTATTCATCATTTTTGAAAATTTTTCAGCCAGTTTCGCCTGATTGAAGAGAGCCGATTTTTTCTTTGACTTTGCATTTACCAGATAATATTTTTCTCCGTCTTTTAATTTTTCAGCATACCAAAAGGTGCCGTCACCTGTCCATGTTGCATCCAAAAAAAGGTTAGGAACCATAGAATAAGTAGTATAGCCTAAAAATTTCTGGGCTCTTTGATAATCAGTTACCGTTACAGAATCCTGCGACATTGCTGTAGCAAAGAAGATGGCCGAAAGAAAGAATAAAATAAGTTTTTTCATCAGCATAGATCCATTTTATTGAGGATGCAATTTAATTTTTTTACTGTATTCATTTCTTAATATAAAAAACAAAAAAGCGAAGAAGATCTCCGCTTAAAATTATTTCCTGGTAATGCAGTGCAGAAGTTTTTCATAGAGCGGCACCGGTCATTGATGGAAACTCTTTGTTTAATAAAATCATAAATACTATGCCAAACACCGATACTGAGAGGGCGCTCCACTCGTATTTCGAAGGACAAAATATTTACCTTTGCATCCTTTTATTTTAAAGTTTTGTGGAAAATGGAAAAATATCCGGAATACAAACAGTTAGACCTTACCGCTTTTGCTGATGAAGTGCTTGATTTTTGGGAGAAGGAAAACATCTTTAAAGAGAGTATTGATAACCGCAAAGGGCACCCCACATTCGTGTTTTATGAGGGACCGCCAAGCGCCAATGGCATGCCTGGTATTCACCACGTAATCGGAAGAACCCTTAAAGACCTTGTGGGCAGATATAAAACCATGCAGGGTTTTTTGGTAAACAGGAAAGGTGGATGGGATACCCATGGCCTGCCTGTAGAATTGGGTGTTGAAAAATTATTAGGTATTACCAAAGAAGATATTGGCCATAAAATTTCGGTAGAAGAATACAATGCTACCTGCAGGCGTGAGGTTTTAAAATTCAAGGATAAGTGGGACGAACTTACCCGGTCCATGGGATATTGGGTGGATCTTGATAACCCTTATATCACCTTCGAAAACAATTACATCGAAACGCTTTGGTGGTGCCTTAGTCAACTTTATAAAAAGGGACTGCTTTATGAAAGTGTAAGCATTCAACCTTATTCGCCGGCAGCAGGAACAGGACTGAGTTCACACGAACTGAATCAACCGGGCACTTATAAAGATGTAAAAGATACCAGCGCCGTAGCCATGTTTAAAGTGGTTGAAAACAAAAAGTCTGAATGGTTATTCAATAAAAAAGAAGAAGGCGACCTGTTCTTTCTTGCCTGGACGACAACACCGTGGACACTTCCTTCAAACCTGGGATTGACCGTAGGGCCCAGGATCAGTTATGTAATGATCAATACATTTAATCCATATACTTACGACCGGGTAAATGTGATCCTTGCAGAACCTTTGATAAAAAATTATTTCAGATCGGAGGGCGAAAACAGTGATTTTGAAAATTATAAAGCCGGTGATAAAATCATTCCATGGAAGATACTTGATACCTTTAATGGTAAGGATCTTGAAGGTTGCAATTATGAGCAATTACTGCCTTCGGAAGCCAATACAATGGAGGCGATACAGGAAATATCACCGGGTGCAGAACCATTTAGAGTAATTATTGGTGATTTCGTAACCACCGAAGATGGAACCGGAATTGTGCATACAGCACCTGCATTTGGCGCCGATGACTTTAAGATTGGAAAACAGAATAATCTTGGCATATTAACCCTTGTAGATAAGGAAGGAAAGTTTATTGATGGAGTAGGTGAATTCAGTGGCAGGTTTGTAAAGAATTATAAAGATGAAAAGAATTACCAGGATGTGAACATTGATATTTCAGTTAAACTGAAAAAAGAGAACAGGGCCTTTAAAGTGGAGAAGTATGAACATAATTATCCGCATTGCTGGCGAACAGATAAGCCTGTGATCTATTATCCGCTCGATGCCTGGTTTATAAAAACAACTGCTGCCAAAGACAGGATGGTAGAATTAAATAAGACGATCAATTGGAAACCGGCTTCAACAGGAACCGGAAGATTCGGAAACTGGCTCGAAAATATGGTTGACTGGAACTTAAGCCGTAGCCGGTTTTGGGGCACTCCGTTGCCGATCTGGAGGACAGAGGATAATGAGGAGGAGATTTGCATTGGATCTGTAAACGAACTCAAAAATGAAATTAAAAAATCAATTGAGGCAGGAATTCTAAAAGATGAGAATGAAATTCCGGAAGAGCAGTTTATCGAACAACTGGTAGCCGATCTTCATAAACCTTTTGTTGATAAAATCGTTTTGGTTTCCGCCTCCGGCAAACCCATGCGACGCATTCCAGACTTAATTGATGTTTGGTTTGATAGCGGTGCAATGCCCTACGCTCAATGGCATTTTCCATTTGAAAATGAAGAGGTGTTTAAAAATAATTTTCCTGCCGACTTCATTGCTGAAGGTGTGGATCAAACGCGTGGCTGGTTTTATACCCTTCACGCGCTTGCAGTTTTACTGTTTGATAGCGTTGCATTTAAAAATGTGGTGAGCAACGGACTGGTGCTTGATAAAAATGGAAATAAAATGAGCAAACGGGTGGGCAATGTGGTGGATCCGTTTGAAACACTTGAAATATTTGGTCCGGATGCTACAAGGTGGTATCTGATCACTAATGCAAGTCCCTGGGATAGCTTAAGGTTTGATATTGAAGGTATCAAAGAAGTGCAGCGTAAGTTTTTCGGTACACTTTATAATACCTATCAATTTTTTGCACTATATGCAAACGTTGATCAATTTGACAAAACTAAACCAGAAGTGCCTGTAAGCGAGCGGCCGGAACTTGACCGTTGGATACTTTCATCATTACATACTTTAATTCAGGATGTAACCCTATCGCTTGATGCTTTTGAACCCACTCAGGCAGGTCGTGCCATAGAAACTTTTGTAAATGATCAATTGAGTAATTGGTATGTGCGCTTGTGCAGGAGAAGATTCTGGAAACCTGCCCGCACCGAAAATGGACGGTTGAATGAAAATGATTTAAAAGATAAACAAGCAGCTTATCAAACATTGTATGAATGCCTGCATGAAGTTAGCAAACTGATTGCTCCGCTTGCTCCTTTTTTTGCAGATTGGCTTTACAAAAATCTTAAACCTTCTAACGGAAAACAATCCGTACACCTGGCCGATTTTCCGAAGGCAGACAGTGCCATGATAAATGTGGAGCTAGAAGATAGAATGAGGCTTGCCCAGGATGTGTCTTCACTCATCCTATCGCTACGCAAGAAGGTGAATATTAAAGTAAGGCAACCGCTTCAAAAAGTGATCATTCCATCACTTGGAAGCGACTTTGAGCAAAAATTAGATTCGATCGCTCCCATTATACGTTCAGAAACTAATATAAAACAGATCGAAATTCTTCCGGTTAATAATGATTTTATTAAGAAAAAAGCTAAAGCAAATTTTAAAACGCTTGGGAAGAAATTGGGATCAAGAATGAAATGGGCGGCTTCAGCCATATCTCAAATGAATGATGATCAGATCATTGCAGCTATGAATGGTGAATATTTGTTAAATCCTGAATATGAAAGGGAAAACGAAGAACCTGTATATCTGTCAGAGTCCGACCTCGAAATCAGTACCAATGAAATCCCAGGGTTTGAAGTGGCTATCAAAGGACCGCTTACAGTGGCGCTGGATGTTGAATTAACAGATCAGTTGAAACAGGAAGGGTTTGTAAGGGAACTGGTAAACCGGTTACAAAACCTTAGAAAAGAACATAATCTGGATTTAACTGATAAAATTGTCCTAATTATTGAAGAGAAAGATAATGTGAAAGATATAATTACTGAATTTAATGAGTATATTTGCGCCGAAATTTTGGCACGCCAAATCGATTTTGTTAAAGAACTGGAGAACGGTGAAAAAATTGAAGTAAATAACGACGTTTTGTCAGTGCAAATATCAAAAATTAGCTAATAAATAAATGTATGGCTGTTAACAAGAAGAAAGCAGTTGCACCTGCTACCAAAAAAGCTGCTGCAAAGCAACCCGCTAAAGCAAAAAAAGCGACAGCTAAACCTGTAGCAAAAAAAGCGGCGACTAAAAAAGAAGCTCCTAAAAAAGCGGCCCCAAAAAAGGCGGCTCCTGCTAAGAAAACTGCTTCTAAGCCTGTCAAAAAAGTAGCACCAAAAGCTACACCTAAGAAAGCCGCTCCTAAAAAAGCTGCTCCAAAGGTGGCTGCTTCAAAAACGCCTATAAGAAAAGCTAATAAACCTATTGTAAAAAAAGTAGCGGCAAAGGCTGCAAAGCCCGACGCTAAAAAAACATCTACCAAATTGAGTACTTCAAAAAAAACTACCCCTAAAAAAGCCGCTGCTGCGGCTAAATCATCTTCTGCAAAAAAAGCAGTTGAAAAACCTGCAAAAGCTACTAAAGCAGTAAAGCCTGTTAATAATGAAGAAACCCTTTCTCATCAGCAATTGCTGAAAAAAGCGGTGAAGGAAAAGAAAGTAGCGGATAAGAAAAAAGAGGCAGCAAAAAAACCTTTCGTAATGCCTAAGACAAATACAGATAAAGCAAGAAAATACAATCCTTCTTTTACTAAATCTATTTTAGATCAGCCTGAAGAGGCAAACAGCGGTCCTGCTTTACGTTACAGCGATTCAGAATTAGTGGAGTTCAAAGAGCTGATTACACGTAAACTGGATGCTGCCAAAAAAGAACTTTCTTACCTGCAAGGATTGATCACCCGCAAAGATCAAATGGGTGGCGACGATAGTGATAACAGGTATATGACCATGGAAGATGGTAGCCTGAGCATGGAAAGAGAGCAACTTAGCCAAATGGCCAGCCGTCAAATAACTTTTATTGACCATCTTGAGAAAGCTTTGATGCGCATCGAAAATAAAACCTATGGTGTGTGCCGTGTAACCGGAAAATTGATCGATAAGGCACGCTTGCGCGCTGTACCTCATGCTACTTTATCTATAGAAGCAAAAATGGGTATCGCCAAATAACTGACATAATTTAATTTTAATAAAAGAGAGAGCGCCCGGTTTCTCTCTTTTTATTTTGTGGCAATTGCTAATGTGGCAACACTTACAGATGCTACGCAGGCAGCGTGCAAAACCGTTGCCGCCGATTCCAGCGTTGCTCCGGTTGTTACCACATCGTCTACCAGCAAAATATGTTTTCCCTTAAAGGAAGTTGGATCAGTTACTTTAAAAATATCTTTCACATTCTTCCATCGCTCACCCCTGTGTTTTTTTGTTTGTGATTCACTCTTGTGTTCTCTTATTAAATTTCCGGCTATTACCGGCCACCCGCTTTCTTGTGAAATACCATCGCAGAGTAATTGTGATTGGTTATAACCACGCTGCTTTTCGCGCTCTTTAAAAAGCGGTAGCGGAACAAGCATTTCTATGTGAGCAAAGTCGGCGTGTTGGATCAGTTCTTTACCCATCATTCGCCCAAGCATATTTCCTAAACGGGCTTGTTTTTTATATTTCAAATGGTGGATCAGGTTTTGAACGATAGCATCTTTAGCAAAATAAAAAAGGCTGCAGCCTGCCTTTATATCTACACGTCCGTAAAATATTTTTTCTGTTGCATTGTCGCGAATAGCTGCAAAATCAGTACGTGGAAGTTTATGGGTGCAGGTAATACATAAATAGTTATCGGCATTTACCTGATCATCACCGCACCCTAAGCAAAGGTGCGGATAAAACAAATGTTCTATCCCCGATAGATATTTACTCAATCTGAACATTAAAATAAATATCGGTAGAGTTCTTCAATTTTTGCAAGCGCTATGATTTCAATATTATATTTTGTCCTCGAAAGTGATTTCTGATTGTACTTACTGATTAAAATCTTTTCAAATCCCAGTTTCTCGGCTTCCATAATCCGTTGTTCGATTCTGTTTACAGCTCTTATTTCGCCACTCAGGCCTACTTCGCCACTAAAGCAAATATGATTCGACAAGGGAATATCTTCATAAGAAGATAAAAGCGCGCTTAACACAGCCAGGTCAAGCGAAGGATCCTCCACTTTAATTCCGCCTGCTATATTTATAAAAACGTCTTTGATACCAAATTGAAATCCACCACGCTTTTCAAGTACAGCCAGCAGCAATTGCAACCTTCTAAGGTCAAATCCACTGTTTGTTCTTTGTGGTGTGCCATATACACTTGGCGTTACCAGCGCCTGAACTTCTATGAGTAATGGCCTGATTCCTTCGATGGTGGCTGCTATCGCCACACCGCTCAGTGGTTCTTCTTTTTGTGTGATAAGGATCTCAGATGGATTGACAACCTGCCTCATACCTGCTCCGGTCATTTCATAGATGCCGATTTCTGATGTGCTGCCAAACCGGTTTTTAAGTGTGCGTAAAATCCGGTATGCATAATGTCTGTCGCCTTCAAATTGCAAAACAGTATCCACCGTATGTTCCAGTAATTTCGGTCCTGCTATACTTCCATCTTTGGTAATGTGGCCTATCAGAAAAACAGGAGTGCCGGTTTCTTTGGCAAATCTTTGAAACTCTCCCGCACATTCTCTGATCTGTGAAATACTTCCTGCGGCCGATTCAATATAAGTAGTTTGAAGTGTTTGAATAGAATCTACAATTACCATTTGTGGCTTCAGCCTTTTGATCTCTTTGAAAATGGTTTGAGTATTCGTTTCAGTAAGCAGGAAAAAATTTTTGTTTGTGATCTTTAGTCTGTCGGCGCGCATTTTTATCTGTTGTTCACTTTCTTCCCCACTTATATATAATGTAGTAATATCTTTAAGTTGTACTGCTGCCTGCAAAAACAAAGTGGACTTTCCAATACCAGGCTCACCTGCCACCAATACAATGCTTCCCGGAACAATGCCACCACCCAATACCCGGTTTAATTCCTGGTCGGGTGTAAGCCATCTTTCATTTTCCACAGCACTGATGTCATCAAGAGATATCGTTTTTACGCTGGCCTTTAAACCAGAATAGGAATTCCATTCATTTTCATTTTTGGTATTTCCTTTTACAAGCACTTCTTCTACATATGTATTCCACGAATTGCACTGCGAACATTTGCCGTACCATTTCGGACTTTCATGCCCACAGTTGCTACAGAAAAAAGCTGTTTTAGTTTTACTCATTAATAATTAATAAAAAATAAAAGTTGAAGTACACAATTTAAGCAAGAATTGCTTTCATAACAGAGATCTTAAAAAAGTAAAAGAGCCGGTAAAAAAACCAGCTCTTTGTACTTACTAACCCATTAAATTCTATTGCTAAATTACAATTCTCAGGCAGATAAACAAATTAATTTTTGGCTATGTTGATAAATTTTTTTTCGCTTTCAAAAGCACTTTTTACCGAAATTTATAAAAATAAAAATCTGATAATCAATAGGTTATGTATGGACCTTGGCTGGCTCCTATGCCAAATATTCAATTAAAAATTATTTTGTTTATATTTTAAACTACTTTATTTTTGCAATAAATTTATTATTTATGAAATGGTTTTTACTGGCGATATTAATATTTATCCAATTGGTTTCCAATGGACAGGCAACCATTTCAGGAAAAGTGACAGATAATAAAAAAAATCCTCTCTCATCGGCAAGTATCGCAATTGAAAACTCTTATGACGGAGCTACTACCGATTCACTTGGCAATTATCATTTTACCACATTTGATACAGGTAAACAAATCATTACTGTTTCACTTATTGGTTATGAGCCTTATACAGATACAATTATTATAAATGGGATCATTGAAAAAAATATTGAATTAAAATTAATAGGCCAGACCCTCGATGCAGTAGTTATAAGCGCCGGATCTTTTGCGGCAGGTGATGTAAGCAGATCAACAGAATTATCTAATCTCGACATTGTAACTACAGCCAGTGCCAATGGCGATATCACCAGCGCTATTAAAACTTTGCCCGGTGCGCAGCAAGTAGGAGAGAATGAAGGTTTGTTTGTGCGGGGTGGTACAGCCAACGAAACCAAATATTTTATAGATGGTACGCTGGTTAACAACTTTTATTATACAAGCGAACCTAATCAGGCAACCCGCGGCAGATTCAATCCCTTTCTGTTTAAGGGAACTGTTTTTAGTTCGGGTGGATATTCTGCATTGTATGGCCAGGCGCTTTCTTCTGTATTGCTTATGGAAAGCATTGATCTTCCTGACCGTACGTCGGCATCTTTAAGCGTATCAGTATTAAGCCTGGGTGGAGGTATTCAAAAACTTTCAAAAAATAAGCGCTCAAGTTGGGGCGTCACTTATGGTTATTCAAATCTGGATCTTGCCTTTGCTATTGTGAAGCAAAAAATGGAATATACAAAGCCACCAAAAGGCCAGGAATTGGATGCCAATTTCAGATTCAAAACCAAAAACGGCATGGTGAAATATTATGGATATCTCTCGTCCACAGCTCTGGGCTTTAAATATCCTGAGATTGAATTTGAAAAAATGCTGAACTGGCTCAAAATGAAAAATCTGAATACCTATCATAATATTTCCTGGAAAGAAAATCTGGGCAGCGGTTGGAAAATGAGATTAGGCGGATCATATAGTTATAATCATGACAACATTTCATCAGAGTTACAGAACGACAATGGAGATCCTGTTAATACACAGAATCCTCCTTATTCAAATCGCACATTTCACCTGGAAAAGAATGGTGATTATATAAATGGAAAATGGTTACTTGAAAAAAATATTGGTGGATTAAGTGCACTTAGATTTGGAAATGAATATAATTATTCTAATGAAGTTAATGATTTTAAAACTCCAAATGATAATAGTAATAAATTGAAACTTAAAGAAAATTTATTTTCCACATTTGCTGAAGCAGATATTTACCTTACGAATAAATTAGCTGCGAGGGCAGGAATAAGAACTGAGCATTCTCAATTATTTGACAAGTGGAATGTAGCACCGCGTATTTCATTGGCTTATAAATTTCCCGACAAAGGCCAGGCGTCATTTGCTTATGGTTTGTATTTTCAAAATCCTGACAGCAAATACCTTCCATCGCTTAATAGTTTGCATTTTGAAAAAGCCACGCATTACATTTTACAATATCAAAAGATTGCCAATAAAAGAGTGGCAAGGGCAGAAATCTTTTACAAAAAATATGATGACCTGATTAAAGCTTCAGGATCAAATTATAGTTTAAATGCAATCAACAATAAAGGATTTGGCGATGCAAAAGGAATTGAAATTTTCTGGCGCGACAAAAAATCGATCAAAAATTTTGATTACTGGATATCCTATTCGTATTTAGATACAAAGCGCGATTTTTTAAATTATCCTTATGCCATTACACCTCCTTTTTCTGCAAAGCATACTGCATCACTTGTTTTAAAATCCTTTGTGCTCCCGCTTAAAACGCAGTTTAATGCAAGTTATACATTCGCTTCCGGAAGGCCTTATTATGATATATATGATGATGCAGGAACCTATAAAATAAGACAGCAGGGTGTGGCAAAATCTTACAACGATTTAAGTTTAAGTATCAACTATTTGCCCGGTATTGGTAAGAAGGATGCCAAATCTTTTGGAGTGTGGGTGTTTTCAGTTTCCAATGTTTTGGGTTTTGATAATATTTACACTTACAACTTTTCTTCGTCGGGGAAACGTGTAGCTGTGCTTCCGCCATCCAGGCGGTTTTTATTTCTAGGGTACTTCGTGAGTTTTGGAATTGACAGAACTGAGGATGCAATAGACAGTCACTTATAGTTTTACCTTTAATGTAATTGTTCATTGTAAAAAGTAATTGAAATGAAAAAAGAAAAAACAGTAAAATCAAACAAAGCAGTTGTGACCTTCAGATACCATTTCCTTATTTATTTCATCATCATGCTTTTGTTGTGGGTATTGTGGTACATCGGTTTGAAAGCGGGCACACAAACATTGGAACAAAGAACAAGTTTTCCCTGGCCGGTGTGGCCTATGGTAATCTGGGGCATCGCTTTGATTTATCATTACCGGTATTCGGTTTTATCGCAACGGTTCGATCAAAAGCAAAAAGAAAAATAATTTTTAATCAATAAAATTGTAGTTATGAAAAGGTTTCTTTTGATTTCTCTGGTCTTATTAATTGGCCAGTCAACTTTCGCCCAAGACAAATATACTGATGCGATGAAAAAAAATATAGCAATGCTCGACAGTATGTACCTCAAGCAAAACGCATTAACTATCGCTGATAATTTTACAAGGATTGCAGATGCTGAAAAAGATAAATGGCAACCCTATTATTATGCAGCGTATGCTACGGCTGTAGCCGCATTGAACGAACAGGACGTGACCAAAAAAGATGATATTGCCGATAAAGCAACTTCATTGCTTGACAAAGCTGAGAAAAACCTGGCGAAGCCCAATTCTGAAACAGAAGTTATCCGGGCAATGATAGCTACTGCGCATTTGATGGTCGATCCACAATCGCGCTATATGCAATATGGCATGGAATCAAACGATCATTTGAAAAAAGCAGAGCAACTCGATCCTACAAACCCGCGGCCTGTATTATTTCAGGCGCAATCAGTATTTTATACACCGGAAACTTTTGGAGGTGGTAAAGATGCGGCTAAACCTTTGTTTGACAAAGCGGCTGTTTTGTTTGATAATTTTAAACCGGCTGATGATTTGTCGCCTGTCTGGGGAAAATCTCAGTTGGATTATTTTGAAAAAATGTATCAATAATGGATGATCAAAAAAGATTGACCGAGCAGGAAAGCGTTTTTCTCATCGCCTCCATGATCAACAGGGCAAAAAACCGTTTCAGTGAAAATGGTTTTTTGTACCTCGTATGGGGATGGGTTATTTTGGTTTGTTGCCTCGTTGAATTTGTAACAAAAATATTCATGCATAGCAACAAAGGTTATTATGTATGGTTTATTACCTGGATCGTATTCGTGTTTCAGATCATTTATATAAGAAGAAGAAAAAGATCTGAAACTGTAAGAACCTATACCGATGAATTGAACGGCTATATATGGATTGCTTTTGTAATTGCATTGTTTTCTTCGTTATTTGTGATCATACAATTCGATCTGCCCATGATCATTAATCCTTTTATACTTATACTTTATGGCATTCCAATATTTATTTCCGGAGGATTGTTGCAATTCAGGCCATTATTATTTGGTGGAATATTTTGTTGGTTTTTAGCCGCGGTTAGCCCGTTTATTTCACCAGACTACAGGGTTTTATTAATAGCGGCTGCTATTTTAGTAGCATGGATCATACCGGGATATTTATTAAAATCGCGTTACCGCAAACAATTGAATTGAAGAATGAAATAAGCTATGGATTTTAAACAATTAGATCCGGTTCTGCATTCCCAACTAAGGCTTGCGGTGGTCTCTATTTTGATCAGCGTAAAGGAAGCTGATTTTAATTTTCTAAAAGATAAGACAAACGCTACCTCCGGAAACCTGAGTGTACAGCTTACCAAACTCAAAGATGCAGGATACATTGAGATCAATAAAAAGTTTCACAACAATTATCCGCAAACCACTTGCGAAATAACACCTGAAGGTATTTCTGCTTTTGAAAAATATGTGGAAGCACTTAAAAGCTATATGAACTTTCGGCCCTGATTTTCTTCTCCGCCGCTTTTTAAAAAAAGGCCGAAAAAGTGCTTTTGAAGCTTTAGGTTTTAAGATCGAAAGCCTGGCCGGCAGCTTTTTGAGCAGGAAACCATGATGCCGCAAATGCAATGATGAATGATGTGGCCACCACCAGCAGAAAATCTGTTCCTACAAGTTTTACAGGAAAATAATCGATCAGAAATGAATTTCCATACAGTTTGATGATATGAAATTTTAATTGCAATGCAGCAATAATCAACGCAAGCAAAATGCCCGCAATGCCACCACCAAGCGCAAGCAGCAATCCTTCCGACAGGAAAATATTTCTTATCATTTTCTTATCGGCGCCAAGCGACAACAATACACTGATGTCTTTTCTTTTTTCCAAAACAAGCATGGTGAGCGCACCTACAATATTAAATGCTGCGATAATAAGAATAAGTGTAAGTACAGCATACACAAACCATTTTTCGAGGCGCATACTGTGATAAAGACTGGTGTTTTGCTCAAATTTTGTGAGCACATTGAATGATGTTCCTAATTTTTTTTGAAGCCCTTTTGCAAAATCCGGAGGATCAATCCCTTTGTTTAAATAGATTTCCACCGCACTGTAATCGTCCGGCCCATAATTCATTTGTTGTTTTAAAAATCCGATATTGGTTATAGCATATTTATTATCGAAATCCTGCTGAATAGCAAAGCTGCCTGCGAGTTGGGCATTTCCTTCGCTGAGAGCTGCCAAAGGATTGCCGCCCATTGTTTCTGTTTTTTTAGGAAGAAATAAAGTAACTGGAAATACCGAACGGTCTGAAGCAACACCCATTGCGTTTTCAATTCCTGAACCAAGAATCAGCAGCGGATGATCGATGGTACCAATGTTAAAATTTCCGTGATACATTTTTTGAGGTACGCCGGAAAATTTTGAAAAGTTAGAATCCACTCCTTTTAAAAGTACTACAGTTTGTTGTTCGCCACTCTGCATCAAAGCTTTTTCCTCTACATTCAGAGTTATACCTTTTACGCCGGGATAATCGTGTATTTCCTGGATTTGCCGGGGAGTGAGCGAAATGGTTTTTCCTTCTGCCGGAATCACTTTTATATCAGAATAAAAATTGGCATACAATGATTTGACGAGATCTTCAAATCCATTAAAAACACTTAGCACAAGCACCTGGCACATCGTAGAAAAAGCAATAACGCCGGTGGTTACCCACGCGATAATATTGATCGCATTAGTTGTCTTTTTCGCTTTAAAATAACGCCAGGCAAAACGTAAATACAATTGTAGGAATTAATATAATTTATAAATGATCAGTCGGCGGACCCTTTTTTGTTCTCATCTTCTTTTTTCAGATCGTCTAATATTTTTTCAATTTTAAAAACATAGTCGAGCGTATCATCTTTATAAAAAGTAAGCTGAGGAATTACGCGCAATTGATGGCGCATCCGGTTGCCCAATTCTCCACGAATCTCACTTGAACGGCTTTTGAATTTTTGTAAAACTTCTTCTTCATCTTTTACCTGAAAAAAACTAAGATATACACGTGCCTCGTACAAATCAGGAGTGACTTTTACAGACGAGATGGAGATCATTCCACCATGTTGCATATTTAATTGCATTTTTAAAAAGATCTCATTCAATTCCTTTGTGATCTCATTGGCCACTTGCTTTTGTCTTTTCCCTTCTGTCATTGTCTTCACATTTGGTTCTTTGTAAAATTAGTTACTTTGCCTCTAAATTTCATTTCCGGTCCATGAAGAGTTTAAGAACGGTATTCAGATACGTTGCGAAATATCCGAGGTTGGTTTCATCTTATTTTATTTTTAATGTTTTATCAAATATTTTTTCGCTCGTATCCCTTGGAATGCTTAGCCCTTTTTTGCTGTTGATATTTAAAAAGCAGGATACGCTGGCTGAAGCAGGGAAAAATGGTATTTTGAGTGATTATAATCCTATCAATTATTTCAAAGCTTATATTTCAGATATTGTACAGCAGCCAGGCGGCGACATAAAGGCATTAGGGATTATTTGTGTGCTCATACTGTGTTTTATCATTCTAAAAAACATATTTCTTTACACAGCTATTTATTTTTTGACGCCTATCAAGAATGGTATTCTCAACGATATGCGTAATAATATGTACAGCAAGCTCCTCAGGCTTCCGGTGAGTTTTTTTAATGACAAAAGAAAAGGTGACACCATGAGCCGCCTTACAAACGACCTGAGCGATGTAGAACTGAGTATAGTAAATCTTCTTGAATCGTTGTTCAGAGAACCGGTCACTATTATTTTATTTGTAAGCTATCTTGTAATACTCAGTCCTCAGCTCACATTATTTCTGATTCTTTTTTTTCCTGTTAGCGGATTTATTATCGGCCGGGTGGGCAGGTCGTTAAAAAACCAGGGAACTGCTGTTCAGGAAAAGCTTGGCCAAATTCTCAGCACCATTGAAGAAACGCTTGGCGGCATGCGTATCATCAAAGCGTTTAATGCTGAAAAAATTCAATATCAAAAATTTAATACACAAAATGACGAATTGTTCAGGATTAAAAACCGTGTGAACAGGCGGCGCGACATGGCCTCGCCACTAAGTGAAGTATTGGGAATAGGTGCGGTAGTATGTGTGCTTTGGTATGGAGGAAGGTTAGTATTGCAAAATTCATTTCTCGATCCGGGCGATTTTTTTCTCTATATTTTATTATTCTCACAGATTATTCAACCTGTGAAAGTGTTGTCGGCCGCGGCATACAGCATTAAAAAAGGTGCGGCAAGTGTAGAGCGGATAGAGCAATTGGTTAATGAACCTGTAATGATCGAAAATGCTACAGATGCAATACCGCTCTATGAATTTAAAAGCAGCATTGAATTTAAAAATGTAAGCTTTCAATATGAAGACAAAAAGGTGCTGGATGCTATCGACCTGAAAATTGAAAAAGGAAAAACGGTTGCATTTGTCGGGTCATCCGGCGCCGGTAAAAGTACATTGGCCGATCTGATTCCCCGTTTTCATGATGTTACTTCCGGAGAAATATTGGTAGATGGAACTGATATCAGGAATTATGATTTAGAATCACTGCGAAGTCACATGGGGATTGTTACGCAGGAGCCAATTCTGTTCAATGATACCATCGCAGGAAATATCGCACTTGGAATGGAAAATGTTTCTACGGAGCAAATACAAAAAGCGGCAATGATCGCCAATGCAGATTCATTTATTCAACAAAAAGAAAATGGTTATCTAACGGAGGTGGGAGAACGCGGCAATAAATTGAGCGGGGGCGAGAAGCAAAGAGTCACTATTGCAAGAGCGGTATTGAAAAATCCTGCAATACTGATTCTTGATGAGGCTACATCTTCACTTGATACTGAAAGTGAAAAACTGGTGCAAGATGCAATCAACAACCTGATGAGCAACCGCACAAGTATCGTAATTGCACACAGGCTCAGTACCATTAAGCATGCTGATGAGATCATTGTATTGCAAAAAGGAAAAATCGTTGAGCGTGGTAATCATGATGCGCTTATGAATAACCATGCAGGACTTTACAGGCGGCTCGTATCCATGCAAGCCATCAAATAGCATAATGAAATCTTATTGTTTCTGATGAAAATCTTATTTAACAAATGTAAAAATTGGCCAATTGGATGAATGTTTAAATTAGCAAACTGTACATGATCCATTTTCAACACATAGAATATTTGCTGGCCCTGGCAGCATTGCCTTTTATTATCTGGAGTTTTATACATGTGATTAAATGGAAAAAAAAGACAGCAAAAAAAATAGGTGATCCTGCTCTTGTAAAATTGTTGATCTCTGAATTTTCTTTTAGAAAATTCAGGATTAAATTTTACCTCATGGCTGCTGCTTTTGTTTTATGTGCATTTGCTGTTGCTGGTTTGGCAGAGCCCGATCAGACACATAAGGTTAGTCGCACGGGTACTGACATTGTGATAGCATTGGATGTGAGCCGAAGTATGCTTGCCACAGATATTAAACCTTCGCGGCTTGAAAGGGCAAAGCAATTAATATCAATGATCATTGATCAATCACCTGAAGACAAGATCGGGCTGGTGATCTTTGCAGGACGTGCGTATTTGCAAATGCCACTGACGATAGATCATGAAGCCGCTAAAATGTATGTAAACACTTCACATCCCAATGATGTGCCTACACAGGGAACCGTGATAAGCGATGCCTTACGGATGTCGGAAGCTTCATTCAATCCCAATGATAAAAGTTATAAGTCTATTCTTTTAATAAGTGATGGTGAAGATCATGATGATGAAGCCATTACAGTGGCAAAGGAATTAGGGAAGAATGGGATGATGATAAACACATTAGGTATTGGATCACCTTCAGGCTCGCCAATTACAGATCCTTCTACCGGAGAATATATTACCGACGAGAAAGGCCAGACAGTTATTTCAAAACTGAATGAAGATGAGCTTCAGAAAATTGCAAACTCAGCACATGGGATTTACCAGTTGTACACCGATCCGGAAGTGATCGCTCAAAATATAAAAAATCAATTGGCCAACATAGAAAAAGAAACAGTGCTTAGTGATAGTTCATACACTTCGTTCAAACAATATTATTATTATTTTCTGATTGTTGCATTCATATTACTTATCATCGAATCTGTTATGGGCGAAAAAAGAAAAAGTATTCCAAAAATGGCTTCGCTTCCAATAATTTTCTTATTTCTAATATCTTCTTTGCCGGCACATAGCCAAAACCGCATTATTTATAAAGGAAACAAAGCCTTTGACGAAAAGAAATATGACGAAGCAGAAAAGGAATACAGATCGGTACCGGAAAATTCAGATAAAAATCCCACCGCTATGTTCAATCTGGGTAACACATTGTACCGAAAGGAAAAAAATGATGAAGCCGTCAAAGCATTTGATGAGGTGATAAGAAATACCAATGATAATACTTTAAAGCAAAAAGCATTTTATAATAAAGGTGTGGCTTATCAAAAAGCGGATAAATTACCTGAATGCATTACGGCATATAAAAATGCGTTGCTTTTAGATCCGCATGATGAAGATGCCCGCCAAAATTTACAGCGCGCTCTTAAAAAGCAGCAGGAGCAGCAAAAGCAGCATCAAAAGGATCAGGATAAAAAACAAGACAAAAAAGATCAGAAAAAAAATCAGTCTTCAAAGAATGATCAGCAACAGCAACAAAATAATCAGCCTCAGCCGCAACCATCCAAACTGAGTAAAAAGGACGCAGAGGAAAAGTTGAAGTCGCTGGAGCAAAATGAAAAAGAATTACACAACAGACAGAAATCACCGGGCAGGTCAAATGATCAGCCAATAAAGGATTGGTAGGCTCGTTTTCAAATTTTATTTTTAAAGCATGCAAATCTTCGCTGAATCGCTTACTGAATACAAACGGTTACCAACACTGGAAGTAAAAATCGGTGATCTTTTTCTTGGCGCGGGCCACCCGATAAGAATTCAAACTATGACTACTGCTGATACGATGGATACCGAAAAGACGGTGGCAGAATCAATTCGTTGTATTGAAGCAGGTGCTGAACTGGTAAGAATAACGGCGCCGTCCATGAAAGAAGCGGAAAATCTGGCTCACATAAAAAGAGAACTTCGTGCCCGAGGCTATCATACACCTCTTGTGGCTGATATTCATTTCACACCCAACGCGGCGGAAATTGCAGCAAGGATAGTTGAAAAAGTACGGATCAACCCTGGAAATTATGCAGATAAAAAGCGTTTTAATTTTATTGAATATACTGATGCCGCCTACAACCAGGAAATAGACAGAATACGTTCCCGGTTTCTGCCACTCATAAAGATCTGTAAAGAATATGGAACTGCTTTGCGCATTGGTACCAATCATGGGTCGCTTAGCGACAGGATTATGAGCCGCTATGGCGATACTCCTATGGGAATGGTTGAAAGCGCGATGGAGTTTTTAAGGATTGCTGAGGATGAAAATTATTACAACATTGTTCTTAGCATGAAGAGTAGTAATCCCCTGGTAATGGTGGAAGCGTATCGTATGCTGGTGGCTAAAATGAATGAAGAGCTCGGACACTGCTATCCTTTGCATCTCGGCGTTACAGAAGCAGGTGATGGAGAGGATGGGCGCATCAAATCTTCCATTGGCATTGGCGCTTTATTGGAAGATGGAATTGGAGATACCATTCGGGTTTCGCTTACAGAAGATGCCGAACTGGAATTGCCGGTGTGCCAAAAAATCATTTGTCGATATAAAGATCGTCAGCATGGTAAGTTGCCTCCTTTACTTGTTAATGATGCACTCAGAAATATTTTAACAACTGCGCATAAACGAAAATCTTTTGCTGTAGAGAATATTGGAGGCGAATCAGCGCCTGTAGTAATTGCTGATCTGAGCCGGAAGAATGTAATCTCGCCCGATGATATGATAGAAATCGGTTACAGATATAATGCTTCACTCGATAAATGGCAGATAAGTGATACGCCGGCCGATTATATTTTTTCAAAAGGCGATATAAATTTTCAATTACCAGGGACGATTAGAATAATTCATCCTTTTGCTTTCTGGAAAAGCAAAAAAGAAAATGATGCTTCATATCCCTTGATGAGCAGTGATGAATATATGCATGAAGTGATTGATTCAAAAATGATCTTTGTGGCATTTGACGTGTATAAATCTTCAGAAAATCATTCAGCTATTATAGAAAAAGTGAAGAATGATAAAAGAGTGGTTCTCGTATTACATACCGCAAACCGAAATCGTGTACAAACCTTCAGAAGAATGTTTGTTGAGCTGGAAAACCGCGGCATCGGCAATCCTGCAATCGTTTGTGTAAATACAGAAAGCAGCGACGCCGAACAGGCATTGATCGATTTATCCGTAGATGCCGGATCTGTTTTAATTCAGGGATTTGCAAATGGAATTTGGCTATCGGCAAATAATCATCCTTTAAAAATGATCAATTCAGTTGCCTTTGGCATTCTTCAGGCCTCGAGAACAAGGATTTCAAAGACCGAATATATCAGTTGCCCGAGTTGTGGGCGTACACTTTTTGATCTGCAGGAAACTACGGCAAAGATCCGGGCGGTAACCAATCACCTGAAAGGCATTAAAATAGCCGTAATGGGATGTATCGTAAATGGTCCCGGAGAAATGGCTGATGCTGATTTTGGGTATGTGGGCAGCGGGCCTGGCAAAATCACATTATACAAAGGAAAGGAAGTAATTAAAAGAAATATTCCAAGTGAAATAGCAGTAGAAGAATTGATTGCTTTACTAAAGCAATTTGATGCATGGGCCGAACCCGCTTCAGTTACAGGCTGATTATTTGGTGATAGTTACAGGTGTGCCTACAGGAATGTAGCTGTACAAATCTTTAGCCTCGCTGTACTTTAAAGAAATACATCCGTCTGTCCAGTTTTGATAATAATCTACAGTCCATTCTTCCTGCGGCCGTGTGGCATGGATGGCTATGCCGCCACCAATGCGGGCATTTCCGGGGATTACACCCCTTGCTTTACGCTGCCTGAACTTTTCAACACTTTGCTGGTTGGGATAATCCAACAATAATTCATAAGCCCATTTGGCATTCTTTTTAAGTACTACTCTGAACTGGCCTTCGGGTGTTCGTTTATCGCCTTCCATAAGTTTATCTGAAAGATCATTACTTCCAAATACGCATGGGTAAGTGGCATACCACCCAAGATCGTCATACACTTTCAGCTCATAGTTTTTTTTCGAAATGATAATGTAATAGGGATTATCACCGTTCTTTTTTTCAGAAGCAAAAGATCGTTTAGTAATATTAGTATTTAAATTTTGATGTTTTTGTGATACAAATATTCCAGGTAAAAAGAGAAGGAGAAATAATGGCAATATGCCGTAAAGTGCAGTTTTCATATAGCGTAAGGATTGGCTGCAATTTATTAGAAACGGCCCGCGGTTCAAAATTATTTCCGAAAATTAACATCGGTTTATTTTTGGGTAAAAGCCTGTGGCTATGCGGCTTTTAACTGGGTATTAATCCCATTGGGCTTCTTCTTTTACCTTTTCGCGTTCTACTCTTTTGCTGAGGAAAATACTGATTTCATAAAGTAATATAAGTGGTATAGCCACTATCATCTGGCTGGTCCAATCGGGCGAAGGAGTGATTACTGCGGCCAGTACCAGAATAATTACATAGGCGAATTTGCGATAGGTTTTTAAAAATTTAGGCGTGATTAAACCTAATTTGGCAAGTACATAAACCAATACCGGCATTTCAAATGCGATACCGCAGCCAAGTATGATGGAAGTTAGCGTATCAATATAATCGTCGAGCGTAGGGAGATATTTATAAACTCCCAGTTTTCCCAATTGAAAATTGGCCAGGAAATTAAATGTAAACGGAGCCAGTAAAAAGTAACCGAAAGCAGCGCCTATAAAAAAACAAAGCGCCACCCAACCCAAGCTTCCCTGCGCATATCGGATTTCTTTTTTGGATAAGGCGGGTTTTACAAAACGCCATAATTCCCACAATAAATATGGAAATGCAATAATAATGGCGCTCATAAATGAAATATTGATCGCCGACATAAAAGGACCACTTACCGTATTTCCCAATAATTCAAGATCAATGGGCGGCATGCATAGCGCATCGCCAATATGCAGCCAGTGACCAAAATCACAAAGCATTTTGTAGGTAATAAAATCCTGCCGGGCAGGAGCAAATACAATGTCATCAAATACGAAGTCAACAAAAATAAAAATGACAATAGCCACTACTACCAATACAGCCGCCGAGCGAACAAGGTGCCAGCGTAATACTTCCAAATGCTCAACGAAAGTCATTTCCGCACCATCATTCGAACTTCCTTTTATTTTCCGAAAAAATTCCTTTCGTTCTGGTTTATTTGTGGTCAAAAGAATCGAAAATTATCCTGCAAATATAAGTTGAAGTGAAGTTGCCACCCTATGGCACTGATCTTTGTAAGGATTTTTTTCTTCTAAAACTTTTTTAAAAATTTAAAGAAAAAGTGGGTTTGAAGGAAATCAATTGTAAGAAAGGCTGTGGATGCCTTCGTGCGACTTCATTTTATCGGCCAGATCAAGCAATTTTTTGGCTTCGCCCATAATCACCAGTTCGAAAAGAAAATCTGCATCCGTATCTTCTTCTCTTATTTTTTTCATTTTCATTTCCAGTACATTTAATCCTATACTTTCCATGGACGTTTCGATTTGTTTGAGAGAAATTTTTTCAGGAAAAAATTTCAGTGTCAGCGAATGACGGGTCACTTCACTGTTTTTAAAAATTTTCTTTTCCAGAGGTTTCATTAATGCCAGGATGATCAGCACCAGAAGTGTGGTTGTAATTCCGGCTGTGTATAAGCCGCCGCCAATTGCCAGCCCGATGCTGGCAACAGCCCATAAGGCTGCCGCCGTTGTCAACCCCCGGATCACTTCCTTGCGCCAGAAAAATATAGTGCCTGCTCCTAAAAAACCAATTCCACTTACCACCTGCGCTGCTACCCGAGATGGATCGAGTTGGATATTTGATTTACCCAAAACTTCAGAAAATCCGTAAACCGAAACGATCATGGCAAGGCAGGAGCCAACCGCCACAAGCATGTGTGTGCGTAAACCCGCCACCCAATTGAGCCGTTCGCGTTCCATTCCTATCACACTCCCTAAAAGTGCGGCCACTACCAGTCTGAGTATTATTTGTGTTAACGGTAATTCCATTCAGGTTCACTTCAAAAGAACCATGCCATTTTTAAAGAAGATCGTGGGTAATTATATGCCTCAGTATTTTTTCTGATGCACCTGCATTAGCATACACGTAATTTTTTGCAGCCCTTCCTTTCAAAAGCACTTTTTCAGGGTTTTTATAAAATTCATCCAATGTGTTTTCTAATTCCAAGGCGTTTGATACCACCTGCGCTGCGCCGGCTTTTATCAATTCTATCGCTTCAAAATTTTTATAAATAGCAGGGCCAAACAATACAGGCTTTCCATATACAGCGGCTTCAAGAATATTATGCAAACCATCTGCGCCAAAACCTCCACCGATATAAGTAATGGAAGCATAATGATATAGTCGGGCAAGCATACCGATATTATCCACGATGAGGCAATTAGTGCCCGGAGTGGCGGCGGTATCTGTATCCAGCTTTTTTTTCCATTCTGAAAATAAAATTCCGTGAAACTCCTTTTGCACGTGCTCAATATTTTCCTGGTCAATCTCGTGAGGTGCCATGATGAACTTTTTATCAGGATTGCTTTTTACGAAATGGGTCCAGATCGCCTCATCGGCTTCCCAGGTGCTTCCGCATACGATTGCCTGATTGCCATTGCAAAAAAATTCTATTTCCGGTATAGGCTCAAAATTTTGTGCGATCTCAATTACACGGTCACAACGTGTATCGCCGGATACCGTAATTTTATTGCGGTCGGTAAGGGTTGAAAGATATTTTTTTGAAGATTCGTTCTGAACAAAAAAATGAGTAAAAGCAGTAAGCATTTTGCGGTATAGCGATCCATACCATTTAAAGAAAGGCTGATCTCTCCGATAGATGCCGGAGACCATAAATAATGGAATATTTCTGTGCCTGATTGCCATCAGATAATAATACCAGTATTCATATTTTACCCAGATGACCATGGATGGATCAATTAGTTTCATCCACTTTTGCGCATGGATGGCCGAATCCATCGGTAAGTAATAAACATGTGGATAGATTCCTTTTTTTTTGATCACCTCATATCCTGAAGGTGAAAAAAAACTGATTACAGGACGTATATCAGGATAATGATTGAGAATCTTTTCCAAAACCGGTTTGCCCTGCTCAAATTCTCCAAGGCTTGCGCAATGCATCCATACGGTTTTGGCATTATTTTTCTTCAGGTCTTTTTTAATATGATTAAAAATATCAAGCCTGCCCTTTACCCACAATTTCGCTTTGGGGTTAAAAAGCGAAAGAAAGGAAATGCCAGCCCTGTAAAGTGATAAAAAGATTTGATAGAAAATGATCAAAATAGATGCTTTGAAGCAAAACTAAGTGTTATCGTTTAAGGATAATCCATTTTTGGCCACCTCCTCAATAGCATTACATCCTTATCTTTGCTGCCTTTAAAAATTTACCCTATGCGTCCTATTCAAATGGTGGATCTGCAGAAGCAGTATCAGCATATTAAAGAGGAAGTAAACACCGCACTTGCGGATATCATGGAGAATGCTGCTTTTATAGGTGGTAAGCGCGTGGAGGAATTTGCATTGCAACTGGCAAAATATCACGGAGCTCAATACGCGATTCCTTGTGCAAATGGTACGGATGCACTTCAGATTTCGATGATGGCGCTCGGACTTCAACCGGGCGATGAAGTGATAACGCCTTCATTTACTTATGTGGCAACTACAGAAGTGATCGCATTGCTTAGATTAAAACCGGTTTTTGTAGATGTAGATCCAAAAACATTTTGTATAGATCCGGAGGAAATAAAAAAAGCCATTTCACCAAAAACCAAAGCCATCGTTCCGGTTCATCTGTATGGCCACGCGGCGCCCATGGAGCAGATTCTGTCAATCGCTGAGGAACATCATTTATTTGTGATAGAAGATAATGCGCAGGCCATAGGATGTGATTATACTTTTAGTGATGGCCGAAAAGTAAAAACGGGCAACATGGGAACTGTGGGTTGTACTTCTTTTTTCCCGAGTAAAAATCTTGGCTGCTATGGTGATGGTGGCGCAATTATTTGTAATGAAAGTTCATTGGCAGAAACTCTTAAGATGGTGGCCAACCATGGACAAAAAACCAGGTATTATCATGAAATAGTGGGATGCAACAGCCGGCTGGATGCGATGCAGGCGGCAATATTAAACATCAAATTGCCGTTATTGGACCACTATATTGATTCCAGAAGAAAAGCTGCGGATTATTATGACAACGCTTTTAAAGGCAATCGCAAAATAACCGTGCCATTCCGCGCTGATTACAGCAGGCATGTTTTTCATCAATATACTCTGGTGCTCGAAGATGTGGATAGAAATGCCTTAGTAGATTATTTGGCGGCTCAAAAAATTCCATCCATGATCTATTATCCGGTGCCCGCACACAGGCAGCAAATGTTTGCTTCATTTGGCGGTGCCGATTATAATCTTCCTGTCACCGACTGGCTTACAAGCCGCGTAATTTCATTACCTATGCACACCGAGTTGGAAAAAGACCAACAGGATTTTATTATTGATCACGTACTAAACTTTGTAAACAAGCATTCATGAACATTGCAGTAATCGGAACAGGATATGTAGGATTAGTAACAGGAACCTGTTTTGCAGAAAGTGGAAACATGGTTACCTGTGTAGATATTGATGAAAAAAAGATCAACAAACTCTCATCAGGAAAAATAACAATTTACGAACCCGGCCTCGAAAAACTTTTTGACAGAAATCAAAAAGAAGGCAGGTTAAAATTTACTACCTGTCTTGCGGAAGGTATTAAAGATGCGAGGGTGGTTTTTCTTGCATTGCCCACACCGCCCAGTGAAGATGGTAGCGCCGACCTTAAATATGTGCTGGGTGTAGCAAGCGATATTGGCTCCTTGCTTCAGGAAGGAGATTATAAAGTATTAATTGATAAAAGCACAGTGCCTGTAGGAACAGCCGAAAAGGTGCATCAAACCGTTTTACTTCAATTAAACGAGCGCAAAATAAAAAATCCTGAATCATTATTTGATGTGGTAAGTAATCCTGAGTTTTTAAGAGAAGGTGTGGCGGTTGAAGATTTTATGAAACCGAACAGAGTGGTGATCGGAAGTAAATCAGAAAAAGCAAAAAAGATCATGCATGAATTATATGCACCTTTTGTACGACAGGGAAATCCTATCATTTATATGGATGAAAGATCAGCCGAACTTACAAAGTATGCTGCCAATTCTTTCCTTGCCACCAAAATTTCGTTCATGAATGAGATCGCACAGTTGTGTGAGCGGTTGGGTGCTGATGTGGATATGGTGCGTAAAGGTATCGGGTCGGATGAGCGGATCGGAAAGCGTTTTTTATTTTCCGGAATCGGATATGGTGGAAGCTGTTTCCCGAAAGACGTGCAGGCATTGAGTAAGTCGGCTATAGAAACAGGTTATGATTTTCAGATATTGAATGCGGTGATGGCAGTGAATGAAGCTCAAAAAGTGCATTTACTAACACCTGTTTTAAATTATTTTAATGGTAATGTTGCCGGAAGAAAAATAGCGCTTTGGGGATTGGCGTTTAAACCAAATACTGACGACATTAGAGAAGCGCCATCATTAAAATTGATAGAAGAACTTACCAAACTTGGTGCATCCATCACGGCCTATGACCCGGAGGCAATGGAAAATGTGCAGCAATTAATTGGAAATAAAATCAGCTTTGCTGAAAACCAATACGATGCCCTGGAAGATGCTGAAGCGTTGGTAATCGCTACCGAATGGAATGAATTCCGTACACCGGATTTTAATAAGATCAGATCGCTGATGAAAAATCATGTAATTTTTGATGGAAGAAATTTATTTGAACTCTATCAGATGAGAGATTGCAATTTTCACTATGTGAGCATCGGACGTGAAACTGTTACCCAAAACAATAAATGATTGGCGGCTATGACTCAAAATGATGCATCAAATGAAAGAAAGAGAATCCTGATAACCGGTGCAGCCGGATTTTTAGGTTCTCATCTTTGCGACAGGTTTATTAAAGAAGGAATGCAGGTAATAGGAATGGATAATCTTATTACCGGTGATCTTAAAAATATTCAACACTTATTTCCGCTGGAGCAATTTGAATTTTATAACTGTGATGTGTCAAAATATATTCACATTTCGGGAAAGCTCGATTACATCCTGCATTTTGCATCACCTGCCAGTCCGATAGATTATTTAAAGATTCCGATCCAAACGCTGAAAGTGGGATCGCTTGGAACTCATAATTGCCTTGGGCTTGCATTGGCAAAAAAGGCAAGAATTCTTGTTGCATCCACAAGTGAAGTATATGGCGATCCGCTGGTGCATCCTCAAACAGAAGATTATTGGGGCAACGTAAATCCTGTTGGACCGCGGGGAGTATATGATGAAGCAAAACGTTTTCAGGAAGCTATTACTACCGCATATCATACTTTTCATGGCCTGGAGACCAGGATCGTAAGGATATTTAATACCTATGGACCGCGTATGCGACTTAACGACGGACGTGCACTACCAGCGTTTATTGGCCAGGCTTTACGCGGAGAAGATCTGACGGTATTTGGTGATGGTAGCCAGACAAGGAGCTTTTGCTATGTAGACGATTTGATAGAGGGTATTTATCGCTTGTTGATGAGCGATTATTCGGCTCCGGTTAATATTGGAAATCCTGACCAGATTACACTTAAAGATTTTGCCGAAGAGATTATTGAACTTACAGGTACTGATCAGAAGATCGTATATAAACCTTTACCGCAGGACGATCCAAAACAACGGCAGCCTGATATTTCCCTTGCAAAAAAATTATTGAACTGGCAACCCAAAGTACAGCGCGCAGAAGGGTTGAAGATCACCTACGAATTTTTTAAATCTTTACCTAAAGAAGAATTATATAAATTGCCCAAGGAGTTTGACAGCATAAAAGCGGGTTGACCTTTCCAACTATTCCCAACAATGTATCAGCAATTAGTAGATAAACAAAAAAAACTGGCGGTGATCGGATTAGGTTATGTAGGCCTGCCTATTGCCCTTGAATTCGCAAAAAAAATATCAGTCATAGGGTTTGATATTAATGCCGGCAGGGTCGGGTTAATGAAGCAAAAAATTGATCCAAGCAATGAATTGGAAAGCTCGGCCTTTGATGGTACGGATATAGAATTTACAAACAGCATCGAAAAATTAAGTGAAGCGAATTTTTATATTGTGGCAGTGCCCACACCTGTTGATAAACAAAATGTTCCTGACCTGGTGCCTGTAAAAAAAGCGAGCGAAACTGTTGGGAAAGTTTTAAAAAAAGGCGATTATGTGGTGTTTGAAAGTACCGTTTATCCTGGCTGCACAGAAGAAGATTGTTTACCGATCATTGAAGCGCTGTCTGGTCTTAAAGTGTGCGATGATTTTAAATTAGGTTATTCACCCGAACGGATCAACCCCGGTGATAAACAACATACCTTAAGCAACATTATAAAAGTGGTGAGTGGCTGTGATGAAGAAAGTCTGAATACAATCGCTAAAGTTTACGAATTAGTGGTACAGGCAGGCGTGCATAAAGCGTCCTCCATTAAAGTGGCCGAAGCTGCAAAGATCATTGAGAATACACAGCGCGATCTCAACATCGCTTTGATGAACGAGCTTTCGATCATTTTTAATAAAATGGGAATCAACACCTTTGAAGTGTTGGAAGCTGCAGGAACGAAATGGAATTTTTTAAATTTTAAACCCGGCCTGGTGGGTGGCCATTGCATAGGTGTTGATCCATATTATCTCACCTATAAAGCAAAAATGTTGAATCACGATGCGCAGGTGATTCTTGCCGGACGATCGATCAACGATGGTATGGCAGCTCATGTAGCAGAATGTGTTAGAAATCACATCCGTGCTAATGGCGACACAACCAAAGCAAAAGTGTTGGTTATGGGTGCTACATTCAAGGAAAATGTGAGCGACATACGCAATTCAAAAGTGGCCGATGTAATCCATACATTAAAAAGCTATCCAATAGAAGTTCATATTACCGACCCGCATGCCGATAGCAAAGAACTTATGCATGAATATGGGTTTGGACTTACACATGATCTGGATAAGGATTACGATGCTGTGATAGTGGCAGTACCTCATAAGGCTTATGTAGATATGGATGAACAGGCATTTTGTGATATCACAAAGCCTTCAGCGCTGATAGCCGATATCAAAGGAATTTATCGTGGAAAAATTAATAACCGTAAATACTGGAGCCTGTAAAAGAAAAAGTCTTGAATCAAATTTATCATTCCGCTGATCTTTCTCAATACTCCTTTCTTGTAACAGGTGGCGCAGGTTTCATCGGAGGCCATATAGCTGAATACCTTTTGAAGAATAAAGCAGGAAAAGTGAGGGTGCTTGATAATATGGTAAATGGTTTTTCCTCAACACTTGATATATTAAAACAGTTTGATCAATTCGAATTCATAGAAGGCGACATCCGCAATGCGGAAATTTGCCGGCAGGCATGCATGGGAATAGATTTTGTCAGCCACCAGGCAGCTCTTGGATCAGTACCCCGGTCTATTAAAGAACCTTCCTACACAAATGACGTCAATGTAGGAGGATTTGTAAATATTATAAAAGCCGCGGTAGATCAGAAAGTTAAGCAGTTTGTTTACGCTTCTTCTTCATCGGTATATGGCGATGATGCACAACTTCCAAAGATTGAAAGCCGCACCGGTAACTGTTTGTCGCCTTATGCGGCCAGTAAAAAGACTGATGAACTTTATGCCGGTGTATTTGCCAGAACCTATGGCATACCTGTTTTAGGTTTCAGGTATTTCAATATTTTCGGCCCCCGACAGGATCCGGACGGACCCTATGCGGCAGTGATCCCTTTATTTGTAAAAGCGATTCTGGATAAAAAGTCGCCTTACATTAATGGTGATGGAGAACAATCAAGGGACTTTACATTTGTAGATAATGCAGTTCAGGTAAACATTAAAGGAATGTTGTGCGAAAATGCAGAAGCAAAAAACAAAGTTTATAATATAGCAGTTGGTCGCAATTATACAATCAACACATTATATCAGTTGATCAAAACTTATCTCAAAAGTGATGTGGAAGCTATTCATCGCGATCCGCGTGCCGGAGATATAAGAAACTCGCTGGCCGATATTTCGCTGGCGCGGCAACTATTAAACTATAATCCTCTTGTTAAATTTGAAGAAGGAATAGAGATTACAATAAGGTATTTTGAAAAATTATATGGCGACAGCCATCAAGAATTATAAAATGCAGTTTCAAGAAACAGAATTTCCGGGATTAATCATTATTCAACCAGACATTTTTAAAGACAACAGGGGTTATTTTTTTGAGAGTTACAATCAAAAAAACTTCTCCAAAGGCAATGTGAATTATAACTTTTTGCAGGATAACCAGGCAAGGTCAACTTATGGTATCATTCGCGGATTGCATTATCAACTGGAGCCCCACGCACAAACCAAATTAATCAGAGCATTGTCCGGAACCATATTAGATGTAGTGGTCGACCTCAGAAAAGGATCACCTACCTTCCATAAAGTTTTTTCCATTGAGCTTTCGGACCAAAACAAGACTCAATTGCTGATACCACGTGGGTTTGCTCATGGTTATTCTGTGCTCAGCGAGGTGGCCGAAGTGTTTTACAAGTGTGATGCATACTATCATAAAGATAGTGAAGCCGGTGTTTTATGGAATGATGCCACCTTACAGATCGACTGGAAAGTGCCTGCTGATAAAGTTGTAGTTTCTGAAAAGGATACATTGCATCCCGTAATAGACAATTGCAAAAATAACTTCTCTTTCGAAGGATAAATTTATTTTGCCCAATGAACGATAAAAAGCGTACAACCATACTTGTTACAGGTGCCAATGGGCAATTGGCAGGCGAAATAAAATTATTATCCGAAAACTATCCTGATCACCGGTTTTTATTTGCTGATAAAGCAAGCCTTCCAATTGACAATGCAGATCTTTTGGAAAATTTTTTTGATCAGCAATCTGTTGATATTTGTGTAAACTGCGCCGCATATACAGCGGTGGATCTTGCCGAAAAAGACGCCGATCGTGCATTTGCTGTAAACGCCTATGCGGTTGAATCGCTTGCCAGGATCTGCAAAAATAAAAATGCCAAACTGATTCACATCTCAACAGATTATGTTTATGATGGATCAAAGAAAGAACCGTTGAAAGAGACAGATGCGGTTGCTCCCATTAATGTGTACGGCAAATCCAAATTAAAAGGAGAGGAGCTTGCATTCGCGGAAAATCCTGAAACTCTTGTCATCCGCACTTCCTGGGTATATGGTTTATTCGGAAAAAATTTTGTAAAAACGATGATGCGTTTGTTGATTGAGAAAGAAGAATTGAATGTGGTAGCAGATCAGATCGGTTGTCCTACTTATACAAAAGACCTTGCGCAGGTAATTTTGATATTTATTGATAAAATAGCTGCAGGCGAAAACTTTAGCGGAATTTATAACTATAGTAATTATGGAATTACTTCATGGTTTCAGTTTGCCCAATACATCAAAGAAGTGATTGGAAGTAATTGTAAATTAAATCCGGTTTCATCGGAGCAGTATATCACACCTGCCTTGCGGCCTTTGTATTCGGTGCTGGACACAACTAAAATTCAGGAGACATTAAAAATTGAAATTCCTTTCTGGAAAGTAAGCGTAGCACATTGCATTGAGCGAATAATTGAAGGGCGACAACAATAACGCATCTGATTTCTTTTAACATCCCTTTGCCTGCTTAAAGGTATATTTGCAATCATAAAACCTTTAAGTATGAAATATTTTTATTTATTATTTTCTGGTCTGTTTTTGTCATTTGGTGCATCTGCACAAAATCTTTCATCCAAGCTCGATGTTGATCCGAATGTGAAGATCGGTAAATTGAAAAATGGCCTTACCTATTACATTCGTCATAATGAAAAGCCGGATAACAAAGTTGAATTAAGGCTTGTGGTTAACGCCGGATCGGTTCTCGAAACTGATGCACAGCAGGGCATCGCTCATCTTAGCGAGCACATGGCATTTAATGGTACCAAAAATTTTAAGAAAAACGATATCGTTTCTTATCTGCAATCAATTGGTGTTGGATTTGGAAATGATTTGAACGCTTATACAAGTTTTGATGAAACAGTTTACATTCTGCCAATACCTACCGATAATCCTCAAAACATAGACAAGGGATTTCAAATTCTTCAGGATTGGGCAGAAAATGTAACATACAACAATAAGGATATTGATGAAGAAAGGCCTGTAGTACTTGAAGAAAGCCGACTTGGTAAAGGCGCTAATGACAGGATGATGAAACAAATTTTCCCGGAATTATTTTCAGGTTCTCAATATGGAAAGCGTTTGCCAATAGGCCTCGACAGCATTATTAAAAATGCCAGTTATGCTGATGTAAGAAGTTTTTATAAAGAATGGTATCGGCCAAATCTGATGGCGGTGATCGTAGTCGGAGATATTGATGTGAAGAAAGCCGAAGAGATGGTGAAAAAGTATTTCAGCGGATTAAAAAATCCTGCAAAGGAAAAACCAAGAAACGAATTCCCATTGTTTCCTTACAAGCAAGATTTGGCAAAGGTGGTAACTGATAAGGAAGCTACAAGCTACATGTATCTGATCAACTATTCGCCCGATAAAACAAAACCCGAAACCACACTGGCCGATTATAAAGAAAATATCGTTCAGAATATGTTTACTACATTGCTTAATCAGCGCCTGAGAGAAATAGCTCAGCAGGAAAATCCTCCCTTTGTAGGTGCATCCACATCTTTCGATTCTTACGCGCGTGGATATGAAGGATTCAACGCTTATATCGGTGTAGGAAGCAATCCCGGCCTTGATGGTCTTAAGGCATTTGAAATGGTGGTAGCAAATGTGAAGAAGTATGGTTTTTTACAATCAGAATTGGATAGGGCTAAAGCAGAGGAAATGAATTATCTGGAGAAGGTTTATAATGAGCGTACAAAAACGAATTCTGCTAATTATGTTCAGGAATACATTGGAAATTTTTTAAGAAAAGAGCCCATACCCGGTATTGAAAAGGAACTGGAATATTATAAGATGTTACTGCCGCAAATTAAACTCAGTGATATTAATGCAGTGGCTAAAAAACTTGAAAAAAATCAGCACGAATTTATCGCACTCATGGGGCCTGATCCGTCAGCAGGGGTTACACTTCCTACTGAGGCTGATATATTAAATGTAAAAAAGGAAGTGGCAAAAATGGATATCAAACCATATGAAGAAAAACAGATTGCCACTAACTTGCTCCATAAGGAGCCTGTAGCCGGAAAGATTACAGGAATGGCAAAAGATGATAAGCTGAATACGATCACTTACACCCTCAGCAATAATGTGATCGTTACCATTAAACAAACTGATTTTAAAAATGATGAAATCGTGATGAGTGGAATCAGAAAAGGCGGTAAAAGTAATTTTGAAAAAACAAATAAATATGATGCGCAATATCTGGTACCGGTAATCACCAGCATGGGTGTTGGCGATTTTACTCCCACTGATCTGAAAAAGGTATTGAGTGGCAAAACGGTGAATGTAATGCCAGTATTTGCTGAAGTATCAGAAGGTGTGAGCGGAAACAGTTCTGTAAAAGATTTGGAATCTATGCTCCAGTTAACCTATCTGTATTTTACTGCACCCCGAAAAGACACAGCATTATTTCATTCTTTCGTTCAGAAAAATAAATCGCAGGTGGCATTCCTGAGTTCCAATCCGCAGATTGTATTTATTGACTCTGTTACAAGCACTTTATATCATCATAGCCCGTTAATGCCGGTGGCCATACCTAAAGCTGAATATTTTGATGCAATTAACCTTGATCAGGTAATGGCTATTTATGATAGTGTATATGGCAATGCCAATGGAATGCATTTTTATTTTGTTGGAAACGTTACTCCTGAAACTATCCAACCTTTAATTGAAAAATATCTGGGTAGTTTGCCATCAAGTGCCAAAGAATTTACTTACACCGATAACCAGCTTCGGCCTGTAACAGGAAAGCAGGAGGTAAATGTTTATAAAGGAAAAGAACCGAAAGCGCTTATTCTGCGATTCTATACCGGAGAAGTTCCTTATAGTGAAGAATTAGCCTTAAAAGCAAAAGTTGCAAGCCAGATATTGAATATCCGTATTATTGAAGAATTGCGCGAAAAAATCGGTGGCATTTATGGGGGTGGCACTCAATTCCAAATGGAAAAATATCCTTACCCGAATTATGCATTCATATTGCAACTTCCCTGCGGACCGGATAAAGTTGATACGTTGATAAGTGCATTTGATCAAATTGTTCAACATATGATAAAGGAAGGGCCATCTAAAGAAAATCTTGAAAAGGTGAAGAAACAATGGTTGGAAGCACATAAAGTTCAAATGAAACAAAACAATGTGTGGCTTAGTGAACTGCGTGATATGGACCTTTTGGGTGAAACACCTGATCTATTTATCAATTATGAAAAGTATGTAAATGCACTTACAGAAAAAGATGTGCAGGAGGCTGCAAAGCAATTGCTTTCAACTCCCAACGTGCTTACCGGAGTTTTAAGGCCGGAAAAGCAATGATTTTTTTTAGTTGTTTTTAAGGCAGTCAAAAGCTGCCTTTTTTTGTGCAATCTTTCATCTTTGTAAAATGAATATTGAATCGTTAAGAGAACTCGCCTTATCATTTCCAGGAGTGGAAGAATATTTACCTTTTGGTCCGGATAATCTGGCGTTTAAAATTGATCAGAAAATATTTTTGCTCATACCTCTTGATATATCTCCTCTGAGGTTTAATGTAAAATGCGATCCCGATGTAGCCATTCAATACCGCGAAAAATATGCATCCGTTTTGCCCGGCTATCACATGAATAAGAAACACTGGAACACAGTTATTGATGACGGCTCGATTCCGGATAGCCTTATAAAAAAAATGGTTGAAGATTCATATGCCCTGGTGGCAAAAGACAAAACCTATTGCAAAAAATATGTATGATAATTTAGAAAATCCTCTAAAAAGTGCTTTTGAAAGAAAGTACTTAATATTATTGAGGGAGTAAGAATTAAGATTTTAAAATCCATTCTTATCCTTTAATCAAACATTACATTATCGCCTGACATATCGTATTGTCAATTCTTTTTTTGAAATGTTTTAAAAAATCACTGAAAAAGTGCTTTTGAAGCAAAACTAACCTTGTGTTAATGAATAAAAAAAGAGGCTTCAATTTAGAAGCCCCTTGCAGTTGCGAAGGCAGGGATCGAACCTGCGACCTTCGGGTTATGAGCCCGACGAGCTACCGCTGCTCTACTTCGCGATGTGGATGGCAAATGTAGCATGATAATAATTCGCTGCCAAATAATTATGCTATCAATTTCTTAAAGAAAGAAATAAATGTAAATTTTAAAATTTACGGGCCGTTAGGACACAATGAATTGCTTTTTAACAGGTATTATTTTTTAGCCACTGTGCTTGCGCCTGTAGATGCAATGTCTTTGGTATCCGGTTCACCTTTGTAATAAAAATTGCTGGCCCCCGATGCATTTACTTTGATGCTATTGCTTACATAGATTTTTATATCAGAAGCGCCGGATATTTTTGCTACGCAATGTGCTGCGTTCAACTCATAGCCCTTCAGGTCACTTGCTCCCGAAGCTTCGATCCTGATATTTTGTACAGTACCATTAAGATTTGCTGTAGAAGCCCCGCTCAAATCGGCAGAAAGATTGGTAATATCTATTGAACTCTTCATCGAGCTTGCTCCTGAAAGTTTCAATCGGAAATCTTTGGCTACAAAATTTTCTGCAAAGGTAACATCGCACGCACCTGATGCTTCCAGGCTTCTTAAAGTAGTATATGAAATGTAAACACGTAGCTTTTCATTGATTCTGATCCTCGGTTCATTATTTTCATATCTGACTTTTAAAACACCATTTTCAACTTTGGTAATAATGCGATCACGGATTGATTCTTTGGATGCACTTACTGCTACCACCTGTTCATTTCCCTTACTTAAAATCACATCAATACCACTGCTCACATCCAGAGCTTCAAATTTGGGTACCGGCCGTACTTCTACATTCGGATCATTGATCACACTTTGAGCAGATGCCTGTAAAAGAAAAAGGGAAAGAAAGGCTGCAAATATTAATTTCATAAAAAATGAGTTTTGAGTTATACGATCGAAGAAAGAAAAAGTTACAATCGGATAATTGTCGCTAAATTTGCACTCAAATCTTTTTAACCCGGGGTGCTCCACCAGTTGGTGTGATGCTGAGAGATTACCCGCAGACCTGATCAGGATAATGCCTGCGAAGGGAGGAAATCAACTTTGATTTATCTTTTGCGCTTTGGTATTTGTTCTGGTTATAAAATGCCATATATGATGCGTACGATTTTTCTGATTGGTTTTTTTGCAATTTCCACCAACTCCTTTGCACAGGATACTTCGCGCCGAAAATTCAATGATACATTAATGCTTCAAAATATTGAAGTTACTTCCATCAGAGCTGGGGATAAAGCGCCATTCACCAAAACTAATCTTAACAAGAAACAAATTCAGGAGCAGAATCTTGGATATGACCTGCCTTTTATTTTAAATCAAACACCGTCGGTGGTTGCTAATTCTGATGCTGGAACCGGTATAGGCTATACTAATTTGCGGATTCGTGGTACCGACGCTACCAGGATCAATGTTACCTTAAACGGAATTCCTTACAACGATGCTGAAAGCCAGGGGACATTTTTTGTAGATATGCCTGACATTGCCTCCTCTCTTAATTCGATTCAAATTCAGCGCGGAGCCGGTACAAGTTCCAATGGAGCGGGCGCCTTCGGCGCTACCATTAATCTGAGTACCAATGAGGTGATTAAAGAAAAATATTTGATACTCGACAATAATTACGGATCATTCAATACCTGGAAGAATACCATCAAAGCCGGTACCGGCCTGATCGCTGATCATTTTACGATTGACACGCGCTTTTCAAATGTGACAAGTGATGGATATATTGACAGAGCCTTCAGCAATTTAAAATCTTATTATGGAAGTTTTGCTTACATCGCAAAAAAAACCGCTCTCAGGTTCAATGTGATATCAGGAAAAGAAAAAACTTACCAGGCATGGAATGGTGTACCGGAATATTTATTAAATACTGACCGCACTTTTAATTCTGCCGGTACAGACAAACCGGGAGAGCCGTATGATAATGAAACGGATAATTATGTACAGAATCATTTCCAGTTGTTTCTTAACCAAAAGATTAATCATAATCTTTTTTTCAATGTGGCAACATTTCTCACCCGCGGAAAAGGTTATTATGAAAATTACAAAGGCAGTCAGAAATTTAAAAAATATGGACTTAAAGATTACATATTCGGGGCGGATACATTAAAGACAACGGATCTGGTACTTCAGCAATGGCTTGACAATTATTTTTATGGATCCGTTTTTTCTGTTCAATATCAAAAGCCCGAAACACAGCTGACTATCGGTGGTGGATATACGAAATACGATGGCGGTCATTACAATATTATCAAATGGGCTTCCTATGGCATCCCCGATAATTATAAGTATTACAATGCTCCTGCTTATAAAACAGATGCGAATGTGTATGCAAAATGGATGCAATCACTCGGAAAAGGGTTTACAGCGTTTTTAGATGTTCAGCAACGCATGGTTGATTATGAGATCAATGGATTTAAAGGACATCCTGAAATTTACATCCATAAAAAATTTTCGTTTTTAAATCCTAAGATTGGATTTTCGTTTTTCAAACATGAAATAAATGGCTATGCTTCTTTTTCAATGGCGGCTAAAGAACCAAACAGAGATGATTTTGAAGCCGATCCTGAACATTTGCCAAGGCCCGAAAAATTATATGATTGGGAAGCCGGCGTGAGTTTGAAAAAGAAAAAATACAACCTGGCGCTGAATTTTTATTTTATGAATTACAAAGATCAATTGGTTAATACTGGCCGGATAAATGATGTGGGTGCATATACCCGTACCAATGCTCCCAAAAGCTATCGCTCAGGAATGGAGTTGGAGGCTGTATATAAGCCTTTGGCATGGTTGACAGCACAAGGGAATATTGCGTTTAGTAAGAATAAAATAAAAGACTTTACAGAATACATAGATGATTATGATAATGGCGGACAAAGGTCGAAACAATTTCATAACACAGATATCGCATTTTCTCCATCCACAGTGGCGTCTGTATCTGTTTCGTTGTTGCCATTCAAGTCTTTTGAAATACTCCTCGATGGAAAATTTGTAGGCGATCAGTTTTTGGACAATACATCAAACAAGGATAGGATGCTTGACAGGTATTATGTTCAAAATGCACGGATTTCCTATTTATTGAAAAAATCATTTTTAAAAGAGATGAAATTATTATTCCAGGTTAATAATGTTTTTGACAAAATGTATGAACCAAATGGATATACATTTAATTATTATTCAGAGGGAAAGTTAGTAGTGGAAAATTATTACTTTCCTATGGCAGGCGTCAATTTTATGTCGGGAATAATTTTGACTTTCTAATGCCTTTATTTTATTGCGTTTTATTTTATATTTTTAATCAATGTCCACCATTACTATCGACATCAGTGAAACGTTTGAACTTGCTTACAGGTTTGCGACCGAAACAAATGAGAATATTTTCTTAACAGGAAAGGCGGGCACCGGCAAAACCACCTTTCTGCAATATTTAAAAGATCACACCTGCAAAAATATAATTGTAGCTGCGCCAACGGGAGTGGCGGCCATCAACGCAGGCGGAGTAACACTGCACAGCTTATTTCAATTGCCATTCAAACCCTATCTGCCCACTGCTGCAGGTAAAAATGATCTGCTCGCAACTTTGAAATTAAATAAACGCAGACAGGATGTGTTGAGAAAAATGGATCTGCTTGTGATTGATGAAATTAGCATGGTGCGATGCGATGTGATGGATGCTATAGATGCTATATTAAGATCTGTAAGAAGAAAGCATGATTTACCGTTTGGCGGAGTTCAGTTATTATTAATTGGTGATCTTTTTCAATTGCCACCAGTGGCGCCGCGTGATCAATGGATGATTTTGCAGGAATATTATAATTCAGAATTCTTTTTTGACAGTGCTGTTATCCGCGAACAAATGCCAATGCTTATTGAGCTTACAAAAATTTACAGACAAAAAGAAGATTCGTTTGTGAGGTTGTTGAATAAGGTGCGCACAAACAGTATGGATAAAGACGATTTTGAGGATTTGCACATGAGATTTGATCCATTGTTTGTGCCGCCCTCAAATGAAAAATATATTACACTTACCTCTCACAATCTACAGGCAGACAATATCAATAGTAAAGAGCTTAACCGGCTGCTATCGCCATCTTTTGTATTCAATGCAGAAATTGAAGGTGAATTTCCAGAGAATATGTATCCGGCCGGTGCAGAACTCATTTTGAAAACAGGAGCGCAGGTCATGTTTCTTAAAAATGATCCTGAAAAAAGATTTTTTAATGGAAAAATCGGGGTCGTCAGTTATGTGGATGAAGAAGAGGTGAAGGTTACATGCGACGCGGTTGAAATTGAAGTGCTAAGAGAAACCTGGGAAAATTCAAGATACACCCTTAATAAAAGTGATGGAAGGCTCGAACAGGAAGTACTTGGGGCCTTTACACAATATCCACTCAGGCTTGCATGGGCAATTACAATACACAAAAGCCAGGGGCTGACTTTTGATAAAGTGATGATAGATGCAGGCGCCGCCTTCAGCAGCGGGCAGGTGTATGTAGCGCTGAGCAGATGCACCAGTTTAGAAGGCATTAAATTACTTTCAAAAATTCCGTCAACCGCTATTTCCTGTAACGAGACAGTGGTACGTTGCCATCAGTCTTTATTACCAAAAGGATCATTAGCTGAAAGGTTTGAAGGAGCAAGGCAGGTGTACACACAGCAATTGCTCGAACAGATATTCTCATTCAATGAGATCATTGTAATAATGGAAGTATTACATAATCGCATAAAGGAGCAACTTCCAAAATTGAATGCAGATGCAGGAAGTTGGTTTACAGAATTGAATAATCAATTTTTAAAAAACCGCGGGGTTGCATTAAAATTTTTAAATACCACCGACACCTATTTCAGACAGGAAAAGATTATTGAAAAAAACCGGGAGTTGCAAAACCGCATTATGGCAGCCGCCAATCATTTTTTACCTGAATTTTATTCGCTTGAGAAAAAACTGACAGATCATCCACTGGTTACAGAGCATCGTGAAACTGCAACGGTTATTAACGAATATCTTAATCAGCTATTTCAGGTAGTATTTGAAAGTAAATATTATTTAGATTTTTGCAAACGTCCATTTACGCTAATAGAATTTTTACAACATAAATTAAAATATTCGCCGCCAAAAATCAATTTAAATATCTATGCAAGTGGTAAAAAGCAAGAAATTGATGCTGGTATGCCGCATCCGGAATTATATACTACCTTAAAGCGCTGGCGCGATATTGTATGTGAAGAAACGAATTTGCCGATCTTTATGGTGGCTGCTTCAAAAAGCCTCAATGAAATTGCGACCTATTTGCCCATGAATGCAAGAGATCTGACGAAAATAAAAGGATTTGGAAAAGTAAAGGTTGAAAAATATGGGGATGTTATTTTAGAGATCGTTCAGGATTATTGTGCAAGAGTGGGAGCCGAAAGTAACATGGATACGTATACATCCGGTTCTCAGAAAAAATCAGTTTCCGATAAGCCCAAAACTACTTCCAAAATTCCAACCTATCAGGTTTCACTTGATTTATATAAAAGTGGGAGATCACTGAAGGAGATTGCGGAAGAAAGAAAATTTGCTGTTACTACTATTGAAGGGCACCTGGCACAAGCCATAGCAAAAGGTGAATTGAATGTGAGTGAATTTCTTTCCGAAACTCAGGTTAATACGATCGCCGGAGCACTTACTAATTATGCAGGCACTTCACTTTCTGAAATCAAGAAAGAATTGCCGGAGGAAATAACCTTTGGTCAAATCAGAATGGTAATGGCAGCTCAAAACGCGATAAAAAGTTAAGAAAAGAAAATCTATAACTTTTTTCTTCATATTTCTTCTATTTCCCATACCTTTGCACTCCCAAAAAAAGTTCTTTTTTAAAACGATGGACTTGGGAGCCCGCCACAGGCGAGGCGTTAACACCAAAAATTTGAAACATGGCTAAAGAAGTAACAGGCTTTGTCAAGCTGCAATGCAAAGGCGGACAAGCCAATCCGGCGCCTCCAATCGGCCCGGCACTTGGTTCCAAAGGAATCAACATCATGGAGTTCTGTAAGCAATTCAATGCGAGAACTCAGGATAAACAAGGGAAAGTGCTTCCCGTTCTCATTACCGTTTATGCGGACAAATCATTTGATTTTATCATCAAAACCCCTCCTGCTGCAGTACAATTAAAAGATGCTGCTAAAGTAAAAGGTGGCAGTAAAGAACCTAACCGCAGCAAAGTAGGTAAAGTAAGCTGGGCACAGGTAGAAGAGATCGCTAAAGATAAAATGAGCGACTTAAATGCATTCAGCTTAAATAGCGCCATGAAAATGGTAGCAGGTACAGCACGCAGCATGGGAATTACTGTAGAAGGTAATGCACCGTGGGAAAGTTAAAATCAACAAAAACAACCGCGGTATCTGCGGGCAAAAATTGTAAAAAATGATTACGAAAAAGAGAAAAATAGCGAATAGCAAAATAGAGGCGGACAAAGCTTATACACTCAAAGAAGCTTCTGCTCTTGTAAAAGAAATTAATACTACTAAGTTCGACAGCTCTGTTGATCTTCACATACGTCTTGGTGTTGATCCAAAAAAAGCGGATCAGGCAGTGAGAGGTACAGTTTCACTTCCACACGGAACCGGTAAGACTAAAAGGGTTTTGGTCCTTTGTACGCCTGATAAAGAAGAGGCCGCAAAACAAGCAGGCGCTGATTATGTAGGCCTTGATGAATACATTGCCAAAATTGATGGCGGATGGACCGATGTGGATGTGATTATCGCTACTCCATCTGTAATGCCGAAGATCGGCCGCCTTGGTAAAGTATTAGGGCCAAGAAACCTGATGCCTAACCCCAAAACAGGTACAGTTACCAATGATGTAGCAAGTGCTGTAAATGACGTGAAAGGTGGAAAGATCGCTTTTAAAGTAGATAAAGTTGGTATCGTGCATGCCTCTATCGGACGTGTAAGTTTTCCTCCAGAAAACATTGTTGCAAACAGCCAGGAACTGATCAATGCGATTATCAAATTGAAACCTGCAACAGCTAAAGGTACTTACCTTAAAGGATTGAGCATGGCCAGCACAATGAGCCCCGGTATTACCATCGATACTAAATCTGTTCAGAGCTAAAAAATATTTATTTGTACCGATAACATCGGTACTCAAAACAAAACAGTATGACTAAAGAACAAAAACAAGAAGTAATAGAAGTGTTGAAGGATAAATTTTCTCAATATTCAAACTTCTATGTTACCGATACTGAAAGCCTTACAGTAAGCCAGGTGACCAACCTGCGCAGAACCTGCTTCGACAAACAGGTGGAAATGAAGGTTGCAAAAAATACATTGATCAAAAAAGCACTTGAAAGCCTTGATAACGAAAGGTATTCAGGTGTTTATGATTCATTACATAATGTTACCGCTTTAATGTTCAGCGAAAGCCCTAAAGATCCAGCAGTGATCATTAGCAGCTTCCGCAAAGAGAACAACAACGAACGCCCAGTATTAAAAGCAGCTTTCCTTAATGGGGAATTGTTTGTAGGTGATGATCAATTACAAACACTTACCAAGATCAAGACAAAAGAAGAATTGATCGGAGATGTAATCGGCTTGCTGATGTCTCCAATCCAAAGAGTAATTGGAGCATTGCAAAACAAAGCAGAGGGAGCTGAAGCTACTTCATCAAATACTACCGCCGAAACAACTGAAGCGGCAGCACCTGCCCAGGAAAAGGCACCTGAGGAACCAAAAGCTGAAGGTGAAGCACCTGCGGCAGAAGTATAAATAAACAAGGCGAAAGTCTTTTTATTATAAACACAATTTTTTTAAAAACGATCTCCTCCGGATTCCGGTAAGAACGGAAAATGAAGGTGGAAAAAATTAAAACAAAACAAAATGGCAGACGTAAAAACATTAGCCGAAAATTTAGTAAGCCTTACTGTAAAAGAAGTACAGGAACTGGCTGATTTCCTTAAATCTGAATATGGCATCGAGCCTGCTGCAGCAACAGTTGTAGCAAGTGGCGACGGTGGTGGCGCAGCCGCTGCTGAAGAAAAATCTTCTTTCGATGTAATCCTTAAGAGTGCAGGTGCTAACAAGCTGAGCATTGTAAAATTGGTTAAAGAATTGACCGGTTTGGGATTGAAAGAAGCTAAAGAATTAGTTGACGGAGCTCCGAAACCTGTTAAAGAAGGTGTTGATAAAGCTACTTCTGAAGATATCAAAGCCAAGCTTACAGAAGCCGGCGCTGAAGTGGAGATTCAATAATATTGTAAAGTATTATACTAAGCGAAAGGCCGCAGGAAACATCCTGCGGTTTTTTTGTGTCTGAAATCCTGATTTTTATTTTTACTTTTTTGCCAAAAAAGTGCTTTTGAAAGAGCAGCAATAACTTTTATTTGTGAATAAACGATGGATAATTTAAACAATTATCTACTTGAAGACCATGAGCAAAAAGCGTACATTCGCAGGAAGAGATCATGGAAAAATTTATCGTTTCAGCAAGAAAATACAGGCCCCAGAATTTTAATACAGTTGTGGGCCAGGCACACATTACCACCACACTTAAAAATGCCATAAAAAACAATCAGTTAGCTCACGCATTTTTGTTCTGCGGACCAAGAGGAGTGGGAAAAACCACCTGTGCGCGAATCCTTGGCAAAACGATCAATTGTGAAAACCGCACTGCCGACGGAGAAGCTTGTAACGAATGTAATTCATGCATTACATTTGATAAAGGCACTTCACTGAATATACATGAACTGGATGCGGCAAGCAATAATTCAGTAGATGACATCAGAGCACTAGTTGACCAGGTGCGCTTTGCGCCACAGGCAGGAAAGTACAAAGTGTATATTGTAGATGAGGTGCACATGCTGAGTGCAGCCGCCTTCAATGCTTTTTTAAAAACGCTTGAAGAACCGCCACCGTTTGCCATTTTTATTTTGGCTACTACAGAAAAACATAAAATTATTCCAACCATTCTTTCACGCTGCCAGATTTTTGATTTCAAACGCATTACCAACCAGGATACTGCAGATCATCTGAAAGAAATAGCTGACAAGGAAAAGATATTTACAGATGCCGCTGCCCTGCATCTTATTTCACAGAAAAGTGAAGGTTGCATGAGAGACAGCCTCAGCATATTTGATAAGATCGTAAGTTTTACAAATGGTGAAGTTACTTACCGCAATACATTGGAGCATTTAAATATTCTTGATGAAGATTACTATTTTAAATTATGGGAAGCGCTAAATGATCAAAAGGTAAGTGATGCCTTGCTTGTTTATGATGAAATCAACAGAAAAGGGTTTGAAGGTGATACGCTGTTGATGGGATTTGCCGAATTTTTACGCAATATGCTTGTGAGCAAAGATCCCAAAGTGGCTGGCTTGCTGGAAGTGGCAGATGAATTTAAACAAAAATATAAAGATGCAGCAGGTGGAGCCGATGCATCATGGCTTATCAGCGCTATTAACCTGGTAAATGAATGTGAAATCCAATATAGATTGGCCAAAAATAAAAGACTTCATGTTGAATTATTGCTGATCAAACTATCCTATATGAGCCAGGCACTGGGAATGGCCAATTCAGATGTAAAAAAAAAACAACCTGAAAAACTGAAGAGCATTTCTTTTAAGGCCTTGAATCCCGAACCTGTAAGAAGTGTTGTAAAACCGGAAAAACCTGTTGCTCAAAATCAAAAACCGGTAATTAACAGATCTAATGACAGAGCCACTTTGGTGATTGAAAAACCTGTAACAGCTCCGGCAGCAAAAAAAAGTATTCCCACAATTTCAAGACGTGTTTCGAAAATAAAGGATCTTGAATCGTTGAGAAATAAGATAGCGCAGGAAAATGAATTATCGGAGGTTATTGAACTTACTCAGCCTGAACTTGAAATTGCCTGGTTGCAATATCAATCAAAATTGGAGAAAGAAGGTACACCGGTAATGGTTGAGAGTTTTAAAAATTCGGTACCTACAGTGCAGGATTCTAATTGCGTGCTCATCACTTGTAACAGTCCAATCCATTATCGCTTTATTGAGGCAGATCGCCAGCAACTTGTCACGCATCTGCAAGGTCATTTTAATAATCGTATGCTCACTTATACTGTGATAGTTGACGAATCTAAAGAAAGTAATGTAGTAAGAGAGGAGTATATGAATGGACATGAACAGTATAACCTGTTGGTGAAAGATTATCCTGTTATAAAAACTTTGAAAGAAAAGCTGAGGCTTCAGGTTAGCTTTTAAAATCCTTTAACAAGATTGGCAATCCATTAAACTTCCTTTTGGTTATTCAGGAAATTATATATAGAAAATTGCTCTTTTGATGCAATTGTTAGATGTGATAAAAGTAAAATCTTATTATAAATAATTAAATATTGGAATTGAGAAAATTTCAACATTTTTTTAGTATCTATGCAGCGGTTTTTTAACAACTGTAGTCTAATACAGTTTATACTATAATGTCTTTAAACAAAATTTAAATGTTCATGAGAAGAATCGTTACGCTTTGCGTAGTACTGCTGCTATCATCAGTATGCGCATTCTCCCAGAGCAGGACTATCACAGGAACAGTCACCGACGCCAATGGTGTACCAGTTTCTGATGTTACTGTTTTAGTGAAAGGTACCCAGCAAGGTACTGTTACAAGTTCTAATGGAACGTATAGCATTAGCGTGAAGCCGGATGCAAAAGTATTAGTGTTTTCTTCTGTAGGAAGAGAAACGCAGGAGGTTACCATAGGAAGCCAGTCGGTGGTGAATGTTTCTCTGAAACAAGCTGCAGGTGAAGAATTGCAGGAAGTAGTGATTAACGTGCCTTACGGTACAATTAAGAAAACTGCTTTCACAGGTTCTGAAAACACGATCACATCATCAACTATTTCAAAACAGCCGGTGACTTCGGTTACCAAAACGTTGGATGGTTTGGTACCTGGTATTATCGCTACCAACGGTGGTGGTGCTCCAGGGTCGGGTGCCAGCATTTTGATTCGGGGCGTTGGGTCAGTAAGTTCATCAAGTGAACCACTCTATGTGTTAAATGGTGTGCCTTATGATGGGTCTATTGCTGCTTTAAACACAAATGATATAGAATCAGTAACGATCCTGAAAGATGCCTCCGCAGCAGCGCTTTACGGTTCACGTGCTGCAAACGGTGTAATCATGATCACTACCAAGAAAGGTCAAAAAGGAACTCCTGTTACTACAATCAGTGTTCAGCAGGGCTTTATGAGCCGTGGTATTCCTGAATATGACAGGGTAGGACCAAAAGAATACTATGAATTATTCTGGGAAGCTTACAGGAATAATTACATCGCCCAGGGAAATAATCCAACCACTGCAGGTCAGATGGCTTCCAATGTATTGGCCGGACCTAACGGTTTGATATATAATGCGTACAATGTACCTGCAAATAAATTGGTGGATCCTGTTACAGGAAAATTAAATCCTGATGCAAAATTGCTTTGGAACGAATCATGGGAAGATGCACTTTACCGTACAGCACCCAGAACAGCAGCTAATTTTAGTGTTTCAGGTGCAAAAGATAAAACTGATTATTACTTATCAGCAGGTTATTTGAATGAAGAGGGAATTGTTCGCTTTTCAGGCTATAAGAGGTATGATATGCGCTTAAACTTGAATATGGACGCTACTAACTGGTTGAGAACAGGTTTAGGTCTGGACGGTTCAATGGGCAAGTATGCGAATGTGCCTACAGGCGGTACTGCTACTACAAACCCATTCTATTACACACGCCAGATGGGACCGATTTATCCTGTATATCAACATGATCTTACTACAGGTGCAATCGTTACGGATCCTATAACCGGAGAACCAAAGTTGGATTATGGTGTGCCGGAGCAGATGGGAACCAGGCCTTATGCAGGTCGTTCCAACTTATTGGGAACTTTGGGATTGGATGACCGTTCTTCAAAAGTGTTTAACGGCAATGCGAATACCTATGCAGAAATCAAGTTCTTAAGAGATTTCTCATTTAAGACTACTTTAGGAGTTAATTTCTATTCAAGTGATGGTACTACTTATCAAAACAATCAATACGGAGACGCTGCGCCGACACCCGGATTAGCAGACGGTGGCCGTTCTACCAAGAGCAATTACCGCCAGGTTTCTTTAACCGGCAACGAAGTATTGACATGGAATAAAGATTGGGGTGTGCAAAATTTAAGAGTTTTAGCTGGCCATGAAAACTATCATTGGCAGGAACATTATCTTGCGGGTTATATGTCTGGATTCTTATTCCCCGGCCAATCAGAACTTGACAATGGAACTTCAGCATTTGGCCCCCCTACCTCTTATGAAAATAACCGAACAATAGAAAGTTATTTTGGGGCGCTTTATTATAGTTTTGATGACAAATACTTTCTATCAGCAAGTTATCGTACAGATGGTTCCTCAAGGTTTGCACCAGACAAAAGGTGGGGTAATTTCTACTCTGCAGGCGTTGCATGGACAGTGTCTAAAGAAGATTTCCTTAAGAATGTTAGCTGGTTAAATGTATTAAAATTAAAAGCAAGCTACGGAGAGCAGGGAAATGAGACTATAAGCAGAATTTATTCTTATAAATCTTATTATGATGCTAATGGAAATGGAACTTATAGCGCACCACAAAATCCTGCTAATCCAAATGTACTGTGGGAGAAAAACTCCACTACAAACGTTGGAGCAGAGTTTACAATATTGAATCGCCGGGTTTCCGGTTCCGTGGAATGGTTTAACCGCATTTCAGATAATTTGCTTTTCGATGTGCCATTACCTCCGTCTACCGGATATAATACTGTTTACGAAAACATAGGTACAATGAAAAACACTGGTATTGAAGTGCAACTGGGTGCAAGCATTGTTAAATCAAGAGATTTCGAATGGAGGATAGATGGGAATTTTACTCACTTTAAAAATACTATTACAAAACTACCAGAGGTTCAACGTGAATCAGGTATAGTTTCCGGAACTAAAAAATTATATGAGGGCCGTAGCATTTACGATTATTTCCTAAAAGAATATGCAGGAGTTGATGCCTCTACCGGCGATGCATTGTATTACAAAGATGTATTGGATGCCAACGGAAAAGCTACAGGCGAAAGAGTGGTTACCAATGTTTATAACAGTGGAGATAAATATTTCGTAGATAAGTCGGCATTGCCTGATTTTTCAGGAGGAATTACCAATACTTTCTCCTATAAAGGACTCAGTCTTTCTGTACTTATGGTGTATTCTTATGGTGGTTATTTCTACGATGGCAACTATGCCAGCCTCATGCACAGGGGATCTGCAGGTACTGCATGGTCTACAGATATACTTGACAGGTGGCAGAAGCCGGGAGATGTAACGACTGTTCCAAGATTACAGAATGCTATTGCCGGCCAGGATGGTGCCTCTACCAGGTGGTTATTTGATGGCTCATTCCTTAATATTAAGAATGTAGCGTTGAGTTATTCATTGCCAAGAAATATTGCCGAAAAGATCTATATGGCAGGCTTAGACTTTAATGTGGCGGTCAATAACGCATGGTTGTTCACTGCGCATAAAGGAATGGATCCACAAAGATCATTTACAGGTACTGCCGATTGGACATACACTCCAACACGTACAATTAATGTAGGATTTACAGCCAAATTAAAATAATTAAAACAGAAATCACGATTATGAAAAGATTACTAATATTCGCAATTTCCTTATCTATGGCTTTTACCATTGGCTGTAAAAAGGATTATCTGAATACAAAACCGAGCAACGCTGTAACTGAAGAGGAGATCTTTAGTAAGTATAGTTCAGGTTTAGCGGCTCTAAATGGTATTTATAAAGAGCAATTTGCATTTGCAATTGCCTTGAGTACCGGCCACGACGACTTTGGCCAAAAAGCTACAGACCTAATGTCGGATCTGATGGGAAACGACATGGTAGTTCATTCCCAGGGATATGGTTGGTTCAATGGTGACTACCAATTAACTACATGGATGCTTGCGACTGACGGAAGCCAATCTGATAATACTTGGTTTCGGTATTATGACATGATCAAGCAGTGCAATAAGATCATCAATTTTGCAGATGGTATTTCAGATGCTACAGATGCTCAAAAAGAAAGCCTGAAAGGCCAGGCATATGGCCTTCGTGCATATGCTTATTATTACCTTATCAATTACTTTCAGCAAACTTACAAAGGAAATGAAACTAAGCCCGGTGTTCCGATCTATACCCAGGATACCACTGTAGGTAAAGGCAGGATAACCGTTCAGGCGGTTTACGATCAAATTAATGTTGATTTGCAAAATGCTGAAACATTGTTAACCGGTAAACCAAGAGCCTCAAAAGTGAATATGGATGTTTCGGTAGTTCAGGGTTTTAAAGCAAGGGTTGCTCTTTTAGAAAATGATTGGGTGGCTGCTGCTACAAATGCAGATAAGGCATTACAGGGTTATTCATTGATGAGCCCTGCCACTTACAAGTCGAGGACCTCTTTTTCTACAATTGAAAATTCAGAATGCATGTGGGGATCTAAGATCACAGCTGATGAAGCGACCATTTATGCATCCTTTTTCTCCCATATGGACATATCAACAGGCGGTTATGCTGCTCTGGGTGGTCAAAAAAAGATCACCAAGGCTTTATACGACCAAATTGACGCCGGAGACGTAAGGAAAGAGGTATTTAAAACCCCAGGAACAGGTACCGATGCTGACCCGGATTATAACCAGCATAAATTCCAGGTGCCTGATGTTTCCAATAAATGGGCTGCAGATTATCAATATATGAATGTTCCGGAGATGTACCTCATCAAAGCAGAAGCGCTTGCACGCCAGGGCGGTAAAGACCCTGAAGCAATTGCTGCACTCGAAGCGTTGGTTAAGGTAAGGTACCCTGGGTATAGTGCCGCCGGCCTTACTGGAACTGCACTGATTAATGAGATATTGCTTCAGAGACGAATTGAACTTTGGGGTGAAGGTTTTAGCCTTTGGGATATTAAAAGGCTCAACCAGGGGCTCAATCGCCCAACTGGTCCTGGTAATCATGGAGCACCGAACTTCAATCCCGGGGTTTATACTACCTCTCCTCAGGATCCACGTTTCATAATGAGGATACCACAGAGAGAGATTGATAATAATGCGAATATGACCTTAGCCGATCAAAATCCATCATAAAAATTAAATAGATAATCATGAATAAAAACATTTTTTATACGCTCCTCTCGGCTTTGTTGGTTCTCGGCGCTGTTTCCTGTGAGAAAAATAATGTCGTAGTTGGTAAGGATGTAACACCGCCTCCTTTCGTAAAAATTTCGACCTGGAACGCTGCGGATACTACAGGCACCTATGTTATTCCTGCCAATAACAAGCCTTTTATGATACCGATTGGAGTTACCAACGTTTCCAATGTGGATCGTACCATCAACCTTTCCTACTCTTCTCCAACAGCAGTGATGGGCGAGCAATATACTGCACCTACTTCCATTACTATAAAAGCAGGAGAGGCAGTAGATTCTTTAGCTATTACAGGACTTTATGATGGTTATACATCTGTAACCAGAGTTGATAAATTGACAATTTCTATATCAGGTGGGGATGTTCCTTTGCAAGGCACTAAAACACACTACATTCTTACCATGAAGAAATATTGGGAAGCGCCAAAAGATATCTTCACCGGCATTTACAATATCCAGGATTATTATGGTGGAGATCCTGATGGAGGTCCTTATATGGCTGAGCTAAAATTGGTTTCTGCCAATGGTCCACAATTGAAAATGCAGATCATTGGCCTGTGGGGTTCAGACGTTCCATTAAACTTTACTATGGATTGGTTTGACCTGACAAAAGGTACTACTACTGTTCCCACACAAACCTGGGATGTAATAGGAAGCTATGGCGTATCAACAGTTAAAACTGTGGGTACAGGAACATTTACAGTAGATCCTGAAAAGTTAACTATATCATATAATCCGACTGTTGCGGCAGGATCGTTTGGAAATTATATTTCTGAGCTTACTCCGTAGTTGGTTAATACAATTAAATAAACAGGCCGCCATTTGGCGGCCTGTTTTGTTTTACAGCCCTTCAAAAGCACTTTTTCGGCAAAAAAATAAAATGCCCGATGTAGAATTTATTCCTCATACACCTGCTATATGCTTCTGATATTATTAAATAACCGTATCATAAAAAAGGGCATAGAATTTACATTTCAATCTTCTGCATCAATATTCAAATATTATGAGAGCTATATGGACAGGAGCAATCGGTTTTGGCCTGGTAAATATTCCGGTTAAAATGTATAGTGCTACAGAATCAAGTAGTCTTAACCTGGATATGCTTTCCAAAGATGATCACGCCCATATTAAATATCTGCGCATCAATGAAAACACAGGTAAAGAAGTTTCCTGGGGAGATATTGTAAAAGGATATAAATATAATGGCGATTATGTAGTGTTAGATGATAAAGATTTTGAGGCTGCCAGCGCAAAAAAGACAAAAACGATTGAAATTCTTGATTTTGTAAAAGAGGATGAGATCAGTTCGATGTATTATGAAACGCCTTATTACCTGGAACCCGATAAAAGCGGTACAAGGCCCTATAAGTTATTGCTCGAAGCGCTTAAAAAAACAAAAAAAGTTGGTGTGGCCACATTTGTCATGAGAAGTAAAGAAAGCCTTGCAATTTTACGTCCGGATAAAAATGTTATTGTATTAAATAAAATCCGGTTTGAAGAAGAAATAAGAGATACTGATGAATTGGCGTTGCCAAAAAATACAGAAGTGAAACCGGCTGAATTAAAAATGGCTGTTACACTAATTGATCAACTGACCGGAAAATTCGATATCAGTAAATACAAAGACACCTACACAGACGAACTGATGAAACTGATAAAAGTCAAAGCGAGCGGTAAAAAAATTAAAAAGCCTGAGCTTAAGGTGGTACGTGGAAAAACTCAGGATTTGATGGATCAGTTAAAGGCAAGTCTTGAAGGAAAAAGAAAAAAAGCATCCTGATATGGCGCTAATCAAATACAAAGAAAAAAGACATTTCAAAGACACACCCGAACCATCCGGAAAGAAAAAAAGTTCGAAATCGGGGCTGGTCTTTGTCGTTCAAAGACATAAGGCCAGCCGGCTTCATTATGATTTCAGGTTGGAACTGGATGGAGTTTTAAAAAGCTGGGCTGTGCCCAAAGGCCCCTCCATGAATCCGAAAGATAAGCGCCTGGCCATGATGGTGGAAGACCATCCTTACGACTATAAAGATTTTGCGGGAATTATTCCCGAAGGAAATTACGGGGCAGGAATTGTTGAAATCTGGGATGAGGGAACTTATACCGACATTGGAGAATCGCCTAAAAATGAAGCTGAAAAAAACCTCGAAAAGGGCTTGAAATCCGGCGATCTTAAATTCCGTTTAAATGGTAAAAAACTTAAAGGTGAATTTGTTTTAGTCAAATTAAAAAAAGAAGACAACAGTTGGCTGCTGATTAAGCACCGCGATGAATACGCAGTGGACGAAAATTATAACAGCGAAGAAATCACTCCTAAAAGTTCACCAATCAATAAAGCACTGGCTGACAAGTCTACGAAAAAAAAAAGCCCCGGCAAAAAATAAAGCAAGCTGAGCCGCACTTCATAAAACCAATGCTGGCAAAGGAAATTCCTGATCCGTTTGATAATAATAATTGGATATTTGAAATCAAATGGGACGGTTACCGCACTATCGCGCAAAAGGAAAATGATACTGTAAATCTTTTTTCAAGAAATGGAAATTCTTTCAACAATACTTATCCAATCGTGGTGAATGAATTAAAGAAACTTGATTTTAATGCAATCGTGGATGGTGAAATAGTTGTGTTGGATGAAAATGGACATCCAAACTTTCAGTATCTGCAGCATTACAGCGAGAATCAATTCAGGCCCATTCAATTTCAAATATTTGATCTGCTGGAATCAGAGGGGAAATCGTTATTAAATAAACCGCTGACAGAAAGAAAAAAGATGCTTGGGGAATTGATTCCCGAAAGTGATGTGATAAAATATTGCGATCACATTGAAGGCAATGGCATCGAGTTTTTCCATGTGGCTGAGACTTCGGACCTGGAGGGAATAATGGGAAAAAAAGCAAATTCAAAATACTTGCCTGGCAAACGCACGGGCGATTGGGTGAAAATAAAAAACCATAAATCTATCGAAGCGATCATCGTGGGATATACAGCGCCGGCGGGTTCCAGGAAATATTTCGGTGCGCTGGTACTTGCTGAAAAATCTGGAGATGGATTTAGATACATAGGGCACACCGGAACCGGCTTTTCTGATGCGCTTTTAAAAGAGGTCTACGATTTATTGCAACCCATCAAGACAAAGACTTCTCCTTTTAATAAAAAAATAAAAACGAATGCGCCTGTCACATGGGTGAAACCGGAGTTTGTTTGCGAAATAAAATTTACCGAGATCACCAAAGAAGGAATTCTGCGCCATCCGGTTTTTCTAAGAATAAGAAATGATAAAAAAGTGGATGAGATCAATCTATCTGAAAATGAACTTTCACCACAGAAAAAGAATTTTACAAAAGTGCCAAAAAAGTCTGTTTCAAAGGATGAAAAGAAAATTTTTACGTTTGGAAAGAACAAGGTGGAGATCACGCATCCGGATAAAATTTATTTTCCTGAAAAAAAAATCACAAAAGGAGACATTGCCGATTATTATCAATCTATGGCAAAATATATTCTGCCTTATCTAAAGGGCAGGCCTGAATCTTTGCTCAGGCATCCAAACGGAATAAATGCAAAGGCTTTTTTTCAAAAAGATGCCGGCGAACAGGCACCTTCATTTGTAAATTCAAAAGCAATATTTTCTGAATCTGTAAATAAGAATATTGATTATATAATTTGTGATAATGCTGCTACCATGGCCTACATGAATAATCTCGGTTGCATTGAAATGAATCCATGGCATTCAACTGTGGAAGATCTCGATCATCCGGATTATTTTATGATTGATATTGATCCTTCTGATAAAAATACTTTCGACCAGGTAATAGAGGTGGCATTGGCTGTAAAAGAAGTTATGGACAAAGCAGGTGGAAATTGTTATTGCAAAACCTCAGGAGCTACCGGATTACATGTGTATATTCCTGCGGCCAAAAAATATACTTATGATCAGGTTAAAGACTTTGCCAACCTTATTTGTATGCTTGTAAATAAAATGCTTCCCAAGTTTACCACTCTTGAAAGAAATTTAAAAAAGAGAGGCAACAAACATATTTATCTTGACTATTTGCAAAACCGGAGAGGGCAAACTCTTGCCTGCGCTTACAGCGCCAGGCCAAAACCGGTAGCGACCGTATCAACACCACTTGAATGGAATGAAGTGAAAAAGGGACTTTCACCTCTGCAATTTGATATTCATAATATCAAATCAAGAGTGGAAGAAAAAGGAGATCTTTTTGCAAATGTGCTCAGGAAAGGCATTGATATGGATACATGTCTAAAAAACCTTAGTTAATAATCTGTAAGCTTTGCAATCCTACCTTTGGGTCCGGCTAAAAGTACAAGATCACCTTTTTTTGAACTCTGTACTACATGGAACGGTATCGGGCTGATGCTTTTCCAGTTTAAGCCATTGTCGTAACTAATATCAACACCAGTAAGGCCGCACGCCACCCATATCGATTTTTTAATATGAGCCACACAACTTTTATATCCGGATGGACCAGTTTTTGGTTGGCTCCATGTTTTTCCTCCATCAAATGAAAGCGCGCAATTTCCTTCACTGTTCTGCGGATCGTTGAAATCACCGCCTACAACTATGATGGTATTTTTATGAACCGCTACAGAATTCGCTCCTGTTGTTGTTTTTCCCTGGTTCAATGGTAGTTTTATTTTTTTATCTCGTATATAAAAGTTAGAAACCATTCCTCCCGAAATAAAAACCGCTTCATCTCTGTCAAGCCGTGCAATGTTGGTACCGCTGGCTGCAAAGCATGCTTCTCCTTGGGAAGCTGAAGGGCGGTAATTTTCAGGAATACTCATCCAGGTTTTCCCGCCATCAAATGTTCGCCCTATGAAAAATTTTCCATCAACCGGATCACCGATAACGATGCCACTCATATCATTCCAGAAAAGCATAGCATCCAAAAACAAACTTGTATCCGAAGTTTCAAATACTGTTTTCCAATTTTGGCCGGCATCTTCAGTTTTTAATATAGATGCCGGATTTGTGATGCCCATAATAATTGCTTTTTTCTTGCCGAAGGCAGCGATATCGCGAAAATCCATTGAATTAAAATTTTCAACCTGGTTAAAGCTCCAGCTTTTTCCACCGTCGAGGGTAATTCCCACTTTGCCCTGGCTGCCGCTTACCCAGGCGGTTTTTGAGTCAACAATGGATAAACCACGTATGGAATTGGATGCTGAACTATCCAATAATTCAATTTTCTGCGCTGGTAGGCTGGAAAAAGAGATTAAGAATATTACTGTAAAAAGAAAACTTTTCATGATGCCTCAAATGTAAGATTTCTATTTCTTGCCTTTGCCGCTAAACAAAATTTAAAACCATTTATGAGGAAAAATTTGCCTTTTATAGCCTTTGGCAGGTACTATGCAAAACAAAGTACCTAAGTTTGGAATGTAATTCGAAAAGAAAAAATTTTAAATAATGAAAACTATTGCAATCGCCTTCACATTCCTGGTTTTAAGTTTGGCAGGCTATAGCCAGGATGGCCGTATCTCAGGAAAAATTCTGAATCAAAAAACACTGCAACCCATTGCCGGAGCATCTGTTTTACTTTACAACGATAAAGCTAACCTGGTAAAAATGGAAATAACAGATGATGCAGGTTTATTTGTTATTAAAAGTATTCCGTTGGGAAATTATCGGATCAGTATATCCACCACGGGTTTTAAACCCTTTGATAAAACTATTTCTCTGCATGAAAATGATCCGGGCGGTTTGCAAATAGAACTGGAGCCCGAGGCAAAAGTGTTGCAAACGGTAACCGTTTCAGCTAAAAAACAACTTATCGAACGAAAGATCGATAAGACAGTAGTAAACGTAGAATCTTCTCTTACTGCCGCCGGAAGCAATGCCCTTGAATTATTAGAAAAAGCGCCGGGTGTAGATGTGGATAAAGATGGAAAGATAAGTCTGCGCGGAAAAGAAGGAGTTACAATTTTAATTGATGACAGGCCGGCATATCTGAAAGGTGAGGAATTGGTAAATTATTTAAAAGATATGCCTGCTTCTGCACTTGATAAGCTGGAAATCATGACCAATCCAAGTGCTAAATATGATGCTTCCGGAAATTCCGGGATCATAAATATCAAGACAAAAAAAATACAATCGAGGGGCTTTAATGGTAATGCAAATATTTCAGGTATGTACTCCGACCGATTCAGAGGCAATGGAAGTGTCAATCTGAATTACAGAAAAAATAAAACGAATCTTTTTGGAACGTATAGCAGCAATATCGGAGATGGCCAAAGAACAATGTTGCTTACAAGAAACTTCAAAAATGCTGATTCCAAAGAACTGGAAGCCATATTCGACCAAAAAAATAAAAGCCATTTTCACAGCGAAAACCAATCTCTGAAGTTTGGGATGGATTATTATGCTACTAAAAATACGATCGCAGGTTTTGTGCTTTCCGGAAATATGGGTAACAGAACCCAGACTTTTGATAACCATGCTAATCTAATGTCCGCAGAAGGAAATATTGATTCGATGGTGTATTCAACTAATAAATTTGTGGGAAAACGTAAAAACTTTTCTTCAAACCTTAATTTGAGGCATACGTTTGACAGCAGCGGAAAAAAAGTAACTGCTGACCTTGATTATATTATTTATAATGAAAACAGCACCACTAATGTGCACTCCGATTATTTATATGGCGATGGATCTGTTCAAAAACCAGCATCGTTTCTTACTGGTAAACTACCGGGAACCGTAAAAATATATTCCGCTAAAACCGATGTTACATTTCCTTTTAAAAACGGCGGTAAAATAGAAACTGGATTAAAAAGCAGTTATGTAATTACAGATAATAACGCAATCTATTTCAAAAAAACCACGGGTGAATTTGAGCCTGATAATGAAAAGACCAATCATTTTATTTATAAAGAAAACATTAACGCTCTTTACCTCAATTACAACAGACAAATAAATAAATGGAGGTTACAGGCGGGTTTAAGAGCCGAACAAACTGTATCACGCGGATCGCAATTAGGAAATGAAGTGGTGGAAGATTCATCTTTTAAAAAGAATTACATAAATCTGTTTCCCACATTTTACATCAGCTTTGCTGCAAATCAAAAAAACACGCTTTCGGCCAACTATGGCAGAAGAATCAACAGGCCTGATTATGGTGACCTAAATCCATTTTTATTTTTTATTGATGAGTACACTTATGAGGCAGGAAATGTATTTCTTCAGCCTGAGATCACAGACCAAATTGAATTGTCACACACCTATGATAATTTTCTAAACTCCAGTATTTCATACAGCCATACTTCAAATGCTATTTCACAGGTTTTGAAACAAGTAACAGAAAAAAGAATCACCTACCAGACGAATGAAAATATCGCTGACAGATATAATCTCACCATTTCATCCGGTGCCAATCTTGAAATCGGCGATAAAACACGTTTAAATATTGATGGATCTCTCATCAACTCCAAATATCAGGGTAGATTGGATGGAGCTGAATTGAATGTGAATTCGTGGATGTTTATGGGAAAAGCATCAGCACAAATAAAATTTAATAATGGTTGGAACAGTGAAGTAAGCGGATTCTACCGCTCTGCCACACACGATGGGCAGATTTATTCTTACGCGATGTGGAGAGCTGATTTTGCAATACAAAAAACGGTTTTGAAGAAAAAAGGAAATATCAATTTTTTTGTACGTGATCTATTTAATACTCAGCTATTCAAAGGAAACGTACACTACAATGAAATCGACCTTGTAATAAGTAATAAAAGAGTTTCTCGTACTGCCGGAATAAGCTTCACCTACAGGTTTGGAAAGCCAATTAAAAATCTTAAACAACGCCAGTCGGGTGGTGCTAATGAAGAATTGAACAGAATAAAAAGTGAATAAAATTATTGTTTGCGTGTAAAGGTATATGTTATAGAACCGGTTTTTCCTTCGGCCAATGGAACCTCAGAAATGGCGGTAAAGCTATTGGCCGAAATATTTTGAAGTGTAAGGCGGTATCCTTCTGCCACATTCCGTGGTTTTTCTCCATCCAGTTTTTTAAATTGAAATTGCGGAATAGCGTTTTCATTATACACACTCCAATAAATATTTTGTTTGGTTCCACTGCTCAATGTAAATGAACCTTTACCATTTCGGATCAACTCCCAGTTAGAATTTTTGAAATCACTATAAGGAGCTTCGTCAAATACATTTGTAACATTAAATCCTGCAGGCAGGTTTACATCAATATTTGTTATTTTCCATTCACCTTTAAGATTTCCGGTAGTGGCTTTTAAATCCGTAGCATTTTTACTTGAAGAACATGATGTTGCGAATATTGCGAAACCTACTAATAATAAAAGGCAGATCTTTTTCATAACAATGCATTTTCGCGAAAAAAAGCATAAATCCTGCCAAACAGTGCTACCTCTATTTTAAATATCGGGAGCTATTCATTTTATTTTTTAAAAAACCTGCAAAAAAGTGCTTTTGAAGCATCGCCTGAGGAACTAAAAGTTCAATTCCAGTTTTCTTAACTTTGAGAAAAAAAAGTATGGAAGCCAATGTATTAAACCCCGAAATAAAAAAACAACAACAACAGGATTTTTTACCGCTGATGGGTACTGATTATGTTGAATTTTATGTAGGAAATGCCAAGCAGGCTGCTCATTATTATAAATCAGCTTTTGGTTTCCAATCCATCGCTTATTCAGGCCCGGAAACCGGCGTAATGGACAGAGCGAGTTATGTGATAAGGCAAAACAAACTTACTTTGGTACTTACTTCTTCTCTCAGAGATGGAACCCCCATTGCCAATCATGTTTCAAAACATGGGGATGGAGTTAAAATGCTGGCTCTTAAAGTGGATGATGCCACATCGGCCTGGGAAGAGACCACAAAACGTGGCGGAAAATCTTATTTGGAACCTAAATCAATGAAAGATGAACACGGCCAACTCGTAATGAGCGGGATACATACCTACGGCGAAACGATTCACCTTTTTATTGAAAGAAAAGATTACGACGGCCCTTTCATGCCGGGATACAGGAAATGGGAAACTGCATACAATCCCGAAGATACCGGATTGCTCTATGTAGATCATTGCGTTGGAAATGTGGGATGGAACCAGATGAATAAATGGGTAAAATTTTATGAAGATGTGATGGGATTCAGAAATATTTTAAGTTTTGATGATAAGGATATTTCTACTGAATACAGCGCATTAATGAGTAAGGTGATGAGTAACGGTAATGGTTATGTGAAATTTCCGATCAATGAACCTGCTGAAGGAAAGAAAAAAAGCCAGGTGGAAGAATTTCTTGAATTTTATAACGGCGAAGGATGCCAGCACCTTGCTTTGGCAACCAATAATATTATTGAAACAGTTACTACATTACAAAATCGTGGTGTTGAATTTCTGAAAGTTCCTTCCAGTTATTATGATACCGTTCTGGATAGAGTAGGAGAAATAGACGAAGAGCTTGAACCACTAAAAGATCTGGGCATTCTGATAGACAGGGATGATGAAGGTTACCTGTTGCAAATATTTTCAAAGCCCGTTCAGGATCGCCCTACTTTGTTTTTTGAGATCATTCAGCGTAAAGGTGCTAAAAGCTTCGGAAAAGGTAATTTTAAAGCGCTGTTTGAGGCCATCGAAAGAGAGCAGGAACTGCGTGGCAACCTTTAAGGTTGCTGTGAAAAGTGGTTTCTAAAAAGTATCGTTAACAATCAATTGTGGATAAATTTCAGAGAATAATTTCTCTAATTTTACGTTCCATTTGTTATGACCAATTCCATGTTCCGGCGATTATTTTTTCTTTGTTTATTACTTTGCTTTTTAAGTTCTGTTCAAGCGCAATACTCATTTGTAGGTTCACAGCGGTCGTCTATGCGTGTAAATAATGCCTTTTCTAATAAAGAGGATTTATTGAAGAAGGAATTTGAACAACAGGGTTTGACATGGCCTGCGAAATATATTTATATACGCAGTTTTAAATTCGATGCGCAAATGGAGATTTGGGTGAAGAATTCTTTGCAGGAAAAATATAAGTTATTCAAGACCTATCGTGTGTGTATGCAAAGCGGCACCATGGGGCCTAAGAGAATGCAGGGAGATTACCAGGTACCTGAAGGTTTTTATTACATCAATGAATTTAATCCGCGAAGCCAATATCACCTTTCTCTCGGTTTGAATTATCCAAACGCTTCTGATAAAATATTGAGCGACCCTTCGCGGCCCGGAAATGGTATTTATATTCATGGAAGTTGTGTATCGGTAGGATGCATTCCTGTTACCGATTCGGATATAGAAGAAATTTATATTCTTGCCTCTTATGCGCACGATGCAGGCCAGGAATATATTCCGGTGCATATTTTTCCGATCAGGTACAACAATAAACGATCAACAGATTATTTCGAAAATTATTTAAAAGATAATCCTTCTCTGAAGCCTTTTTCTGATCAATTGCAAAGAGCCTACAATGAATTTGAAAATACGCATCAGCCTCCGGTGATCATGATAGATCATAAAGGAGATTATTTGGTTGACAATTAAATCAAATGAGGATTTAGCATTCTGTAAGGCCGAGCGGTACAAACACAGCAAGTCCTCCATCAGCGGTTTCTTTATACTTATTGTTCATATCACGGGCGGTTTCCCACATTGTTTTCACCACATTATCCAAAGTAACCTTAGCAAAATCTGGAGAGCTCTGTAACGCAAGTTGGCAGGCTGTAATAGCTTTAATGGCTCCCATCGCATTACGTTCGATACAGGGTATTTGCACCAGTCCTTTTATCGGGTCGCAGGTCATACCAAGATGATGTTCCATAGAAATTTCTGAAGCCATCAATGCTTGTCGCTGACTGCCACCCAGGCATTCTGTAAGGGCAGCAGCAGCCATGCTTGATGATACACCTATCTCTGCCTGGCAGCCACCCATAGCTGCAGAAATAGTGGCGCCTTTTTTAAAAATACTTCCCACCTCTGATGCAGTTAATAAAAAATTCAGGATTGCATCATCATTATAAGCATCACAGAATATAATGTAATAGCATAGCACCGCCGGTATCACGCCGGCAGCACCATTGGTAGGTGCTGTAACCACACGTCCAAAAGCAGCATTCTGTTCATTGACAGCCAAAGCAAAACAGCTTACCCAATCAAGAATATATTTAAAATCATTTCCACCAGACCTGATAGCATCTACCCAACCATCAAAATCATGATATTTTTTCCCTTGCAACAATTTTCTGTTCACGTTTGCTGCACGCCTTTTTACATTCAATCCACCCGGAAGTACGCCTTCTGCATGGCAGCCCATGTAAAGGCATTCTTTCATTACATTCCATATCCTTAATAAACCCTTACGCGTATCCGATTCGCTGCGCCATGACAGTTCATTTTCTGAAACCACTTCATGAATGCTAAGTCCTGTCTTCATGCACCAATGCAACAGGTCAGCCGCGTCGTTAATGGGAAATGGTAAGGAGATTTCTTCAGTGAGAGAAAAGTCTTCATTTTCCTGGCTTACAAAGCCGCCGCCTATTGAATAATAAGTTTCCTGGATATTGTAATTGTTGTCGATAGTAGCTACAAATGTGAGTGCATTCGGGTGAAAAGGTAAACTTTCAGCATACAAAAATTCAATATCTTCTTCCGGGTCAAAATTGATCACACGACTTCCCTTCAAAAGCAGTTTTTTAGCGAATTTTATTTGAGAGATTTTGGGATTTATTGAGTGCACATCAAAGGTTTCAGGATCATCGCCGGCCAGACCTAATTGAACTGCTATATCCGTACCATGGCCTTTTCCTGTTTTGGCCAAAGAACCATATAATAATACCTTGACGCCCGTTACATTATCAATTATTCCTTTTTCTGACAGTGCCTTCAAAAATCGTTCGGCCGCACGCCACGGCCCGAGTGTATGACTGCTGCTCGGCCCAATTCCGATCTTAAACATGTCAAATACTGAAATGGCTTCGTGGCTCATAATTACCTCAAAGTTACGCGCAATGTATGTTGAGAAATGAACTGGTGAAAATTATTTCCGGCGTAAAACTTTTACCGGATGCTTTCTACATGTACTTTAAAAACAAGATAAGAATTTGCTGGTATCAGTACATTGCCTGAGCGGTCTGTAACTACATCGCTTCCATACGCAAGACTCGGTGGAATATAGATATTAATATCCCCGCCTTCTTTTACCAGCGGAATGGCTTTTTGCCAGCCTAAAATTGTTTGGCCTAAAACCAGGTTGATAGGTGAGGATGAGGAGTCAAAGCCCCGTCCGTCAAAAAATCCACCCCAATATTTTACTGAAATTGTATTGCAAAGATTGGAAACAATTGCTCCTGTCCCGGGATTGGTTATACTGTAATAATAGCCTTGCGGAGCAAGGTTTGCATCAATGTTGTACTTGGTAATAGAATCGAGCAGATTATCCTGTTCTGTTTTTGGTGCTACCTTGGAAGAATCACCAAAATTGCAGGTGTCATTTGTTTTACTACAACTGATTACCAGAAATGTTACGGCCAGTGCAAGAATTACTGAAAATATTCTCATGAGTTTACGGATTGGGGTATAAAAAAATTTTTGGCAAAGAAAAGGCAATTGAATTAGTCAGTCCTTTTCTCTTTAAATTTTAACTCCTTATAAAGTTGTTCGTTATTGTCCCACCTCACCTGCTGGCGGAAATAGGCATAAAAAAAAGCGATTCCAATAACTGTGATTGATATCAAAACAAGTTGAGTTTTGGAAATGGGGATCATATTTTTATACCAGTCATGAAAAATAACGGCTACCAGAATGGGCAATGCGAAAATCAATCCCCACGGGCCTCCGAATATTAACTTACGCACGATTCCATTATCCTTCTCGCGGTTGGCTTCCCAATATTTTATGAAGTCTTGTTCTTCCTGAGTTAACATGCTACAAAGGTATCATTAATCAGGAATGATTTTTAACGAAAAAAGAAATTTTAGTTGGTTTGAAAGATGATCTTCACTTTCATTTCTAATTGATTTAATGTAGGTTTGCTTCACTAAAATTGGAATATTTTGAAAATAGACCAGGTTTTTATCCATTATCTGTTAAAGAACAAACAATTGCCTTTACAGGGAATTGGAATATTTTATCTTGAAGGTGCGGTGAATGAAAATGCTGATCCGGATAAACCCATCGTAATTCCTTCTGATGCCATCCGCTTTGAATATAACGCACGTACGCCGGAGGACGAACAGTTAGTTAATTACATTTCCGAAACTCTTGGAAAGATCAAACCTCTGGCATCTGCAGATCTGGATTCATATCTGATGCTGGCCAAGCAGTTTTTAAACATTGGTAAACCCCTTATTCTTCCAAACATCGGTACCGTCGAAAAAATAAGTTCCGGCGAACTGGTATTCAAAGGAGGCGAGTATGCCATGGAAAGGGTGAGCCCGCATATTAAAAAGGAAATTGAAGAAGCAGAGCCTGTACCCGACGAGTCTTTTTCTGATTTTCCCAATCGAAGCAGAAATACGGGAAGAGTAGTTATTTATATTATCCTGTTAATTATTTTAGGTTTGATAGGTTGGGCAGTCTGGAAGTTTGCCTTTGATCACCAGGAAGATGAAGATACTATCACCAGCGCCAATATTGTTTCGCTAAATGATTCATCAGAAACGGTGAGAAATGATACGGTTGCCACACTTCACGCAGATAGCAAGGTGGCAAATATTGATACCACCGGATTTAAAATTGTAGTTGGTACCTATAATAATCTGGCATCTGCTCAGAAAAGATTGGCCAATCTGAAATTGTACAACAGAAAAGTGATCATGTACACTACTGATTCGTTTACTTACAAGATCGCTGAGCCATTTGCACTCCCACTTTCGGATACCACACGTGTGTTGGATTCTTTAAGAGCTTATTATGGAAAAGATAAACCGGTGGTAGAACTGAATAAATAATTATTTAAGGGTTTTCTGCAGTTTTTTCGCGCGCAAGTTCCGCTTCATCAGGCTCAGATTTCAGGTCGCGGTCAAGTACATATAAAATTTCATCTGCCGCTTTTTCGCTTCCTGCTATTTTTATTTTATCGAGCATATTCATGATGAGCGTTTCTTCTTCGTTTTGCTCTTTTACAAACCATTGTAAAAAGTTGTAGGTGATCCAATCCTTTTCTTTAAGCGCCACATCTATACAATCATAGATGGCTGTAGTGTTGCTTACCTCGCTATCAAATGCTTTTTTAAAACAATCATACACGCTTGCCGGATCGGGCATCGGCCCTGGTATAGGCTGAATTACAGGTTTGGCTCCCCGCTCAAGTATGTACGTGAGAAATTTCATCATGTGGTTTCTTTCTTCCTGCGCATGTCTGAATAAAAAATTCGAAATTCCCTGATAGCCTTTATCATAGGCCCACACAGCAAAGGATAAATATACCTGGGAAGCATGAGCTTCTTTGGTCATTTGTGCGTTTAGAATTTCACACATTTCTTTGCTTAAGCGATTGGTGTCCATGTTCTTTTGATATTAAATATTTTAAACAGAATCGATGGCACAAAAAAAGTTCCAGAAAACCGGAACCTTGAAACAAATATGGTTGCTAAATGCAACTATAGATTTTTTTTTAAAATAGTCTTAGAAATTAAAGACCACCATTAATAGCATAAAAAAACAACATCGCTAAAACTTCGAAAATCGTGATGAGGATGATGCCTTTCACAGCAATTCTTTCGTCGCTGGTTTCTTTCATTGTTTAAATTTTTTTATAAAAAGAGGCAACAAAAATAATGCTTAATTAAATTTCCTGTGAGTGTCACAAAGATTTTTTTAGACTTTTTCTTCGAAGTTTTGCACAAAACCAAGAATAAGCTGATCAAACTTTTCACCTTCATTAAATAAAAATTCATGTGCTGCAGCAATCACAAACAGAGGCAAATCTTTTATTTCATTATGAAACATTGCCAACTTTACAGCATCTTTTTCTGTGGTTAGAATCAATTTCTCTGTTTGGGGGATTTTATCAAACGTTGCTTTTATTGTGTTGATATCACTTGCGGTATAATGATGGTGATCCTGATAATTTAATGCTGAAACACCGGCAGTGTGAAGGTTTAAATAGCTGATCAGAGGCCGGGGATTTGCTATTCCTGCAATTAGCAATATTTTTTTGTTTTTAATACTTCCGGCATTTTTGTTATCAATGATGTGATAGGGTTCCGAATACCTCAGCGCTGTAAAAAAAACCGGCGTATTATTTTTCGAAATTTTTTTTGTGATGTTTTCTGATGCTTCTTTCGACAGGTTTTTTTCTGCTTTGGTCACTACAATTACATCCGCTCTTTTGCTACTGCTTTTTTGATCGCGGAGTTGACCGGCCGGAAGCATCAAATCTTCAGTAAACAAGCGATTCCGATCTGTAAGTAAAATATTAAACCCCGCTGTTACGGCCCTGTGCTGAAAGGCATCATCAAGTAAGATCACTTCTGTTTCCGGCTTTTCCTGAAGTATGGCGGGAATTGCCAGAACTCGGTCCTTCGCTACCGCCACGGTAACATCCTGAAATTTTTTATGCATTTGAAAAGGCTCATCACCTAATTGAGATGGAGTGGATTGTGAAGTTGCAATCACAAAGCCTTTGCTTTTTCTTTTATACCCGCGGCTGAGGGTAGCTATATGATAGTGAGGTTTAAGCAATGTAATCAGATATTCTATCATGGGCGTTTTTCCAGTTCCACCCACAGAAAGATTGCCCACGCAAATCACAGGTAAAGAAAAGGCCGCAGACCTGAATATTTTTTTATCATAAAATTTATTTCTCAACCAAACAACTCCTCCATAAATTACTGAGAATGGAAAAAGAAAATATTTCAATCGATTTGCCATTTATTTTTGTTTAGTCCAATCGTAAACTGTGTGTGGTGTAACACAAAAATTCATTTTGACATCATATTCATCAGCATCCTCTATCTGGTCAACCGGATCAAAAAAACTGAGGCCGATTTTTATTACATCCCTCCGGCAATCAGCCAAAAACCTGTCATAATAACCTTTTCCATAACCAACACGATTGCCCATTCTGTCGAAGGCTAGTAGTGGTATTAATACCAAATCTATATCAGCAGGTAATATTACCGTTCCGGCATGAGGTTCTTCAATGCCATAGATGTTTGTTTTTAACTGATCATAAGACGTGATATGATAATGAGTCATCCTGAGAGAGGTTACATCTATTTTGGGAGCCGCAATTTTAAGATCCGGATTAATGAATTGCAGGTAACGCAGGATAAGTGAAGTGTCGGCTTCTCTTAATTTTTCTGAAGCGATATAACTGTGTACACAATTTAAAAATGGAAGTTCAATTTTTTGAAATTGCAGCAAGACCAGGTCATTCAACTTTTCGATGGAAGCATTTGATAATGCAACCCGCTTTTCTCTGAATTCTTTTCTGGCTTCGCTTTTTGTCATAGTGAATGGAGCGTGTTTGCGCCCTTTAACTATTTACAAAAATAGAGAATACCGTTGTTCCATAATTGCGAGATGTTTTGAATAAACGCTCTTTTTCAAAATTATGATCGGGAGTATGTTCAATAATAAACCAACCATTTTTTTTCAGTAATCCTTTTTCAACAATCAATAATGGTATTTCATCCAATCTTTTCAAAGCATAGGGCGGACCGGCAAAGATGAAATCGTATTGCAAATTACAGTGGTCAATGAATTGAAACACATCTTCCCTTACTACTTTGGCGTTGTCTATTCCAAATTCTATCAATTTGCATGAGATGAAGGCATGCATTTTCGGATCTTTTTCTACAATGGTTAATTTTGAAGCGCCTCTTGAAGCGAGTTCATAACTGATGCTTCCTGTGCCACCAAACAAATCAAGAGTATCCATTCCTTCGATATCGCGATTGTTTTGAAGAATGTTGAATAATCCTTCTTTAGCAATGTCTGTTGTAGGTCTTGTAAATGGCATTTTCACCGGAGGATGAATTTTTCGTCCGCCATATTTGCCACTGATTATCCGCATAGATCAAATGAAAATAGATGACTGAAGTAATGGGAAGGATACACCAGGATATTTTCATCAAACTTGCAAAATTGAGGCAATGCCATAAAAGTGATTTCTTTAAAATATTTGTATATCTCCTGGTATAATGCGCTGCTTTTTTCGATGTAGCCCGAAACTTCAATAGGAATGTTTTCCATCCCTAACTGCTCGCGAATGGTCAATAAATAAAAAGACACATCTTCTGCCGATTGATAATAATATGTGTTGATCAATTGACATTTACCATTTGCGAAAACACGAACCACCATTTTATAAGAATAAAATGTGGCGAAAATCTTTGGTTCGGCCAATGAATAACTGCCCAGCAATACTGAATATTGATGCCAATAATGTGCGCCCGGAAATTGTTCTTCCAGTTTTTTATGAAGCGGTGTGCTTATGCGATAGCAATTATAACACTCTGATTCTGAAATAACATCAGTAAGCGTTAAAGTATTACTATCCATATCCCCATGTAATAAAGAAACCGCGGCTGAGGCATGCTGTCTATCATAGATCTTAAATGGGATCAATGCGCTTTCGGCTACGGAATAAACGATTGTTACTTTTTTAAAACGCTTTGAAAAAAATTCTTTAGAATTAAATAAGATCTGCAACGCAATAGGAAATCCAACGGCAGGCCGGCTTTTGTCAAAATTGTAAACAGCCACACCTATATACTCCTGTTCATTTTCATTTTTAATGGCGCATGAAATTCCCTCGTTGCTGATCTCGCAAACAAGCGCGCACTCATCATCATAAATTGCAGATGGAAGAATTTCGAAGTAAGTTTTCATCTGATTGCAAGATAAGTGATTTAAAAAATAGTGACTTGCCGGCAAACACTCTTAGTTTTCAAAATAGCTACTTTTTAACGATGTCCGTTTCAGATTTTAATGGATTGATTTTACCTTCGCAGCCAAAAATTAAAAAAAATGAACAATCGCACTTTTACAATGATAAAACCTGATGCTACCAAAAAAGGCAACACAGGTGCAATTTTGAAAATGATCAATGAAGCCGGTTTTAGAATTGTAGCTATGAAAATGACACATCTTTCCAAAGAAAAGGCAGGTGAGTTTTACGCCGTGCATAAAGAGCGCCCCTTTTATGGCGAACTGGTAGATTTTATGAGCAGTGGGCCTATTACAGCCGCTATATTGGAAAAAGAAAATGCAGTGGAGGCTTTCAGAAACCTGATCGGGGCCACCAATCCCGCCGAAGCTGCTGAAGGAACGATCCGTAAATTATATGCAGCCTCTATCGGCGAAAATGCAGTTCATGGAAGCGACAGTGATGAAAACGCTAAATTAGAAGGTGATTTCTTTTTCAGCAAACTGGAACAGTTTTAACCAATTGCAAAAAAGGCTTTAAAAAAACCCTGAACAGACGTTCGGGGTTTTTTTATAAAATCGTGAAATAAGTGCTTTTGAAGGAGTAATTATTTTACCCAGGCTTTAAGTTGATAAACTCCGCTCCACGGATCGCCGGCCATCATATTCGGACCACTGATGATCACATATTTGCCATGCTGATTGATTTGATACTTAACATCCCGGCCAAAAGGACCATCAAAAGTACTGTCAGGAAATTCAATTTGTGTAATGCGGATATTTGCTTTTGGATCGCCGGAAGTCAGGCTTACAAATAATGAATCTCCGTTATTTATCAAGACAGGTGTTTCCACTCTGGCATCTTTGTTTTCTAATGTGAGTTGTCTTTGAAGCGTATCTCCATCCACTGATAAAAAATCGCTGGTATCCTTTGCTGCGGGTTTTACCGCTTGTTCGCTATGAACTATCGAATCTGTCGAAATAGTGGATGAACTATCGGTGTTGCCTGAATTACATGAGGCAAGAATTATTAAAAAAACTAGAGGCAGTAAAAATTTCATGATCATTTATTTTTAAGCGCTGTCACCGTGTAACCAAGATCTCGCAACAGATTGATCAATCCTTCTTTACCCGGCAGGTGGCCTGCGCCTACGGCTACAAATACGCTTTCATGTTTCAATAATGAGTCCAATTTCTTTGCCCAGTTTTTATTACGCTCTGTAAGCAGGATGGCTCCATACATATCATCGTTGAACTCACTATCGCTGATCATTTTTGATAAAGAATCGAGCTGCTGGTTTTTATAGAGGTTGATCATTTTTTTAAATTCCGCCTTGCCTTTATCGAGGCTGTCAATAGCTTTTAAAAGTTCTTTTGCCTGCCATTGGTAGGGAATCTTATCAAATATAGAAGCCTGAAATTCTAAAGTTTCGAGTCCGTTAATTGGCTTGTTTTCTTGTTTTGCCAATAAAATCAGTTCCTGCTCTACACCTGTAGGAACCGTGCAATCCATCATCCGAGGATAAAGCAATGAAACCAGCAGATAAGGCTTCATTTTTTGCATGAAAGCGATTGGGGTTTGCAAAGAATCTTTAAAGTATTTTTCTATTCTTTGATATTCTTCAGGAGTATAAAGATCTTTAAGAGTGGTGTCATTAACCATACTCATAAACTTCATCATGTTTAATGCCATTGCCGGATCGTCCATATCCATTTCCATATAAATGGTATCGCATTGCTGAATGGCATTTTTTAATTCATCACTGAAATGAATATCTTCTTTACACAAAAGGTGAAAAGTGCCGAAAAGATAACTTGGTTTGGTAATGCCATTTCCGGTCACTTCCCAAAGCAGGCTGTTTTCTTCCTCTGAAGTTTTTGAACCTGATTGTTTGTTTATACTGCAGGAAACAAAAAATAATGCAGCGGATAAAAAGTAAAGGATTGTTTTCATAATTTTTTTTATTGATAGGTTATTACCACGGTCCTATTATTTTTTGATTGCGTTTAAAGCGAATAGCGTTTATAGAATCGCCAAGCAAACCACCGAATCCGATGCGGTAAGAATAAACGGGTTTGTATCCATTTTGCAAACTTGCAATTACATCAAACCTGAAGATCTTAAATATATTTTCGATTCCGGCAAATACTTCAAAATGTGTTGTTTCCGGATTTATAAATAACGCATTGGCACCATCTACCAAAAACCAATTAAATTTTTTAAACAAAGGTATTTTATTAGTAAGTAATCCCTGTGCATGATGTTCGATATGCAATTCGGTATAAAAAGATGCTTTATTACTTAATTGATAATAACCAAGATTCTGAAAAGATTTTAAATACTCCCCGGCAATCTCTGATGTATTGCCATAATAATGTTTATAATCCTGTACGTAAACCTTTTTTGAATTCAAAAATCCGCCAAGGCCCGCAAAATACCTGATCTGCCCTCCCAGTTTTATATCAAGCTGATCCTTTATATCAAGTTGCCATTTGTCGAAATTGACATCGCTGCCAAATATTTCGGGAATGCCTTTAAAATAATGAATTGTGAAAACCGGTTTTTTCGATCCTAGTGAAACTTTGTAATTTGGATATTGAATATATCGCTGCCCTGGCTGAAATCGGAAGGAAGCATGCAACACTACAGCCTGGTGCCTTTCAAACTGCTGATCCAATAATTCAGTTGGATAATTGGGAGTGATGCGGTCTTTAAATTTTTTATTAAAGGTAAAATCGGTGGTGTTATCCAATGGAATGCGGTCTTCATATTCTCCTTCTATTTGAAAGGTGTTGCCACTTTCCGTTGTTTTTCCATAACCTGTTTTAAAGAAATTATTTTCATAAATCTTCATTCTGTTTCTGCCATAAAGCAAAATGCTTATGCTGTTGATCAATTCCGAAACGTGACTTTCTTTAAAGAATTGGCTTATCCGTTTTCCTCCGGCCACATAAATAGTTGAATAATTAAACTGCCTTCTTGATCCATTTAAATAATTATTAAACACAAAACCACCCCATGGATTCAGATGTTTGTTATGAAATCCATATCGGACATCTGCTATAAAACTCACATTTGTTTTTAATGCTTTTGAATAGCGTGAAATAACCATTGATGGATTAATGGCTACGCCCTCTACAGTATTATAACTTAGCATCTTTATCAGCGGTTCAAAAGAAACCCGGGTGGACACTTTGTTTTTATAGGTGCTGAAATACACACCGGAATAAATCCAGTTAGAAAAGCTCAATCCGTTTTGCCGTCTGCTTGTACTGTCATTCGCATTAGTGCTGTCGCGCACTATCCTTATGCTGTCTTTTATGCGGTAATCTTTTATCTCCTCCGGTTTAAGTGGGATGGGCCTTACGCTGTCCCAGTATTCCACTGGTTTTTTATTTGCAGTCGAATCATAGATCATGATTGTATTGTCAAAAAATCCTTTTGGAAAATTGGGCGAAAGGTCATATTTCAAATAATTGTTTACAAAATTTCCTTCTACGGCCACACCAAATTGATTGATATGAAAATGAATCACCTGATTTTTTACGCGCCACACATTTTTTTCAACAGGAGTATGAATCTGGGCTATTTGAACAGTATCTATCAATTGTAATTGCGATTCTTTTGTTACATATAATTTGCAACTGAAAATTCGCCAATCGTCTTCGGTGATATTTATAATGCCCGTGAAAAGTGGTTCATATTTTCTCTTTGGAGTTACTCTGATTGTATTCACTTCTTTACCATCTTCAAAAAAGCTGCCGAGGAATTTATAATTATAAAAATTTAAAGCGCCATCTGCTATTGGAGAAATAAATCCCCTGGGGTTAAGCGGCCCTGTAAACAGGTTTACATTATTCTTGTAAAAGCTGATGAATACAGGAAAATCAAATCCATAACCATTGGCGCCGCTCAATCTTGATGATTTTACTTCCGTTTTCATTTTGTCCGGAAGCTCAACAGATACATGGCTAAGTGATTCTGACAAATAAATAATTCCCTGGCCTGAAGAATCGAGCGCCATATCTTTTCTGTCTTCTTGTGGAATCTCTTTTCCGAATATTTTATCAGGTAGATGCAGCATATTGATCGTGCCTTTTATATACACATCAGCCGTAAATGCCTTCACCTGGTTGTCGTAGAACGATCTTTTTTTAATGGCATTTCTGATGATCTCATAAGCGGGATCTTCACCATTGCGGCTTACTACCACTTCTTTTAGTTCGAGCCGCTGTTCTTTTAATACAAAATCCAACTGAACATTTTCTGTAGATAATTGAACAGGCTTTTCGGTAGTGGTATATCCTACATACCGGCATTCGATTTTATAAATTCCTGGATGAAGATTCAATACATATTTTCCATCTGCGTTTGTAGTGACACCGATGGTTGTGTTTTTTACAAGTATGGTAGCAAAGGGCATTACATTTCCATCCTGATCAGTAACGGTTCCTGAAATTTTTTGGGCAAATGAATAAAATGGAATCAAAAAAATAACAAGGGTAAGAATTGTTTTCATCGTAGAGTTTAAGTGTTTACGGTCTAACACTCTTTAGCGGACGATGTAGAAAACTTCCTGCCAAAGCCGCGAAACCGGCCACCAGTGCACCTGTCAAGGCAGTGGTTAGGATCAAAAGTAACGGATTATCATTTTTAAAAATTAATAAAGAAACCCGATGAGCAAGGATGTCATGATTGTCTGCACTGATCATCCAACTCATTATTCCCCATAAGAGAAAAATGGCAATGAATCCTGTAATAAATGATACAAATGATCGCTGTGGTACAAAAGCACTTACCAGAAATGCAGCCACGGCAATGCTCCACCATGGCAAAAATAATCCGGACACATAACTTAAAAATGCAGTCAACAGGAGCGAAACTATAAATTTCATATCAGGTTTTTTAATGCTTTCAAAAGTACTTTTTTGGTCTTTTTCTAAAATTAAGAATGTGCGGGTGCAAAGGTCATGGTATATGTTACATGCCTGCTTTTTGTGTCATCATGTTTCATTACCCAAAGGTTATAATATTTGCCCTGCACCCAATGGTCGATAAAATTATCATAGTATTTACTTCCCGGATTTCCGCTTTGGCCACCGGGATACACACCGTATGCCTGGGTTTCATCTGTGAGTGAAACGACCATTCTCCAGCTTGGCCCGTGTTGTTGTTTGGTTGCATTTACTACATGAGTGCCACCGCCTATCGGCAAATGAAGCCGGCTGAAAGCGTCCAGGCGTGCGAGGTGAAGCACTTTGGTATCCTTAAATTTTGCCCATTGCAAACGATTTTCCTTTTCAAGATTTACAAAAATATCCACGCATTCAATAAAAGTTTGCGTTACAATATCATACAGCGTTTCTTTCTGAGGTGTGTTTATGTTATCAAAAAAATGAAAGCTACTATCCTTTATCATCAGATCGAGTAACGTACTTTCATAAGGCCATGGAAGCTTTGTGCCGGCAGCCTTAAACTCATCCATCCACACGGCTACCTCAAGGCTGTCCCACACATTTACAAAAACCGTTGCACCTTTCGATTCAGGGTCATTTCTGAAATTCCATTTGTCAAGAATTTGCAAATAACGTTTGCCACGGTCATCCAGCTTTTCGGGTTGAATATATTTTAAAAGAACGGGCACCGCCAATTCACCGAAAATATTATAGTTGTCTGTTTGCAATGCCATCATATCTTCAGGAGTGATTTGATCCATAGATGAAAGTTTCCGGTTGATCTCCAGTCCACGATAGGGCGGATAAGTACCTCCGAGGTAATACGGGTAAGAAGTATCGGTGGGCAATTGGTTGGCGCTGCTTACAAACCCTCTTTCCGGATTGATGAGATGCGGATTTTGCTCCTGTGGCACCATGTATTGCCAAAAATAGGAAGTGTCATTTCCTGGCATAATAAAATCTCCCTGCCGGTACCACTTTGCAGGAAATTCTCCCTGGTTCCAAATGGCAATTTCGCCGGTTTTGGAGGCGAATACAAAATTCTGCCCCGGTGTGTGCAGATATTTTATGGCTTCCAGGTAATCGTTATAATCTTTTGCACGATCTATCAAAAAGAAAACTTTTAATTCATTGCTTTTGTCGTGCGCTTTCCATCGTGCAGCATAATTTTTATTGCCGGTGTTTCTCGATCCTGTATAAGATTTGTCATACATCACCGGACCGATATTCGTATAGGCCACCGTGTCATAATATATCGGGCCATCTTTGATTTTTATTTTTTCAATTCTGAATGATGTGGGTTGCCAACTGCTGTCGAACCAATACTCTTTGCGGCTGTCATCTTTAAATTTCACTTCGTAATAATCCCGCACATCCCGCATGGCATTGGTAACTCCGAATGCGATATGATCATTAAATCCAATAATAACCGCAGGGGCTCCCGGAAATGAAACACCATAAACATTATAATCGGGTGTGGTAATCTGCATTTCATACCACAAAGATGGAAGGTTAAGCCCGAGATGAGGATCATTTGCAAGTATAGGCGCTCCACTTTTTGTTTTGCTGCCGGCCACAGCCCAGTTGTTACTTCCATTGTCAGGATTGGGATGGAGCGGTTCTATATTATTGGTATCCTTATAAGTATAATAAAGCGAGTCGGCGGTAGCTGGTATTTCCAGCGGTTTAGGTGGTGCCGGAAATAAAGTTCCTTTCGGAATGATTGGGTCAAGTGAATCCATTACAATGGGATAGATCTTGTCGAAATCAGCTTTAGAAAAAAAAGTTCTGGCGTTGGATGATTCAAAATCGGTTTCATAACCTGCCAGGTCAAGTGCCATATATTTCAGAAATAAAGCAGATTTGAACGGTGTCCATTTTTCGGGTTCATAACCAAGCAACTTGTATTCAATGGGTAAAGTTCTGCTGTTTAAAGTCTGGATATAAGCATTTACACCATCTGCATATCTGTTGGCCATTGAAGCTGTCTGTGGATCGTTTTCTATTTCTTTCAGCGCATTTTCGGCAGCATACACCATTCCGAGTCTTCTTTTATCGCGGTCGAAATCTAATCCTGCTTTCCCGATCAATTCACTGATGCGCCCTGCCGCTGCATGCGTTTGAAATTCCATTTGCCACAGCCGGAATTTTGCATGCAAATATCCCTGCACAAATGCAGCATCCTCATCATTTTGTGCAAATACATGTGGCACAAGCCGTTCATCAAAATAAACCGTTACCTTATTTTTAAGTCCGCTCAATTGCAGGTCGGCATTATAATCCATATCAAAAGGATCGGCATTTTGCCAAACGCCATGTTGTGGACTCATTAATTTTCCTAAAGGAGCAGGAAGCAAAAGTTTGGAATTAAATATTATGATGAGTGCGACCGTAATAATGGTAAAAAGCACCAGGTAAACAATTCTCATTTTAGTTTTTTGGCGGATGAATGAAAAGTGTTGTAAAATAAGAAAAGTTTTCTCAGATTGTGTTTCACAGCCCTGAGATTGAAATAGATTATGAAATAAAATTATTTTTATTTTTTCCCGGAAAAAGTGCTTTTGAAAGCGATTTTGTGACAGAGAGGATAATATATCCCGGTATTTATGGGATTGGCATGTACTTTCGCGGCATGGAAACGCTTTCTCAGGATACAAAAAATATTTTAGGATTAAAATTAGTTACCGATCCACGCTGGGTGGATCTGGCTTCAATTTCTATTGAAGCTATTCTTACTGACCATGCCTGGTGCGAACAAAAAGCCGCTACCACCTGCATTTCGCTCATTCAAAAAAATAATGATAAAGAAGAATTGGTGGCGCTACTTGCACCGATCGTTACCGAAGAGTGGGGCCATTTTAGAATGGTGCTTGCCGAAATTAAAAAACGGGAGCTCAAATTAGGTGCACAACGAAAAGATGTTTATGTAAACAAATTACTTGATTTTCAAAAAAAAGGCGGAAGCCCAAAGGAAAGGTTTTTGGATCAGCTACTCACCATGGCTTTAATTGAAGCCAGGAGTTGTGAACGATTTAAGCGTTTAAGCGAAGGACTGGAAGATCCGTATCTCAAAAAATTTTACAGGCTCTTTATGGAAAGCGAAGCCGGACATTATACTTTATTTATCAACCTTGCAGATACTTATCTTCCCAAAGATGAAGTGCGCGCACGCTGGCGCCAGTGGATCGCTTACGAAACCACTGTAATGAAAGAAATGGAAGTTCGTGGCGATAGAATCCATTAGCATTTTTGATATTAATTTTGTTTGACTTTTAATAGCATGGCATTTACAAATATTATTCGCGACGCGGCAAATAAATCAATCCGCAATCTTTACGGACAGGAATTTGACAACCAATTGCAGGTAAACGAAACCAAGGAAGGTTTTGTGGGCGACTATACAGTGGTTCTTTTTTCACTTGTAAAAACGCTGCGCAAAAAACCAGAGGAAATCGGGGAAGAATTAGGGAAAAAATTAATGAGTGATTTTTCTGATTTTTTTTCTGCGTTTAATGTTGTAAAGGGTTTTTTAAACCTTTCCATTTCTGATGACAGGTTGAGCGATTTTCTAAAACAAAATGTTACAATAAAAAATTATGGCATAAAACCCTCACGCAATGAAAGTGTGATGGTAGAATATTCTTCACCCAATACCAACAAGCCGCTTCATCTTGGCCATCTGCGCAATATTTTCCTTGGTTGGAGTATGTCGGAGATCCTAAAAGCTAATGGATATGATATTGTAAAAACCTGCATTGTGAATGACCGCGGGATCCATATCTGTAAAAGTATGATTGCTTGGCAGCTATTCGCCGAAGGCGCTACACCGCAATCCACTCAAATGAAGGGCGATCACTTTGTAGGCGATTATTATGTAAAATTTAATGAACTATATCAACAGCAAATTAAAGATTTGGTGGCCGCAGGCAATTCAAAAGAAGTTGCAGAAAAAGAAGCGCCGGTAATGAAGCAGGCACAGGAAATGCTTTTAAAATGGGAAGAAGGAGATATGGAAGTGCGCAGCCTGTGGTCGCGTATGAATGGTTGGGTGTATGAAGGTTTTGATCAGACTTATCAACGGCTGGGAACCGATTTTGATAAAGTGTATTATGAAAGTGATACTTATTTATTAGGAAAAGAATATGTGGAGGAGGGACTTGAAAAAGGCGTGTTATTTAAAAAAGAAGATGGCAGCGTGTGGATCGATCTGACTGAAAGTAACCTTGATGAAAAATTACTTTTAAGAAAAGACGGAACCTCCGTTTATATCACTCAGGATATAGGATTGGCTTTACAAAAATTTGAACAATTTGATCTTGAGAAAAGTATTTATGTGATAGGTGATGAACAACTTTATCACATGAATGTGCTGAAAGAAACCTGTAAAAAACTTGGATTTCCTTTTTCAGAAAAAATATATCACCTCAGTTATGGTATGGTCGAACTTACAACCGGCAAAATGAAAAGCAGGGAAGGCACGGTGGTAGATGCCGATGATATGATAAATGAAATGATTGATACAGCCGCTTCTCATACTACACAACTGGGTAAGGTTTCGGATTTTACTTTAGAGGAGTTAAATGAATTGTATGATATACTTGGTTTGGGTGCAATGAAATTTTATTTGCTCAGGGTAGATCCGAAAAAGAGAATGGTGTTCAATCCTGAAGAAAGCATCGATTTTCATGGCTTTACAGGTCCTTTTGTTCAATATACTTATGCAAGAATTCAATCTATTTTGCGTAAGTCTTTACATAAAGATGAATTAGATTTTTCAGTTGAGCCTTTGCTGCCATTAGAGCGGCAATTGCTAATTATGCTTGAAAAATTTCCGCAGGTAATTGAAGAAAGCGGTGAAGAAATGAATCCTTCGCTTATAGCAGGTTATGTATTTTCTGTAGCAAAATTGTTCAATGGTTTTTATGCAGAACATTCAGTTACACACGCAGAGTCAGAAAACAAAAGAAAGCTTAGGCTCGCATTGAGTATTATGACGGCAAATACAATTGAAACCGGACTTAAATTATTAGGCATACGCGTTCCGCATCGAATGTAATTGGGTAATCTCTCCCACACTCCGACACGGTTTTACGATGTAATTCCCCAACCGGTTTTTAATATTTATTAAATAACTATGGCATAGTATTTCCATGCTTTTGTGTATCTAATTTTTAACCCTAAAAATCATCAATCATGGAAAACAGATATCGAAACCGCGGTTATAATGATTATAACGAGCGATGGGATGAATTTGCAGACAGAGATCGTTACGAAAGAAATTATTATCAAAACAGAAATTGGGAAAGGCCGCAAGGCTATAGTTACGATGCAGACAGAGATTACCAAAGTACGGCAGATTATAACCGTTACGGAACAGGCTATACCGGAAATAATTACGACAGATATGGCACGAGATATGGATATAACGAAATGAACAGGGGAAATTATAACAGAGGATACGATCCAAATTCTGAAGACAGGGGATCAGGAGGATACAGCGGAAATTATGGACGGGATTTTCGCCGTTATGATAATGAATATGGAAGAGGTTACGGAAACAATTATAATAAAAATACCTACGGCCGTTACCACGGTGGAGACTATAGCAGGAATAATGACAGAGACAGGAATTGGTGGGATAGGACTTCGGATGAGGTAGCAAGTTGGTTTGGTGATGATGATGCAGAAAGAAGACGTCGGAGAGACAGAATGTATGAAAATGATCATCGTGGTAAAGGCCCTAAAGGTTATCAGCGTTCTGATGAGCGCATCAAAGATGATCTTCAGGATAATTTATATAACGATTCTTACATCGACGCAAGTGATATGGAAGTAATGGTAAATAACGGTAAGGTTACTTTATCAGGAAGTGTAGAAAGTAAATGGGCAAAAAGACGTGCTGAAGATATGGCTGAAGTAATAACAGGGGTAACAGATGTACAAAACAACCTGACTATTAAGTCAAAAAATACCAATGATTATTACAGCCACTCAGGAGGAAATATGACCAGCAACACTTCGCACAAAACAACTAATGAAAGTGCAAATTCAAAAAAGAAATCAACGATAGTGTAGAGGAGAGGACATAAGAATCAAGAGGGAAAACGCCTTCAAAACTTTTTGAAGGCGTTTTTTATGCGCATACAAATTTTCTGGGGCTAAAATTTTAAGAACCGGAATTTTTTTGCCTGTTAAATTTTCCGATAAAAGTTTCCCAAACCGGAATCACATCCGGTGAAAGTTTGAAATAAATATTAGCAACCACAAACATTGCAAGAAAAGTTGCACTCCTCACAAAGATGCCCGCGAAGCCGTGCAAATTCCGAAACGCGAAATAGCAAATGGTATATGAAATGGCTGCAATAATGAGCGCATAGATCGTTTTATTGCTGAACGGATGCATCCTGAATTTTCGTTGAAGAAAAATTATCCGGATAGTATTATAAACAGTCATTGCTATCAGGTTTGAATAGCCGGCACCAATCATCCCAAATTCTTTTACGAGCAAATAATTAAGTGGTACAATAAGCGATAATAATATCATCCCACTAATAAATTCAAACCGCCAGAAAGTGGAAGTGCCAATGATCTGCGCATTTACACCTGTTCCAAGATCAACCACGCGTGCAAGCCCTAAAAAGAAAAAGATCCAGATAGAGTCGAGGTAAGCTGGCTTCAATTTGAAAGAGATCACAATGTCTTCATAACTGAGCCACACCACCAAAAAAATACCGAGTGACGCGATGAGTAAATTAATTCCCGACCGTTGATAAATCAGGTTGATCTTACTATAATCTTTATCCTTCCATGCTTTTGAAAGTACAGGAATAGAAGCTGCGGCTGCACCCCGCTGGGGAGCTTGTACCAGTCCGCTCACCACACTACCAAGTGCGAAAATGCCGGCTGGCGCTGTTCCCAAAAGCGACATAATTACAAGCGTATCTATAAATTGCGCGATCATAAAAATGCCACCGCCTACATACACGAGCGAGGCCATGGCAATCATTTTCCTGTAAAATTTTTTTGTTACCCGGCTTACCTGAAACGTAATATGAAATTCATTTTTGATGACGAGATGGACCAGCAATATAACAGCAGTAATTCCGTATGTAAAAGAATAAACAATAATGAATGTATCAAAACTGCGGATCAGCTTGTAGGTAAGTAGAATGATAAGAATAAATGTGAGCAGCCTGAAAAACACCTCACGCATGAAAGTTGAAAAAACTGACTGACGTATATTCCAGGCGAAAACTTCAAACAATGAAAAAAGCAAAATACCCAATCCGAAGGGAAATGTCCAGCCATAATATTGTAAAAACAAAGGAGAATTTCCACCAAATTTTCGCACCACCAGATCTTTAAAAATTATTCCGGCAAGCACCACCAGGCAAAAGCCAATCAGGCAAATCACGAGCGCCCAGGTAAGCAGATCATTTTTTTTCTTTGGAAGATTGTCATTGTAATAAGGATAGAATTTGTAAACCACCGATACCATTCCCATATTGGCGAAGGCATACATGAGGTTGCCAACCGCAATGAAAATTCCTGTCATTGCATATTCCGAAGGAGAAAACGGCGAACCCTGACGCGTAAAAAGGTATGTGTTTATGAATCCGGCTAAAAACCCCGCATAGACGAAAAGAGTGGAAACGATGCTTTGCTTTCTAACCTGGGACATGTAATAATTTAAAAAAACGCAAATTACCCTTATTCTTTTTAATTTAACGGGAAGGGCAATGCTGTGAAAATTTTCAAAAATCTTAACGCTGATTATGGAATCCAAATTGCAATCGCATCCAGCTAAAATAATAGGATTTTATATTTGTAACTTGAGCTTTATAAAATAGGATTCTTTTCTTATTCAATTTGTCGCCCTTAAAATTAATTTCATGGTAAGTAAAAAACTCCTCTTGATGATAATACCATTTCTAATGCTCTCTGCCATTGGTTCCGACGCTTTTGGTCAGAATGGATCAAACGATTACGCTGCTCATTGGAATAAAGTAAAAGCCTACAACGACAAAGGTCTTACCACTTCAGCACTTCAGGAGGTAAATGTAATTTATCAACTTGCTAAAAAAGATAATAATCAACCGCAGGTAATTAAAGCGCTTTTGTTTAAAAACAAATTGCTCACAAATGTGGAAGAGAATGTATTGGTTAAGATGATCGATACAATTGCTATTGAAATAAAGTCTTCCAAACAACCTGCACGGTCTGTTTTGCAAAGCATACAGGCGCAGATGTATGAAAATTATTTATCCCGAAACAGATATAAATTATATAGTCGCACCAATACAGAAGGGTTTAAAAAAGAGGATATTGAAACATGGACGATTGACGACCTCAATGATAAAATAGCTTCTCTATACGAACAAAGCATTTCGGAAAGTGGTATTTTAAAAAAAGTGCAAATAAGTGCTTTTGACGACATCCTTGAAAAAGGAAATACCAGAAATCTGAGGCCTACACTTTACGATCTGCTTGCCCACAGGGCGCTTGATTATTTTCAAAGTTCTGAGAATAGTGTAAACAAACCAGCTTACACATTTCAAATTGAAGATGAAAAAGCATTTGCACCTGCCAAAGAGTTTATCAAAATAAATTTTACTTCTGAAGATTCAGCCTCTCATGAACTAAAAGCTCTGCGCCTTTTCCAGGATTTAATGAAATTCCATCTTTCGGATCCTGATCCATTAATTGATGTTGATCTGGAGCGCCTGGCATTTGTAAAAGAAAAATCTGTTTCTCCCGGCAAAAGCCAGCTTTATAAAAATGCTGTCAGCCATATTTTCCATGGATATAATACACCTCTGGCCGCAATGGCCGGCTATTTATCGGCAAATGAATTATATGATGAAGCTTTAAGCAGTAAAACTGAAGACTCTGCATCGCTTGTTACAGTAGCAGAACTTCTAAGAGATATCATTAAAAAATTTCCAAAAAGTAATGGTGCAATCAGCGCGCAAAATCTGCTTGCCACCATTCTTTCACCTTCGCTTCAATTGCTCACCGAAAATGTAAATGTTCCGGAAATACCTTTCAGAACGCTGATAAAATTTAAAAATGTAGAAAATGTTTATTTCAAAATTTTTCGTGTAACCAAACAAGAAAAGGAAAATATAAACGACCTGTATCCTCCTGAAAAAAGATTTACAAAGATTACCGCGTTAAAAAGCTTTCGTTCATGGAGCCAGCCGCTGCCTGTTTTAAAGGATTACCTGGAGCACAGCGTGGAGGCTAAAGTAGATGCATTGCCTGTGGGTGAGTATGTGCTGGTGGCTTCTGCAAAGCAGGATTTCTCTCTGGGCCAAAATGTAATGTCGGCTGTATTCTTTTATGTATCGAATATCAGTTTCGTAAAAAGTAATTCTGATTATTTTGTTTTAGACCGTACTACCGGTGCACCGCTTGATAATGCCAAAATCAAAATATACAAGCGGGAGTATAATTATAAAAGCCGGAAAGATCGTGATGTGTTTCTAAAGATGATTAAGAGTGATGATCATGGTTATTTTAAAATCGACACTTCTATCACCAATTCAAGTAACTATCTCACATTTGATATTACTCATGGAAACGACAGGTTGTTCATGGATAATTACCAGTATGCATACACCTATTCATCCTATGATCCTAAAAACGTTTATACCGATCAGCAAGAATATGATAAAGAGAATGCGCGCATATTTTTCTTCACGGATAGAAAAATCTACCGGCCCGGTCAGATCGTTTATTTTAAAGGAATCGGTATCACGACCGATCTGAAATCATTAAAACCAAAACTACTTGCTACAGGTCAGAAGGATCGTATTTATTTATTTAATGCTAATGGGGAAAAGATAGATTCGGTTGAATTAAAATTTAATGATTACGGATCATTTAATGGAAGATTCACTTTGCCGGAAGGGCAAATGAATGGCCATTTCAGATTAGGGGCAGATATTTTTAATGGTGGTACTTCCTTTAGTGTGGAAGAATATAAACGGCCAAAATTTTTTGCAGAATTTGATACTTTGAAAAATTCTTATCGTGTAAATGATACCGTTCGCATCGAGGGAAAGGCTTTGGCTTATGCAGGAAATACGATTGATGGCGCAAAAGTGATTTACCGCGTAAGGCGCCAGGCCCGTTTTTTATATCCGTGGTATTTCTGGAGGAAGGGATTGCCAAATGTTCAACCATTGGAAATTGTTCATGGAGAAACTGTAACTGATGCCGACGGAAATTTCAACATTTCATTTGCGGCCATACCCGATAAAACAATTGATCCGAAAACAGATCCTGTTTTTGATTATTATGTTTCGGCAGATATCACTGACATCAATGGTGAAACGCGAAGCGCTGAAATAATTGTACCTGTCGGATATAAATCATTAAACATTCAGATAGCATTGCCGGATAATGAAGTGATGAATACCGACAGTCTGAATAAAATAAATGTAACTGTTCAAAATCTGAGTGGTGAAGCACAAAATGCTGTTGTGGGCATAAACTTGTATAAGTTGCAAACGCCTGACCGCTTACTGCGTGAAAGGCTTTGGCAGCAGCCGGATACAACAATTATGTCTGAAAATGAGTTTATCAGTTATTTTCCTCATGATGTTTATAAAGATGAAGACAAACCTCAATCATGGGAAAAAATTTCATCCATATTTAAACAGCAAGATTCTGTAAACGGAAGTGGTTCATTCACACTGCCCAAGCGTTTAAATGAAGGTTGGTATTCGGTGGAAATAAACAGCGTTGACCGCTATGGCCAACCCGTTAAAGATGTAAAATATTTTGCTGTTTTTGATCCAAAACAAAAAGAGTTTACATTGAATAACTACCTGATGGTGGCGATGAAAAATAGAACTTTTGAACCTTCAGATTCTGCGATCATGTTCATAGGATCGCATGTTCCGATCCATCTTATTCAGCAAACTGAAACAAATGAATACAAAAGCATTGAAATGCCTTCCTTTAATTATTTAAAATTGGATAATGAGCTGAAAAAATTTGCTATACCTATTACTGAAAAAGACAGGGGTGGATTTGGAATACTCAATTTCTTTGTAAAGGATAATAGGTTTTATTTTCAAAGATCTACAGTAAATGTACCTTGGAACAATAAAAACCTGGATATTTCTTTCAGCACTTATCGTGATAAAACTTTACCGGGCAGTAAAGAAAACTGGACTGTAAAAATTACTGGAAATAAAGGTCGAAAGGTGGCTGCCGAAATGCTCGCTTCTATGTACGACGCCAGTCTCGACCAATTTGTAATGCATAGCTGGCCATCTTTAAATGTGTGGAATAACTACACTTCTAAATATACATGGACAGCCGGTGATAATTTCTCATCAAACACTTCTTTTAATTTACTACCAACAATAAAAACGATTCCAATCAACGAAAAGAGTTATGACAGGATACTATTTATGCCATCCGGATTTCCGGAATATATTATTCTACGCGGTTTAAGCAGTATTAAAAATGATAATATTAGGAAAAAGGAAGACTTGCTGGAAGTGGTTGTTACGGCTTATGGTTCCAGGTCTATGGAAGATAAAGAATTAGGCCTTTTAGATTCAACGGTAATGGCACCTGTGCCGGATGAGGAGGTTGTTAAAGAAGAGATGACATCACCTAACCAACCTTTGCGTAAAAATTTCAATGAAACTGTATTTTTCTATCCTGAGCTGCTGACTGATAAAGAGGGAAACATAACATTCAATTTTACCATGCCGGAAGCGCTCACAACATGGAAACTGATGGCGATGGCACACACCAAAGATCTTGCAAGCGGGTATACACAAAAAGAGGTGATCACTCAAAAAGATTTGATGATCGTACCCAACGCACCACGCTTCATGCGCGAAGGAGATCAGATGCAATTCAGCGCGAAGGTGGTAAACATGACAGATCATTCCATTTCAGGAAAAGTAAAATTTCATTTATTGAATGCTTCCACGCTGAATCCGGTAGATGAATGGTTTGCAAATAATACACCTGAAGCCACTTTTTCTGTAGAGGGAAAGCAAAGCACTTCAGTGGTATTCAGCATACATGTTCCCAAAGATTTTAATGATGCTGTGGTGTACCGGATTGTAGCTGAAGCGGATAATATGAGTGACGGTGAAGAAGCGTTTATTCCGGTGGTAACAAACAGGATGATGGTAACAGAATCATTACCACTTTATATGCGTGGTAATGGAAGTAAGACATTTAACTTTCAAAAGTTGCTGCAAAGCGCTGGTTCAAAATCACTTTCTAATTACGGACTTACCGTTGAATATACGCCCAATCCTGCCTGGTATGCAGTTCAGTCATTGCCTTACCTCAATGATTATCCATACGAATGCACAGAGCAGGTTTTTAATCGCTATTTTGCTAATGCTCTTGCCATGCATATTTCAAATTCCACTCCTAAATTGACAGGCATTTTTGAAAAATGGAAAACCGGCGATACCGCAGCATTGCTTAGCAATCTTCAGAAAAATGAAGAACTGAAATCGGTATTACTTGAAGAAACGCCGTGGGTATTGCAGGCAAAATCGGAAGAACAACAAAAGAAAAATATCGCCTTATTGTTTGATCTTTCTAAGATGAGTGCGCAATTAAAAAGCGCTTTAAATACTGTGAAAACAAGGCAATCTTCAAATGGAGGTTTTGTATGGTTCAAGGGCGGGCCTGATGATCGGTATATGTCTCAGTATATTCTTGCAGATATTGGCCACCTCTATCGTTTGGGCGCATGGCCCGAAGGTGATAAAGAAGATCTCAAAAATATGATTCAATCAGGATTTAAATACCTGGATAATCGCATTGATGAAGATTACACAAATCTGAAGAAAATAAAAAATGTAAAATTGGATGAGGATCACTTATCTTCTATTGCCGCTCATTATTTATATACAAGAAGTTTTTTTCCTGACATAAAAATTTCATCCGCTGCAGGCGTGGCTTATCAATATTATTTGTCGCAGGCAAAAAAATACTGGCTTCGCCAAAGTGCTTATACAAAAGGAATGATTGCATTGGCTTTATACCGAAATGGTGAAAAATCTGTTGCAAATGATATTGTAAGGTCTTTGAAAGAAAACGCAATTAATAATGAAGAATTGGGAATGTATTGGAAGGAATGGACACGTGGCGGATATTGGTGGTACCAGGCGCCGATCGAATCTCAATCGTTGATGATAGAAGTGTTTTCTGAAATTACAAATGATCAAAAAGTAGTTGGCGATCTTAAAACATGGTTGCTGAAAAATAAGCAGACCAACCATTGGGAAAGTACAAAAGCTACCGCCGAAGCTTGTTATGCTTTATTGCTTCAGGGCGCCGATTGGTTGTCGGCAGATAATAATGTTCAAATAAAATTGGGAAACATTACCACCTTCGATAATAAAAATGAAAAACAGGAAGCCGGAACAGGATATTTTAAAAGAAGCATTCCCGGATCGCAGGTAGAACCGGAGATGGGTAAGATCACAATTAATGTTTCGGAAAACAAAAAAGTTTCTGATGCTTCAATGCCTTCATGGGGTGCGGTTTATTGGCAATACTTTGAAGATTTAGACAAGATCACTTTTGCTGAAACGCCATTAAAACTTTCTAAAAAATTATTCGTTCAGACCAATACCGACCGTGGGCCTGTGCTTTCGCCTGTAAATGATGGCGACAAACTCAACGTCGGTGATAAGATCGTAGTAAGGATCGAACTTCGGTCTGACCGCGATATGGAATATGTACACATGAAAGATATGCGTGCAAGCTGCATGGAACCGGTGAATGTATTGAGTGGTTATAAATGGCAGGGCGGACTTGGATATTATGAAACGACAAAGGACGTTAGTACGAATTTCTTCTTTAATTATTTGCCAAAGGGAACCTATGTTTTTGAATATCCCATGTTTGTGACCCATTCAGGAGATTACAGCAATGGCATTACTACCATTCAATGCATGTACGCACCGGAGTTTACAGCGCATAGTGAAGGCGTAAGAGTAAAGGTGGAATAGATTGATTGAAGATTTAAGATTGGTTGATAGGTTGATTCGTTTATTGGTTTATGCGTTGACCTAAGATTTAAAATTTAAGATTCAACTCATTCATCATTCCCGCCACGGCGGGCAGGCATAAATTCATCATTCATAATTCCTCATTCATAATTCCTCATGCCCCCTTCCTCTTCTCCTTCAACCTTATATTTAAAATTTCAACACCGAGAGAAAATCCTAAACAAGAGTAAATAATACTTTTATTGATCTCCTGGTGCAAACCGCCTGCTACCAGCACCACACCAATTACCACAAGAAAAGATAGCGCAAGCATTTGCAGCGTTGGGTGTTTATTAATGATTTTTGTAACAGGTCCTGCAAAAAGCATCATGATGCCGATGCTCACCATTACAGCTATAATCATAATCACCACATTTGATACAAGTCCTACAGCAGTTAGGATCGAATCGAATGAAAACACCATATCAATCAAAATGATCTGAATAATGGCCGAACCAAAACCTGTTACTTTTACCGGTTTTTTATTCGCAACCGTTTCTTCATGTTTGAATTTATGATGGATTTCAAGTGTACTTTTTATAATTAAAAACAAACCTCCTGCCAGCAGAATTAAATCTTTATAACTCAAGGCAAGGCTTTCCTCCATAGCAAGGATGGGTGGAATAGTAACGACAGGTTTTGTAAGGCCGATGAGCCATGTGATACCTAATAAAAGCAATACACGAAAAAACATCGCCAGCAGCAGACCGATATTGCGCACTGAACGCTGCTTCGATTCCGGCAATTTGCCTGCAAGGATTGAAATGAAAATAATGTTGTCAATACCTAATACAATCTCAAGGAAACTAAGGGTTAATAAACTGATCCATACTCCGGGATTGGTAAAATCAGGTATGATGATATCCATTAAAAAAATGGGATCAAAGTCCATAAATCAGGTTTTATTGAACTGTTATGCGGCGGGGGAAGAAACAGGTTTCTTCCTGCCGGAAATTAATTTAATAAGTACAGGTGCTGTAGTGATCAATACAATACCGATAATGATCTTTTCAAGGTTATTTTGAACCCACACATTTTCACCCAGTAAAAATCCTGCTGTGACAATAGTGGCAGACCAAAGATAGCTACCTGCAATATTATAAAAAGAAAATTTTGCAGGCTGCATTTTTACTACGCCTGCTATGATAGGTGCAAATGTGCGTACAATAGGAAGAAATCTTGCCAATACAATGGCGGCTCCGCCTTTCTTATCATAAAATTCTTTGGCTTGCAGCACATATTTCTTTTTGAATAACCATGTGTCTTTGCGCTCAAGCAACAGGTCGCCCGATTTTCTCCCAAACCAATATCCTACAAAGTTTCCAAATACGCCAGAAGTGCCGATAAGAACCACCCAAAACGCAAGATTTGCCAAAGGAATATCGAAGGGCGCCAATGAATTGGCGATCACCATTCCGGCGATAAATAAAAGCGAGTCGCCCGGCAGAAAAAAACCAAAGAACAATCCTGTTTCAATAAACACGATCAGTACCACAATATATAATCCGCCGTTATCCATTATCCATTGTGGGTTGGTCAGATGCTGAAAGAGTTCAATAAGAGTATCCATAATATGCTTAAAACGTTTTTAAAAATTCTTGAAATAAGTGCTTTTGAAGGAAAAGGGTGAATCAAAAAAAAGCAGGTGCTTGTACTCCGGTTAATCAAAACAAACTATACCGGTGCAAAAAGATTGCAGTCTGATGAACAGGAGCCTGATTGTTCTCAATATTATAAGATGGTTCAGACAGCGAAAGAGCGTTTTTTTGGCCCGAAGTAAAAAGAGATTTTTTCTCAACACCTTTTTGCGAACCTAACTGCACATGCTCATTTACTATAAGCACGTCTTCACCACAGGAAGATTGGTTGTTTTGAAAAATTTGAATGGTCGCCTTATCCTGAGATTGAACGATAGCAGGAGCAGCCATGAAAAGAATAGTCAGCACTACACACATCGCCGATGCGGCTATTGAAATATGGGGATAGTTAAAGATTTTCACTGACTAATAATTTTGGACAAAAATATCAGAATATTCCTTTGATGTTTGTTATTTATTCATTAACGTTTTAACAATTTTTAAGGCAGTTATCTATGTCAATTCTTTAAATAAGGTTCGGGTAGACTTTATTTTAAAACTATCTTGCAAAAAAAATTTTCAATGCTTAAAGTGGGAATTCTCGGAGGCGGTCAATTAGGACGCATGTTATTGCAGGCAGCGGCCAATTACCAGGTTGAAACTTTTGTGATGGAAAAAGATGTTGATTGTCCGGCAGCACATTTATGCCATCATTTTGTAAAAGGAGATATTACGAATGAAGAAGATGTGATCGCTTTTGGAAAAAATCTGGATGCTGTTACCATTGAAATTGAATCAGTAAGTGTTCGTGGTTTGGAAAAACTTAGAGAGATGGGTGTGAAAGTATATCCATCTCCTGAGGCGCTTAACATTATAAAAAATAAGATCAGGCAAAAGGAATTTTATAAATCACATCAGATACCTACAGCTCCTTTTGTAATTACGGAAAACATAGACAATGTCAGGTCTCACAAGGAATTTCTGCCTGCTGTACATAAGCTTGCAGAAGGCGGATATGATGGAAGGGGCGTGCAGATATTGACTGACGAAAAAGATTTTGAAAATGCATTTTCGCAGCCCGCGGTTTTTGAAAAACAGGTAAATATTAAAAAAGAAATCGCTATAATCATCGCTGTGGCACAGGATGGTAAAACAGCCATTTATCCTCCATCGGAGATGATATTTGATCCGCATTTGAATTTACTATTATATCAGTTGAGCCCTGCTATTATTCCTGAAAAAATTTTATGGAAGGCTGAAGCTATGGCATTAGCGGTAGTAAAGAACCTTCAAAGCGCCGGTATCTTTGCCGTTGAGCTTTTCATAGATCAGAACGATGATGTGTGGGTAAATGAAACTGCGCCCCGTGTTCACAATAGCGGGCATCATACAATAGAAGGAAATTTTTCTTCACAGTTCGATATGGTATGGAGAATTATTTTAGGACTACCACTGGGCAATACCAGGAAAATAACCGACACTGCTTTAGTGAATCTGATCGGTATAGAAGGCGATGGAAAGGTAGATGAGCAGGTATGGCAAATCGCGCAATTAGATAATGCCTTTCTACATCTGTATGGAAAAAAAGAAAGTAGGCCCGGAAGAAAAATGGGCCATGTGAATATCCTCAGTGCCGACCGTTCTGAATTGGTGCACCTTGCCAATAAAGTGCGCCACCTGTGGAATAAAAAATATTATGAAAAAGGCGAAGAAAAATAACTTTTTAGTCGTCTAAACAAACTTGAAAAAAATTAGCCCAGCAACCATGCTTGTAAATCTTTTGAGAACTTTCTCTATAATCCTAATCACCTGTGTATTTGTTTCCTGCGGACAAAATTCTAACAAAGAAGTTAAGCAATCTGCTGAAACCCGCACACCCCAGGCGCTTCAGGTAGAAGGTTATGTAATTACACCTGATGTTTTGCAATCAAGCATTCAGATTGCAGGAACCCTGATACCCATGGAAGAAACTGAAATACATCCCGAGGTAGCAGGAAAAGTGGTGATGCTTTCGGTAAAAGAAGGCAGTTATGTTACCCGCGGCACGTTGCTCGCCCGTCTTTTTGACGGGGATCTGAGGGCTCAATTACAAAAATTGAATGTGCAACTTGAGGTTGCAAAAAAAACTCAGGACCGCCAGCATGATCTTTTGAAAATTGGTGGCATCAGCCAGCAGGATTATGATTTAAGCGTATTAAGTGTTAATAGCTTGCAGGCTGATATTGCGGTATTGCAAACTGAAATCAATAAAACTTATATACGTGCTCCATTTAATGGTCGGCTGGGTTTTAAAAATATAAGTATCGGCGCTTATGTAACACCACAAACTGTGGTTACAACTATTCGTCAGACCGATCAGTTGAAACTTGAATTCAGTGTGCCTGAAAAATATACCAATGAAGTAAAAGTGGGCAATAAAGTACAATTTACTACCGAGTCATTTCCGGGAAAACACGTAGCCACAATTGCTTCTACTGAGTCGGGCATAACCGCAAATAACCGTAGCCTGATGGTGCATGCGCTTTTTAAAAATCCAAAGAATGAGTTAAAGGCAGGAGCATTTGCAAATATCACTTTTGATATGAGTGAAGATCCGCATGCAGTGATGATCCCCTCGCAGGCCATCATTCCTGAAGCAAGAAATAAAAAAGTAATTGTTTACAAAGGTGGCAAGGCAGAATTCACCATTGTAACCACAGGCGTTCGCGATTCGGCCAAGGTGGAAATACTTACCGGCCTGTCGGTGGGCGATACTATTATCACTACCGGCTTGCTGGCCATCAAGCCCGGTATGCCTGTAAACATTACCTCATATAAAAAAGAAAGTGAATAGTGAATATTGCCCATTTAAGTTTAAGACGCCCGGTTTTTGCCATAGTGATGAATGTCACCATTATCCTGTTTGGGATCATTGGTTACCGGTTTTTGGGTGTTCGCGATTATCCGGCTATTGATCCTCCAAATATTTCGGTAAGCACATCTTATGCCGGCGCTAATTCAGATATTATCGAATCTCAGATCACTGAGCCGCTGGAGAAAGCAATCAATGGAATACCGGGTGTAAAAAATATTACTTCAAGCAGCAACCAGGGAAGAAGCAGCATCAACGTTGAGTTTGAATTAGGTGTAGATCTTGAAACTGCTGCCAATGATGTAAGGGATAAAGTTTCGCAGGCCGTAAGGCAATTGCCACAGGATATAGATGCGCCGCCTGTTGTTTCCAAAGCAGATGCAAGTGCGCAGCCCATCATTGCTATGACTGTACAAAGCAATACCCGCAATCAATTGCAGGTGACGGAATATGCTGCCAATAATATTGTGGAGCGATTGCAAACGATACCCGGAGTGAGCTCTATTTCCATCTGGGGCGAAAAGCGTTATGCAATGCGTATCTGGTTCGACCCGGAAAAATTGAATGCTTACCATATCACAACAGATGATGTACAGAATGCTTTAAGAACACAGAGCGTTGAATTACCTTCCGGTAAATTGAGCGGTAGTGCTACCGAATTATCTATCCGCACATTTGGAAGGCTCTATACAGAAGATGATTTTAATAATCTAATAATCAAAAATGTAAATGGTGTAAATATTAAGCTCAGGGATATTGGTGAGGCTGTTTTGGGCCCCGAAAATGAAGAGAGTGTTTTGAAAGAAAGTGGTATCCCGATGATCATGCTTGCCATTATTCCGCAACCCGGCGCCAACTATGTTTCTATTTCAAACGAATTCAACAAACGTTTGGGGCAACTTAAGAAAGACCTGCCTCCCGATTTTAAGTTGAATGTGGGAATGGATCAAACGATTTTTATTAAGCGTGCTATTTCGGAAGTGGAAGAAACTTTATTCATTGCATTAGGATTGGTAATCCTGATCGTGTTTATATTTTTCAGAGATTGGATCATTGCCTTAAGGCCTTTGCTTGATATTCCGGTATCATTGATAGGCGCATTTTTTATAATGTATATTTTTGGATTTACCATCAATGTACTTACCCTTCTGGCAATAGTTCTGGCCACCGGCCTTGTAGTGGATGACGGAATTGTGGTCACGGAAAATATCTTTAAAAAGATAGAGAAGGGAATGAATAAATACAAGGCAGCTAAAGAAGGTACCGAAGAAATTTATTTTGCAGTTATTTCCACTTCTATCACATTGGCGATCGTGTTTCTCCCCATTGTATTCCTTGAAGGCTTTGTGGGCCGGCTGTTTCGTGAATTCGGAATCGTGGTGGCGGGTGCTGTTCTGATCTCTGCATTTGTATCGCTCACACTCACTCCCGTATTGAACGTAAAGCTTACGCGCAAGAAAGTGGGACATGGTTGGTTTTATCACAAAACCGAACCTTTTTTTACAGCCATGGAAAGTGGTTATAAAAACAGCCTGGCTTTATTCATGAAAGCAAAGTGGATCGCATTTATATTGATCGCAGCTTGTTTTGCTATCATTTATTTTATTTTCAAAGGACTTCCATCAGAACTTGCACCACTTGAAGACAGAAGCCAATTCAGAATGAGTGTGACCGCGCCCGAAGGTGTGAATTTTGAATATATGGATTCTTATATTGATTCATTGATCCAGTTTATTACCGATTCAATTCCTGAAAAGAAAGTATTGATCAGTGTTACTTCTCCCGGTTGGGGCGGAGGGTCGGTCAACAGCGGATTTCTGAATGTAATGCTTGTGGATCCTAAAGACCGCGATCGCACACAACAGCAAATAGTGGACATGGTAAACAGAAATTTGCGACGGTTTACACAAGGGCGCGCATTTGCCATGCAGGAGCAAACTATTTCTGTAAGCAGGCGTGGAGGGCAACCGGTACAATTTGTTATACAGAATAATGATTTTAATAAGATAAGAGAAGTGCTTCCAAAATTTCTTGAAGAAGCCAAAGAAAGTAATATTCTGGAAGGAGTTGATGCCGATCTGAAATTTAATAAACCTGAATTACGCATCAACATTGAAAGATTGCGCGCCAGTGAATTGGGAGTAAGTGTTGATGATATCAACCATGCTCTGGAACTGGCATATAGCGACAGGCGGCTTGGCTACTTTTTGAAATCAGGTAAACAATATGTCGTTTTAGGACAGGTAGATCGCGACAACCGTGATGCCCCAGCCGATCTTTCAAAGATCATGGTGAGAAATAATGCAGGCGATCTGATAAGTCTTGATAATCTGGTAACTATTTCAGAAGCATCCTCACCTCCAACGATCTATCATTTTAATCGCTATAAATCTGCTACAATTTCTGCCGGGCTTGCGCCGGGATATACTGTCGGCGATGGTATTAAAGAAATGCAACGCATTGCTGATAAACTGTTGGATGATTCATTTTCTACTTCCCTGGCCGGTACATCACGCGATTACAATGAAAGTTCGGGTAATACCATGTTTGCATTTTTACTGGCACTCATACTCATATTTTTGATATTGGCAGCGCAGTTTGAGAGCTTTATCGATCCGTTTATCATCATGATAACAGTGCCGCTTGCACTGGCAGGAGCTTTATTATCGCTTTGGATATTCGGACAAACATTCAATATTTTTTCTCAGATTGGTATGATCATGCTGATAGGATTAGTAACCAAAAATGGAATTTTGATCGTTGAATTCGCTAATCAATTGCGCAAAAAGGGAATGCCAAAAGTAGAGGCTGTGATAGAGGCTGCTTATATGCGTTTGCGTCCTATTCTGATGACAAGCCTTGCAATGTCGTTGGGCGCTTTACCGCTTGCCTTGTCCCTGGGTGATGCGTCCACAAGCCGTGTCCCGCTTGGAATTGTGATCGTTGGTGGTATTATGTTCTCCCTGCTGCTCACCTTGTATGTGGTGCCTGCGATCTATGCTTTTCTTTCAACCAAAAAACATGAGGTAAATGAATTTTTATAAAACAGGATTGGTTGTTCTATTGTTTTTTGCAGGCATGCGTGGTGTTTCAGCACAGGATAGTGTGATTACCATACAGGATGCAATAAAGTTGGCTGTAGAGCACAACTTCGACGTACGCATCAGCAAAAATGAAATTGAAATTGGGGCTATTAACAATAGTTGGGCAATGGCCGGCGCACTGCCTGAAATAAGCGCCACAGCTAATAAAAGCATTGGAAGCAGCAACCTTAAACAAAAACTGAGCAATGGTACTGTTACCGAAAAAAAAGGCAGTACATCTCAAAATTTTAATGCAGGCATTGCGGTAAACTGGCGTGTATTCGACGGATTAAAAATGTTTGCCACCAAAAGAAAATTAGAAGAACTGCAGCGTGGTGGAGAATATGCATTCAGAAAAACACTCAATGAAACAGTTTACGATGTGATTTCTGCTTATTATAATATCGTGACACTCAACGAGCAGATAGACGCCACAAAAGAACAAATATCACTCTACGAAGACAGGCTCACGCTCACTCAAAGAAAATATGAAATAGGTACAGGGGCTAAATATGAAACACTCGAAGCAGAAGTGGATCTTAATGAGCAACGATCAGCCTTGCTCAGCCTGCAGAATGCTTTGGCAGTGGCCAAAACTTCATTATCGAATCTCTTGGGGCAACCGCCCGGCAATCAATACCGCATTGCCGATACAATCATCATTCAACCTTTGCCTTCTATGGTAGATGTGAAACAAAAAATAGCTGTGCAGAATCCGGATATTTTATTGGCAAACAGCAATTTGATCGTACTGATGGAAAACAAAAATGAAATCAATGCACAGCGGCTTCCTGTGGTAACACTTAATGGTTTCTACAATTTTGCCAAAAGCAGCAACAGTGCAGGTTTTAATTTGTTTAATCAAACCTACGGCCCTTCCGGCAGCATTGGAGTAAGCATTCCTATCTTCAACGGTGGAATTGTAAAAAAGCAATTACAGGTTTCTGATGTTCAGATCCGCAATCAGCAATTGCAAATTGATCAAATCAAAAACAATATTGAAACCGCACTTCAAAATGCATATATCAATTATGAAAACGCTTTAAAAGCCATAGAACTGGAGCGGAATAATTTAGAACTAGCCCGTGAAAATATTACAATTGCTATGGAGCGATATAAAAAATTAAACATTACTGCAGTTGAATTGCGCCAGGTGCAAATAAGCTACAACGCTGTAAAATACAGGTTATACAACGCACTTAACCAGGCAAAAACTGCCGAAGCAACAATTGCTCTACTTACAGGCGACATTGCTAATTTATAACTACGCATTATCTTTAAAGCTCAAAAACACAGCATGGCTGATAAACCTTTGGTAGGCATAATTATGGGCAGCGATAGTGATTTAAAAGTAATGCAGGCCGCTGCTGATATACTTTCTTCTTTTGGAATTAATTATGAATTAGATATTTTAAGCGCACATCGTACACCTCTTCGTATGATAGAATATAGCCAAACGGCGCGAGAACGTGGCCTCAGGGTGATCATTGCGGGAGCCGGGGGCGCAGCTCATCTGCCGGGTATGGTGGCCTCGCTTACTTCGCTTCCTGTTATAGGTGTGCCTGTCAGATCTTCCAATTCACTTGATGGATGGGATTCCATTCTTTCTATTTTGCAAATGCCCAATGGTGTGCCCGTAGCTACTGTTGCATTAAATGCCGCTAAAAACGCCGGGATTCTCGCTGCCGAAATATTGGGAGTGCATGATGAGCAAATTGCAAAAAAACTGGATGCATATAAATCTAAAATGGAGCAGGATGTGGCGGCAAAATCACGCGATTTAAAGGCTTAAATCATTTTGATGAAAAACATATTTCTTTTCACGATACCGATGTTATTCTTGTTTAGTGCCGAAGCGCAGTTGTCGGGCGATTTTAAAAGTATTCCTTTTGGAATTCATGCAACAATCCAATCAAATGTGTTAAAGGAGCAACGCGAATTGAATATCTATCTGCCAGACGAATATGAAAAAAACGATACGGTTAAATACAATGTGATTTATTTGCTTGATGGTGGCGCAGATGAAGATTTTTTTCACATCGCATCATTGGTGAGGTATGAAAACCAGCCCTGGATTGATCTTTTCCCCGGGAGCATTGTTGTAGGCATAAAGAATGTAAACAGGAGGAGAGATTTTACTTTTTATGTCGACAATTTAGATTTTTTGAAAAAGCTAGGTTGGGATAGCAGTTATTTTCCTGAATACGGCGGATCTGAAAAATTTATAAAATTCATAAAGGAAGAATTAAAACCTGCGATCAATCAAAAATTCAGAACTTCCGGCAATAACACTTTAATCGGCGAATCGCTGGGCGGTTTGCTGGCTTCAGAAATTGCACTTACGCAGCCCGATATGTTCAGCAATTATATTATTGTTTCTCCCAGCTTGTGGTGGGGAAATGAAAAATTATTATCGTTACATAAATTTTCTCCATCGCATCCTGTTCAGATATTTATTGGTGTTCCCCAAAGGAATGAGAATGAAATGATGTATGCTGAGGCTGTTGAATTACATGCACTGCTGTTAAAACAAAAACCGGAAGACTGCAAAGTTTTTTTTGAATATTTTCCGAAAGAAAAACATGCAACCATACTTCATCCGGCAGTGTATAAGGCCTTCCGGGAGCTCTATAAAAAATAGAAAATTGTTTTTTATAAATTCTGCAAATAAGTGCTTTTGAAAGGATTTTATTTAATTGCCGTATCCTGGTAAGTACAATATTTCTGCACAGATGATTTTATTTTAAAAGAAACTCCTTTCGGTTCAATTTTTTCTTTCTAAAAATCCGGATGGCCTTAGCTTTGTGGTATGCTCTTAGAAAAAATAAAAGATCTGGCCTTCGGCTATAATAATCAATTGATAGCCATTCGTAGGCATTTGCATGCCCATCCTGAATTAAGTTACCAGGAAACAGAAACTTCAAAATTTATTCAGGATAAATTAACTGAACTTGGAATTCCCTTTAAGGTAATGGCTTCCACAGGAGTTTGTGGCATCATCAGCGGCATAGATCCGCAGTCGCATACAGTTGCACTGCGTGCCGATATGGATGCGCTGCCTATTGCAGAACAAAATGATGTGGATTATAAATCTCAAAATGCAGGTGTCATGCATGCTTGCGGCCATGACGTGCATACTACCTGCCTGCTCGGCGCAGCAAAAATTTTATCCGAAACTAAAAATGAATGGCGCGGAACAGTTAAGCTGATTTTCCAGCCCGGTGAAGAAAAAAATCCCGGCGGCGCTAGTTTGATGATCAAAGAAGGTGTACTTAAAGATCCTGCTCCTCTGGCCATATTCGGATTACATGTGCATCCTTCACTTCCTGTAGGCAAATTTAGTTTTCGTGCCGGTAAGGCGATGGCCAGCGCCGATGAATTATATATTACTGTTAAAAGCAAAGGCGGACATGCAGCGGCGCCACATCTTACAGGCGATACGATTTTTGCCGCATCTCAGATAGTTGTGAATCTGCAACAGGTGATCAGCAGAAGAAATGATCCTTTTAATCCTTCTGTACTTTCCATCACATCATTCAAAGGAGGAAATACCACCAACGTCATTCCATCCGAAGTGCAATTAATGGGCACCTTCAGAGCCATGAATGAAAATTGGCGTTTTGAAGCGCATGACATTATCAGGTCTGTTTGTGAGCATACAGCTTCTTCCTGCAACGTAGATGTGATAGTAAATGTGGATGTAGGCTATCCGTTTCTTGTAAATAATGAAGAGTTAACACGCATGGCTACACGAAACGCGGAAATGTATGCCGGCGCAGAAAATGTGAGTGAAACAGAAATGCGAATGGGCGCTGAGGATTTTGCTTATTACTCGCACGAAATTCCTGCCTGCTTTTTCCGGCTTGGTGTGGGCAACCCTGAAAAGGGCATTAACAGTGGTGTGCATACACCCACTTTTGATGTGGATGAAAATGCTTTAATCCATGGAGCCGGAATGATGGCGTGGCTGGCGGCCTCTTTCAAAAGCACTTATTTGCAGGATTTTTAAAATTTGATTTTCAAGTTTAGGATTCACTAATAGAAGATTCTACATATAATGGCACGATATATCATTGAGAGACCGATAAATGTATGGTGAAACCTCTGACCTTAGATTTTTTAACTTCAATTTTTTGATTAAGTATCTTTGTTGGCAAAAATAAATTGTGTGGAAGTAGAATTCCATGATCATTAAATATGTCCAAAAGTATCAGAAAAGAAACAGCGCTGGAATACCATTCCAAAGGAAGGCCTGGTAAGATTGAAGTAATTCCTACCAAGGAAACAAAAACCCAGAGAGATCTGTCGCTTGCTTACTCACCCGGCGTAGCCGTTCCATGCCTGGAAATACATGATAACCCTGAAACTGCTTATCAATATACAGCCAAAGGAAATTTAGTGGGAGTAATAAGCAATGGAACCGCAGTCTTAGGATTGGGAAATATTGGTTCACTGGCCAGTAAACCGGTAATGGAAGGGAAAGGGGTTTTATTTAAAATTTTTGCAGATATTGATGTTTTTGATATTGAAATAAACGAAACGGATCCGCAGAAACTGGTGGATATCGTAGCTTCACTGGAACCCACTTTCGGAGGCATTAACCTTGAAGATATAAAAGCGCCGGAATGTTTTTTTATCGAACGTGAATTAAAAAAACGTTTAAACATTCCTGTAATGCACGACGACCAGCATGGCACTGCAATCATCAGTGCAGCAGCTTTACTTAATGCGCTCGATCTGCAAAAGAAAAAAATTGAAAAGGCAAAATTTGTTGTGAACGGAGCAGGTGCCGCTGCGATGGCTTGCGTTCAATTGTATGTAGCAGTGGGAGCCCGGCCCGAAAATTTTGTAATGTTCGACAGAAGCGGTGTATTGCACAGAGACCGCGAAGGACTTGATGAAGTAAAACGAAAATTTGCCACTACCAAAGACAAATCACTCACGCTGGAGAAAGCAATGAAGGGCGCTGATGTATTTATCGGCTTAAGTGTGGGAAATGCTGTCACAGGTGCCATGGTGAAAAATATGGCAAAAAATCCCGTAGTGTTCGCAATGGCAAATCCTGATCCGGAGATCAGTTATGAAGAGGCTACTTCGGCACGGAAAGATGTAATTATGGCCACTGGCCGAAGCGATTATCCAAACCAGGTTAATAATGTATTGGGTTTCCCTTATATATTTCGCGGAGCACTGGATGTTCGTGCCACACAGATAAATGAGGAAATGAAACTCGCCGCTGTAAAAGCACTTGCCCAACTCGCAAAATCTCCCGTGCCGGATATTGTAATGCTTGCCTATAATCAAAAAAATATGAGCTATGGCCCGGACTATATCATTCCAAAGCCGTTGGATAACAGGCTGCTCACAACGGTAGCACCGGCGGTAGCAAAAGCTGCCATGGACAGTGGTGTGGCAAGATTTAATATTTCTGATTGGGAAGCATATAAAACTTTGTTGAATCAAAGGTTGGGAATCGATAATCAATTGCTTAGAATGGCAGGCGCCAAAGCAAGGCAGAATCCGAAAAAGGTTGTTTTCGCCGAAGCCGAAAATCAAAAAATATTGCGCACTGCACAGTTGGCACTCGATGAAGGAATCGCTTTTCCGATCCTTTTAGGTAATGAAGAAAAAATAAATGCTATAGCAGAAGCAAATGGCATTGACCTGAGCAATATCCTGATCATCGATCCTAAGGGCAACTCTTCCGAAAAGAAAAGAAAGGAATTTGGTGAAATATTTTTCAGGAAAAGGCAACGTAAAGGATTTAATCAATATGAAGCAAAGCGGATAATGAAAGACCGCAATTATTTTGGATGTATGATGGTTGAAACCGGAGAAGCAGACGCCATGATCTCCGGCTTGTCAAAAAATTATCCGGATACTGTAAGGCCTGCACTTCAAATTATCGGACTGGAAGAAGGAGTGAGAAAGGTGGCCGGTATGTATATTATCATGACCCGCAAAGGGCCGCTTTTTCTGGCAGATACTACAGTCAACTTTAATCCGACTGCTGAAGAACTTGCGGAGATCGCTCTGCTTGTAGCAAAAGAAGTTAGAACATTTGGCATTACACCTTGTGTAGCCATGCTTAGCTATAGCAATTTTGGAAGCAGCAACAGCACAGAAGCCCGAATGGTAGCAAGGGCTACAGAAATTGTAAAACAAAAAGATCCGTCACTTATTATTGATGGTGAATTGCAAGCCAATGTGGCTTTCAACAAAGAGATCTTAAAGGATAATTATCCATTCAGTGAGTTGGCCGATTGTGATGTAAATGTGCTGATCTTTCCAAATCTTGCTGCAGGGAATATAGCTTATAATTTGTTGCAGGAAGTGGGAGGCGCTGAAGCAGTTGGCCCGATTTTACTGGGACTTAAAAAGCCGGTTCATATATTACAATTGGGCAGCAAAGTGCGTAGTATATATAATATGGTGATCATTGCTGTGATAGACGCACAGATGAAATGCCAGAACAGCAAAAAACCGGAGGATGCAGAGCCCGAAGGTAAAGTAAGCCGTTGGAAGCGCAGAAAATCTGACAAATAAAAGCCGGACCGTTAATTATTAATATGAAACTATTTTCATCGCTTGGCTGTTACCTTATCATGCTTAGGGGCATGTTTAAAAAGCCCGAAAATATTAAAATGTATTGGAAAGAGTTCATGCACCAATCTGTGGAGATTGGTTATGGCTCGCTGGGTATTGTGGTAATCATCTCCATTTTTATGGGGGCGGTTAGTGCCATTCAAACAGCTTATCAGCTAACCAGTCCGTTGGTGGCAAAAGAAACAATAGCATTAGTGGTGAGGGATACCGTTATCCTCGAATTTGCACCTACCCTTGTGTGTATTGTGCTTGCAGGAGTAGTGGGAAGCAAGATCGCCGGAGAATTGGGAAATATGCGGGTGAGCGAACAAATAGATGCACTTGAAATTATGGGAATCAACACAAAATCATATTTGATTGCACCAAAAATATTAGGCGCATTATTGACAATTCCTATTCTGGTAATAGTCGCAATGGTTTTGGGAATTTATGGTGGTCGCCTTGCTGGATCATTGGGTGGAATCATTCCGGCAGAAGTGTTTGACCGCGGGCTTACTGATAGTTTTATTCCGAAAAACGTGTGGATTGGTTTGGCGAAAGCTTATTCATTTGCGTTTATCATTAGCAGTGTTTCGGCATACTATGGTTACTACGTAAAAGGCGGATCGCTCGAGATCGGCCGTGCTAGTACGGCTGCTGTCATAGCGAGTTGTATTCTTATATTACTTGCCGATTATCTGATTGCTTTTTTCCTTCTTTAAACCATTATTATGATCGAATTAAAAAACGTATACAAAGGTTTTGGAGAAAAAGAAATTCTGAATGGGGTTAATGCCAGATTTGAAACCGGTAAAACAAACCTTATTATCGGTACAAGCGGAAGCGGCAAAACCGTTTTGACAAAATGTATGGTTGGTTTAATAGAACCTGATAAGGGCGAAATCCTTTTCGATGGAAAAAATTTCACAACCATGAATGCTGAAGAGCGCAAGGAACTTCGGCAACAAATAGGGATGTTGTTTCAGGGTTCAGCATTATTTGATAGTATGAATGTGGAACAAAATGTAATGTTCCCGCTGGATATGTTTACCAATTTTTCACGAAAAGAAAAACTGGAGCGGGTAAATTTTGTATTAGACCGCGTTAACCTAAATGATACCAACAAAAAATTTCCCGACGAAATAAGCGGGGGAATGAAAAAGCGTGTAGGCATAGCAAGAGCAATTGTTCTAAAGCCCAAATACCTTTTTTGCGATGAACCCAATTCAGGGCTTGACCCTCAAACATCAATGCTGATAGATAAGCTCATACACGAAATTACCATCGAAAATAAAATGACCACCGTTATTATTACGCACGATATGAATAGTGTGATGGAAATTGGAGAGAATATCGTCTATCTGGCTGATGGAAAAAATCAATGGGAAGGAAGCAACAAAGATCTCATCTTCAGCAATCATAAAAAGCTGAACGATTTTATTTTCGCTTCTGAATTTTTACAGGACGCAAAGGATATGCGTGTACTTGAGGAAAAAGGGATTGTGGACAATGATCGTGATATGAAAAAAATTCTCAAAGAGGGAGGAGCTTCTCTGGTAAATCCAAATACTGATAAGCGGGAAGAGAATTAAAAACCTGGTCTGTATTTTATTTATAAGTGATCTTACTTAATGGCACTGATATTTAAATAAAACGGCGCCTTACCAATTCGTCAAATTCTTTTACGACCGGATCTGAATCAAGCCAACCGATTTTGACTTTTAATTCGCGTCGGATCCAAAATTCAGCTTCAGCATAAATAGAGAAATTCTGAATGGTTTTGATACTTCTTTCATACATGGCCTCATCTCCCCGAAACAATTCATTGATAAACAAAAACCGGTCATTTACGTTGATAGCTTTGCGTAAATCTTTAATGGGTGATGCCCCAAGTGTTTCTGAAAGCTCTGTGCGGACCTGTTTAAGCCTGTCGTTCAAACTTTCGGCAACGTCTGATTGTTCAGGATAATTGATGGTAGTTTGAAAAGGTTTCTCCTTTTTAACCACCGGATCCTGATGCGCTAGTGTAGGTACCTCTTCCAAAGGGTCAAATCCCTGTGGATCACGATTATGCTGCCCGAAAGCATTAATAGTTTGCGCATGCTTTTTAATCTGGGCCAACTCTTCTTCTATTTCTTTCTCATCTACCTGCAACACTTCCACGATCTTTTCTTCAGCATCGGTTTTAGTATTTAAAGGTTGATAATGAGCCGGCATGATCACTGCTACCTTTCCATTTTTTGAAGAAATATGGTTGCCAACTTTCATAATAAGTTCTGCCTGCAACATTTGCACTGTATTCATCATAGATTCAGCGGAGGCATTACTTTCGGATTGTTGTTGTAATTTGTTAATGAGTGTTTTCACTCTTTCCATAAATTCTTAATTATGTAGCTATTCTGGGATAAATTATTTTTGATTTCAGAAAAAATCAGATTAACCTTGCAAGTAGCTAAGTTACAAAGAGTAACTGATAATTAAATACAAAAAATGTTTATAGAACCTCATTTGACCGGCGAACGGCGGGGTTGGATTGAAGTTATTTGCGGCAGTATGTTCAGTGGAAAAACTGAAGAGCTTATCCGCAGACTGAAGCGCGTGAAGATCGCTAACCTGAAAGTTGAAATTTTTAAACCGGCTATGGACGTGCGCTATGATGAAGAAAGGATAGTAAGCCACGATGAAAATAAAATTCTTTCAACACCCATAGATAATTCACAATCTATACTGATGTATGCCCAGGATGTAGATGTGGTAGGAATTGATGAAGCTCAATTTTTCGACGATCAGATTATCAATGTTTGTGAAACGCTTGCATTAAAAGGCATTCGTGTAATAGTTGCCGGACTGGATATGGATTTTAAAGGCCGGCCTTTTGGTCAAATGCCCAACCTGCTTGCTATTGCAGATTATATTACAAAACTCCATGCTATATGTGTAGTATGTGGCAATATAGCAAACGTCAGTTATAGAAAAGTAGCATCTTCTTCGCAGGTATTATTAGGCGAAAAAGATCTTTACGAACCGCGTTGCCGCGTTTGTGCACAATTAGGCGACAAGGCTCAGCCCAAAAAAGAAGCAAATAACTTAATCGGCCATTAATGCGATCAGTAATCACCTTGATCAAGAAAGACCTGCTGTTGGAATTGCGGCAACAACACACTTTTTACGGCGTGGTATTGTATGTGGCTTCCACCGTTTTTGTATTATATCTGGCTATGGGCCGCCCTCAGGCTGATGTGTATAATGGCCTTTTCTGGATGATCCAGTTGTTTGTATGTATCAACGCCGTAGCCAAAAGTTTTCTCCAGGAAAGTAAAGGAAGAATGCTTTATTATCATTTTGTCTGCAGTCCGGTGGAATTTATCGTTGGAAAAATCATCTACAATGCAGTAGTGATGCTCATCATGGTCGTAGTGGGTCTTGTCCTTTTTTTAATTTTGCTGGGTGATCCTGTCTATAACACCGGATTATTTTTTTTAATAACACTTTATGGCGGCCTTAGTCTTAGTCTTGTATTTACGGTAATGAGTGCGATAGCTGCCAAGGCTCAGCAAAACGCCGTGATTATGGCAATTCTTGGTTTTCCGCTGATCATTCCGCAACTGCTTTTACTAATAAGGATATCCAAAGCCGCGTTTGGAGAAGTTTTCAGAGATGGTGCATTGTTGCAGATATTTGGATTGCTAACGGGTTTAAATATTTTGGTGGTTGTACTTGCCGTGATTTTGTTTCCTTTTCTTTGGAAAGATTAATTGGTTGTTGACGCCCGTTTAAAAATGATCTATGAGCTTTAATAAAAGTTGTTCGGCTAATAATTTTCAATGCTGTAATTTTGTGTTTTTAAAATACCTCCTGTTATGAAATGGACATGGTGGAAGATTCTGTGTATCGTTTTTCTGCTTATCAGTTTTATTTTCGGATTCTTAATTCAGGTTCCTTACGTCGGTAATCTTTATCAAACCATCAGAAATTTTTTCTTTCATGTTCCTATGTGGTTTGGCCAGATGGGTCTGCTCACACTTTCTCTCGGCTATAGCATCGCTTACCTGCGCACCCAAAATTTGAAGTATGATATCAGGGCGGTGGAGTTTGCAAAAACAGGGATTATTTTTGGCATTCTTGGTTTGCTTACAGGCGCTATCTGGGCAAGGTTTACATGGGGAGAATGGTGGAGTAATGACCCCAAGCAAATGGCTGCTGCCATTGCAGTGCTTATTTATTTAGCCTATGTTGTATTGAGAAATTCTGTAACTGATCTGGATAAGAGAGCACGTATTGGTTCTGTATATAACATTTTTGCTTATTTTATTTATATTCCACTTATCATGATCCTTCCGCGTATGGTTCAATCACTTCATCCCGGTGGAATGGAGGGCGCTCAAGGTGGAGGTAACCCTGCTTTAGGTGGCGGAAGCCTGGATCCAACAATGAGACTTGTATTCTGGCCTGCTGTATTTGGCTGGATCCTTTTCGGGATATGGGTCAGCAATCTCAAATACCGTCTTTACATACTATCCCACAAAAATATATTTAATGCTTAAAAGTCATTTGGTAAAACGTTTAGGCTTACTTGTTAGCCTTTGCTTTGGTAACATTATCGCATTCTCACAAACTGTTGAAACCAATTCAGCATCTTTTGATGCCACCATGCGCAGCAATGATAAGATCTATGTGGTAATGGCTGTGTGTATCACTATTCTTGTCATTATTTTTTTATACCTCATCAGAATCGATACAAAGATTTCAAAGAAAGAAAAGTAAATTTATACTCCTTCAATTAATTAAACATCCAAATAAATTATTCCCATGTCTACAAATGTTTCCTACAGTTTTTTTAATAACGTGGAAAGAAGTTTTGACAAAGCTGCTGTATTTACACAATGGGACAGCGGTATTCTCAAACTGATCAAAGAGTGTAACAGTGTGTACCAGATGCGCTTTCCTATTAAAAGAGAGAACGGTGAAATCGTTACACTTGAGGCTTATCGTGTACAGCATTCACATCATAAAACACCCTGCAAAGGCGGTATTCGTTTCAGCCTCGCTGTTAATCAGGATGAGGTGATGGCACTCGCAGCGCTTATGACTTACAAGTGTGCGATTGTGAATGTTCCTTTTGGTGGCGCGAAAGGCGGAATCAGGATCAATCCTAAAAATTATACTCCTTACGAACTTGAAAAAATTACCCGCCGCTACACTGCAGAGTTAATAAAGAAAAATTTTATCGGACCAGGCCTGGATGTGCCTGCCCCCGATTATGGAACCGGTGAAAGAGAAATGGCGTGGATTCTTGATACTTATGTGGCCATGCATCCCGGAGAAATTGACGGAGCCGGTTGTGTAACAGGCAAGCCTGTTTCGCAGGGCGGAGTACGCGGTAGAAGAGAAGCAACAGGCTTAGGTGTGTTTTATGGATTGAATGAGATCTGTAATATGGAATCGTTGATGAAAAAATTGGGCCTTACCACAGGTGTTAAAGGAAAAAGAATCTGTGTGCAGGGGCTTGGAAATGTGGGATATCATGCAGCATACTTTTTTCAAGAGGCAGGCGCTAAAATAGTTGGGCTCGCCGAATTTGAAGGATCTATTTATAACATGGACGGACTGGATGTTGACGCGGTTGTAGCACATCGCAAGGCAACTGGTTCCATTTTGGATTTTCCGGGTGGGCATAATTTTGAAAAAAGGCCTGATGCACTTGAAATGGATTGTGATATTCTGATTCCTGCTGCACTTGAAAATGTAATCAACGGCGAAAACGCTTCGCGTATAAAAGCAAAAATAATAGGTGAAGCAGCAAATGGCCCGCTTACTCCTGAAGCAGATGATATTCTGAATCTTAAAGGTACTTTGATTATTCCTGACATGTATTTAAATGCTGGTGGAGTAACGGTGAGCTATTTTGAATGGTTGAAAAACCTAAGCCACGTAAGGTATGGCCGCCTCGAAAAAAGATTTACAGAAAATATGAATCATCATATAGTTAGCCAGGTAGAAGGACTTACCGGTAAAAGCATCAATAAACCTGAGCGCGATTTTATTATGCATGGCCCCGACGAGGTTGACCTGGTAAGAAGTGGTCTGGAAGAAACAATGATTACCGCTACACGCGAAATCGTTGAAATATGGGAAAGTAATCCTTCCATTCCTGATATGCGCACCGCAGCTTATGTTTGCGCCATCAACAAGGTTGCTACTTCTTATGCCGAACTGGGTATATTTCCATAGTTTTTTTTAATTATCATATTCAGGAAAATGATCAATGTATTGAAATTGATCATTTTCTTTTTTTAATCCTATACAATCAACACCATTGGTAATAACAAGGTAGGTGGGTTGAAGAGGGATATGATAACGAAGTATCTGCGCAAGTGTGTCACTTGTTAGCGGCACTTCCATTCGTTTGCATTCGATGATCATATAAGGTTTTCCATTTCTTGAATAGACTACAATATCGCACCGCTTCACCAATTCATTTAACATCACTTTCTTCTCCACGGCTATCAGTGAGGCAGGGTAATCTTTTAATAACAAAAATTGAATGATGTGTTGCCGCACCCATTCTTCCGGATTTAGCATGATCCACACTTTTCTTATCGGATCAAAGATTTCCTGAATACCATTGCGCTCTCTTATTTGAACACATTGCTCCGGAAATTGCAGTTTAATAAATTTTTTCATTGATCGGTCTGGCAATGTAGGTTTAAAATTTTGAATGGTTTTAAATAGCATTTACAATAAAAATCAGAAATCGTAATTTTATCTGATTTTTAAAAAACAGGAGATAGAACATGAAGACAAAGAAAGAAATCGTAGAAAACTGGCTGCCACGTTACACTGGTGAAGCGTTGAAAAATTTTGGCGAATATATTTTGCTTACCAACTTCAGCAATTATGTGCAGATGTTTGCTGAAATTCATGGTGTGGAAATCGTGGGCATGGATAAGGCAATGGAATGTGCTACATCTGATAATATCACCATCATTAATTTTGGAATGGGAAGCCCTGGTGCAGCTACGATCATGGATCTCTTAAGTGCTATCGATCCTAAAGCGGTTCTTTTTCTTGGAAAGTGCGGCGGCTTAAAAAAACGGAATAAGATCGGCGATCTGATATTGCCAATCGCTGCCATCCGCGGCGAAGGAACATCCAATGATTATTTTCCGCCGGAAGTGCCGGCATTGCCTGCGTTTGCATTGCAAAAAGCGATATCAACCACTATCCGCGATTATTCACAGGATTATTGGACTGGCACCGTTTATACTACCAACAGGCGGGTATGGGAACACGATGAAACATTTAAAGGTTATTTGAGAAAAATTCGTGCTTATGCAGTTGATATGGAAACTGCAACTATATTCACCGTGGGCTTTTATAATAAAATTCCAACTGGCGCATTGTTACTCGTGAGCGATTCACCGATGGTTCCGGAAGGAGTAAAAACAATTAAAAGTGATGCAAGTGTTACTTCAAAATTTGTGGGTATGCATTTGAAGATCGGGATAGACTCATTGAAACAACTCATTAACGACGGCCTTACGGTAAGGCATTTAAAATTTTAATTTCTGAAATGAGCGCTCCTCTTTTAGAAGTCAGGGATCTTGTTGTAGATTTCGATTCCGATTCAGGAATAACCCATGCTGTAAATAATATTTCATTTGCCATCCATAAAGGAGAAACAGTGGCAGTGGTGGGAGAGTCGGGATCCGGTAAAACGGTCACTTCCCTGGCCATGCTGCAATTACTTCCAAATGCGGCACGCATTACTTCCGGGCAAATATTATTCAATGATGAAAACACGCACACCGATCTGCTTCATGCATCGAGCGAAAAGCTGAGAGATATAAGAGGAAATAAAATATCAATGATCTTTCAGGAGCCGATGACTTCGCTCAACCCTGTTAAAACCTGTGGAAGCCAGGTAGCTGAAGCGATACAGTTGCACGAAAAAATTTCTTTCTCTGCAGCACGCAAAAAAACCATTTCTTTATTTTCAAAAGTAAAATTGCCGGATGCCGAAGCTGCTTTTGATCGCTATCCTCATGAGTTGAGTGGCGGCCAAAAGCAACGCGTCATGATCGCAATGGCTGTTAGTTGCGGCCCTTCTCTTTTAATTGCTGATGAACCTACAACAGCATTGGATGTAACTGTTCAAAAAGAGATTATTCTCTTATTAAAAGAATTACAGCAATCACTCGGAATGAGTATTCTTTATATCACTCACGACCTTGGACTGGTTGCAGGCATTGCAGATAGGGTTATTGTGATGTTTAGAGGAAATATTATTGAAGCCGGTGAAGTAAAAAATATTTTTCAACATCCACAGGAAAATTATACAAAGGCGCTTTTAAGTTGCCATCCCAAACCTGAATACAAAGGAAAAAGGCTTCCTGTAATAAGCGATTTTTTAGATGGAGAAAAATTTGAAACTGAAGTGTTAGCTAATCATGTTGACGCCCCCAAAAATCCTCGTCGACCTGAACTGAAGCAGGAATTCCTGATTGTTAAAGATATTGTGGTCACCTTTCCCGTTAAAAAAAATCTTTTTGGAAAAACAACAAAAGAATTTACTGCAGTAAATCGTGTTTCATTTTCCATGCAGGAAGGCGAAACACTTGGGTTGGTAGGCGAAAGCGGTTGCGGCAAAACCACGCTCGGCCGCGCTTTGATACGTTTGATAGAACCTGCCGCAGGCGAGGTGATCCTTAATGGAAAAGACCTTTTGAAAGTACCGGTTGAAAAAATGCGGCATTTGAGAAAAGATATTCAAATTGTTTTTCAAGACCCGTATGGCAGTTTGAATCCACGGCTTACCATAGGCAGTGCCATTAAAGAACCTCTTGCTGTTCATCATATTTATTCAACAGATAAACAGCGTAAAGAAAAAGCAATTGATCTGTTGGAAAAAGTGGGATTGAATGCTAATCATTATAACAGGTATCCTCACGAATTCAGTGGTGGCCAACGCCAGCGCATCTGCATTGCGCGCGCGCTTTCTTTAAATCCAGGTTTTATTATTTGTGATGAAAGCGTTTCTGCGCTGGATGTAAGTGTTCAGGCACAGGTTTTAAATCTATTAACCGATCTCAAAAAAGAATTTGGTTTTACTACCATTTTTATTTCACATGATCTTTCTGTTGTCCATTATATCAGCGACAGGATCATGGTAATGAATAAAGGAAAGATCGTAGAAAGCGGAACGGCTGACGAAGTTTTTTTTAATCCGCGAAATCCATACACAAGGCAGTTGATAGAAGCCATTCCTTCTGCAAAATTCCAATTTTAATTTTTTAAAAAATCACTAATAAAGTGCTTTTGAAGCACAAATAAAAAAAACCGCCCGATTGCTCAGGCGGTTTATAAGAATTAAAGCTTACATCTAATTACTGCTTTTGTAACTTGGTATTGTAGTTAATATCATCGTTAGAAAGGCTCAGATAATAAACACCGGGAGCCAGTGATGGCAGGTTGTTTATATTAATTGAGTTGCTTCCTTTTACTGCTTTTACGGTTTTTTGTACTACCGGCTGACCAATAGAATTGCGGATGATCAATGTAGCGTCAGCAGTTTTGTTTGCTGAGAAAGAAACACTGAAGTGGTTTGTAAACGGATTAGGGAACACTTCCATACTCGCCTGCATATTTGCAATTGAGATCTTCACAATATTCGAATATGTGAATTTACCATCTGCATCTACCTGCTTCAAACGATAGTAAACAAATTGTCCGTTTCCTACCATATTATCTGTGTAAGAATAATTGCGAATCGTATTGCTATAACCTGCGCCTTTTACAGTACCTACCAGGGAAAATTCCTGGCCATCATAGCTTTTGTATAATTCAAAGCGGTCGTTATTGATCTCAAGGCTTGTCTGCCATTCCAATTGAGCCACTCCATTAGAATACTTACCGGCAAAGCGGCTTAGTGTTACCGGCGTAGGCCCGCATGAAGTAACAATAAGAGTGTATTCATTCACATCTGTACAAGTTGGGTAAGCTAATCCGGCAGCTGAGGTAGATACGATCAAACGGTATTTGTAACCGTTCATGTTTGAGGTAACATTCTGTAAGTTAAGGGTAAGGGCGTAAGAGTTTCCGGTAAAATTAGCTTGAGCAGGCGCAGTGCTGTCTGTAAATGTAGCACCACCATCTTTACTAACCTGCCATTTGTACCATGAGTTTGTTTGTGTAGGATCCGATACAGTGAATTTTACATTGGTACTTTCACCTTCGCACAAAGAATTTTTAGGTGCGTTGCCGTCAATATCGGTAACATTGATATTTGATTCAACTACGTTGAAAGATATATCATCAAGCCCGAGATCATTTCCGGTAGCTACTGCTGTAGCATTGATCACTTCCAGTGTAACCGAAGTGGCCGTTGCAGGTGCAATATAAGTGCCCGAAACTTTTACCCACTGTGGCGTGTTATTATAAGCAATAGGGCCGCTTGTTGCAATTACAACAGGTGATCCAACATTAGGGGTGACTCTGAAACTAATGTTAGGTTCAGATCCGGGGTTTGCGCTCGAACTTGTTTTTGGCAAAAGGTTTATTACCCATGCAGAGAATTCATATTTTGTGCCTGGGCAAACTGTAATAGAATTGATCTGGTAAAAGATTGCGCTTTTTGTATTGTTTGGAGCACCGTTTACAGCCATAAACCATCCACCATCGCCGGTGTGATCCTGGCCTCTCCAATCTCCTTTGATACAGTTTCCGCCATTTGCATCACCGATATTTTTGATAAGTGTGTAAGTAAACTCCGGCTGAAGGCCACCGCTTTTACTTACATAATTATATCCGCTGGCAGGAACTGCAGTACCTACACCCGAAAGTGTGTTTAATGCGTTACCAATATTTCCTGACGGTGCGTAGCTATATAAGCCACTACGTGTACAAATAGATGCGCTGTTGTTTGGAGTTACGAAAGGAGCGCTGAAAGTGCCTTTTGCGCCCAAAAGATTAGGGCCTGTTTGTGCATTTAGCTGGGTTACACCCATACATAGAAGTGCCAGCAATGACATGTAGAAATGTTTCATTTCCTGTGATTTTAGAGTTAATTAATTTGTAAGCTGGTATTACAAAAGATAAGCTGGATCTGACACGGCCTTAGTTCAGGATTTCGGAGAAGAATTTACTTCCTGGGATGTATTTCTGTAAGATATTGGGGGAAGAATTGTTTCTGAAAGAGTTTCAGCAGCTAATTCGGATGCAAAGCTATAAAGTATTTTGAATTGTGCAAGTATTTGGCAAAATAATTTTTTCAGTTAAGTACTAAATATTTTTCCTGGGAAATTTTTTTCTGTCAAAAGCACTTTTTATATGAATTTTTAAAATGATTTTTTTATTCGTGAAAGGGTTGTTCCATTACTCCCTTTACAATTTGTTACTTTGTGCCAATGAAAAGCGGATTTGTAAATATTTTCGGAAAACCAAACGCCGGTAAAAGCACTTTATTAAATGCATTGGTTGGCGAAAAGTTAGCCATCGTAACGCCAAAGGTTCAAACCACACGGCACAGAATAAAAGGAATTGTAACCTCGCCGGAATATCAAATCATTTTTTCTGACACCCCGGGAATTATAGAACCCAAATATAAACTCCACGAAAAAATGATGGCCGCTGTGCGCTCGGGGATGGAAGATGCGGATGTAATGTTGTTTGTAGTTGATCTTGCCGATAGTATTGAAGAGGTATTGGAAATGTTTTTAAAGCTGAAGGGAAAAGCGCCTGTCATTGTGGTGCTGAATAAAAAGGATACAGTTTCTAAAGAAAAGATTGAACAATCAATTTCTTTTTTTCACGCACATGGATTTTCAAATGTAAGGGTGGTTTCTTCTATAAATGGAGATGGGATTGGCGCATTAATGAATGAGATAATCAAATTAATTCCCGAAGGCGAGCCTTTTTATGCCGATGATAATCTTACGGATCTGCCTACGCGCTTTTTTGTAGGAGAAATTATCAGGGAGAAAATATTCCTCCTTTACGAAAATGAAATACCCTACCATTCTACTGTGCTTGTTCAGGAATTCCAGGAAAAAACAACCCTCACAAAAATCAGAGTTGACATCATCGTACAACGCGAAACACAGAAAGGAATATTGCTCGGACACCAGGGAAAAATGATCAGGCAATTAGGTACTCTTGCGCGAAAAGAAATTGAAGAATTTATCGAACGCAAAGTTTTCCTCGAGCTTTTTGTAAAAGTGAGGCCTAAGTGGAGAGATAATGAATTGCATTTAAAAGAATATGGATATTGACCGAAAGTGGCACCCAGCCATTGGTCTTCCCATCTTCGAACAACCATCACTGTGAGTCGGGGTAAATTTGTTAGAACTAAACGTATAGGTTTTAAAAAATAGCGATAAAAGTGCTTTTGAAAACCCCGAAACTTCTTACCTCATTATTCGACCCGCTTCGGGGTCGGTTATCCTGTTACTTTTTTGCTATATACAGGTGATCCGCTTTTGCGGATCAAGCAAATGTTAGAAACAAAATTCTTGCAACTGGCGCGGGTGTTCCGCGAGGATCACTCCTGACTACAAAACTCTCCCTGATTGTATCGGGGAATTTTAAAAAAAGTCAAATAAAGTGCTTTTGAAGCCGTAATTAAAATGACCTGCAAAGCAGATCAAATGTTTACAGAAATACAAACGAAATGAGCACGACGCTCAAGGGGGCGAATAAAATTATAAATTTCAATTAGTATAATTTTTCACATGGATTACAAACCTACGTTTATTCATCGTCCGAAATTATGCTACACGAATTTGTTTAATAATCTTTTAATATCCGATAACTCTGAGCCGCAGACAAAGTGCTTACGATCAAAACTGAAAAATATTAAATTTATGAATGCAATTGGCTGGCAGAAAAAATGGTAAATTTTAAAACCTCAAAAAGATGAGCGAAATAATTAATCAGGAAGATTTTTGGAACAACTGCTATCTTACCGGTCAGACCGGCTGGGACATGCATCAGGCTTCACCGCCGTTGACAACCTTTCTGGATTCGCTCAATGATAAAAGCATTTCCATCCTGATTCCGGGCTGTGGAAATGCACATGAAGTGGATTATTTGATGGCGCATGGCTTTCATCGTGTAACCGTTATCGATATAGCCAACAGTCTTGTAAAAAAATTGCAGGACAAATTTAAAGGCATGCCCGTGAAGATTATTAACGGCGATTTTTTTAATCACGAGGGTAATTACGATCTTATACTTGAGCAAACATTCTTCTGCGCCATTCCTCCTTACCACCGAAAAAATTACGTTTTAAAAATGCATGAACTTTTAAATGATAAGGGTTGGTTAGCGGGAGTTTTGTTTAAAGAAAATTATGGATTTGCCGATCATCCTCCCTATCAGGGATCAAAAAATGAATACGTGCAATTGTTTAGTCCTTATTTCAATATTCTTAAAATTGAATTGTGTAATAATTCTATAGCTCCCCGAATGGGAAATGAATATTTTGTAAAGTTGGAAAAGAAAAGGCGTTAATTCCTAAAAAAAATTGTTTGGCTTTTTATTTGTTTTTTATAAAAAAAAATAAATGTCAGAGCAACAGAAATCCTTTGGAGGCACACATTCTTTCTCAAAAAAAATATGGATTGCTTCATGCATTATACTATTCTGTATTACATTCGTTTTACTGTTTAAAATGCTTATCAGCACAATCATGCTGGTTTTGGCCGGTGTACTTCTTGCTGTTTATTTTATTGGTCTAGCTCATTTAATTGAAAAATTAAAGATTCCATATAAAATCAGTATTGTTCTTTCAGTTATTTTAAATATAGCGCTTCTAATTTTATTTTTTGGTTTATTGGCGCCAGGCTTGAAGCACAAATAGGCCAGCTTTCAGATACATTGCCTAAATCTATTGATCAACTTAAAGGCAAGTTGGACAATACAGCTATCGGCAGAAAAACAATGGAACTTTTCCATTCGTCCGGTGATAGCCAAAAAACAAAGGTGATTATAAAGAAATTTTTCTCTTCAACCTTTGGTGTGCTAAGTGATATTTATATCATTCTTTTGTTGTCTTTGTTTTTTGTTGCAAGCCCCTCAATGTATAAAAGAGGATTAATAAAATTACTGCCCGCAAAAGCGCAAAAAAAAGGAATAGATATTTTGGACCTGATCCATAAAAAATTCAAAAACTGGATCATAGGTAAGATTGTCGCTTTCTTTTTTATCAGCATATTTACAGCAGTAGCACTTTATTTTTTAGGGATGCCGCTTATTCTTACACTTGCATTAATAGCAGGGGTTCTCAATTTTATTCCAAATTTTGGTCCTATTATCGCTTTGATCCCGGCAGTATTATTAGCATTTACCATAGGCACACAAATAGTGATATGGGTGGTGGTATTATACACGGTGATACAGATTTTGCAAAGCGCACTTACGCAACCACTGATCCAACAAAAAATGGTTCAGGTGCCTCCTGCTCTTTTTATTTTCGGCCAGGTAGCTTTGGGTCTGCTGGCAGGATTCTGGGGTGTGTTGCTTGCTACACCTATTATAGTCATCATCATGACGCTGATAAATGAACTTTATGTAAAAAGGAAAGCCTGAACTGATATTTAATCTGGTGTTTTAGAATTCTATCTTTTATTCATTAATATGATCTGCGTTACTTTTGAAGAAAAAGCAAATTAATTTTCATGAATTGTTTTGGGAAAAATTTTCGTGTTCAGATTTTTGGACAGTCGCACAGTGAGTTTGTAGGAATTACCATTGATGGATGTCCTCCGGGAATAAATTTGGATCAGGCCGGATTTCTGTCTGACCTTGAAAGGAGAAAGCCGGGGGCAAAGGGTACCACTCCCCGTAAAGAGGATGATTTGCCAAAGATCATATCAGGCGTGTTTAATGAAAGAAGTAGTGGTGCACCAATAACAATTTTGTTTGAAAATAAAAATACACGTAGTGCCGATTATGAAAAGCAAAGAGCATTTCCCCGGCCGGGCCATGCAGATATGGTTGCCTCCCAAAAGTTTAAAGGATTTGAAGACTACCGTGGAGGTGGACATTTTAGCGGAAGACTAACAGTAGGGATCGTTGCTGCAGGTGTGGTCGCAAAAAAAGTCATTAATGAATTGGAAAAAGCTAGAAAAATCGCGATAGAAGCGCAGATCATTGAAGTGGGTGGAGAAAAAGACCTGGAAGCAGGATTAGATAAAGCGGTAAAAGCGAAAGATTCAGTCGGCGGCATTATTGAATGTACAGTAAAAAATTTACCTGCCGGACTTGGAGAACCGTTTTTTGATTCAGTAGAATCGCTGATCAGTCATGCCATATTTTCTATTCCTGCTGTTAAGGGTATTGAATTTGGAAGTGGGTTTTTTGCTGCGAAAATGTTTGGCTCCGAGCATAATGATCAGATCATTAATAATGAAGGAAAAACCGAAACCAATCATGCAGGCGGTATCAATGGAGGTATCACAAATGGAAATGATTTGATATTTCGGGTGGCTATAAAACCAACTTCATCCACTCCTAAAGCTCAGTTCACGCTCAATAAAGAAACAGGTAAACGCGAACAATTTTCAGTAAAGGGAAGGCATGACCTGTGTATCGCATTGCGTGCTCCTGTGGTGGTAGAAGCAGTAACGGCAATGGTTTTAGCAGATTTGTTAATCGAATGGAATGCCTATCGGTGATTATAAATACACATCTTCAATCAGGAAATATTCTGGATCCTTTTTGTAATTAAGATTAATGGATAAAATATCAAACTGTATTCTTTTCCACTGCGGATTTTGAAACAAATACTCCTCAGATGCTTCTATCAGGTTTTCCAGTTTTTTTTGAGTTACATCTTCTTCAGGATAACCAAATTTTTTATTGCGTCGCGTTTTCACTTCGATAAAGTGCAGTACATCCTCTTTCGAGGCTATAATATCCACTTCCCAATATGAATATCTCCAGTTTTGATGCAGTATTACAAACCCCCTTTTTTCAAAAAAAGAGACAGCCATTTGTTCGCCCAATCTGCCTGTAGAAATATGCTTTGCCATGGTGAGTGTAATAAGAACCATTTTAATTGAGAACAATACTAAATAATTAAATTGACCATTTATTCTTTTTTATAGAAATTGCAACGACTGCTAAAACCTGCTGACATGGATGCCCATAATAAATTTGAAAAAGAACTGGTACATCTCCTAAGGGCCGGAGATGAAAAAGCATTTCGTTCTTTGTATGAAACTTTTGCTCCGAAATTGAAATCATTTAGCAAGCGATTCAGTTTTTCTGAACAGGAGGCTGATGACGTGGTTCAGGAAACATTTAAAAAATTATGGGAGAAAAGAACAAGCCTCAATGATGAATTGTCATTTAACAGCTATGTAATTTCGATTGCAAAAAATCTTATTTACAACAAAATGCGGCATGCGGCCTATGTAAAAAAATACCAGAGTGAATGGTCGCAAATTGAACATGATCCACAGAATAATTTTGCAAACCGCGATTTCCAGCTTGAAAAGATCATTGACGAAACAGTTAATAAGCTGCCCGATAAATGCCGGTATATTTACAAGCGAAGCAGAGTGGATGGCTTCAGTAATAATGAGATCGCAAGCGAATTGAAGATTTCAAAAAGCACTGTCGAAAATCAAATCAATAAAGCGCTTGGCAAAATAAAATTAGCGCTCCGGTATGCCGGATATGCCATTCCAATTACACTCATTTTAATTTTTCAATAATTTTTTTCACCTGGCGTAGGTGCAACACTATTTTCATGTGTATATAATAGTATCTGCGCCACAAACCAAGTTTATGCACCAGAACGAACTCTTACGAAAATATTTTAAAGATCAATTGCCGGTGGCAGAGGCGAGGGAAGTAGAAAAGTGGTTGCTTGATCCTGAAAATAAAGAAACCATTTTGGCAATGATAGAAGAAGGTTATCTGTCGGAGTCGGATGTGGCCTCAGTAGTGCCTTTCGAAAATTTGTGGGAACAAATTCATCCGGTAAAAGCCAAGGTTTTTTTATTGACCGAGAAGTGGTTTTGGGCTGCTTGTGCAGCTTGTATCTTGTTCCTGCTAGGTGGAATGTGGTTTGGCTATCACCTTGAAACCATTTCAGGCAGCGGGCGTACCTGGCAAATAAATACATCGAACACAGGTAATCAATTTGCCAGAGTAACACTTAATGATGGCTCTGAAGTGTTGCTCGCCGCTAATAGCAGTATTTCTTTCGATGAAAATACAAAGGTGAATCCGACAATATTTTTGGATGGAGCTGCTTATTTCCAGTTTGAAGGAAGTAAAAATAATTATACGATCAAAACTAAAAACCTGATCACCACCACCAAAGACAGTAAATTAAATATAACTGCTTTTTCAAAAGACAGCCTTGTAAAAGTGATCGTAAATGAAGGTAAAGCCGAATTGCGTGAAAACAGGCAATCGATTCCTTTTACAAAGATCCGCTTAATAAATAAGGATACACTGGCACAGGATGAAACCGTAGATATTGTAAATGCAAATGAGCAGGCAATCTTTGACAAAAATTCTAAAAAAACAAATATCAAAAAGCTGGATGCAAATGCTACTCCGCTTATGATGTTATATGTAAATAATGCGGGCGAGGCATCGGTGATGAAATTTACAAATGCATCAATCGCAGAAATAGCAAAAATCATTCAGGATAAATACAATCTTGACTTTGATATTACCGATGTAATTGAAAGTAAAGAAGTGTTTTCAGGAACATTTAATAAAGATGAAAATCCGTTTAGTGTGCTCATTATAGCATGTAATAAAATGGGATTTACATTCAATATGGAAGGAAATACAATCAAAGTATTGAGGAAAAAGTAAGGGTGGATGATGATTGTCAGGATAGGCTATAGTTATATAGATATATAAAATTTAAAACCTAAAACCAACGTCATGCAAAGATCTCTTTCAATTTTGAAATTGTCAACAGCACTCCTTGTAGTGTTTTCTCTTGCAATCACTTCCTGCAAGAAAAAGGAATCCTTAAGTAATCTTGCCGGTATTACCGCTTTCAGTATTAAAGATCTGCCGGTTACTTTCACAATTGATGAGGCGCAGCAAAAGATATATAACGCAGATAGCCTTCCTTATCAAACCGATGTAAGTCAGTTAGTAGCGCAATTTAGCGCTGTGCCCAATTCTACTGTGAAAGTTGGCTCTGCTGTTCAGCAATCCGGTGTAACGGTCAATAACTTTTCTTCTCCTGTTACTTATACAGTGGTTGCCCAGGATGGAAGTACAACCAGGAATTATACCGTGATGGTGAATGTGACCAAAACAGATCCGGCTACCATCTCATGGCAGCAACTCACACCGGATGGCGGCTGGGGGAATCTGCATTCTGTAAGTACAACACCACTTGGATCCAAATTTTACATGGTAGGCGGCACTATGGGCTCTTTTGGTGCATTTAATTTCGGAAGTTATGTTTCAGATAACGGTATGGCGTGGACCCGAACAAGAGCAGTTGATAACAATGGAGATTCCATTCCACGGGTTGAACATCCGGGCTTTATTAGTTTCAATAATAAATTATGGATCATCGGTGGTCACAGGCCTGGTGTTGGTTTTGCCTTCGATGATGTTACAAATAAAGTGTGGAGCTCTTCTGATGGTTTGATCTGGACAGCAAATGAACCTGCTGTTGCAACCGACCGTTGGTCAAAAAGAGAACGTGTAGGAACTGTAGTATTCAATAACAAGCTGTGGGTAATTGGCGGTAATAGTTATCCGGCATTCGGAAATACAAATTCTCCGGGTACTGCTTACAACGATGTGTGGAGTTCTGCCGACGGTACAACCTGGACATCTGTGAATGCAAATGCACCTTTTATAGCACGCACCAATCCGGTAGTATTTGTTTATGATAATAAGATCTGGGTTGCCGGAGGAAAAGATAACGGCGGTAATTTTTTAAATGACGTGTGGAATTCTGCTGATGGAAATACATGGACTGAAGTAACCGTAAACGCTCCCTTTACCGGCAGAGTAGGAGCCCAGGCTGTTGTAAATCACGACAAAATAATTATTGTAGGTGGTGAAGATGCAGATGGTGTAAAAAAAGATATGTGGGTTTCTGAAAATGGCGGCAAAGATTGGGCTTTAGTTACATCTTCAAGTGTAATGGCGCTTCCGGCGAGCTTTAAGGCGAGAAAAGATTTCAGCATGTTTGTTAAAGACGGTGCTATTTACATAGTAGGCGGACTCAGTACAAAGGATGGAGGTACAGGTGCATACACTTATGCAAACGATGTATGGAAAGGAAAACTTCAATAATAGTTTAGAATTAATTAATCTCAGATCATTTACTTATGACCAGAGTAAAGAGGATTATTGTTTTATTATTTTTCGTTTCTTTTTCTAATGCGGCCCTTGCGCAGGAATTGATGGAGATACGTAAGCTGACGGGTGTCATCAAGTCTGATCAAAATCAACCTGTGCAGGGAGCTTCCGTAAAAGTAAAAGGTACAGATAAAGGAACATCAACTGACGAAAAAGGAAGATTTACGCTCCTTACAAAACCGGGAGACACGCTTGTAATAACAGCGATCGGATTCTTACCTCTGGAATCTCCTTGCCGCCATACCAGCCTCGCGCTCATTATGCATTCACATGATCAGCAATTAAATGAAGTTGTGATTGGGTATGGCCGTGAAAAAAAATCGAATATTACAGGCTCGATCTCTTCAATATCGGCGGAAGAGATCTCCAGGTCACCCGCTATTTCATTTGATAATGCCATCATTGGAAAAGCACCGGGTGTTTTTGTGAGCTCCAGTTCAGGAGTTCCCGGTTCTGCTACCGGCATTACCATTCGTGGCCTAAGTACCTTAAATCCTGATGGAAGCCAGCCTCTGATAGTAATAGATGGCATTCCAGTATTTGGATCAGGAAAAGGAATGAACAATAAAGTATTCAATCCCTCCACTACTCCAGCTATTGGATTTACAGGTACTAATGTAAGTGATCGTTATACTCCCGAGAATAATTTTGAGAACAACCCGCTAGCCTCCCTCAATCCTTCAGATATTGAATCGATTGAAATTTTGAAAGATGCCTACGCTACTTCTATTTATGGTTCAAGAGGTTCTGCAGGTGTGATCTTGATTACTACAAAGAAGGGTTCGAAAGGTAAACCCCGCTTTAATGTCCAATATATTACAGGAACTGTAGAACCTATTGCAACCTATAAATTACTCAATGGACCGCAATACAATGAAATTTATACAGAATATTATCATCAATTGGGGCAAAATGTTGTTTTTAATTCGCCCTATAACACATCATGGCAGGATGAAGTAACACGTACAGCTATATCTCAACAACTGGATCTTTCTATGGCGGCAGGAAATGATAAAGCTCAGTTCTATATCAGTGGCTCTTATACAAATCAGCCATCTTACATCATAAAGAACGACTATCATCGCTTCACAGGAAGGATCAATATCACTTACCAGGCAACCAACAAATTTCTGGTAGGTACCAATATGTCTTTGAGCTATACTCTGAACAGTGCATTAAATGCTTCTTCCATCTGGAGAGGAGCCATTTTAAAAGCGCCAAATCTTCCTGTAAAAGATGAAAACGGCAATTATGTATATAGCAACGGTTCTAATCCTTATGGAAACCAGGACCTGAATCCTGTAGCCGATGCCATGCTCAATACCAATCAATTGGAAACCAATGAAGGATTGGGTAACATTTTTGCTGAATTCAAACCTATTGATGCGCTCACGTTGCGTTCGGAAATAGGTGTGCAAATGGCTAACGGAGATGCCTACACGCGAAGGGTAAAGCGGCCCAGTGGGCTTGGCGATGACGCCGTACAAACCACCACCGGAAATAAAAAGTTTGTAATTAATAATACTGCCACCTATCTTAAATCATTTCAAAAGCATTACATCAATGCCATGGTGGGCCAGAGTTATGAACAGTCTAACGAAAGCACCCTTGGAGTAGGGGGATATGAATTTTTCAGTGATGATATTAAAAGTATATCGGCTGCCGGCAAACGTTATATTACCTCCGCCTTAAAACAAAAATGGGCGTTGGTGTCATATTTCACCCGCGTAAATTATGAGTATGCGCATAGGTATTTGTTGGGTGTAACATACAGGATTGATGGCTCCTCCCGATTTAGCAGCAACAACAGGTACATTGGTTTTCCTTCTGTTTCTGCGGGATGGAGAATTTCAGAAGAAAGCTTTCTCAAAGATCTGGATTGGATCTACGATATAAAACTTCGGGGCAGCATTGGATTTTCAGGAAATAACAGCGCCACTTCATACTATGGAAGCCAGGGTCAATATATATTAAACACAAACAATCTTACATACAGCGGAGTTCAGATCCTTCAAATGGCACAGCCTGAAAATCCAAATTTAAAATGGGAAAAAACACGCTCGATAGATGCAGGCATTGATATTTCTCTTTGGAAAGGAAGGCTTAAAGTAACCGGCGATTACTACGAGCGCAGGATCCGCGATATGATACTTTCTTCAGCAATCCCTTTATACCAGGGATGGTCTATCCAGCCTCAGAATATTGGTGATATGGTAAATAAAGGTGTGGAATTAATGATTACTGGCGACATTATTAAATCAAAAAATGTTATTTGGACCGGCACCTTTAATATTTCAAGGAATACCAATAAAATTCTTAAACTGAATTTTGGTGGTGAGGAAGTTGGATATGCTGATGATGCCTATAAATATATGAAAGTGGGTGAGCCCGCCGGTCAATTTTATTTATATCAATGGATGGGGGTAGACGCATACACGGGCAATCCGCTGTGGAGCGATTCAAAAGGAGGTACCACTACTGTGCCACCTGCCTCATTATTTGCAGTAGTTCCTGATGTAAATGATTTCAGAAAAACATATGGAACAGCCTTGCCTGATTTCTTTGGTGGGATCGGTCAGAATATTATTTATAAGAATTGGGAGTTAAATGCTTTTGCATCTTTTTCAATTGGAGCAAAAATGATCAACGGATCTCTTGCTTCTCTTCTTACTTATACTACGGAAGATGCAAATAATCTGAGTACCCGCGTTTTAGACAGGTGGTTGGTTCCCGGCCATCAGACAGATATACCAAGGCTGGTAAATGCCTCTGTTACCAAACCTCAAAATTCGGCGAGCAGCGTTACCGATTATACAGCAAGCAGAACTAATAGCCGGTTTCTTGAAGATGCTTCTTACCTGAGATTGAGAACCCTGAGCCTTGCTTACAATTTTGATGAAACATATTTAAAAAATAAAACGAACGGAACGTTACGCTCATTAAGAATATTTGTAAGAGCTACAAATCTATTGACGCTTACAAAATACTCCGGTATTGATCCTGAAGTAAATGCCTTTGGATCTTCTGCCATCCAGGCCGGATATGATGAGCTTACAATGCCTCAAAATAAATTATATCAATTCGGAATAAACATTGGTTTATAATGAACAACAAGATATTTACGATACTTTCTCTTTTTCTGGTCCTTTGTTCATGTAACAAAAAACTGGAGATACCACCCGAAAATACTTTGGTAGAAAAAGAAGTTTTCAAAACCGCCTCAGGCGCTGAGCAGGCGCTTTCTGAAGCTTATTTTAATTTTTTGGATGCCGAAACAAATTATTTTTCGATCAATTACGGTGATTTTACAACTCCTTTACTTGAAAAATCTACCGGTTCTTTAACCTACGATCTGGGCGAGGCTACTCCCACGGATTATTATGTGGTACAAACCTGGCAACAGCTTTTTAAGGCGATTAATTCTGCCAACAACGTTATTGTCAAACTGCCGTTATATGCACAGTTTGATCAGCAGATACAAAAGCAATTTATCGCTGAAGCCAGGTTTGTACGTGCTTTCGGATATCTCCAACTGTTATGCTTATACGGTGACGGAGCTTTATCAGGTAATATGTCCGGATTAGGATTACCCTTACAACTTACGCCTTTTGAAGGGTACAATACCGGCGAGATAATTCCCCGGAATACTAACGGCGAGGTTTATGCGCAAATTATAAAAGACCTTACAGAAGCTATTAATGATCTTCCCATAAGGCAAAAGGATGAACTTAAAACCAGAACCCGTGCTACCAGGGGAACGGCGTATGCGCTGTTGTCGAGAGTTTATTTATATATGGGTGATTTTCAAAATGCAGCCAAAAGTGCCGAAGAAGTTATTAAATCAGAACCTTCAGTTTACAGCCTTACTCAAAATCTAAGAACATTATTTCCGTATAATCCAAATGGAAATGCACAATCATTTACACCAGAAGTGATCTTTGGATTACCCGTGAGCCAGATGGTGAGCAATAGTACAAGCCTTGATAATGGCCTTGGCGGTTCTTATTTTTTCAAACGTTCTTATTGGATCAGTCATAGTTTTTTAAATGAGTTTGACCCCAACGACCTGCGATTGACACAATTGATCTGGAAAGGCGATTCGGTGTATAATCCGAATATGTTTGGAGAAAAAACCACCTTTAAATATAATAATTCTTTTGGGCGCGATAATGTTCCAATGATCCGCTATGCTGAAATTTTGCTTACGCGTGCTGAGGCGATTACACGTATTTCCGGAATTAATGACGAAGCTGTAGAGCTTTTAAATAAGGTGCGGAAGCGCTCATTGCCCTCTTCGGCGGATTTTACAGTAAATGACTTTGCAGACAAAGAGGCTTTGATAAATGAAATTTTAAAGCAACGAAAATTTGAATTAGCCTTTGAAGGACTTTACAGATATGATTTGATAAGAAATAATTTACCCATACATAACCCGGATATTCCTGAAAACAGGAAGGTGTTGCCCATTCCTCAAATTGAAATCGATATTTCAAAAAATTTGATCACGCAAAACCCCGGTTATACTAAATAAAACCCAAAAATTATGAACATGAAAAAATCAGCATTTATGCTGCTTACCGCCATCTTATTGTCAAATGCGTTCAATGAATCAGTGTATGCGCAATCTGAAATTAAATTCCGTGACCTGACCTTCGACCAGGCAATGCTTGAGGCCGGAAAAACAAACAAGATCATTTTCGTAGATGTTCAGAACAACAGAATATCTGATGCCAATAAAGAAGTTGAAAGCACAGTTTTTGCCACAGACAGTGTGGTCCGGTTTTTTAATGAGCATGTAATTCCAATCCGGATTAATATGAGCACTGATGAAGGAAAAAAATTTATTCCAAGGCTTGCCATGCTCATGTATCCTGTGTACGTATTTCATGATAAAACAGGCGACCAGTTGTCTTTTCTTAATGCAGGCCAGATTTTAAAAGATCCGGGATTATTGATGCAAAAAGCAAGAGAATCTTTGGCCACCGCATATACCAAAAGTATAAATGACCGCCATATTTTGTTTGATGACCATTCCTGGAAGGAAATTCTTGCAAAGGCTAAAAAAGAAAACAAACTCATTTTCGTGGATGCCTATACGCAATGGTGCAGACCATGTATTCAAATGGCCAAAGATGTATTCACGCTTAATAACGTAGCTGATTTTTACAACGAAAATTTCATCAATGTAAGTATGGATATGGAAAAAGGTGAAGGTCCTGCACTTGGAAAAAAATACCTGGTAAAAGCTTATCCGGCATTTTTATTTATCGATGGCAATGGAAAAGTGGTTCATGAAGATGGTGGTTTTCAGGAAGCAGAATCTTTTATTAAAGTAGGAGAAGCTGCTTTAAAAGCAAAATCTAAAAAGAAGTAACCCCGATGAAAACAATCTTAACCGCATCATTTTTTCTGATCGCTTTTTTTACGTTTGGCCAGGCGCAGAAAGATGTTGTCATACATGGAAAACTTAATGGAGACCTGAAGGGGTATAATAAAATTTATTTATACACCCGAACTACCAACGATTCAGCTACCATTACCAACGGAGAATATGTATTGCGTTTTCCGTTTAAAGAGCCTGTTATTAAATATTTGTATCCACAATACATCAAGGAACAGCACATGATGTATCAACCGTTTGGCATTTTATTTTCTGCACCGGGAGATTATTATGTGGTATCTGATGCCTCCAAAGCTTTGCAGCATTCAGAAGTAAAAGGAAATTTACAAAATACCCTTTTAAGTGCTTTTGAAGCAAAATACAATGAGGGCTCGAAGGAGGTACGAAATAAACTGGCCAATTTATATGGAAGTGATTGGTGGAAAATTGCTGATACCTCATCAATGTATCAAAGCCTTTCCAAAAGCTCTGATTCACTTAAAGAAAAAATTCTTTACCCATTATTTAAAGATCTTGTAAGCAAGCATTCAAACGAAATTGCAACGGCATTTGCACTTTCCATGTATGGAAAAAATATCGGGACAATTGAGCAAAAGGAAGAATTGTTCAATTCCTTATCACAAAACATTCAGCACACGACGCAGGCAACTGATTTTAGCAATTTTATTCAGGGATTAAGGCTTTCGGAATTAGGAACATTGGTTCAAAATTTTTCGCTGCCTGATCCAACCGGAAAGCCTGTTGATTTGAAAAAATTCAAAGGAAAGTATCTGCTCATTGATTTTTGGGCCAGTTGGTGCTGGCCTTGCAGAAATGCATTTCCATCAATGCGCAAAATGTATAAAAAGTACAAAGGCGATCAGTTTGAAATTTACAGCATATCCATTGACGAAGACAAAGATGCGTGGATGAAGGCGGAAAAGGAAGAAGCGAATCCCTGGCCGCAATCGTGGGATGACAAACAAATTGCCCATAAATATTTTGCTGTAACAGCCATTCCGGCTACTTTTTTACTTGATCCATCCGGAAAAATCATAGCCAAAGAAGTAGGATTTGACGAAAACGGAAATGGTGAAATTCAAAAGACTCTAAAAAAAATATTTAAAAAAAAATAAGGCCATGATTAAGATTTGGTTTAAAGCAACTTTAACTCTGTGTGCCATTGTAATGGTGGTGATGGCAGGCGGTGAAGTAAAAGCTCAGAATAGTAAAAATAATTATACCATAAGCGGGAAAGTTAATTTTCTTAATCCTGCGCCATTTGAACATTTGAATAAGGTTTGGATATCACAGCTTAATGGAAATAGAAATAAGCTGCTGGATTCTGTAGCAATCAAGGCAGATGGCACATGGCAAATAAAAATGCCCGAAGGAAGTCCGTCATTTTATGTAGTTGATATTGAGAAATGGGACAGAGCTACTATTTTTTCTGATAGCAGCGTTTTTATTCCTTCACGCGGATATGATACTGCCAAAATAAAGATCAAAAACCCGCCCTATATTTTTGTAGAGGGAAGTGATGCCAATAATTTCATCAACCTTGTTGAACATTTGGTTTACAGAAACTATCAGAATATGATAGCGTCGGGCAAAGAAATGTATTATGCCGGACAAAGTAAAGATTCAGCATGGATAAAGTATTTAAAAGAATCCAATCCTTATGAGAAATTGTCAAAAGATTTTAACGAAAGAATTAATGTGCTGATCCGTGCGTATGAAGAAAAACCCGAGGTTGTATATGCATTGCAAATGATAAGCTGGCAAAATAATAAGGATATGATTGTTTCAATACTTGACAATCTTACAAAAAAATATCCCTGGTTTACTGAAGCTGAATCATTTAAAAATGAAATGGAAGAGAAAATTGCGCAGATTCAAAAACTGCAATCCGGAAACCCCGTACCTCAAATAAATTACCCTGATAAAAATGGAAAGAGTTTTACACTTGATGGATATAAAGGGAAGACAGTATTAATTGATTTTTGGGCAAGTTGGTGTGGGCCGTGCAGGGCAGCCGTTCCTAAATTAAAAGAATTATATGCTCAATATAAATCTAAAGGTTTTGATATTGTGAGCATATCCATTGATGATTCAAAAGCAGCATGGATAAAGGCCATGAATGAAGAAAAAATGCCTTGGCTCCAGCTTCTTTCACCTGATAAGGAGGAGACTATGAAGACTTTTTTATTCTCTGGCATTCCTACCTTATATCTTATTGACAAAGAGGGAAAAATTGTATTTTCTTTCAGTGGCCTGAGCGAAGAAGGAATTGAGAAGATTAAAAAACAGCTCTGATCTTTATGTTAAAAAAAATAAAATTACAGTATAAGCAATAGGCAAATTATCCATTTGGAACGTCTAATTAAATAGCCGGAATAAATAAATATTAGAATGTATTTAAGGTTTGAAATTTTAACTTTGCAACTCCTTTGATTAACGCCCATAAAATAAATAAAATGAAAAAACTGATCCTCGCTTCTCTGTTGTTGGTTTGCGGTAATATGCTTTTTGCACAAATGGTTAAGAATCCCGTAAGCTGGACTTCCACTGCAAAAAAAATTGCTGATAAAACGTATCAAATTGTGCTGACTGCCAATATTGAAGACGGCTGGCACATGTATTCACAATCTACACCGGATGGTGGACCTTTACCTACCAAAATCAGTCTGACAAAAAATCCTCTTGTGATCGCAGACGGTAAAATGAAAGAAACAGGTAAACTGGAAAAAAAGCATGAGCCGCTTTTTGGTGTTGATGTAATGCAATATTCTGATCGCGTTGAATTCAGCCAGGTGGTTAAATTAAAGGCTAACGTGAAGACCTCTGTTGATGTAGCCGTTCAATTTATGGTGTGTGACGATCATCAGTGTTTGCCTCCGGTTACAAAAAAGTTCACTGTAGCTCTTAAATAATTTTGAATGAATCGAAGTTTTAGGTTGTCAATATCTCTGGGTGGATTATTGATCGGATTATGTTGTTCTCTGTTTTCATTTGCTCAGGATAGTTCCGTTGTAAAATTCACTTTCGAAACGCAACGTGTAAACGACAGTATTGTCAATCTGAATATTCATGGAAAGATAGCTCCGGGAGTTAAAGTATTTGCCCTGCAAAACAGTGAAGATGATATTTTGTTTTCATCATTACAATTCGATTCGTCCGTAAACAATAAATTAGCCGGAGCACCAACGGTTACCGGTGAAATTAAATCGGAGAAAGATCCTTTATTAGATGCGCAGGTGCGTTTTTTAACAGATTCCTTTACATGGCATCAACCTTTACATGCAGCATTGAAAGATAGTTTTCTGGTGCTTGGTAAGGTGAATTATATGTTTAAGGATGGAGATGATTTTCCTTCTAAAGAAGAAAAATTCGAGGAGTTTGTGCTTCCTCAAAAAACTGAAACTACAGTAGCCTCAGGTAGTTCTAATAATACCTCACCCGGCAGTGTAGCCACCAAATCTATGTGGTGGATTTTTTTAAGTGGCTTTGTTGGTGGTTTGATAGCATTAATCACTCCATGTGTATATTCAATGATCCCCGTTACCGTAAGTTTTTTTACGAAGCGTAGCAGTAATACCGCTCAGGGAATAAAAAATGCAATTTTATATTCTGCATCCATCATTTTAATCTTTACATTATTCGGTTTTTTAATTACCCTGATTTTTGGCCCGGATGCGCTGAATAAATTATCTACCAACTGGATCGCCAATATTATATTCTTTCTCATATTCCTGATTTTCGGTATATCGTTTTTGGGCGCCTTTGATATTACTTTACCGAGTTCATTTGCAAATAAGGTAGATAGTAAATCAAATACAGGAAGTTTTCTGGGAATATTTTTTATGGCGCTTACACTTGTAGTTGTGTCATTTTCCTGCACAGGTCCTATCATCGGAAATCTTTTGGTTTTGGCATCGAGAGGAAATTATTATGGCCCTCTATTAGGAATGTTTGGTTTCTCACTGGCTCTGGGTTTGCCTTTCGCATTATTCGCATTTTTCCCGGGTAAATTAAACGTTCTCGGAAAAGCGGGTGGCTGGTTAAATGCAGTAAAGGTTACTTTAGGATTTTTAGAATTGGCACTCGCATTGAAATTTTTATCGAATGCTGATCTGTCAAAAGGTTGGAGATTATTAGACCGTGAAGTGTTTATCAGCCTTTGGGTGGTGATTTTTATCTTGCTTGGATTTTATCTTTTAGGAAAACTTAAATTCAATCATGATGATGAATTGCCTAAAAACGATTTCGATATTCCTTTCATCAGTATTCCCAGATTATTTCTGGCCATTATTTCCTTTGCATTTGCGGTTTATATGGTGCCCGGATTGTGGGGTGCTCCATTAAAGGCAATAAGTGCTTTTGTTCCACCCATGGGCACCCAGGATTTTACCTCCTCGCCATCTGTTAAATATGCAACAGGCGCCGGTACTTCAGGTTCAGAAAATGAGCAACCAATGCCGGTGAAGTATTATGATAAAATGAAAATTTACGAGCCTGAAGTAGTAGTGAAATATAATATGATCACCTATTTCGATTATGATGAGGCGCTCGCTGTGGCAAGAAAATTAAAGAAACCTTTAATGCTCGATTTTACAGGAATCAATTGCCCGAATTGCCGTGAAATGGAAGGTAGGGTGTGGAGCGATCCTGAAGTGATGAAGCGATTGAAAAATGATTTTGTTATCGCATCTCTCTATGTAGATGTTCATAATGTTTATATACCACCGGCAGAGCAATACTATTCTGAAGCCTTGCAAAAGAAAGTAAAAACTTTAGGAGAGTTGAATGTAGATCGTCAGATTTCCATTTATAATGCCAATACTCAACCTTATTATTTCTTTTTGGATGCTAATGAAAACCGGCTTGAGCCGGAAGGTTATGGTTATGATCCAAACATCGAAAAGTTTAAGAATATGCTCGACGAAGTAGTTAAAAAATACAAAGATACCGAAGGGATTAAGTAGTATATTCACAACCATTTTCTAATTATAAAACCACAATTAACAACACATGAGAATTAAGTTTCTTGCGCTTTTTGCTGCGCTGTTTTTTACCGCTGGTTCTTTTGCACAAAAGAAATTGCCGGGTGCGCCGCCGCAGGTTACAGCAAACGCTGATACCTCAAAGGGAAAGCCCGCGCCAAAAAAAGGGCCGAAGCCATACGATAAGGTAATTACTAAAGACGCATTATCTGCTACCGGCTTTTTTAAAACACATAAAGTAGAGGATAAATATTATTTCGAAATTCCTGATTCCATGTTAGACCGTGATATCCTGGTTGTAAACAGAATATCAAAAGCAGCAGCCGGTAACAGAGTTGGAATGATGGGTTATGGAGGAGATATGATCGGAAGAAGAGTGATCCAGTTTACAAAAGGCCCCGAGGATAATTTGTTTCTGAAAAGTATATCCTTCACTGAAATAGCATCTGATACTACTGAAAACGGAATGTACCGTTCTGTAATGAACAGCAACCTTCAGCCTTTGGAGGCCAGCTTTGAAATAGCTGCATATTCTCCCGACAAAAAAGGCGTAGTGGTGGATGTAACAAAATATATTGCCGGAGATAATGATATTTTGTTTTTTGACAGCCGTTTGAAAAAAATGCTCAATCTTACTCAATTGCAGTCAGACCGTTCTTATATCATTGGTGTAAAGGCATTTCCAATGAACATTGAGATCAAAACGATGAAAACTTATAACAAAACATCGCCTTCCTCTCCGGGTAATCCGATGTCGGGTACGAGCGAGCCTGCCAGTTATGAGTTGAACAGTTCTATGGTAATGCTTCCAAAGGTGCCGATGAAAGCACGTTATTTTGATCCTCGTGTAGGTTATTTTGCTACCAGCAGCATCGACTTCGATGCAAATCCTCAGGGGGTAAAACGTGTAATCATGGCTGTTAGATGGCGGCTTGAACCAAAAGATGAAGACGTGGAAAAATATCTGAGAGGTGAATTGGTGGAACCCAAAAAGCAAATCGTTTATTATATTGATCCTGCCACACCGAAAAAATGGATTCCATACCTTATTCAGGGGATCAACGACTGGCAGGTAGCTTTTGAGCAGGCCGGTTTTAAAAATGCTATCGTGGGAAAAGTAGCTCCTGTGGGAGATTCTACCTGGAGCCTTGATGATGCAAGAAATTCGGCTATTGTTTACAAACCTTCTGCTGTAGCCAATGCGAGCGGCCCTAACGTAAATGATCCGCGCAGCGGAGAGATCATAGAAAGCCATATCAACTGGTATCACAATGTGATGGAATTGTTGCGCAACTGGTATTTGATCCAGGCAGCTACCTCCGATAAGCGTGCACAGACAATGGTTTTCAGCGATTCACTAATGGGTGAATTGATCCGTTTTGTTTCCTCACATGAGGTGGGACATACATTAGGTTTACGCCACAATTTCGGATCATCATCAACTATTCCTGTTGAGAAATTACGGGATAAAAAATGGCTGGAAGAACATGGTCATACTCCTTCAATTATGGATTATGCGCGTTTCAATTATGTAGCTCAACCGGAAGATAAAATAGGTGAGAAAGGATTATTCCCCGGCATCGGTGAATATGACAGATGGGCTATTCAATGGGGCTATACATGGTTGCCACAATTTGCGACAGCAAAGGATGAAGAAGCATTTTTAAATAAACTGGTTATTGACAGCCTTACAAAAAACCCGCGCCTGTTCTTCGGAACTGAGTCTGATCCAAATGATCCAAGAAATCAAAACGAAGACCTGGGCGACAATGCAATGGTCGCAGGAATGTATGGTATTAAAAACCTTCAGAGAATTGTACCGAATATTTTAAAATGGAGCAAAGGCACCAATACCGGATATGAAGATGCTCAAACAATTTATAAAGAAGTGGTTGCACAATACAACCGCTATACAGGCCACGTGCGCAAAAATATCGGTGGTATAGAAACTACACCTTCATTTGTAGAACAAGGTAAAACCGTTTATAAATACACTCCTAAATCAAAGCAAAAAGAAGCAGTTAAATTTTTGCAGGAACAATTGTTTACAACTCCGAAATGGTTGTTAGACAAAAATCTCTTTGCTTACATTGGCGTAAATAACGTAGGAGCATTTGCCAATGTGCAGAAAACGAATATCAATTCTTTGCTAAGTGCAAATACTTTGAGCAAGCTCGTTGATTTTGAAAGGTTCGATCCTGCAAATGCTTACACCGCATCAGCATTACTTACAGATCTGAAAAACGGAATCTGGAGTGAATTAAAAACCAATGCGGCTATTGATATTTACCGCAGAGATCTTCAGAAAATGTATGTAGATGCTTTGGTAAAACTGGTAAAACCCGAAGAGAAACCTAAAGCACCTGTAATGTCAACAGGCCGGACTTTTCAGCCACCAACCATTGATGACAATGATGGATTGTCTGTGGTTAAAGGTCACATGAAATCACTGATGAATGAGATTAAAACGGCATTACCTTCTGTAAAAGACAGCCAGACCAGGCTTCATCTTCAGGATGTGATGGAGCGCTTAAAAAATGGTCTTGATCCTTCAATTTAAAATTAGAGTTCTTAATAAAAAAAGCCCCGAAATTTTTCGGGGTTTTTTGCTTCAAAAGCACTTTTATTAATCTTTTTCAAAAAATCCTACCGATCCTCCAACCCAGTCTTTATCCACGTTGTAGCGTACTCCTATCATTTTTCCTTTGCTCAGCCGTGCAAGATTGCATACAGGCCGCGGACGACTCATGGATGTATCCCAGAAATAGAAAATTCTTATTTCTGCTTTCGCCGGTTCATTGGGTGTTTGAATGATATCGGCATATTTTACTTTTTTTTGAAGTATCCAGTTTTGCGGATCTTTTATAATTTCAATATCTTCTTTTGTAACATCAATAATTACTCCCTGTCCTGCAAAGCTGAATAACGGTTTTAAAACAAATTCCGACAGGTCAGCAGGTAATTGTTTTACATCACTGAGAAAAAAGGTTTCGGGTACATAAGGATGTTGAATGAATGGAAGCGTGAATTTGCTGATGCGGTAAAACCAATTCGGATGCGGAGCCCACTCTACATTGAGAGGCTGCGTGATATCCACGATATTACCAAGCTGATCTTTCATTTGATGCAGTTCGTCAAAGATTACACGGTTATAAATTCTTTTAATCTGAATTTTTTTTCCGTCTTTTTCATAATAAAGATTTTTTCCTTCCTGAATAAGTTCAGTAAGACAAATGATTGGAATGCCCAGAAAATCCTGAGTGCAATAAAAATCGATCCTTGTCTTTTGCTGATGTGGTTTTAATTCAAGGAGAATGACTTCTTCCGGTGAATAGTTTTTGAGAATGATTTTTTTTAGAAAATCAATATAGTTTTCACGGTTATGCCCATCGAGGTATTGAGAAAAATTTTGCGGTATTTCAAAATGCTTCCTGATCACTTCGGGGTAATATGCCTGAAATGCAAACAAACTTGGAAACCCCTGCATTTCTATTAATTGAGGCTCGGGTTCACCATCGTGGTTGATACAAACTCCAAAATCAAAAGCGATAAATTCCGGAATTCCTTCTTCTCCCGGTACACGATCATTTTCCGGTATGGCTCTGTCGGTAAGTTTGATAAAATCTTTTTCTAAGATCACATCCACGATGGCTTCGCATGCTTCAATCATTTTCTCAGAAAAATCTCCGGGCACAAATACAGGCGTTTCTGCTACCCGAAATTCTATGGCGTCGGGATGTTTGTTGTTGAGATCATTCAAAAACGATTTGTATTTTTCTTCGGTAAATTGTTCGTTGAATCTTTTTCTTAACTCTGGTATCATGCTGCAATGTATTTTATGAAAATTAATACATTTAGCAGAAAAGCAAGCAAGAGATATTCAACATTCTTTTTATGGCATCAATCAGCATAATGGGGCTGGTAATAAAAAGAAAGATTGAAATAAACTTTTTTAAAAAATCTCAAAAAAAGTGCGTTTGAAGGAGCGCTTATGCAGCGCTTACCGACAAAATATTATTTACAGCCAATTGCAGAAAATTAGGAAGCACATGAGCGTAAGTGCTAAGAATTTTTTCAGGATCGTTCAGTTGTTCTACCATAGATTCCCATTTCTTCAGCCCATGATTTTCTATTACGATCTTTTTTCTTTCAGGAGTATGAAGATGTTTGAGCATACCTACCGGATCTGCTTCGGGATGGAATTGAGTGCCGATGAAATCTGCCGTAAACCTGATCGCCATGATAGCTCTTTGTAAGGGTACATGTGGGCGCTCTTTTTCAATGGCTAATATTTTTGCGCCTAATTCATTTATCTTTTTATAGTTAGGTTCTATTACCTGGTAATCGCGGCTATCCACCGCATAGAAAGGATTATTCAATCCCGCAAATACCTGCTCGCTTTCACCATCATCAAGCAGATGAATTGGAAAAACTCCAAAGGAATTTGATTTTCTTTTATTGAGTTCGCCTATTTCAAAATATCTGCATGCAAGCTGAAACGAATGGCAGATGAAGAAGACAGGTTTTTTCTGATAATTTTCCGGGTCATTATTATAAGATTCCATCTTCCTGATCCATTCAAAATATTTTGTATCCCATTCCTCTCCTTTGCTTTCGATCGGGCTGCCCGGGCCGCCGCTGCTGATATAAATGTCAAATTCAAAACCGGGAATTTCCTTCTTTTGCCGGACGTCAAATATTGTTAATTCGGTTACGATTTGCTGCTCTTCGGAAAACCTTCCGATTATATCATGCAATCCTCTCATCCCCTGATTTTCAAAGCCATCGTACAAATCCAGTATAGCGATCTTTATAATTGGTTTTTCATTAAAATTCATTCTGCAAATATAAATTTTATAGCGTAAATGCTATGTTACATCATTGTTTGAGCCATTTGTGATATGCTCTCTGAATTCAATTTCTGATTTTGTGTCAAATATTATTTTATCAAAATGTGTTGAGTGAAAATGGTTCCATCAGGTTTTGTAATTTTCATTTGGCACCATCCCGAAGCGGTTGGCGGCATTTTTATTTCATACTTTTTTTGAAACCCGGTGTGACTAATAACAGAGTGTAAAATTTTTCTTCCGGCGGCATCTGTTACCGACAACGTATAAGATCCGGCAGCCTGTGATGCAAGCAACAGGTGCGCAGTTTTATTTTCAACAGGATTAGGATACACACCCAAAAATGTTTCAGGATGCTTTACTTCTACCGAAAAGAGAGTGGAATAAATTGAAGAACCATCGGTAAGAAGCGCTCTGATCCTGTAATAATTGGTGCCGGTTTTAAAGGAAGGATCTTTCCACTCATAAACCGAAAAATCATTCCTATTTGATCTGACCAAATGCGATAAATCGAAATGCATCCCATCTGCTGATGTTTCTACATGATATTTTACAACGTCTTTTTCTCCTATTGCTTTCCAGCTTACATAAATTTTATCGTTTTTCAATTCTGCGTGTTCTTCAGTGATAACTACAGGTTCAATTATTTTTTTATAGGTAATGTAAAAGCGGTTTTTGGATGAGGAAGCATGATCGTTATTTACCAAAAATTCTATGCGGTTTACGTCCTGATCGAGTAGGGTATTTCCGGTATATCTGTCGTGAAGAGTGGCAGAAAGATTAAGCTTCTTTAAAATATCGGTTTTGATCTCAAAAGAATAAGCCCGTTTGCTCAGGCCTGAGATATTTAAAAAGAGCGTATCTGCCTGTTCGGGAATGCGGGTTCTTTCAATGACAAGGTCAGCAGCCATCTTTGCGATGGAAATATTTTCGCCTGCATTCCACATTTTTTTTGCATCAAGCCGATCAATTACTTCCGCATAGTCTTTTCCATAAAGCGCAAGTATGCCATCTAGCAGCACATTGTCATTTCCTGATTTTGTAAATAAGTTAATTCTGAGTTTACCCGCTTCTTTCGGAATTTCTTTTTTATTTCTGAAAATTGAAATACTTTCAGAAGTTTTCATTTGTTCATTAAATGTGAAAGAGAAAGGCAAAGAGGTTGTATTTTTTACAAAAAATGCCTGGCCCGACTGAATATTTGGTATGCTGCCATCGATATAATCGCCTCCTTCAGGTACAACATTATTTCCTGTAATCGTTCTGTATCCTCCCACGCCATAGTCCGAATATGGCCCTGTTGTAAGCTTAGGATCCCAAATAACATAAGAATTTTCAAGTTCAATAATACCAGATGGATCAAAGTCAATGGCTGAAGCATAAGGATTTCCGAGTAAGGCATAAGAATTAGCCAGGATGTTAATAGGGGCTGGTGCCTCCTCTGCGGGTGTGGGTGCGTACAGCTTTCCTTTGGTATAAAGGGTAACTTCTGTTGGAGCCATCCCATATGACACAGTTTTGTTACCGCGAACAAAAAGAAAATAGCCATGAATGTTGTCGATCAGATTTTCCGTTGATTGCACACCTATGTAATTTTTGGAAGTGGCATCATAATATTTCATAGACGGGCTGGCTGATTGGTAGTCAAAACCTCTTGCCTGCCAATCACTGCGGGGATCTGTAACATTAACACTCTGCTGCCACGATTGATTAATCGTACTTCCTTTGGTTGGTACACTTAAGAGCTGCCATGCCTTCGAATGATTAGGGATAAACCGTTCAACCACAAACCTGCCGGTATTGTAAGTTATAGAAGCTGCATCTGTTCCTTCCGGAATGATGCTAATGTTTGCAGTGTTTAATGCATCACTTTTTAATATAATGTCGCCATTAAGAATGGTCCTGGATTTATTTCCCGGCTCAAAAGTTTTTGCAATTGTGATCTTCGAATCAATATTTAAAGCGGTAATATTTTGATTGGTAAGGTTAAAAAAGTTAAGTGGAGCAGAAGTGGTGGAAATGTTTTGTGCTTCAGTTCCATTAAAAATTACTTTGCTGCCATTCGGATCAAAAACTGCACTTCCCGCTTGTGAGAAGTTTCCTTGAATAACCAAATCATTAGATGGAGCAATTTTGTTTCCTGATCCTGATAAGACCAGGTTTTGATACACCAGGTTATTTGAATTAGTTATGGGTTGCTCTCCGGCGCGTGTGTATTCAACAGTACTTCCTTTCTCTAAAATAATATTGGTAATATTTTGATGAATGGAAGATTGGTTAGTGACATCTGATAAGTAGCCATGGAATCCTTTGATATTTCCTGTTTTAAATACGCCGCCATTTTCTACAGTTACTGTTCCGTTTCCATCCGGGCAAGTAATTGAGTATCTGTTTATAGTAAAGATGCCGCCATTTTTTACTGTGAATGTTCCGTTTGGAGCAAGGGTAATATTTCCATTGGAATTGCCAACGTTGGTACCGGTAATCTCTATGTTTTTATAGGTTTGTGTACGAATGGTTTGTGGGGTTCCGCTAGAGTTATTTGCAAATTCTATAACGCCACCAGTAAGGTTATAAGTTCCATCCATTGCCGGAGAAATGTCGGCTGTCTCGATTACGAGTTTTCCTCCGCTCATCTCTAAATCTGTAGTGCCGGTGACGGATTCAGATTTTTTTTTGCTTCCCCAGAGAACAGTTGCATTCTCCGCAATAATAATTTTGTCTATTGGATTATTAAATGTTCCATTGATAGTTTTGTTGCCTGATCCGGAAAATTTAATGTTTGAAAAGTTTCTAAGATTTAGGTTTTGATTACCGGTTGCATATAATTCTACTAATGAGCCCACATTCACATTAATCGTTCCTGAAACAATTGATGATCCGGAGCCTGAAAAGCCTCCGCTATGCGCAGTGCGATAAGTGCCATTTAAATTAATAGTTCCTTTTGCATTATTACAATTTTGTGTTGTCATGTCAAGTATACCATTGACTGTAAATATGTTGCCAGTAACGTTGTTGTCTAAATTGGCCCCTGAAATTTTCAGTGATGAATCGGTGGGGACAGTTGAAGATTTGAGTAAATGCATAACAGAAGAAAGCTCTATGGAGAGAGAAGTTCCACCGAGAATAGCATTTTCTCCACTAATTTCAAACGAGCCACCTGAACTTTGGATCAATTTGCCCGAGCCACAGATGCCATCTCTGAAATATTTCTTGCCTGATCCTGAGAACTTCACATCTGCATCAATTGACATCAGACAATTAAAAGTGGTTGGTGAACCCGCACCCACAGTAACATTTTTCGTGATTTTAAAAATAGGTGTTTCGTTTGTTGCGTTTTCAAAATAGATAACATCATCGTTGGTTTTAAATGCACTGATTGTATTCCAATTAAAAACAGAACCAGTTTTAAAATAAACATTTGGATCTCTTGCAAAATCATCACTTTCTCCCGGTGAAAAATTATTATCTGCCCTTACAATGCCTCCCGAATAGACATTCACTTTTACATTGCTGCCCAAAGATGGCTGTGTACCAAACAATACATAAGTTCCATAAATATCGAAATCAGGTGACGAGCTTACATTGTCAGCAATCGTTAATATATGGCCACCACTTGCTTCTTCATTAGTAAGAGTGGCGCCACTTTCAATGGTAAGATTTTTTGCAGATTCATTTTGTTTTAGGGTTACAGTGTGCCCTGTTTTAATGGTAATGCTTTTTGCAGTGGATGTGGGCGCACTACTTGCCGTGTGCCAATTTATGTTATCAGCAGAAACCTGCCATGTTGATTCGTTATTCCAATCTCCGCTTGCAGCACTTCTAAAATGTCCATCAGGTTTTGAACCGATTGGTGAAAATTCGCTTGCACCGGTGTACGATTTGTTTAGATCGTCCTCATTTGTTACAGACAAAGAATGTTCAGTCATATTTGCATTATCACCAAGATACCAGTACCCATCTGCGTAGCCGCCGGTTTTGAGTGTATTCTCACTACCTGCCACGTCATTTGTATTATAGTAAAATTTTGTATCTGCCGTATAATCCGAGCCTCCTTCTGACAAAACATTCCAATACCGCGTGATATAAGACGAAGCCGAAACGTTTGGATGTTGTTCATCTCTCACATTTATGCCTACTTTAACCGGGGTATTTAATGTAGCAAATGATATTGAGGCAGGAGAGTAATCAATCCCAGATGTCTGATCTCCGATCGGGTAGATAAAACTACCGGCACCATTAAATTGCTTAAAAACTTTTCCACTTCCATCAGCTTGTATAAAGCTGTTTGAATTTGTTCCACCGGTATAACCTGCATTTTTATCAAAAGTGAAATTGTAACCAGCAATATCCACAATGCCATTTGAAAAATCGCTCGTGCCTGTTACGATAAGATTTGAACCTAAGATGGCTGCTGTTTGAGTTGCAGACCTATTTATTGTAAGAGACAGTAGGATTGAATGACTTAAAAATCTTACAGTTCCAACACTTCCCGTTCCAAGTAATTTTAATTTTGAAGTGTTGCTTCCAATAAATCCGCCATCACCTTCAATAAAATTACCTGTCCCAGGCGTGCCAATTATCAATTCATTACCATTTATGTCTATAGAGCTGCCCGAAGATTTAAATTTGATACCAGCATTTCCATCTGGAGCTGATATGGTTACATCCTGGTTGATGATAACTTTGGTAGAGGTGCTGCCATCATCTTTTCCTATTACGACATAGGGAATGGTAAGTGCGGCATTTGCCGGAGTGGTAATGTTTTGACTACCATCTTTAATAAATATAATTGCCCTGTTATTCGGATTAAAATTGTAACCTGAATGGAAGGCGATATCGCCGCCTGTTATTAGATCGTCTCCATAAATATCTCCCAGCGTTAAATTCCCATACACATCTACATTTCCCAATACAGTTAGTGGATAACTTTGAAGATTATTTCCGTAATCCATGTACAAAGAGCTTCCGGCATCTATTGTAAGATCGCCCGTTATCGTTCTGGCTTTTTGCACATTGGTGTAATTAAGTGTAGTGTTATCGCTTAACCGTACATTATGTGGAGTAGTGTTTTCCCACTCTTTCCATATCCCATAGGTTTTATTCGCCTGGTAAATTAAGGAAGATGCCGGTCCGTAATTCGGTGAATTATTATTAATAGAACCATTGGTCTTAATAATTAGTTGTCCGTTTACAGTGATGCCGGCAACGTTATAAAACCCGGCGTCAAGAATTAATTGCCCGTTTACAGTTCTGGCTCCATCATTTAATGTGGCATTACAGTTTGTATTTAATATTACATTTTGTGGGCCATTTAATGCAGGCCAGAATTTTTGCCCGCTGTTAATGCCATAGTTTTCTACGCCGTTAAAGACCAGGTAGCTTTCAGAGCCATAAATGAAATCATTTCCGTTTGCGTAGCCCCATGAATTTAATTGAAATGTCCCATAAATATTGGTGGATCCATTGTTGGTATAAGGTGCGCCAACCGCCAGTGAGTGATCTTTATTTATTGTGGTAGTGGTTCCATTGTCTCTTGTGATTGATGCATTAGTGAATACTGCATGGTTGATTATTACGTTTTCATTGCTTCCCGGAACAGTTCCTGTGTTCCAGGTAGATCCATTATTCCAATCGCCATCTTGTACTGTTACAATTCCATCCTCTGTGACCGTGCCGTAAAGAGTGAAATCGTCTAGGCGGAAAGTGCCAGTTGTGCCTGTCGCACCTGTCAAAATTATAGTTACAGTTATTGATTCTCTTAAATCAATAAAATTTAAACCTGAAATATCTGCTATAGAGCCTGAATTCGAATTCGAAGTGGTAGTTTGTAATACTTGAACTCCATTAATTTTTACTTCAATATTTGGATGTCCGGTATTACTTCTTCTCCTCCAAAATTCAAGTCTATTAATGTTGCATTTATATCCATTTTCTATTTGCAGAGTGAAAGTGATTGTATTTCCACTTGTTATATTTGCACTATTTAAAGTTAATGCGTTACCGCTTTTCCCTGCAGATGATGTAAAATTATTTTGGTCAGTTTCAAATAGAGAATTAAATAACTGATCATGCAAAATATTTGGAGTTTCGGAATAAGATGAAGTATTTGTAGGAGCTTCTTCAAAATTATGTTGGTACAATATCTCCTGGCCTTTTCCTACAAAAACAAATCCAAGCAAAAAGGAAAAAATTATAAATCCCTTGTGTAAAGTTGATCTCACAATTGTGCAGTTTTTTGATAAACAATAAAAGAGGGGGCAGCTTAGCTTTTTGCAGGATAGAATTGGAGAGCTAATATATAGTATTTCAATAACATATATTGATTTGTTGGTTTTTAAATTTTATTTGAAAAATATGGTGTCGTTAGCCCTTAAAAAAGGATGGATTATGGCATCAATCCCTGGTTAAGATTGGAATTCAGCGGGCTTTGAGAAATAAAAAAATGAAATGTGATATTTTAAAAATTATTAATTTTCCTGAAACATTTATTATGCGCTGTTTTCTTTCTTTTCTTTTTATGGTGTTTTCTATTTCATCAATAGCCCAATTGCAACATACTAGCTGGACAGGTGCTTACAAATTGCCCGAGCCCACAGATGCTGTGCTTGCATTCGGAGCAGATTCTATGACACTTTCTTTATCAGACGGCGATCTGCTGGAAGTGATGAAATTCAGGCAATCGGGCGATACGCTTTATTTTATAAAATTATCAGGGATGAGCGATTGCTCTACTGAAAAGGAAGCAGCGTATCTTGTCAAATATAAAGATGACGCTATGTTTTTGGTGCCTTTAAGTGATGATTGTGAAAAGAGAAAATTTTCATTTCCTGATGAAGGATTACACAAAGTTGATTAAATTTGGATTGAGTTTATATTTTTTTTAAACATCATTTATGTATAAAATAAAAAACTTTATAGAGTGGCAGGTGTTTGGTGTCTGCACTGCCATAGGCGAAAAGATGGGCATTGCCACATCGGTGATTCGCCGGTATTTTATATATATTTCCTTTCTTACTTTGGGGTCGCCGGTGATCTTTTACATGTTTTTCGCTTTCTGGATAAACGTAAAAAATTATATTAAAAGCAGCAGAAGAAACCCTGTAAGATATTGGTAATTTACTTTTGAGTTTTGTAAAAATTATAAAGGCTTTGTTTTTCACAACAAAGCCTTTTTTGTGCATCAAAAGAAATAATTATTTTTTTACCAACGCTATTGAATTGGGATTTGTGCCGGTAGAAAAAGAAAATTTTATTTTTCCTTGCTTATCAAAACAATAAACTTTCCCGGCAGAAGCATAATCCACCGCATCACCTACATAAACGTCTCCATTACTTTCGTCTATTGCCAATGCATAGGGGATAGAGATCGTAGTGCCGTCGGAAACAATATTTGAAGCAACTACTGAAAGGTCTGTCGGGCTAATTGTCTGAACGGTTGCAGCACCAAGATATCCGCCTGTTGCGTAAAGCATTCCGTTGTAATAGATCAATTTTGCAACCGCCTTATCAACACTCAGGACAATTTTGCCGGTTGATGGATTTATTTTCACAAGCTTAGGCCCAATATCCGCATAATTTCCTGTGCATCCCACATACAAATTTCCTGCAGCATCCACGGTTACTGCCGTTGGGTTTTTACCTACTACTATCTTTGAAGTTTCAGTAAAAGATGCAAGATCAATAACAGAAACAGTGGAATCATAACCCGGTGTGATACCACCCGAATTGGCAACATATAAATTGTTTCCATACACCGCCATTTGCTCAGGATTTGCTCCAACTTTTATAGATTTTTCGATGTTTAATGAAGCAGTATCTATCACCGCTACAGTTCCATCCCATGATGAAACCAGTATTTTATTTTTATAAGCGATGATGTGCCTTGGTTGAATCGGATTTGGTTCACTGCCGGTACTTTTCATTGCGATCTTCTTTATACTTTTTGCAGATAGCGCATCTGCTACTTCTACGTAACTCGACACGTTCATAACAATATAAAGTTTTCCGCCATATACGATCATATCATTGCCTGTGTCTCCAAGGCCGCTTCCATTTGCGTTTTTGTATACATCTGTTATGGCAGGGCCCGAAGGGAAATTAAAATAGGTGAGTGTAGTATTATTTCCATTAAAGTTTCCTTCATTAAGGGCATATACGCCAGCAGTCACTTTGGGAGGATCAATGGGCGGTTGGTCGTTTTTGGAGCAGGATGCTGCTATGACAAGTATAGCGAGAGTACACAGTGAAGTTTTCATTTTGTTCATAATGATTAATTGTTTTTAATGTTTAGGCTGATAGTTAATGATCTGCCGGGCATTGGAAAATACCTCACCACATCATAACGGGTATCCATTATATTATTAACTGATAGCTGCAGATCGGTTTTAATTTTTTTCAAAAAAAGTGCTTTTGAAAGGGAAATATCGTGGGTGCTCCATGCATCTAATTTATTCAGATCAGTATTACCACCCGGTGAAAAACGTGGTCCCGAAAAAACCATACTGTATCCAATTGCCCAGTTATTTATTTTATAGTTAAAGATGGCTGACCCTGAATGATCAGGAGTATACGGAATGCGATCTTTATATCCTTGCGCAGATGGATCGCTGATGTCAATTGCTTTCTGCAAAGTGTAAGCAATTCTTCCAAACCATTGCGAATTTGTTGAAAAGCTGCCTGATGCTTCGGTGGTAAAATCCAGTCCGTAAATACTCACTTTACCTACATTCATCATCGCCCAGCGAAAAAGATTTTGCCCGGGCACTGCCAGAATTTTATCGCTTACTTTATTAACATAACCATCCAAACTAAAACTCAATCGTGTATAATCAACCTCCAAAAAATCAGAATAAGAAATTCCGACATTCAATTGCCTTGAATATTCAGGTCGCAGTTTTGTATTACCCACAAAATGATAATACAGATCATTAAATGTGGGCATTCGGAAAACTTCTTTATAAAATATCCTGAATTGAATAGGGCTGTACGCAGCAGGTTTTATACTTAATGAAAGGGTGGGTGTAATTTTATTTATGGTTGAGGCAGCCTCGCCATAACGGGTATGGTCGTTAACATAGGTGTGTAAAAAGGTTCCCTGAATTTTGTAAATGGATTGACCAAAAGATAGTGAAAGAGCATTCCATGTGCTTATACGGGAGGGGTAAGCAAAATGAAGCTTATTGGATGAAAGACCGGTATAGGCTGCATCAGATGAAATTCCGACCAATAACTTCTCAAAAAATTTATGAGAAACAGCAATGCTTCCGTAAATCTCGTTTTGATCGTATTTATCGTCAATGCCACCGGAATTATTAAGAAAATAAGGATCCTTGTATCGGGTGAATATTTTGGAATATTTTATGGATGCGAGCAGAGTAGTCTTTTTATTAAAATTTCTTTCATAATGGCTTTGAAAAAACAGATCATTATTGTAAAGAGATTGCGCCGAATTGTTATTAAAAAAAACAACAGCTCCGGGGAGTCCACGGTCACTCAAAAAGTTTCTCATTTTTAATTGCAAATGTGAACTGTCTTTAAATTTTTTGATGAAGTTGATTTCTGTTTCCAGTGATTTGATTTGTGAATTATTTCTTTTTGTTTTTTCTGATAAATTCCCGTTTTTTATGGTAAATGGATAATCTCCTTTGCTGAAAAGCGATTCTGCCTGAATTGAAAATGCTGAAGTTTTACCTGAAGGAAAATACCCTGCAAATGAAGGCTGAATCAAACCGAAAGATCCCATCTTTATTCCTGCATTCCATTTTGATACAGAATCGGATTGAAGGCGAAATGAATTTGATTGAATGGAAAGGACTGACGCTGATGCAAATGCTCTTGCAGGCGCATGTATTTGTGGTGGATTGCCATTAAATAATTGCAATTCTTGTATGAATGTTGATGAAAATCTGCTCAGGTCGATCTGTCCGGATTGAACATCCGAAACAGGCAGTCCATCATATAAAACGGAAGTGGAAGAAGCGCCGAGGCTTCTTACTGAAATCGTTTTAAGGCCGCCTACGCCGCCATAATTTTTTATAAGTACACCTGAAAAATATTGTGCTGCATCTCCTGCCGAAGGTGCGTTCATTTGGTGGATGATTTCGCCGGAGATTTGTTGGGTGGGCAGGATGTTTTTATAAGGGTTGGCTTTTGATGATTTGGCTACTGTTACCGGTTTTAAAATTTTACCGGTGTCTTTCTGAGCATAAGAAAGTTGGGTGGTTATAATCAATAATCCGGTAAGGATCGTTGACAAAAATTTGAATTGACAGTTATGCATGATGAACATATTCATTTTTTTTGTTCATCAGCTTAAGCAATACTGAAAATGGATATATTATTTCTATCCTGCCTGCCTTTCACCCGAAAGCTCAGCGATGAACAACGATATCTGGCAGGTCTTCTGGCTTACCCGATTTTCAGACACCTTCCCGCTTTTATGGCAGTGGTTTGCAGATTCTGAAAATGCAATGCAACAGTGTGCATCGGGTTTACAGCTACGGGGATAGCTCCGGATTTTAACCGGATTCCCATTTTAATTCCGGCCGTGAAGGCCAGAAACCAAATTCATTGCAAAAGTATCATTGGAACATTGAATTGCAAAATGAAAAAATGAAGGAGATATTAAAACTGTATAAAGAAGAATTGATACAAATAAAAAAGCCCCGAAATGGAGCTTTTTTCTGCGGACCGGACGGGACTCGAACCCGCGACCTCTGCCGTGACAGGGCAGCATTCTAACCAACTGAACTACCGATCCGTTTTTGGGAGGGCGAAGATAGGAAAATTTATATTTGAGCAAAATAATTTTATAGATGTGTATCCACTTTTTAAAATTATAGCTTTAAAAAAATTCAACTTTTTATTACTAATTGTTATCATGTTTTACCTGACAATAATTAGCCATAATTATTTAAGACTTTTAGAATTTGCAGTTGATTCAAAATTCCAGGTTTATATGGCACATGAAATAGAAGTACAATGGATGGGAAAAATGCAGTTCAATGCGTTAATCAACGGACATACTGTAATAATGGACGCTCCCGAAAGAGCAGGAGGAGAAGACAATGGCCCCATTCCTAAACCTTTTGTATTATCAGCACTTGCAGGATGCACAGGAATGGACGTTGCTGCGATGTTGAGAAAAGCAGGCATCGAAATGAAAGATTTTAATATCAAAGTTTCAGGGGAGATCAGTAAACGTGCGCCCATTGAATATACAGCTATTCATCTCATTTATGAATTCTGTGGGATGGAAGAAAACCTGGTTTGGACGCTGCAGGCTGTAACGGATTCACAGGAAAAATTCTGTGGCGTAAGCAGTATGTTGAAGAAGGCGCTTCCGGTTACCTGGGAAATAAAATATAATAACCAACTTGTTTTTTCTAATAAAGAAGAGAACGAGGTATCAACATTTTAATTTATAAAATCCCGTCACTTGTTTAATTTATTTAAAAAATTATTTTACGGCGCCGGCAAAACTAATTACCGTGAACTTATGATGAACGGTGCCATTATTGTGGATGTGCGCACCCCGGGCGAGTTTGCATCGGGCCACATTCCCAAATCAATCAATATACCTTTTGATCAGCTTAAAAATCAATTATCTTACCTATCTGATAAACAAAAACCGATCATTTGCTGTTGCGCATCAGGGGTCCGGAGCGGTGCAGCCAGGCGGATTCTGGCCTTAAAAGGCTATAAAAATGTATATAACGGTGGTAGGTGGAGGTCTCTGAAAAAGCAATTATAAACCACAAGTACAGATTCACTATCCTGCATTATAAAAATAAAAAAAGGACAGATCAATTGGCCTGCCCTTCTTTATTAAATGCGTTTGAAAGAATATTAATCCAGTCTTCCTTTTCTTGTTGGTTCGCGCTCTTCCGGCCATTTAGCCTGTTCGCCGGATCTTGGGTTTATGGGAAGAACCGATTTGTTTCTGTCCATTGTTTGCGGATCTTCAGATGCCATATAGGCTAAAATAGCTGTGAGAATCACATTCTTTCTAACTTCGTCAAAAACTATTTTATCGTAGGTATCCCGATTGGTATGCCAGGTGTAGGTTCCATAATCCCAGCTAAGACTGCTTAAAGAAAAACCCGGAGCACCTGCTGCAACAAAGGATGCAAAATCTGAACCGCCACCACCCGGATATCCCGGAAAGGTGGTATTTATTTCACTTTTTATGGAATCAGGAACGGGAAACAACCACCGGTTAATAAATTCATAAGAGTGTAAAAATCCCTGACCCGAAATATTGGTAACTCTGCCTGTGCCATTATCCTGGTTGAACAATGCCTGCAAATTTTTTACGATTTCAGGATGGTCTTTTACAAATGCCCGCGAACCATTCAGGCCTTGCTCTTCACTTCCCCAATGGCCTACCAGAATTGTTCTTTTTGGATTTGGATAGAATTTTTTAAGTAATCTCATAGCTTCCATCATTACAATTGTGCCGGTGCCATTATCTGTAGCACCGGTAGCTCCATCCCATGAATCGAAGTGCGCAGAAAGCATTACATATTCATCCGGTTTTTCTGTTCCTTTTATTTCTGCAATAGTATTAAAAGTAGGCTGCGGGCCTAAAAATTTACTATCCGCCCGAACGTTTAGTTTGGGAGTTACTTTTCCTTTTTCAGCAAGGCGATACAGAAGGCCATAATCTTCTAATGAAATATCAACAGTGGGGATTTTTTTCGTGTATGCATCAAAAATTTTATCGACACCAAAACCGCGACTCCAGTTATTGGTTATGATTCCTGCTGCACCGGCGGCTTCCAACACTGCCGGAAATGTTCTGCTGGTGTAACCGGCTTTTCTTAGTCGTGCATTCCAGTTTTTTGCTACAGAATCCTGGATATCATTCATCTTTTTTATTGAATTTTCTGTTCCAAATTCCTTCCAGTTGGCCTGCGACCTGCCTGTAGGTTGAAGCATACTCATCATCACAAATTTTCCTTTGACAGAGGGCAACCATTTTTGATATGCGATGCTGTCTGCAAGGTCTGGCAAAATAATTACCTCAGCAGAAATTGTTTTTCCATTTGTAGATGGGCTCCAGGCAAGTTGGGTGCCTTCAAGCGATTTAATCCATGGTGCAACCATATCAATATGGGTGATTCCACGTTCCCAGCCAAGCCACTCGCCCCACTTTTCATTCCTGGCATCAAATCCCCAACTCTTATATTTATTGAGAGCCCAATCGTGTGCTTGTTGCATTTTAGGGCTTCCTACTAATCGCGGGCCGATCTGATCCATTAATTCGTGTGCGATCTGTTCCAGTTGTGAATTGTTAGTAGCTTCTTTGATGATCTGTTGAATCACAGGATCATTTTTTGTTTGTGCTATTGAAATCGCAACAAACAAAAATGCGATGATGGTCGCATATACTTTTTTCATAAAAAAAATTGATTATTAGTTTAAGATTTGGTCAATGGCTAAGATACCAAGGTTTCAATTTTTTTTTAGAAATTTATACAAGTGGTTGAAAAATTGTTTTTATGATTAAAATAAATTTAAAACGGGTTTATGAAAAGCCTGAAAAATCGGATGGTTTCAGAATCCTGGTGGACAGGTTATGGCCGCGTGGACTTTCAAAAGAAAAAGCGGCTGTTGATCTTTGGTTAAAAGAAATTGCACCTTCTACGGAGTTGAGAAAATGGTTTAATCATGACCCGGAAAAATGGGATGAATTTCAAAAAAGATATCAGCATGAATTGAAAGCAAATAAAACTGAGGTGCAACAGTTAAAAGAAGAGATCAAAAAACATCATGTGACAATTGTTTATGCCGCCAGAGATGAGATTCATAATGATGCTGTGGTTTTAAAAGATTTTATTTCCCATGATTAAAAGCAGTTGCGTCAAAAGCACTTTTAACCGGATTTTTTAAAAAATCTTTTTTTACTTTTCGAAGATAGCATCCACTTTATTCGCTACAGTATGCGGTGCCTGAAAATTTAGTTCTAATAATGCAGCGAACGTTTGAGCAAATTGCTTTTGCCATATCTGCATTTTTTCTTTTACTTCACCTTTGGCCGCAATATTGGGTGCCATTACTGCAAACCAGATCTGATCGGAACCTTCTATTGTACTGCTGTGACCAGTCCACTGCGATTTTATACTATCGCCCCTTCCATGATCTACTGTTACAAATAGTGCGGTTTTATTTTTATAACGTGGCATGCTTTGAACTGTATTCCAAATGTCGGAAAGCCATTTGTCGAACCTGTGAGCAGCTTCCAGATAAGAAAAATATTTTCCTTCATGAGCGTAGCTGTCTGTTTGCCCATAAGCAATGTAAAGTACTTTTGGTTTTTGTTTTTTCCAATAAAGCATTGCTTTATAATGAGTGAACAGGTCCTTTGCTTCAGATGAACCGCCGGGAGATTTTGTATCGGCCTGCATTTTGTTCAATAATCTGTCACGCTGATCAGGATGTTTTCCGCCTACGGAATCAAATCCTGATATGACCGGAAATTGATATTTATCTTCATTCAAAATCCTGTCAAAAGCATTCCATGATGCAAACGCCGCTACATCATTTTTAAATCTCTGTTGCTTATTGATGAAAGCAAGAATATTGAGGTTTGGATTATTCTTATAATTATTGCTGTTAATAAAAGAATCTACAAAACCGCAAAATATTTCGCTGTATCCCGGGTAAGAAAACCAATAAGGGTTGGAAACATTTACATTATTTTCATAATTTCTGTTCCCATAGATCTGTCCGTTTTTTGCGATTACCGACCATAAAAATGGCATGAGTTTCTGCCGTCTTTTTTCAATATCATCGTCCCAGAATTGCTTGTATATTTCTTTGCCTTTTCCCTCATTGTATTTGTGCATGTTTGCAAGGGCAGAATCCATTCCTTCAAAAACTTCCTGCCAACGATATCCGTCGGTAGTGATAATAATCAAATTCTCAACTTTTTCCTGGCTATTAGCAGTTGAAGAGAAAGCCGGTAAAAAGCAACAGGCAATTAAAAATCTTTTCATAAAAATGATTTAAGCGCGTATTATGTTTTAAGATCAAAGGATTTGCCGGATATCTATAATAAAAAAACCGGCTTTTGATCGCCGGTTTTTAAAATCTATTCCAAATCAGATGTGGGCTTCCAGTTTTTTTACAAAGTTTCCTTTAGGCTGGCTGCCTACCAGTTTATCCACTACTTTTCCGCCTTTTACAAAAAGGATTGCCGGAATACTGGTAATTCCATATTGAACACTCAGTTGAGGGTTTTTGTCTACATCAACTTTTCCAATATTTACTTTTCCTTCGTATTCTTTTGCAAGTTCTTCTACTACAGGGCCTATTGCGCGACAAGGGCCACACCACTCAGCCCAAAAATCGATCATTGATAGTTTATCATTATCCAAAACCAATTCCTGAAAGTTTGAGTCGGTAAATTCCTGAGCCATAATTGTTATTTTAAATGATGAAATATATTCTTCCAAAATGCAAAGTTACTGCCAATGTTTAAAACAGGAAATATTGACAGGATTATAATTTTTCATTGTTTTCTTTGCATTCTTTAAACTGTTCTTCTTTAATGTTTGCTTCAATTTTTTCACTCTTCATTCCAACCCTTATAAAACCATACAGGCTCATATAACAATTAGCTACCCATACTAAAGAAAAGAACGAAATAAGATAGCCTGTCCAGTTGTCGTAAAGCATTTGGAATCCGGTTATGATTACGAAAAACAAGGCCACATAATGACTAAAGCAATACTCACAGGTAAAGAGGTAAAAAAACTTCCTGGTAAGCAAATTTTGAGCGTTTTTTGATCGGTTTACACAATATTCACGGGGTTCTTTAAAAATCTCTTCATGCGTTACAGTCCATGCAATACATGCAACAGGTATGGCGAGCAAAAATAAATATCCTGTTTGTAGGCCGATTAATAGCATTTGATGAATTGACACTGCAAATGCTGTGCTATTCTTACATAAAGTATTTTCTCTCGCGGCTCAACTTGAATGTTTCCAGATCGCTTTTAACCATTTCTTTCACCATATCTGAAAGGTGATGTTGCGGTTTCCAGCCCAGTTTTTCTTTTGCTTTTGATGCGTCGCCAATTAAAAGGTCAACTTCTGTAGGCCGGTAATAAGAAGGGTCTATGGCAACAACGGTTTTACCTTTATCCAACTGGTATTTTGGATTTTCACAACTTACTATTATTCCTTTTTCATTTTCACCATTTCCTTCAAACGCTATTTGAATGCCAGCCTCTTTAAACGCCATTTCAGTAAGGTCGCGAACGGTGGTGGTAACACCTGTGGCAATTACGAAATCGTCCGGAATATCTTGTTGCAAAATGCGCCACATAGCTTCCACATAGTCTTTTGCATGTCCCCAATCGCGTTTTGCATCCAAATTGCCGAGATATAATGTATCCTGCATTCCCAGGGCTATAGCTGCCACACCGCGTGTGATCTTTCTGCTCACAAACGTTTCTCCGCGCAAAGGTGATTCATGATTGAAAAGAATACCGTTGCAGGCATATAAATTATAGGCTTCCCGGTAATTAATTACGGTCCAATAGGCAAAAAGTTTAGCTACTCCATAAGGGCTTCTTGGGTAAAATGGGGTTGTTTCTTTTTGGGGAACCTCCTGAACAAGGCCAAATAATTCTGAGGTGGATGCCTGATAAAATTTGGTTTTTTTCTCCAATCCGAGTATTCTTATAGCTTCCAGCAACCGAAGCGTACCTATTCCATCTGCGTTGGCGGTGTATTCAGGCGTTTCAAAACTCACTTTTACATGGCTCATAGCTGCCAGGTTATATATTTCATCCGGCTGTGTTTCCTGAACAATCCTGATTAAATTGGTGCTGTCTGTCAGATCGCCATAATGTAATCTGAAATTTACTTTATTTTCATGGGGGTCAACATATAAATGATCGATCCGATAGGTGTTAATGAGTGATGATCTGCGTTTTATACCATGAACCATATATCCTTTGGCGAGTAAAAGTTCTGCCAGATAGGCACCATCCTGCCCGGTAATACCTGTGATAAGCGCTGTTTTCATCCGTTTTTTGCTTTGTGCAATGTTACTGTATTCTCCTTTCAGAATTCAATCTATTTTTTGATTTTTAATAACCGGTTATGAGTAGGTTTTTTTGAATGAATTTTCCAATAAAATCACACGAAATAGCGTTTAATAAATAATCCAAAGGCTTTTTATTTCGCGATAAACCTGCATCCAATGAAAAAACTCTACTCATCCATATTTTTTATTATTGCTATTGCATTGGCACATAATGGTTTCGCCCAAAATTGCGCTTTGTTAAAAGCGACCTTCAAAACCTATGAATCGCGTTGCGCAGCCACAGGTTCCATTAAAATAAACACAACCGGCGGAACCGGAAATTACAAATACAAAGTAACCGGCCCCGTAAGCACAAACTTTACGACCTCTGATTCAATTACAGGTCTTTCAGCCGGCAGCTATACCGTAGAAGTGGTTGATATTACAAACAATTGCACGTATACCGCCTATAATGTAGTGGTTTCAGGAAATTACAGCGATCCGCGATTTACACTAAGTACGGTAAGTGTAAGTTGCGATAATGGAATCAACGGCCAAATAAAAACAGAAGGCCTTAATAATGGACGTGCTCCTTTTACATTCACCATAGTTTCGCCTTCGCCCATGGGAGTGGGCAATACAAGCTCAGATGGCAATTTTTCTGGATTATCTGCCGGCGACTATGCGATAAGGCTTACAGATTCTTGTGGCGGAATTCAAACAAGAACGGTTTCTATTCAAAATTATACCTGGAGAATTGACTCTTATTTATTCACCAAATTCAGTTGCGACTCAGCTTATGGATATATTAAGGTTATAGATAGCCGTGGCAATGTGAGTACCATCACGGGAATTCCCGGCATGCAATACGGCATTCTTACAATTGGTCAGGATACAGTATGGTCAACTGATCCAAATTTTAGATTTAATGTTTATCACATAAAATCCATGCAGGCCTTTGCAAAAGACAGTTGTGGAAATATTAAAAAGATTTCTGCTTCATTATTTTTAGCGCCTTCTATCGATGCAACAATCTCTGTTTCAGATAAAGTGTGTAATACTTTCACAGCAAGTGTTACAGGATTGAAGAATTTATTTAATCCAAATTTTTGTATTTATAATTCAAACGGAGATGAACTTGATTGTAACGATACCGGTGTTTTTCCGAATCTTCCGTATGGAAATTACTGCATAAAGGTTTATGACGATTGTTATGATACTGTGATTACCCGTTGTTTTACAAGTGTGCCTTTAAAACCTTCCGTTAATAAAGAAGTGGGTATTTCAGATAAGACATGTAACACATTTACGGCCACGGTCAGAGGTTTGAAAAATTTCACTGATCCTACATTTTGTTTATACAACAATCTGGATGAATTGCTGTATTGTAACACCACCGGTGTATTTAATGATCTGCCGCTTGGCGAATATTGCATAAAAACAACTGATGGGTGTATTGATACTACCATTACGAAATGCTTTTCGGTAGCAAGGTTTCATCCGCAGGTAGACTCGGTTATTATTCCGTCGTATGTAAACTGTGAAACTTTCGGTCTGAATATAGGTGGCGACAGCCTTACGGCTCCTGTTTATTGCTTGTACGATACATCACATAATCAAATAGCATGCAATACCACCGGTATTTTCGACAGCATACCATTGGGCAGTTATTGCATAACCGTTTATGATGCGTGCATTGATTCCACTTTCGAAAGATGTTTTAGTGTAGGTATGCCTGTTATAAGCAACGATATGACCGTAAATTTATCAGATCAAACCTGCTCATCTTTTACAGCCCGGGTTCAGACATCCAATCTGAACGGCGGATCCTTCTGCCTGTACGATGTGAATGATGAATTGATTAAATGCGATAGCACAGGAATTTTCACCGGCCTGGCCTATGGATCCTATTGTGTAAAAGCGAATCCGGGATGCCCTGATACTACTGTGATCAGTTGTTTTATTGCCACACCTCCCGTTCCTTCCATCGGTGCTACTCCTTCTATTTCTAATCGCACCTGCAGCACGTTTACGGCTAAAGTAAACAATCTTAAAAATCTTACGAATCCTACATTTTATTTATTAAACAGCAGTGCCGATACGATCGGGCAAAACACGTCAGGACAATTTGCAAATCTCTTATACGGGTCTTATTGTATAGTGGTGAAAAATACCTGCTATGATACAACGCTCACCGTATGCTTTACTGCCACACCAAACCCGTTAAAGATTACAGCTAGTATGTCGCGGTCGTGCACGTATGGTTATTCCAAAGGAACGCTTAGTGTTTCTACCTATCCGGTAAATATTCAGGTATTTGATCCTGCAGGAAATGTAATGTATGCCGTACGCCTTACAGCCTCTGCTACCTTTGATCTAGTTCCTGCAATTCCTGAAGGCCAAAAGTATAAGGTGGTTGTTGTAGATGATTGTAACAATACAGATACTTTGCTTGTGGCGCCGGTAATTTCATATTTGAATCATCGGGGAAGTGTTCAGCAAAAATGCCCGGGTTCGGTTTGGCCTGATGGTTCGGGAAATATTACCCTTACTGCTACTACCAATACAGGAGCACTCACAGTTCGCATTATAAAGAAAGACGGGATGAATTATGCCACGCCACTGGTTCCTGACGCTGTTAAAGATTCATTATTTACTTTCAACGATCTTGGCCCCGGAACTTACGTAATTCGTACCAATTCCAATGATGGTTGTAATGTTTATATGTTTGATACGGTAGTGGTAAAGCCATACGAATTTCCTAACCTGAAAAGATCGTCAGCTTATCAATGTGATGTGAATGGGTTTAGTGTAGGGGCTGTGGCTACAAATGGCGTAGGCCCTTTTACATTTGAGATCATTGGAAGTACACCGGATATTCCATCTATTGTTGCAGGCCCCCAGGCGAGTCCGGTTTTTAATATTGACAACGGATTCAATTATTCACTCATCAGGTTGCGTGCATTAGACGCATGTGGAAACGCTACATTGGGCGATGCCAGTATTTTGCCCATGGCCAATAATGGTATTAAGGTAAGTGAGAACTGCTTTGGTGCAGATGCCGTGCTTTCAATTGATACCGTTTTCAATAGTATGGTTTCGTGGTATTACAAGAAAAATATTGAAGATACCGACAGTGTGCTGGTTGCAACCGGTTTTGCTCATGAAATCAGTGAACTGACACCGCAGGACACCGGCTATTATATTTGTAATCTTAATGTAAATAACGGATGCATCAGCCGTGTTTATAATTTTCATGTTACCGGCGATTGTTATCCGATTTTACCGGTGTTGATGGTAGAATTTACAGGGCGTATGATCGAAAATAAATCGCACCTGAACTGGAGTATCAGAAACGATCAGGATCTTAAATCAATTACAATTGAAAGGTTTGAAAATGGAAATTATAAATCGATTGGAATCCTAAAAGCCTCAGAATATAATTTGCCCGGACAATATTCATTTGTTGATGAACAACCACTTGATAAAAATGATTATAGGTTAAAAATCTATTTTAATGATGGCAGCTTCAAATACAGCAAAATTGTACACCTTAACAGGTATAATGTGAACTCAATCCGCATTTATCCTAATCCCGCAATTGATCAGGTGGTAATTGAATTTAATAATCAGGGTCAACATACTCATAAGTTAGAATTGATAAATGTGTTAAGTCAGAAAACAATTCTCAACACCGAAGTAAACACCAATAAATACGCCATTTACCGAACCCAAACGATGACCACAGGAATGTATATATTGAAAGTAACAGATAAGCACACAGGCGAAACACAGAACTTTAAAGTATTGTTCAGCAACAAATAAAAAGCGCCTGTCAAAAGCACTTTTTTGGAGAACTTTTAAAATTAATTTGGAGGTTCATTCTTCAAAATGGAAGCACCAATTCCGCATTGAAGGCATCTTGTTTGATTGCAATAATTATTTTTCATTTGTATGAATGCCTGTGAATCAAAAGCAGATTTATTCACTATCCGTAATCTTTCAAAACCTGAAGTGATGGAATTTTTCTCGGGGTTGATTGATTCAAGCCAGTTGATCGCGCGCTCTTTAAAAATTTCATCTTTAAAGTAAATGCCATAGGCAAATAACACAGGCGAAATGGTATTGATTATAATATTTTCAACCATTTGTTTACCAAGTGGCTTCTTTTTAAGTGTATCTCCTTTATCATCTAATATATAATGATAAAGCCAAAATTCATTTGGTTCAGCCGAAAGTAATTCCTTTATTTCAGCAATTGTTTCGCACGCTTTTAATTTTGAAAACAAGTGAGCGCTGTTGTGAATAAGAGAGGCAAGCTGTGCCAGCCTGAGTGAAGGAAAATTTGCAGGCCGCATTCTCAAAAATAATACGCTTCCATTCACCGTTTGCAGCTTGTATTTATTTTTATAAAATGCGTATTCTTTTTTCAGCATTTTTGGGTAAGAATCGTCAAATTCATTATTCAGTAATCCTGCCTGCCCCATCAGCATGGCTTCAATGGCTATCAATTGATCCTTATGTCTTGCCAGAATTTTTTGCGGAATAGATTGCGCTACTGACCGAAAAACCTGGCCGTTTATCTTTCCACCGAAATTCAATGCTATCAATTGCCACAGCGATTCTTCCCAATTGTATTCTGTATGTTCTAATATTTCAAAAACGGTTTTGGATTTTTCAGATAAGCGCTCTGCAACCATTCTTGTTTTCCATGAATTCCAGGTGAGCTCCGGTACCAGGTGCAGGTGGCTTTCGCAGGGTATAAAAACTGATTTGCCCTGTTGCTCTTTTTCCATGAGTGTTTGATAGCGGGTTAATAAAATTTTTGAAACTCTTTTTTCTAATTCAAGCGTTGGTAGTTTTGTTCCTTTTATATCATGAATATCACCATCGTGATGCCATACCACATGCAGGATGATGTTTTTATAATTCTCATCCTTATCATGTTTATGATATTCCCATTGTTTTGAAAAAAGATGCAATTCTACATTTCCCACCCAAAGGGTACCGTTGATTTGAATTCTTGCATTTAAAAAATCGGGCCCCTGGTTAAAATTTTGAACCCCAGGATGGATGATGAGCAATTCACTGCCATCCACTGTTTTGAGGTTTGAAGTATTAAAATATCTGAATTTCCAGATGAATTGAAGAAGGTCTTCTTTCATAACAGCAGTTTTGGTAAAAAGAAAATTAAGCAATAAAATTGAAATCACCGCAGGAGGTGCATAACAAGCTTTTATAGCGTGTATCCGGATTTTAAAAAATCAGCAAAAAAGTTTGTTTGAAAGCACTAAATAAACCGGTCAAGTTCTGTCAGCAGGCGATGAACCGGCAAACCCATTACATTATAATAATCACCCTCGATCTTTTCGATTCCAACTATGCCTATCCATTCCTGAATGGCATAACCGCCGGCTTTGTCAAATGGTTTGTCGTGGGCTATATAAAATTCTTTTTGTTCTCTTGTAAGCTTGGAAAAAGTAACGGTAGTGGTTACATGAAATTTAATGGATTTATTTTTTTTGATAAGACAAATTCCGGTGATCACCTTATGAGTTTTTCCGGATAAAAGTGAAAGCATCTCAAACGCTTCGGAGGCATCGGCGGGTTTTCCCAGTATCGTTTTGTCGCAGGCCACTATTGTGTCTGCTCCTATTACAACCACATTATTTTTTTGGGCGGATAAAGATTCAAAAACTGACAATGCTTTATGTGTTGCAAGGCTTTCGGCCATTTCTTCGGGTAGAAGTTTCGGATCTAATACTTCTTCTGCATTTGAAGCGATTACTTCAAATGAAAGTTTCGCCAATTCAAGCAATTGCTTTCTTCTCGGCGATGCAGAAGCGAGTATGATCTTTTGCATTTTAATTTATTGAATTAAAAATATCATTGATAATATTCCTGCCAGCATTATAAATTTAATCATAGAACTCAATTGATGAAAATCTGATGCGTTTTTTGCGCGATATAATTTTCTTATTACATAAATGAGCGGCATTATCACTGCGATAATTCCATATATAAATATAAGCCACCATTTAAAAAACAAAAAGTAAGTGATGAGCGCTGCAACACTTCCGCACAAAACGATAATCCAAACGGCAGTATATACTTTTGAAACATGAATTCCCCATACAATCGGCATGGTAGTGCATCCAAATTTCCGGTCGCCCGCTACATCTTCCATATCTTTTATCACTTCCCTTATAATTGAAATAATAAAAGCAAAACCACCATACAAAATACTCAATTTTAAAACCTTGCTCCATGCTGGATTAGACAATTGGTGGAACCTGATATCTGCCACAGTCAGTACAAATATGGTCCATGCGGTGAGCAGGCCGATGATTATATTTCCAATCAGTAATTTCTTTTTAAAAGTGGTGGAATAAAATAATAACAACAATATTGCGATCAGATTAAACAAGGCTACATACCAATTGTGAAGTTTGGCAGATGCATCAATGCTTAATAGTAAACCCACAAAAGAAAAAGTAGCATGAAGCAAGATGGCTGAACGCCTGTTTATGTATTTGCCGATAATCACCTTATCGGCCTTGTTTACCTGATCAATATTAATATCAAAATAATCATTGATAATATAACCGCCGGCACCGATTAATAAGGATGCACCCAAAATGATCAAAAATACATCGCCGCTTATTTTTGATTCACCGGATCCAACCTGATTATAACAGAAGGGAATAACAATAAAATAAAATAAGATTTGTGTAATGGCAATGAACAGAAGATTAGGCCACCGGATAAGTTGAAAAAATGCGATTGCTTTTTTCATTATTTAAATTAAGTAGATGGAGTTTCGGTATCTGCTGTCCAATGATGATTTAATCTGAGCACTTTTTCAATCACATCTCTTACACAACCATTTCCTCCACTATAAGGAGAAATATAGTGTACAGTTTCTTTAATTTCTGCGCAGGCATCCTGAGGGCAGGTGCGCATGCCGCATATTTTCATCACATCCATATCAGGAACATCATCGCCCATAAACAGAGTATGTTCAGGCTTAATATTTTTATTTTGTAATAATTTGAGTAAAAATGCCTTTTTGTTTTTAACTCCAAAGTGTACATCAGAAATTCCAAGCATTGCAAGGCGTTCTTTTACCGGTGCAGATACACTGCCGGAGACAACAATTACCGCATACCCTTTTTTTACAGCCAGTTGAAGCGCATAACCATCTTTCACGCTCATTCGCCTTATCCACTTAGGTTCATTATTTTCGAAGACGGAAGAATTCATTACGAGTAATGTTCCGTCGGTAAGAACACCATCCATATCAAACACAAATGCGGTTACATGTTTAAATTTCTCTATCATTTAAGGAAGAGACTTTGGTAAAAAGCAAAGCTATCGTTTACCGTGGATTTTAATGATGCTTTCTGTGATCTTTAAATAGATATATTTTAATTCGGGATAAGCATTCAATGCTTCCAAATGTTTGCTGATGGTAAATACGTCATCTCTGATTGCGGGCCCTGTTTGCGTAAGAAAAGGAGAATACTGATTGACCTTTACGCACAACTCATTAATGATCGGATGTAAATTTTTAAAATCGAGATTTTCACGTTGGCAATAAATTTCAGCGATAGCAAACATATGATTGGCATAGTTGGCAGCAAACACCGCAGCCACATGATATGCCAGGCGTTGCTTATCGTTTACATGCGACACCAGATTAGAAAGAGACCTGGCAAACGTGAATAATGTGTCCAGATTTTCTGAATTATTAGCATCTACCATTAGTGGTATCACCGGCGTGTGTTCTACATACTTGCTGAGGGTTTGAAGCGGATATAGCACACCATGATTAGGGGAAGCCTTTGCCAACACTTCCATGGGAACTCCTGCGGCAGTATGTACTATAAATTTATCTTTCAGTCCGGTGAAACGATCTAAATTTTCAAGCACATGATCGTGCAAAGCGATGATATAAATATCGGCGTCTTTATACGCAGGCGCGCTCAACAGATCGTAATCGCAATTTAATTGTTGGGCAAGTAGTTTGGCATGATCAATATTTCTGCTCAAAACCTGCTCAACCTGATGACCCGCATTTTTGATCATCCCTCCCAAAACGGTGGCTGTATTTCCAGAGCCTAACAATACTACCTTCATCATAATTTTAATTGAACACCGTTATTTTTCAACATTAAATATGTAACGCAATCAGTCTGAATTAAATTGTTGAAAATCAGGATCGGTTGTTTTAAATTTTTGATGCTGAAATTAAATAAAATACATGGATATCTTTAATTATTCAGATTAGAAATATATGTTTGATACCCGGTTTAAAAAACAGATTTTTAATTTTTAAACTAATATTGCACCGATGCGTTTGAAAAATCGTATATTATTTACTAAGGAAAAACGCTACAGATCTATATGGCAAAAAAGAATCTATTAATTGTTGAGTCTCCCGCTAAAGCGAAGACGATTGAAAAAATATTAGGGAGTGATTTTGAGGTAAAAAGCTGCTTTGGCCACATTCGTGACCTGGAGAAGGGTGATATGGGTATTGATATTAAAAATAATTTCATGCCCCGGTACAAGGTGCCTGAAGATAAATTGCGCATTGTAAAAGAACTGAAGCAATCATCCAAGAATGTAGAAAAAGTATGGCTGGCGTCGGATGAAGACCGCGAAGGAGAAAGTATAAGCTGGCACCTTGCGGAAGTATTGGGGTTGGATGTTAAAAATACTCCACGTATTGTTTTTCATGAAATTACAAAGCCCGCCATTACAGCAGCTATTAAGCAGCCCCGCCATATAGATATGAACCTTGTAAATTCTCAACAGGCCCGCCGTATTGTTGACAGGTTAGTGGGATTTGGCCTTTCTCCTGTTTTGTGGAGAAAAATCGGAATGCAGGGAGGGCTAAGCGCAGGCAGGGTGCAAAGTGTAGCCGTAAAGTTGATTGTTGAACGTGAAAGAGAAATTAATCAGTTTGTAGCCGAAAGCAATTTTAAGATCGAAGCGCTTTTTTCGGCAATGGATAATAATTCAAAAGAAATAACATTTAAGGCTGAAGACGGTAAGATCCATACACTACAGGCGGCTGAAGAATTTTTGAACAGTTGTAAAGGAGCAGCATATACAGTTACTGATATTATAATAAAGCCCGGGAAACGAAGCCCTGCTGCACCCTTTACCACCTCTACTTTACAACAGGAGGCCAGCCGGAAATTAGGATATGGCGTGAGCCGTACTATGTCGATCGCTCAAAAATTATACGAAAGCGGTAAGATTACTTACATGCGTACCGACAGTGTGAATTTAAGTCAGACAGCACGCCACCAACTGGAGGCCGCTATCCGGAAAAATTATGGGGATAAGTATGTGCAGATGCGCTATTATAAAAATAAAAATGAATCAGCACAGGAAGCACACGAGGCTATCCGCCCTACAGATATGAGTGTTGAGCATATCAATGACCCGGAAACTGCCCGTTTGTATGAATTGATCTGGAAGCGTACCATCGCCAGCCAGATGAGCGATGCACAGACAGAAAAAACAACCGCAAAAATAAATATCAGCACAAACAATACAGAGCTCACAGCAACAGGTGAAGTTTTAAAGTTTGACGGTTTTTTGAAGGTTTATTATGAAAGTAACGACGACGAAGATGATGAAAAATCTGTTGCCGGAATGGAGAGCAGGTTGCCTCAACTTACCGTTGGACAAAAACTCAATTTCTTAAAACTTAAAGCGCTCGAACGTTTTACACGGCATGCAGCAAGATATACCGAAGCAGCGCTGGTTAAAAAACTCGAAGAACTTGGCATTGGACGGCCAAGCACGTATGCGCCTACCATCAGTACCATCATCAAAAGAAATTATGTAGAAAAGAAAGATAAAGAAGGTGTAGAACGCGAATTGCGCATACTTACTTTGGATAAAGATGATACAGTAAAAAAATCAGTGGAAAAAGAAAATACAGGAGCTGAAAAATCGAAACTTTTTCCCACCGATCTTGGTTTGGTAGTTACTGATTTTTTAAATCAATATTTTGAACGGGTAATGGATTATTCATTTACAGCAAATATTGAAGAAGAGTTTGATAAAATTGCCGAAGGAAAAGAACAATGGAACAAAATGGTTGCAGATTTCTACGAACCTTTCCGGGAATCTGTGGATTATACCCTCGAAACTGCCGAAAGAGCAAAAGGAGAGCGTGAACTTGGAAAAGATCCTAATTCGGGAAAACCAGTTTTTGCCAGAATGGGCAGATATGGCCCGATGGTACAAATAGGCACTCAGGAAGATGAAGAGAAGCCCGTATATGCCAAGTTGAAACCATCTCAGAGTATTGAAACCATTACATTGGAAGAGGCAATGGATCTGTTTAAGCTGCCTCTTGCCTTAGGTGAATATGAAAATAAAGAAGTAGCGGTAAATGTGGGAAGATTTGGTCCTTATGTGAAATGGGGCGATCAGTTTATCTCGTTGCCCAAAGGTAGAGATCCGCTTGAAGTAGATATTTATGAAGCCATCAGTATTATCCAGGATAAGCAGGAAGAAAATGCGCCTATCGGTTATTACCAGGAAAAACCTGTTATTAAGGGAAAAGGCAGGTTTGGCCCTTACATTAAGTGGAATGAACTTTTTATAAATGTACCAAGGGCTTACAATTTCGACCACCTGAGTCAAAATGACCTTAATGAATTAATCGAAAAGAAAATTGAAAAAGAGGCCAACAGAATTGTCAAACAATGGCCCGAAGAAAAAATAAGTATTGAAAATGCCAGATGGGGTCCTGTTTTTAAAGTTGGTAAAAAAGCCATTAAGGTGCCACTGAAAGAAGATCGTTCGAAGTATAATGCTGAAGAATTGGAAAAGCTGGATCTGCAGCAGGTGAAGGAATTGATCTCCAAACAGGATCCGAATGCGCTTAAGAAAAATACGGCTGCAAAAAAAGCTGCACCAAAGAAAAAAGCAACTTCGTCAGCTAAAAAATCCGTTTCAAAAAAGGCAGCGCCTAAAAAATAATCCACTTTCTATTCAACTACTTTTTTTGAAATGTGAATAACTTCAAAGAGGTATTGCTTGCATTTATAGATCTTAAACTATACTTTTACACCACCATTATGCATTCTACCATACCCCCAATCTCCTTTTAAACCTTTTTGTCATTCCATTTTCCTCCAAAAAGCCGTCGACGTTTATAGCTTTGCCGATCGATAAATAAAACAATGATTTCATACTGGCATTGCTTTTGAGTTAGTGAAGTTATACTATGAAAAATCGTGATCTGACTCCGAGAAGAGCTGATTTTTTAGCGCAACGATTCGAAAGGATTTTTGCCCGAACCCGTAAAACTCACGATGATGAAAAGCATGTACAAAGCGTATACTAAGGAGATCAACCGAAAAACGCACTACTTCGTAAAAAAATTCAATTATTTTCCTGAGCTGGAAAACGTACCACCTATTTTGGAATCAATGGGTATGCACAGCGACTTCCTGATGGCCTGTGATTTTGCCAATGTAGAAGATGAAAATACGGTTCAGCAATTAATGGAAGAATTGAAACTGACAAAGGTTTCCGGAAAAGTAATACCTATTCAAAGCTTGAAAAAAGAGCATGAAAAAACGCACTCTATTTTCAGAAATACCCAAACCTGGCTTCAAAAGCTCAGACTTGCTCATATATAATTTATAAGCCTATTTAATAAAATTTACCTTATTGACATTATAGTTGAAAGCGTTTCCAATAGGGGAGCGCTTTCTTTTTTACTTCAAAAGCACTTTTCAGGAAATTTTTAAAATTTTATTTTTTCTTCAATATTACCTCTTTTAAAGGGTAGGGGCATGTTAAGTCTTTCCTAATAGAACCGGGTGAGCACTTGGCAGGATGGCTTTTTATTTATCTTGCCCGCCAAAAAAATAAAACGTAATATGAAGAATGCGCTACTCGTTTTAAACATTATTTTATTGATCCTGGTTGGATATTTATTTTATGCACAATTTTCAAAGAAGGATAACTCCAAACAGACTCAAAAATCATTGATCTCCGAAAAATCTTCCGAAACGCCCGCAGGAAAAATAGCATACATTGATCTTGATTCTCTCCAAAATAATTATTCATTTTACAAAAAGGTAAAAGCTGAATTTGAAAAAAAACAATCTGCTGCCAATAATGAAATTTCATCACTTCAAAAAAAGTATCAGACCCGGGCTGCTCAATTGCAGGAAAAAGCATCAACTATGACTCCTCAGGAGCAGGAAAATGCCATGATGGAAATGAATAAAATGCAGCAGGATTTCGCAACACGCAAACAAACTATCGACAACCAGCTTTTTGATTACAATACAAAAATGCGGGACGATGTACTGCTTCGCCTTCAGAATTTTTTGAAAGATTACAATAAAGATGGCCGGTATTCTTACATCTTTTCCTATGAACCCGGATTTATGTTTTATAAAGATTCTACCCTTAACATTACAAACGATGTGATAGAAGGGCTCAACAAACTGGAAGAAAGTAAAAAGTAAACTTCAACAGCGTTTCAAAATATTTTATCTTCCCACCCATAAAACAGTTTAACGAACAGCTTTTATGAGTGAACAAACCACTGCTTTTAAGCCGAGCTTAAGGCTTATAGATGCTACAATGATCGTAGCAGGTTCCATGATCGGATCTGGGATTTTTATTGTCAGTACAGACATAGTGCGCAACGTTGGAAGCGCGGGATGGCTGATAATGGTGTGGGTAATTACCGGTTTTATGACGGTGATCGCCGCCGTAAGTTATGGCGAATTGAGCGGTATGTTTCCCAGGGCAGGTGGCCAATATGTTTTTTTGAGAGAAGCATTCAATCCGCTGGCCGGATTTTTATACGGATGGAGTTCGTTTACAGTAATACAAACAGCCACAATAGCTGCTGTGGCAGTTGCTTTCAGCAGGTTTACGGCTTATCTTATTCCACAGGTGGGTGAAGATGTGCTGATGTTTAAAATTTTTGCATTACCGGTGAGCGCTGCGCAATTGCTTGCGATTGCCATGATCCTGTTTCTTACCTACACCAATACGAAAGGTATAAAAGGCGGTAAGATCATTCAGACAACATTTACTACCGTTAAACTATTTTCTCTTTTTGGATTAATCATCGCCGGATTTTTATTTGTGCAAAATAGTTTCTGGGATCAGAATTGGTTGACTGGATTTCATGCCACACAATTGGAAAAAGTGGGTGGAAATTTTGTTAAAGATGGTCAATGGTTCTCTATTGGCGGCACCGTGCTTATAGGCGCCATTGCAGCTTCGATGGTAGGATCATTATTCAGCAGCGACGCTTGGAATAACGTAACATTCATTGCGAGTGAAATTAAAAATCCCAAAAAAAATATTGGCCTCAGTTTATTCCTGGGCACTTTTATTGTATGTGCTGTTTATATCTGCACTAATTTAATGTATCTGAATGTACTTCCATTAAATGAAATAGCTTTTCCGGGAGGTGAGCGGGTTGCAGTAGCTGCATCGAGTTCCATTTTTGGAAATGCAGGAGCAATGATCATTGCTGTTATGATCATGATATCAACTTTTGGATGTAATAATGGATTGATACTTGCGGGCGCCAGGGTTTACTATACGATGGCCTGCGACAGATTGTTTTTTAAGAATGCGGCTAAGCTTAATAAATTTTCCGTGCCGGGATGGGCATTGTGGGCACAGGCGGTTGTAAGTTGTATTTTATGCCTGAGTGGAGGATACAATGACTTGCTTGATATGATCGCATTTGTAGTGGTAATATTTTATGTACTTACCATCGTTGGAATTTTTGTATTACGGTTTAAAAGACCTGATGCAGATAGACCTTACAAAGCGTTTGGATATCCGTTTATTCCTGCTTTGTATATTTTGATGGGAATTATTTTCTGTGTATTCCTTGTTATATTTAAACCATTGTATACGCTTTGGGGATTGGCGATAGTACTTACCGGTATCCCCGTTTATTTTATTACGATCAGCGGGCATCGTAAAAAACAAATACGCTAATTATGATCAAGTCGGATATTGAAAAACTATTTGCTGATATCTCCAAAATGAAGGTTGCCGTAATTGGTGATGTGATGCTGGATACTTACTGGTGGGGAAATGTGGAAAGGATATCGCCTGAAGCGCCCGTGCCTGTAGTGGCAGTAAGCAAAAGGGAAAAGAGAATCGGTGGTGCCGGAAATGTGGCACTGAATGCAAAAATGCTGGGCGCATCCGTGGCGGTTCTTACCCTGTTAGGAATTGATGATGATGGAAATGAAGTAAAGACCTTACTTCAGGAAAACGGAATTGATACACGTTTTATCATTACCAGCAGAAAACGGATTACTACAAATAAGATCAGGATTATAAGCCGTAATCAACAAATGCTGAGGCTGGATGCCGAATGTGCAGATGATCTGGACGCAGATGATGAAGAAAAACTGATTGGTATTATTAATAAATACATTCAGGCCGAGCAGCCTGATGTAGTGATTATGGAAGATTATAACAAAGGAATTTTTACCAAAAATGTGATTGCAGAAACCATTGCACTTTGCTCTAAAGCAGGAATTGTAACGGCCGTAGATCCTAAGAGAAAAAACTTTTTTGAATACAAAGGGGTTACGTTATTTAAACCTAATTTAAATGAAGCTATTACAGCGCTTAATATTTTGCCAGCAGGCATTTCACCAGAATCGCTGCCCTCAATCCATGAACAGTTAAAAGAACATTTATCTCATAAAATATCATTGATCACGCTTTCTGAAAAAGGAATTTTTTATAAAATTGACGATGAAGATCAGATCATTCCGGCTCATAAGCGTGAGATTGCTGATGTGAGTGGTGCAGGAGATACGGTGATAGCAGTGGCCTCATTAATTTATGCTGCTACCAATAATATAAATGATGCAGCGCGGCTTGCAAATATCGCCGGTGGACTGGTTTGTGAAGAGGTGGGTACAGTACCGATATCAAAAGAAAAATTGCTGAACGAATCATTAGCTATTCAAAAACAATTCAAATTAAAAGAAGCGACAGCTTCAAGTACCAAATAATACATATGCAGAAGTTTTGTATTGCCATTCATGGAGGTGCGGGCACCATTGTGAAAGAGGATATGACCCCCGAATTAGAAAAGGCTTACCGCCAAGCATTGAAAGAAGCGCTTGCTGCAGGTTATGATATTTTACACAATGGAGGTACATCTCTGGATGCAGTTTCTGCATCAGTGGTTTCGTTGGAAGATAATCCCTTATTTAATGCGGGCAAAGGCGCTGTGTTTACAAAAAAAGGCATCAATGAACTGGACGCTGCCATCATGGATGGTAAAACACTTGAAGCCGGCGCAGTGGCCGGTGTGCGCAATGTGCGTAACCCTGTTTTGCTGGCAAGAGAAGTGCTTATGCACAGCGGTCATGTTTTTCTTAGCGGAAAAGGAGCCAATGATTTTGCAATCAAGCAGGGAGTAAAACTGGAGCCGGACGACTATTTTTTTTCTCAATACAGATACGATCAATGGCGTGAAATACGCGATAGCGATCTTTATACATTAGACCACAAAGGAGATAAACTTGTTGGCCTGATGAAAGATAAAAAGTTTGGAACAGTGGGCGCCGTGGCATGCGATATTCATGGCAATATTGCTGCTGCAACATCCACCGGCGGCATGACGAATAAACAATACGGCAGAATAGGAGACAGCCCTCTGGTTGGCGCAGGCACTTATGCAAATAATAAAACCTGTGCTATCAGTTGCACCGGGCATGGCGAAATTTTCATTCGCGCTGTAGCTGCCTATGATGTGAGTTGCCTGATGGAATATTGTGGCATGAGCTTGCAGGAAGCATGTAACAAAGTGGTTTTTGATAAACTTGTTGCTTTAGGCGGAGAGGGTGGGCTCATTGGTGTAGATGCCAAAGGCAATTGTTCTATGTTGTTTAATACGAAAGGAATGTACAGAGGATTTCACAATAGTGAGGGAGAAACAGAAATAGCAATTTATGGAGATTAATAATATCCAGAAAATAGCTGTGATCGTAGCAGCCGGAAATGGTTCAAGAATGAACAGCGATATTCCCAAACAGTTTTTGCTGCTGAAAGGGAAGCCGGTTTTATATTATACAATCCGCGCTTTCCTGAACGCTTATTCGGATATGGAAATCATCCTGGTGCTCGCCAGCGACCATATTCAAAAGGGCAGAGAAATTATTGATGGATTTTTCGATGATTCAAGAATTAGTATTTGCGATGGTGGCGATACACGTTTTGAATCTGTAAAGAACGGATTGCGAAAAATTAATAAAGAGGCAATAGTTTTTGTTCACGATGGTGTTCGTTGCCTTGTTTCAGAAAAACTGATAAAAAGATGTTTTGACGGGGCACTTGAATTTGGGAATGCAGTGCCGGCCACACCCTGCCATTCGAGTGTTCGCCTATTGGAAGATGGGGAAAATAAAATACTTGACAGGTCTGCCTTACGGCTGGTACAAACACCTCAAACGTTTCATAGCAAGATATTAATTCCATCTTTCGAAATTCCTTACAAAGAACAATTTACTGATGAAGCATCGGTAGTGGAAGCATTCGGATTAAAGATCAATCTGGTAGAAGGTGAAGAAACAAATTTTAAGATTACCACTCCTCTCGATCTTTTGCTGGCCGGTCAGCTTATAGATTGAATTTTTTTATAACGTGATAAATGTCTAAAGATCTTTTTTTCCAACCTGTCAACCTGTTGATTGAAACTTGCGGATAAATCTCTTCCTCTGGTGAAAATTTTTGAAAGAAAAATCTCACTCCCGGAATCTGCGATCCTTCAAAATCAAAAAGTCTGGCGGTTGAAGCTACTTCCCTTATCATTTCATGAAGCAGAAATGCGTTTGCATCATGTTTTCTACCGGATTCATTGTTGGCACTCATCAGATAATACACACGCTTATCATCTTTTAAAAATATCGCAGCAGATAAAATATTCATTTCTTTATCTACCACTTTTCGGCACATCACTTTATTCTCTGCATCAAAAACTTTACATAATTCATTAAAATGGTTTAAGTCACTTTTTTTTAAATGCAGATTTTTGGGAAGTACCATTTGTTTGTACAACGCAATCACTTCACTAATAGTGGCCGGAAGATAAATAATCTTTGCAGCTATAGATTTGGTAATAAGGTCTTTTCTGAATTTTCGCTTTATTTCCTCAAATGGATGATTAAGATTCAGGATCAGATTTTTTCGTGGTCGTGCTTCGGGAAGATGATTACCGGAATTTAAAAACAATTCCAACTGATCGCAATTGTTGCCGGCTTTTGTAATAAAGCTTCTGGTGATGTGTTCATCGATCTTTTTATCCGAAAATATACCCAATTGCTGGCAAAAAGCAGGTTGCATTATTCTTCTGATGCCAAGTTTATTACTCACCGGTAATGGCATTATGTAATCGTAATCTTCAGTAACCAGGGCTTGCCAGCCGGTGCTCATATAATCAAGGTATACCGAGGTTGCATAAATTAATCCATTGCCCGAATGCGCAATTCTTTCATCCCATTTTTTTTTGTCTATCTCATCATGTGCTAAATGAAAAATTTGCATGGATTGATTTTAATAACCCAGATTAAAATATTCTCTTAACCTGAACTTCTGAATATCGATACTGAAAGAAATATTCGTTATAAATCTTTTATTTTTTGGTATTGTCGATTTAAAATAATCGCTGTAAACATTACTATATAACAGAGGTGCGTAAACGTTTACTAATCCTTTCAACAATGAAAGTTGTAAACCGGCATCATAAAGAAATTTGCCTGTGGTTGAATTTTTATCCCATGCTTCTGCATAAGTTCCAATTTCCAGAAAAGCTTTCAGGTCAACTTTAAATGGAAGTATCCGTAATGGATTTATTGATTTTGGAACAGATGTATTGAGATTCATTGCCGCCAGCCAATTGTCTGTTTTTCCTATTTTATTTGCCAGCAGATCGGTACGAACTTTAAAGCCACCATCGCGGATCATGATCTGATGAGAGGGCATTCCTTCAAATTCATTGCGACCAATAAAGTAGTTGGAATAGGTATAATCTTCATTTCCTTTTGGGCCTGTCATTGTAAAATGATAACGGCTTAATGCATATCTGTTATATAAAGTTTTGTCAGTAAGATAAATGAACTTTCCTGCAAACAGTCGCATGTTTAGCCCACCGCCTTTTGCATAATTAAAATAATAATTTAATTGGCTGCCCAATCGTACAAAACCATCGCCTTGCTGTCCAGTTATTTCAAACCGGTATGGATAAAGTTCACGGTCATTTTCTTTTACAAAAGAAAGTTCGTTTAGATATCGGTCTGTTTGGGGATAGGTGATGATGTCAATATCTTGTATGGTGTCGCGTGTGAATAGAAGAGATTGTTCAGAGATGAAGTAGGTTTTCCATTGAACATAACTGTTTGCGTGGCTTCGATAATTTTTATTTCTAAAGGTAAATTTTACGGCAGGCACAAACTTCGAAAAGTTCATAAAATTTTTGGTACCTGTGGAGTCGGTAAAGGAATCCATATTAAAATGGGCCGCACTTACACTCACTTCTGCTTGTCTGATCCATCCATAAGTGGTTTTTGAAAAACCAATGCGTCCCATGCCGGTAAAGCTTTTACTTCCTGTGGCATAAACGGGTGCAATAAAAAAATGGAACGCAGGTTCAGGTAATGTATAATTGTGTAACAAGCCTCCGATCATTAATTTATCATAAAAATTATACCCTGCTGCGGGCGACAGAAAGATGTAATTATATTTTTCAGTATGATTGAAATTGAATAAGAGCGCAGGTTTCAGCGATTTCTTTTTTCTGGGTACAACGTCACCTTTGGTATTTAAAAGATTAAATAATGAATCCAGATTTTTTTCAGAAACTGATTCAAAAATTGATTTTAAGTTTTCTGGTGATGGATGCCTGTACTTGAAATCTTGATAATAAATATGCATCGCAGAATCGAAAGTCGTTTGTCCGATATAATTTGACAATTGATGTAGCCACAAAGCCGTTTTATGATAAGCTGTCACATAATAATTAGTTTCGGAAAACGCTGAAGAAGGCGTTTCTATCGGTTGATCTTTCTTTTGTGAAACGATCGTTCTGTAAACCAGGTCTATAGGATCTGCAGGCAATCTTTTTTCAATAATTCCTGAGCACGGAGCTTTTGGACCATATTTGTCAAACATATATCGGTTGGTGTAATAAGTATTTATGCCTTCGTCTAACCATGCATGTTGTCTTTCATTATTTCCGAGTACACCATAATTCCAATTATGTCCGATTTCATGATTTATTACTTCATCAAGTTGCATTTTATCTGTTTCCGGCGAAATAACCGTAATGGTGGGATACTCCATTGCAATAGAAAATCCTTCCGGTCCTTGAACCACCGTCAATGAATTATATGGATAGGCGCCCATCCATCTTTCTCTTGAACTTACTGCATCCTTCATCATTTGAATAGCATCTTTCCATACTTCTGGGCTATCATTATTATAAAATACATGAAGGATGATCGTATGCCCATTAATGGAAACCATGCTGTCCTTTTCTTCCACGAAATCTTTAAAGGCAAACCAGGCGAAATCATGAATATTTTCAGCAGTGTAGGTCAGCGTTTTCATTTTTCCTTCCTTTTCTTTTTTAGTTTGCGAGCCGGTGGCTGCCACATCAAATTGAGCGGGAAGGTTTATTTCAACCTGGTAATCTCCGTATTCACTATAAAATTCTCCCTGGTCGAGATATGGCATTTCATGCCAACCATTATTGTCATATACCGCCGGCTTGGGATACCATTGTGTGATCAGAAATTCATCGTTCATATAACCAGAGCGGGAAAAGAGATACGGCAATTTTACATGAAATGCGCATGAAATATTAACCGAATGATTTGGCGCAAGCGGTTGTGGCAACACCAATCTTACTACATCTATATAAAAAGGATGATCTTCAAGAGTGGCTGGCATTTCATCAACCTTAAAATTTAATTGATTGATATATCCGCGTTTTTCATCATCACTGAAATAAAAAGAAGTGTTTCCGTTTTGTAGAAATTGTTCGCTGAAGGCTGTCTTATCATTTTTGTAAGCATTCGGCCAGATATGAAACCAAATAAATTTCAATGTGTCTGACGAATTGTTTTGATAATGAATAGTCTGATTGCCTGTGAGCGTTTTTAGTTCCGGATCAAGTGAAACTTTAATATGATGATCTGCTCTTTGCTGAAAATAGGATTTGGATTGTGCAAAGCCAATGCCGGCATAGCATACACATAAACAGCAGATTATTTTTTTCAAGGCAAAGGTTTTTTCAAAAATAATGATTTTGAACGCTTTAAGATTTTTTAAAAAATCAATGAAAAAGTGCTTTTGAGGGAGCAAAAAATTATTTTCCCTGGCCTTTTAATAAAATCCGAATCGTATGGATCAGAATTTTAAAATCAACGGCAAGAGAAATGTTTTCGATGTAGATCAGATCATATTTCATTCTTTCGATCATTTCTTCAACATTTTCGGCGTATCCGAATTTTACCATTCCCCAACTGGTAAGGCCGGGTTTTACTTTTAACAGTAAAAGATATTCGGGATGTGTTTTGGTAATCAGGTCGATATAGTAATTTCTTTCGGGGCGTGGGCCTACCAGGCTCATTTCGCCTTTTAAAATGTTCCATAATTGGGGCAATTCATCCAATCTCCAACGTCGCATTACCTTACCCCACTTTGTTATGCGTTCATCCGTATCACTGCTCAAAAGGGGGATGCCCTGCTCCGCATTCATGATCATACTTCGGAACTTATAAATAAAAAAAGGCCGGCCTTTCAGGCCGATTCTCTTTTGTGAATAAATAATGTCGCCTTTGGATGAAAGCCTGGTACGAATTGCTGTATATAAAAATAAAGGACTTAAAATGATCAACCCCAATACGCTTGCCACTACATCTACCAACCGCTTAATGTTTTGTTCCCACGCAAGCATGAGGCCTGTGTGCAATTGCACCAAGGGCGTGCCCATTACATTTGTAGTACGCACCCAGCCACTCAAAAAATCAATTTTATCCGGAACCATTTTAACGCTTACTTCCTTTCCTGCGAGGTATTGCAATATTTTTTCAAGGCCCTGCCTTTCTTCAAAAGGAATTGCAATGATCACTTCAGTTATTTTTTGTTTGGATATAACGGTGTTTAAATCATTGATATCACCGAGGTAAGGAACCGGATTTCCCCGGATCACATTTTTTTCCATTTTCGAAGAAACAAATCCCTTGATCTTATAACCTGTTTTTTCGGTGTTATTTTCGATCGCATAATAAATTTCATCTGCTTTATCATGAGAACCTATGATAAGCGTATTAAACCAAACCAGTTCTTCCTTCAATTGTTGATGAGCAATATTCAAAAGGAAAAACCTAAACAGGTAGGTGAGAAATAATTGAATGGACAGAAAAATAAAATACTCCGAATAAAATTGTGGATCATACTCTTTTCTTTTGTAAAGCAGCATGATAAAAAAAATCACCAGGCATCCTACAATAGACATTATGATGGTGATGAGAAATTCCTGAAGCCGGCTTTTATAATAAACGTTTTTATAACAACCTGCCAGATGATACACCACAAGCCAGAAAACCGGAAGCAACAATAACCCTGTAATAAATTTCGCATTCACTTGAAACCCTACTCCGGCAAGCGATCTGTGAATCCAGAAAAAAATGATCCACGCAATCAATGCGGCAAAATAATCCGCTATTGCATAATGATACGAATGGATATACTTTTTGAACAAAGCCATTAGCTCAGTTGATTGCGGTTAATTTTTGCCAATATCAGGTGTGCCACTTCCATGGCCCTGTAGCCATCCACTTCAGAAACTTCTGTCGGCCTATTTTCAAGAATAGCGGTTGCAAAACTTTCCAATTCCATTTTCATGGCATTGTTTGCCGCTATTGCAGGCGCTGCCACAGCTATTGTTTTTTTGCCATGATTGGTATCTACATCAAACGTGAAAACGTTTTTATCATCCGGCGTTTTATATTTTATGATCTCCGTTTTTTTATCAAGAAAATCTATTCCAATGTAAGCGTCTTTTTGAAAAAGCCGCATCTTCCGCATTTTTTTCATGCTTATGCGCGATGATGTAAGATTGGCCACGCATCCATTATCAAACTCTATGCGCACGTTTGCTATGTCCGGTGTATCACTGAGTACCTGCACACCATTTGCCAGCACGTTTTTTACATTGCTTTTAATGATGGAAAGGATTATATCTATATCATGGATCATAAGGTCAAGAATCACGCTTACGTCAGTGCCTCTCGGATTAAACTGAGAAAGGCGATGCACTTCAATGAACATGGGTGAAAGGTGATACGCTTTCGCTGCAAGCAAAGCAGGATTAAACCGCTCTACATGTCCTACCTGAAATTTAATGTTTGCTTCGCGCACCAGATTTACAATCTCTCTTGCTTCCTCCATTTTATTGGCCAAAGGCTTTTCTACAAATACATGCTTGCTTTTTAAAATGGCCATTTTGCAAATAGAATAGTGTGCCGTGGTAGGAGCAATTATATCAACAGCATCTGCCTGGTCCATCAATTTTTCAGGATCCTCAAATCTTTTTATTTTAAATTCTGATAGTATTTTTTCCGCTGCCCCATCGGATGGATCATAAAAACCAATGATCTCTGCATTTTCTATTTCCAGCCAGTTTTGAATATGAAATTTACCCAAATAACCTGCCCCGAAAATTCCTATTCGCAACATAAATTTTAATTTGCAGCTAAGGTAGCAAGCATTTGTTTTTAAAAATAATTTTTAGAATTGCAGCGCATAAAAAAACCGGCTTTCGCCGGCTTTTTATTAAAGTATTTTTGATTTCGAAAAGTAATTTTCTGACGGAGCGTACACAAATAGACAGCTTCCATCTTTTATGGTTTCAATGATTGGTTTTGCCACATCTTTTGGTAATGCCGGGCATCCAAGACTTCTACCAAGATATCCCTGGTTATTTACAAAAGATTTACTTACATAATCAGCACTGTGAATTACGATAGCACGGCGTGCGGCATTATCATTAATTCCTTTTTCTTCGCCTTCCAGCTTTAAAGAAAAACCATGCTTACCGCTGTATGTTCCTTTGGTTACATAAAATCCAAGGCTGCTCATAAAACTTTCGGGCCTGTTACTAAAACGGTTTGCATACAGCTTTCCTGAATTACGGCCATGCGCCACATAAGTTTTATAAAGCAATTTTAATTGATCCATATCTATCACATACATTCTTTTTTCATTGGAAGGTTTGCTGAAATCGACAATGGTTAAAATAGATTCATTTGAGAGCTTTTGCTTATTGCGCAAAACCTCAAAACCTTTCATTGCATAATCAAAAGCTGAGCGCGATAATCCGTTTTTTTCAAGGTCAAGCATTTCGTAAAGAGATGCATTATCTGTGGTAGGTTCGGTTAAAGAATCAGTAGCATATACTACAGGATCGACTGCGGGTAATTCTGGTTTTAAATTAGCAGAAAAGAAAGGTACGGCAATAAAAAGTAATAAGACGGAACTGATAAGTCCGTATGTTTTCCTGGAAAAATAGTGCATTAACTGGCTTTTATAGGTTTTAAGGACAACAAGAATGTATATGAGAGTCTGTTAGATTTCATAATACAATTAGGTGTTTGGAGTGTAGTGAAAAGCATTACAAATTTACATTTATCCAAAGGTTTTAAATGTTTATAAACTCTAAAGTTTTATTCATTATCAACACTTTAATAGTTACTTAACACTCTATTTTTTACAAAACAAATTCAAAAGAAATAACAGTTATGGGTGGCAGTTTATTGTGTTGATTTTTGGTTTTTTTTCCAACTTTATATTACAACTGTATAAATTTATAAAAATTGCATTAAGATTTTAAAAAAAATTGAAATTGGTTTTTAATAAGTCAATAAAATTTTGACAAGTAACTTGCGTTTTCGAAAATCATCATCATGAATAAAGTATATATAGTTGACGCTGTAAGAACTGCGGTTGGAAAGTTTGGTGGAACGCTTAGCGTTGTAAGGCCTGATGATTTGCTGGCCATAGTTATAAAAGGTATTATCGAAAGAAATCCATCGTTAGATCCTTCCGCAATTGAAGATGTAATAGCAGGCGACGCTAATCAGGCCGGTGAGGATAACAGGAATGTGGCGCGTATGGCAGCATTGATTGCAGGATTACCGGTTTCGGTGGCAGGTAATACAGTCAACCGGCTTTGCGCAAGCGGATTGCAGGCTATTATGGATGCGTCAAGAGCTATCATGTGCGGCGATGGGAGTGTTTATCTTGCCGGAGGTGTAGAAAGTATGTCGCGCGCGCCCTATGTAATGAATAAACCTGAAACCGCATTTAGCCGTACACCGGAAATTTTCGACACTACCATCGGTTGGCGTTTTCCTAATAAAAAACTATCGAAGCTGCATCATCCTTACGCTATGGGAGAAACTGCTGAAAATGTAGCAAAACAATGGAATATTTCAAGAGAAGAACAGGATGCTTTTGCATTAGCCAGCCAGCAAAAATATTTTGAAGCGCTGGTTGCAGGAAAGTGGAAAGATGAAATTATTCCGGTAGAGATCAAACAGAAAAAAGGAGATAATATCATTTTCGATCAGGATGAACATCCGCGTAAAACATCTCTTGAAAAGTTGTCAACTTTAAAGCCGGCTTTTGTTGCTGATGGAAGTGTTACTGCCGGAAACTCGAGCGGTATTAATGATGGGGCGGCTATGCTGCTGTTGGCAGATGAAAAGGCTGTAAAGAAATTTGGTTTTCAACCCATGGCCGTTATCAAAAGTATGGCGGTGGCCGGAGTTGATCCGGCAATTATGGGTATTGGCCCGGTGCCTGCTACAAAAAAAGCATTGGAGCGTGCCGGATTGACCATTGAAGATCTTGATCTGATAGAATTGAATGAGGCATTTGCTTCGCAATCCATTGCCTGCATGAGAGATCTGCATTTAAATCCGGAAAAAGTTAATGTGAATGGGGGTTCCATCGCCATCGGCCATCCGCTTGGCTGCAGTGGCGCCCGTATTACCACTACTTTGTTGCACGAAATGAAAAGAAAAAACGCACGCTATGGTCTTGCTACCATGTGTGTTGGAGTGGGTCAGGGGGCTGCCCTGATCGTTGAGCGATCTGATATTTGATTTTTTATAAAAACGGATAAAAAGTGCTTTTGACGGGTCACATCCCTTTGCCTAATGCCCTTATTTCTTTATCAACCATTTTCGTATTGAAATAAAAAGAAACAGCAAGCATCAATATTGCGGATAATAAGGTTGCCCAGTGTATCCACGGACTTATTGATAAAGTTTCTAAGAATGCCAGCTTGCTGAAAATAAACTGGATCACCGAAACGCAAAGAAGAGCTGTTATTATGATTATAACATAAGCGGGTAAACGATTTTGAATAATATTTTGCGAAAGCCACTTTGGCGAATAGCCAAGCATTAGGAGCAGCTTAATATTTTCCTTGCTTCTGGCGATCATTAGTTTTAAATAAAATCCAAATAACACCAGTGCCAGAGCGATCACCAGGATACCAAATCCTCCTATGATGCCGATGGTGTTTTGCAAAACACCTTTTACGCGGCCAAATCTTATTTTGTCTTTATTGATGTGATATTGGTGATTGTCTAAAAATTTAATTAATAAAGGATCGTTCGCATCTTTTGTTTTGATATAAACTCTGGAAGCAAGTTGGGAGGTATCTCCTGCAAGATTGATATTTCCCCATTTTAAAAAACTTTCGGGCACTAAAATAGAATTTACTCTATCGCTAAGAGCCACAATACTTGCCCTGAAATTTTCACTTCCGCGCGCTCCGCTGCATTCAAGAAAAATATTGACGCTTGAAATAGTTTTTGGTGAAAGTTGAGGCAAGCCTTGCGCAGGTGCAAATACATTATAAATTTCCAAAAAATCGGAAGAAAAAATGATCGGTACATCCTGTTGTCCCGGTTTCCAGGTAAATGTTGGTGGCAGTGTGTCGATGAAATTATTATTCAGGCTTTCAAGAAACAAATCTGTAGTGAAGGGAAGAATATCACCGGCTGTGGCCCGCGCGCGAAACTGATTACTGTTTAAAGGTGCTACCGCAGCTATCTCCGGTTGCACTTCCATCTCTTTAATATCACCCGTTGTAAACCGGTTATCCTTTCCCATATTATCATTGGTAATGGTTTTCGAAACAGATACAAAATCGTAACCTCCTGATTTTCTCGGCGCTTCTTCGGTTATCATTTTTTGAATATTGAAAAACATCTGTACAGCCAATAATAATAATAATATGCCTATGCACAATCCCGCATATCCTACCCACTGGGAAAATTTATTTTTTTCCCGGGTAAACAAATGGCTGATATGTTTAAAATGCAATTGCATTTCAGAGGTAATACACTTTTTCGTTTGATAAAAAATCGAGATTTTTAAGATCCGCAAAAATCATAGAGGCGTTTCTTCGTTCACATTGTTCATATAAAAGTTCCATTGCTTTGGAGCGGTTGTTTTCATCCAGGTGGCTGAACGGTTCGTCAAGTAATAAAAAATCAAAGGGTTGCACTAATGCTCTGATAATCGCTATACGTTGCTGCTCACCATAGCTGCAGGTTTGTGTTTGCTGCGATAACTTATGATCCACAGCAAGCCTTCGCGCCATTTGCAATACTTCTTCTTCGGTAATAAAAGGGTTTAGACTTCTTTTAATCTCAATATTTTCCAATGCTGTTTCATTTGGAAAAAGCCTCAGATCCTGAAAAATGATACTGATGTATTTTTGTCTCAAATCTGCAATATCTTCAGATGAAAAACCGGCAAGATCTTTCTTTTCAAAATAGATCTTGCCGGTATAATCATTTCGAAGTCCGTACAGAAAATGGATCAAAGTAGTTTTACCACTTCCTGAAGGCGCTACAATATGTATATGTTCTCCTTTGTCAATTGTCAAATCCCGATTCCATACTTCTGAATCTTTAATTGAAATATGTTTTGGAACAACATCTTTTAATACAAATTGCATGAATTTTAATTACAGTTTTCTTCTTACGATTAAGGTGTATGAACTGTATCTACCGGCGGCGCTGTAAGCAAACTATCTAAGCTAGCTGATGAACTTGCCCTTCTTTTTTTGTCGATCTGATAAATCTGATCAATGTATGTATTCAGTTGTTTCAGGCTGTTGGTATTGCCATCCATCAAATTCACTTCTGTTTTGTATGATAGCGCATTATCATTTGCATCTCCTCCTGTGCTGATTACATTTTTCCAGAATGCCATGCTTTTTTCAAACATTGCTTTTTCATTTTCATCCATGCTTTTGCTTCCTGTTTTTTTAATGATCTGATTCAGATCAAGATACAATCCAAAAGGATGGCCTGTTACAGCACTTGCCCATTCGGGTTTGTTACCGGATTTACCTTCAAGATAGGAATTTGCAAATGATGCGTGGTTAGCGATGGCGAGTTCTTTTTCGTTTGAAATAATATTAATCGAAGAATCGGGTTCAGTTCCCATAAATCCTTTGATCGTATTCAGCACTTTATCAAACTTGGCTTTATCGCCCACTCCTACGGCTACAAGTACATTAAAATCCGAATCATTCATGCCAGTTGCACCTTCAGGCTTTGATAAATCAAGGTCGCTTACAGAAACGGAAAGTTTACCATTTTGTGCACCTGTTATTTCGTCTAATGTAAAACCCATTTGACCAAGATACATATTGGCCATACCATCCATTCCCAATAATTTTAATACCTCTTTAATGCCTTCGGGTTTATAATTAAAAGCCATAAAGGCGGCAATGTTATTTGATGGGATTCTTGAAATCTGATCTGCAGAAACATTATCTCCGGAATATTTTTTAGCAATATCAAAAAGTTGTTTATTCAAATATGCTTTTTGATCTAATTCTATTTTTCCGTTTTCAAAATTGATTACATAAGTGCTTCTTGCGTCCTTAATAAGATCATTGATCTTAAGCATTGAAAGCATTCCTAATTGAGGGATCATATTAAACATGCTTTCGTTATTAAGCCAAACTTTTACGTCGCCTTTTTCGTCCATCAATTTTGCAAACCGCTTATCGCCTGCAAGCGAACTATCTTCCGGCAAAGAAAAAAGGCTTATGCAGTAAGCTTTAGCTTCTTCAATATTTCCTTTCGGTAATTTGGGAAGTGTACTATCCGAAAAATTTTCAAATTCTGAAGGATCTGCATCGGAATTAATCACGTATACGAAATCTTTATCATTCCAACCCACAACACTTTGATTTTTTAAAACCAGTACGTTTATGTTTTTTTCTTTAGTTGCCTGTGCCGATGGATCCAGTGATTTGTTGAATTTTTCAAAGTCGGATGCACTTTTCACGGCACCTTCCACTACCATGTTTACAGAGTTTCCTGAACCTTTATGAACAAATGCCAATAAACCTTTTTCAAGGTCTATTCCTGATTGTTCAGGATTCTCGAGCATTTTCTTACCCCAGTCGGGCAGCGAAGTATCTGCTGCAATGTCTTTATACATCTGGGTGGCCTTCACATCACTATAAGGCAATTTATCTAAAAGGCTTTTGGTGTTCATATAGCCTACAAATACCGCATCAGCAGGTACCATTTTGGCTACATGTAATTTGCTTTTACAACTTGCAAACGCAAAAGTGATTAATATGAGCACAATAATTGCCCGAAAAGATTTTCTCATTTTAGTCGTTTTTTTAGAGACGGTTAAGATTTGATTTAGTTTTTAAAATTAGCGTTTTTATTAAAAAAACCTATTATTTCAGAAACAGGTATTTTGTTTTCTTCGCCGGTATTTAATTGCTTGATAGTGCATTGGTTTGAATTCATTTCTTCTGATCCAATGATTACTACAAATGGGATTGCTTTTTTTTCAGCATATTTAAATTGTTTGTCAAGCCTGGCTTTTTCATAAAACATTTCACAGGCGATCCCGTTTTTTCTGCATTGTTCCACTAATTTAAATGAATAGGTGCTTTCTCTTGGGCCCATATTAAAAAATAATGCCGTAACCAATCCGCCTACATCATCCGGAAACAGCATTAATTCATCCATCACATCAAAGATGCGGTCTATGCCAAAACTGATTCCTGCTCCCGGTATGCCTTTTACTCCAAATAATCCTGTAAGGTCGTCATATCTTCCTCCACCTCCAATACTTCCCATTTTCACATTGTCTGCTTTCACTTCGTAAATAGTTCCGGTGTAATAATCAAGCCCGCGTGCAAGTGTGGTATCTATTACAAAACGCTCGTCGTCAATTAAGTTAAAAACCGTTTCCAATTCATCAACTCCTTTTAATCCTATGTCTGAATCTTTAAGCAATTGTTTTAAGGCATTAAAAATTTCTATGTGGGGGCCCGACAGGGACAAATATTGTTGTATAATGCTGATCTGATTTTCGTTTATGCCACCCTGTTGTAATTCCTGTTTTACTTTTTCAATGCCAATTTTTTCAAGTTTGTCTATGGCGATGGTAAGGGTGGAAGGATTTTCTGCCATCCCGGTTATTTCGGCAAGGCCTGATAAAATTTTTCTGTTATTGATTTTTATCCTGACCGGTAATTTTAATTTAGCAAATACATCGGCATAAAGCATTGCCAATTCCGCATCACAAAGCAAAGAATTTGATCCGGCAATGTCGGCATCGCATTGCAGAAATTCTCTGTAGCGACCTTTCTGTGGTCTGTCTGCACGCCATACAGTTTGCATTTGGTAACGTTTGAATGGTGTCGGCAATTGAGCATGATTAAGCGCAACAAACCGAGCGAACGGAATCGTAAGATCATAGCGTAAGGCTCTTTCTGTAAGATTTTTATCACTTCTTCCTTTCAGCACATTTTCAAAAGCTGCTGTAGCTTTTTCATGCTTCGATTCAAGATGTAAACCATTATTGAGAATCTTAAAAATTAACTGGTCTCCTTCATCGCCATATTTTCCCGTAAGGGTTTCAAGGTTTTCAAATGCAGGAGTTTCAAGAGGTTCAAATGCATATAATTCAAACACTTCTCTGATGGTATTGATAATAAAATAACGCTTTCTTATAGTAGCTGCCTGGAAATCACGTGTACCCTGGGGAATAGATGGTTTCATAATTCTGCTTGAAAAGATTTTACACAAAAATACATTTCTAGGGCAGGCAAAAAGATTTTAATGTTTATTAAATCAATGTACTATAAAAAATTTAATGAGTTTATTAACTTTTCATTTTAAACATCTGCTGTAGTTATTGCATCCTATAGAGGTGGAGATTGGTATTTTTTTTGAAAATTAAAATTTGGATTTTTATTATTGTGGAATCAGGCAGCAATGTTCATATTTAAATTGATGATTTGATTATTAACGATTCATCATTTTTTATTTTAACTTGCCGCACACGAAAAAAGAAAATAATGAGCCTTGAAGAATTTGAGAACACACCCGATCCGAAAACAAGAAGATATATGATGATGAGGAGTATTACGGATTATACTATGGGTGTTTTGTATGTGGGGATAGGAGTTTTTGTGATGTTTGCGAAGCAGTTTAATTTTCAAAATGAATTTGCCACCGGCACGCTTGCAAAAGTTTTCGCAGTACTTGCGATCATCTATGGAGTGTGGAGGATTTATAGAGGTTATAAAAAGAATTATTTTAAAAATACATGAGGTACGGGAAACTCCAATACTGGTTATTGATGTTTGCACTTGCTCCCTTTATGATGCTGAGTAGTTGCTCCGGTGGTGAACAAAGAGTTGATCTTGATACTGCCGATTCGGGTACTATTCATATTAGTGTGGATGAATCGTTCAAGCCTGTAATTGATTCAGAAATTCAGGTGTATGAAGCGTTGCATCCCAAAACGAAAATTATAGCGGAGTATAAGCCGGAAGCTGAATGTTTTAAAGATTTAAAAAACGACAGCACCCGCATGATCATTGTGACAAGGCCTTTATCTACGGCTGAAGAAAAATATTATAAGGAAAAGTATTACATGTATCCGACTATCAGCAAAGTGGCCTTTGATGCGGTGGCTGTAATTGTAAATAAAGATTCAAAAGATTCGATTTTTTCACAGGCCGGGCTTAAAAACATATTGGATGGTTCAGCAGGTGGCAATAAGAAAGTTGTTTTTGATGGGATCTCCGGATCAAGTGCATTGAGGTTTCTCGAAGATTCTTTGCTGAAAGGTAAACCTATTGACTCATCAAGAGTCTTTGCAGAGAAAGGCAGCAAAGCTGTGATCACCAGTGTTGAAAAAAATAAAGATCTTATCGGGTTTGTTGGAGTAAGTTGGATTGGAAATCCTGAGGATACTGCACAATTAAGTTTTTTAAATAAGGTAAATATTGCATCCGTTCAATGCAATTGCCCTGAAAAAACTTATGTGAAACCCTACCAGGCAAATATCCTGACACAGCGATATCCTTTTGTAAGGGGTGTTTATTTTATATTAAAGGAAAATTATTCGGGATTGGGAAGTGCATTTGGAAATTTTCTTGAAGAAGAAAAAGGACAACTGATATTCAGGCGCGCTTATCTTGGCCCCGCTAAAATGAGTTTTTATATTAGAACAGCACGGCTTTAACCGGCCAACAATTAGTAATTTTTAAAAGTAAAATTTAAACAATGAAAAAAATCGGATTATTTACTTTTCTTATGATTCTGGCAACTTCTTTATTTGCACAGAGCATCGGAGAAGGGAAAAAGTACTTAGACTATGAGCGGTTTCAAAGTGCTGCAAGGGTTTTTAAGTCTCTTTTAGAGAAAAATCCAAATAACACGGAGGCAGCTTATTGGCTCGGGCAAACTTACCTCCAGAACAGTGAGAACACGGATACAGCCGCTGCAAAAAAGTTGTATCAAACAACACTTCAGGCTAATCCAAATGATGCTTTGATGATGATAGGAGTTGGTGAAATCGAGTTAATGGAAGGTAACACAGCAGATGCACGCAATCATTTTGAAGCAGCCATTAATATGACAAAAAAGAAAAACCTTCCTGAAATTCTTTTGGCTGTAGGCAGAGCAAATGTTGACACCAAAGCCGGAGACGCTCATTATGCAGTTGAAAAATTAAAAGAAGCTGCCGACAGAGATAAAAAGAATGTGGATATTCTTATTGCGCTCGGTGATGCTTATCGTAAACTGATAGATGGTGCTAACGCTACTACCGCCTATCAAAACGCTTTATTGATAGATCCGCATGCTGCACGCGCTGCATTTATGATGGGCCGCATTTATGAAACACAAGGTTTTAACCAGGAGCCGATTTATATGCGCTTCTACAATGATGCAATCAACGCAGATCCAAATTTTGCACCTGTGTATTATTGGCTTTATGCTTATTACTACAAAAGAGATGTAAACAAAGCCCGTGAATATCTGAATAAATATGTGACAGTAGCCGACCAGAATTCTAAGTTGTGCTACGCTGAAGCAAGTTTGTACTATGTGTCTAAAATGTATGAAAAAACAATTGAAAAAGCGGATTCTTGCATCAATAATGCAATGGACGAAAAACCGTTTCCAAATTTGTTTGGCCTGAAAGCGTATGCATACGACAAAATGAACGACAGTGCCAACGCGAAGAAATATTTTGAAGAGTTTTTTGCGCGCGTAAATCCTGAAAAGATCGGTCCAAATGACTATCTCACTTATGGCAAGGTTTTGCTTGCATTCCCTGATCAAACAGAGAAAGCCGCAGAAATGATTAATAAAGGTGTTGACCTTGATACCAATAAGCAAAACAAGATTACCTATATCAAGGATATCGCCAAGTCTATGTATGATAAGAAAAATTATGCACAGGCGGGCCGCTGGTACACAAAAGTGTTGGCGATGGATACTTCCTTTGGTAAAGTGGATCTTTATTGGGCAGGATATTCTGATTATCTCGCAAGCAATTACAAAGCTGCAGATTCAGTGTTTAATATTTATCAGCAAAAGTATCCTGATGATGTACTTGGCTTATATCTTGGTGCACGCTCAAGAGAAGGTATAGATACTACAGGAGAAAAAGGCCTGGCAAAACCATTGTATGAGCAGATCATTGCAATAGGTGATACTATATCAAACAAAGATTCTATCAAAGCAAGGCTGATACCGGCTTACAGGTATATGGTTGTTTATAATTACAAGATTGCCGAAAATGTGGATAGTGCATATTATTTTAACAAGAAAATTTTAGAGTTGGATCCTAATGATGCAACGGCATTGGCAAATCGTGAGGCTTTTGAGAGCTATCTCAAAAAAGTAAAAAACAGTCCGGCCAAAAAAGACTAAATATTTATTTCTATTATCAAAGCAGCCTTCGGGCTGCTTTTTTATTTAAGAAATTCCTTCAAAAGCACTTTTTTGAGGAAAAAATAAAATGGTAAAACTGTATGCACAAGTGTTTTAAATCTGCATATGCTAAGGCAATTTTTGAACTTCGATAAAAAGGAGTTGTAAAAATTATTTATTGATCTTCACCCTTCTTAACTCCAATAAATTCAGGCTGTTTGGTTCAAAATTTTCCAGATAAGGTTGTACGAGCCAAATCACCATATCATACCATAATGGAACAACCGGTGCATCTTTGATCATAATTTGATCGGCCTGCCGGTAAATTTCAAAACGAAGACTATCATTGGTTTCAAACAAACTTTTTTCATACAACTTATCAAACAGCGGATTGTTATAACGGGTATAATTCGGCGGCGCCGGATTTTTACTGTAAAACACACTTAAAAAATTTTCAGCGTCAGGATAATCTGCAATCCAGCTTCCTCTGAAAAATAATGCCTCTGATTTTGCGGTTTGTTCCAGCAACAAACTTTTTTGAACAACCTCTACATTTATTTTTATACCGATTTTTCTTAAGTCGTTGGAAATGTAGCTTGCGAGGTCGCCATAAATAGGCACAGTGAGTAAAGGGATTTCAGGCAGGCCTTCTCCGTTAGGATATCCTGCCTGTTTTAATAATTCTAATGCTTTTTTTGGATTATAGGTGTAGCCTTTCACTTTAGAGCTATCAAACGAAGGAAAACCTGCGGGTACAAATCCGCTTGTGGCAGGAGTTCCAATGGAATTTCGGATATACAACATCATTCTATCTCTGTCAAATCCATAATTGATGGCCTGCCGGATCAGTTTATTTTTTAAGGGAGAATTTTTTACAACCGGGATGGTTGTATCTTCAAGAATGCCGAGATATTCAGTGGTGAGGTAAGAATGTTTTTTAAGTATGATTTTTCCCTCCCAATGCTTACGGAGGTTTCCGGCTTTTGATAGCACTTCATCTTTAAATGACACATCGATGTCATTAATAAAATCAAGCCGCCCCTGCTCGAATTCCAAAAATTCGGTAGCCTTATTTTCAAGAAAAGTTACTTTAATACCATCCAGATAAGGCAATTGTTTTCCTGTTGAATCTCTTTCAAAATAATTTGGATTTTTTTTCATAATCAGTGCCTGACCTTCTTCCCATGCCACCATTTGAAACGGACCACTGCCGCAAGGATGTCTTCTGAAATCTTTACCATATTTTTTCACCACCTCATGTGGAACTATAGAACAATATTGCATGCTCATCACTCCCAAAATCGGATGAAAAGGTCTGATCAGTTTTAGTTGAAACGTGGAATCATCCAACGCCTTAAAGGGCTCATTCGGATCGACCCTGTCATTAAATATCCACGCGCCGCTGCTGGCGGTATTTTTATCCATGATCCGGTTAAAGCTATACTCCACATCTTTAGCGGTCAGCCTTCTTCCCTTGCCTCCTTCAAATGCTTCATTATCCTGGAAAAACACATCGGTGCGCAAATGAAAAGTAAACGTAAGATGGTCTTCCGAAATATCCCAGCTTTTTGCAACCAAAGGCACCAGATTCATATTCTGATCTACTTCTACAAGTGTGCTGTATAACTGGTGAATAGCCCAGTTTACAGATTGACTTTTGGCAAAAGCCGGATCAAGACTGGCGATACCACTGGATTCATTGTAATGAAATACGTTGCTTTTTCTATCCGTGCGGTTGCATGCAATGAAAATTATTACGATTGTAAAACAATAAAGAAGAGAAAATCGGTTGTGCATTTTTAATTATGGTAAATCTTTTTTTTAACTTCACATTGTAGCCATAAACGATAAATTTAGTGAATGAAAAAGATAACTGCTGCTTTAAGTTTTTTCCTTTTATCCCAAATGATCTTTGCACAACCATTTACCGCATCCGATACACTCCGTGGCAGTAATGGCCCGGGGCGTAGCTGGTGGAATGTGTTGAAATATGATCTCAACGTAAATTTTAATATAAAGGATAGCACTATTAACGGTTATAACATTATTAGTTTTGAAGTGCTTCCCGGCAACCGGTCTTTTTTTCAGATCGATCTTCAACATCCACTTGTTATTGATTCTGCCATTGTCGATTTTGGTTACAGGTTCAAGACAAAACAGGTATTTAATGAAACACGTTCGATCGTCACTTATCAAAGAAGAAAATTAAAGGTAGAGCAGCATGGGAATGCATGGTTTATAAAGATGGATTATTTGGGAAAAGAATTTGACCGGGCGCCAGTGTTCGACGCAACTGATACTGCAGGTTTTAAACCCAACCTTACAATTTATTACCATGGAAAGCCGCGTGCGGCAAAATTACCGCCGTGGGACGGAGGCTTGGTATGGCAAAAAGATTCATTGAATAATCCATGGATAGGTGTGGCTTGCCAGGGGCTTGGTGCAAGCATTTGGTATCCCTGCAAAGATTTCCAGGGAGATGAGCCTGATAATGGCGCTTCACTGAGTTTTACAGCGCCTGATAGTCTTATGATTGTAAGCAACGGACGGATGAAAGATTCTGTAAATAATCAGGATGGTACACACACCATTACATGGCAGGTAATAAATCCCATAAATAATTACGACATCTCTCCTTACATCGGCAAGCTGGTACTTTTCGGGCAGGTGTACCAGGGAGAAAAAGGTCCGCTCACAATGGATTACTGGGTGCTGGATTACAATCTGGAAAAAGCCAAAAAGCAATTTCAGGATGCGCCCCGAATGATGAAAGCTTTTGAATATTGGTTTGGCCCGTATCCATTTTATGAAGATGGTTACAAATTGGTGGATGCGCCTTATTTGGGAATGGAACATCAAAGCGCTGTGGGCTATGGCAATGGGTACGTGAACGGATATAAAGGAAGAGACCTTTCACATAGCGGCTGGGGTTTAAAGTGGGATTTTATTATTGTACATGAAAGCGGTCACGAGTGGTTTGGAAATAATATTACCACCAAAGACATTGCGGATATGTGGGTGCATGAAGGCTTTACAAATTATTCTGAAACGCTCTTTACAGAATATTATTACGGCAAAGAAGCAGCCACCGATTATATAGTAGGTGTAAGAAAAAATGTTCAGAATGATAAGCCAATAATTGGAAAATATGGTGTAAATAATGAAGGAAGCGGAGATATGTATTACAAAGCGGGAAATATGATTCATACGATCAGGCAGATCATAAATGATGATACTTTATTCAGGTCTATCCTCAGAGGATTAAATAAAGATTTTTATCATCAAACAGTTACGGGAGCACAGATAGAAGAGTATATTAATAAAAAATCAGGCAAGGATTTTTCAAAAGTATTTCAACAGTATTTAAATACAACCGATATTCCTGCATTGGAATACAAAAAAGAAAAAGGGAAATTATGGTATCGATGGACTAATTGCGTTGAGGGATTTGACATGCCCGTGAAAGTTTATAATGATAAGAACGAACTGCAATTTATTTTTCCGACTGCCACTTTTCAATCGGCTCCAAAAACTATTTCAGAAATAAAACCGGATATTAATTTTTATATAGAAATAAAAAGTGTATCAGAAAAATAACTGATAGATCCCGGATGCATGAGCTTTTTCAGCCAGAAAATTTTTTTAGAAAATAACCGAAAAAGTGCTTTTGAAAGAAAGAATCCTACCCGGGACGGGAATTGAACCCGTATCCCAATGTGATCGGGACTGGCCACAGCATTTTAATTACAAAATGAAATTAAAATAAGAAGAAAGTACCCGGGACGGGAATTGAACCCGTACAGCCATTGCTGGCCACAGGATTTTAAGTCCTGCGTGTCTACCAGTTCCACCACCCGGGTAAACTTAAAAGAGCTGACTCGAAATAAAAAAAGCAGTAATACTGCTTTTTAGAAGTGAGCGGAAGACCGGGCTCGAACCGGCCACCCCGACCTTGGCAAGGTCGTGCTCTACCAAATGAGCTACTTCCGCTTATGAATAAGAACTAAAATCGGGTTGCAAAAATAGGGTAACAAAACTTGCAGTCAAAATTTATTTATACTGAGGATTGTATTGGGTATTTGCAGGTATTTCTACATTCGGTTTGCCCTTGTAGCGATGCACATACATGCCATAAACGATTCCTATAACCAATGCAAAAACAATCGCCAGTTGGCAATAAAATAAAAAACGGGAAGTGCTTACCCAGCTATAAGCAATATCTTTTCCTTTATTATCTATTATTTCTTCCTGTTCCATAGTTATTTTTTAATTAACGCAAAAGTAACAGTTTGATTTGAAATTTCATTTTTTGAGATGAACAATTTCTGAGAATTTCCTTTTCTTTTTTAAAAAATATTCCGAAACCAAACTTCCATTATACACACCAGCCATTTCAGTTAATTTATGATTGCCTTCTTCAAATTTTGAAACGCTGTTTTTTTGTTTCAAAAAATCTTTTGTCGCACGATATACTGCCATCGCGTTTGAGAATTGACCTTTTAGCACGAATTGTATTGAAGCAGCAAAATTTAAAAAATGTCTGCTGTTAATTTTTTTGCCTCTTTCATTTTCGTGCAAATTTTTTTGCATCAATAAAAGATTATTTCTGAAGTTGAGATATATTTTTCTTTTATTTCCCTGTTCGAGGCTGCCGCCTCCCAAATGATAAACAACGGATCGGGGATTAACCATTATTTTATAACCGGCATTCTTAAGTCGCCAGCAAAGATCTATTTCTTCCTGATGTGCAAAAAACGATTCGTCCAAACCTCCGCAATTTTTATAAGCATCTGCCCTTACGAACATAGCCGCACCGCTTGCCCAAAAGATCTCCGCAATATCATTATACTGCCCTTCATCTGTTTCACAAGTATCAAATACACGCCCACGGCAAAAGGGGTATCCATATTTATCGATCCATCCACCGGAAGCACCTGCATACTCAAAGGTATCAGGATTTATTGCTGACAATATTTTTGGCTGGCAAGCTGCAATATTTGTATCAGACTCCATCAGTTCGATAATGGGGCAGATCCAGCCGGGTGTTACAGCTACATCACTATTTAGTAAAACGAAATACTCGCTTTCAATTTGCCGAAGGGCAAGATTATAACCTTTTGAAAATCCATAATTTTCAGCAAGGCAAATAATATTTACATCCGGATAATTCGCTTCTAAAAAAATAACAGAATCGTCTGATGAATTATTGTCTGCAACAACTATTTTTAGATTGGAATATCCGGAAGCCAATACCGAGGGCAAATACTTCTCGAGGTAATGCCTTCCATTCCAATTTAAAATCACTACTGCTACTGAAGGTTTTGAATCCATTTGGTAATTATGAAACAAACATAGTTGTTTTCATTTTTAAATTTTTATCTTTCATTCCCGATCGAATACAATTAAATGCTGCGGCAATATATTAATTTCAGAACAGGCCTTACCATTCTCGCAATTGCTATTGTGACAGGCACTATTTTTTATTCTAATTTTCTTTCAAAAAAAATTGAAAAAGAAGAGAGGGAAAAGATTGGGCAATGGGTGGAGGCAAATAAATTCATTGCTACAGCTCCTGCAGGTGTTGATATTACTTTGGCCAGCCAGATACTTCAACAAAATGATGACATACCTATTATCTGGACCAATGAAAAAGATAGTATTGTCGATTTCAGAAATCTTGATCCTGAACTATCATTATCACATGCCTATGTTGAAAAAAAATTAAACGAATTTCAAAATGGAAATCCGCCAGTTGTTCTGGTATTGAATCAGGATCCCTATGTGGCCGACAAATATTATTATGGCGATTCAAAATTGTTGAAACACATTCGTTATTTTCCGATCATTCAATTGCTTGTGGTGGCAATGTTCATCATTATTACGATCTATGGCATTTCCATCCGGAATAAGGCCACTCAAAACCAGGTTTGGGCCGGCATGGCTAAAGAAACCGCACATCAGTTAGGTACTCCATTAAGCTCACTTCAGGGTTGGATAGAAATACTTAAAAATAAAGAAGGCGTTGCCGATATTTCTTCGGAGATGGAACGTGATATAGAACGGTTGCGCCTTATCAGCGACAGGTTTGGAAAAATTGGCAGTGCTCCTCACCTCGAAATGAATAATGTAGTCGCTCAAATTGAAAGTATGGTCACCTATATGAAGCGACTGGCTTCCGACCGTGTTCAATTTCAGGTAAACACTTCGTCCGACAAAATGATGGCATCTATTTCTCCTCCATTATTTGATTGGGTAATAGAAAATTTAATCAAAAACGCCTTGGATGCCCTGGGAGGTAAGGGAGTGATAAATATTCAGGTAAAAAGCAGTTCTTCGCATTTATATGTTGATATTTCTGATACCGGAAAAGGAATGACCAACCAGCAATTATCGAAAATTTTTTCACCTGGTTATACCACCAAAAAAAGAGGGTGGGGATTGGGTTTATCTTTATGCAAAAGGATTATAGAGCAATACCACAAAGGGCAGCTTTTTGTAAAACATACAGAACCCGGAAAGGGTACTACTTTCAGAATTGTATTAAATGTAAACTGACACATCTCTAATACAGCAGCCGTACTTTAATAGTTCCGGGCACTTCTTTTAGCAATGCCAGTGCGTTTTTAGAAATTTTTTTATCTACATCCAACACTACATATCCTATGGTATCATTAGTTTTCAAATATTGGCCGGCAATATTTATTTCGTGTAGGGATAACTGTGAGTTAATAGCCGATAATACACCCGGTCTGTTTTGGTGAATATGAAGTATGCGGTGTGTGTCGGGATGTAAGGGAAGATTAAGTGCAGGTACAGTATGAGAACCTGTAGTTATTCCTTTTTCTAAAAAATTAAAAAGCTTATTACTCACATCTTCTCCAATATTCTGTTGCGCTTCTTCCGTGCTGCCGCCGATGTGTGGTGTGAGGATCACATTGCTTACACCCTGCAAAGGATTGGTGAACGTGGCGCCGTTTTTTTCAGGCTCTTCCGGAAATACATCAAGCGCGGCTCCTGATAATTTACCTGTGAGTAAGGCAGCTTTCAGAGCCTGAAGATCAACCACATTTCCTCTTGCATAATTTATTAAAATGGCGCCCGGCTTAAAATTTTTCAGATTGATTTTATTGATCAAATGATGTGTAGAAGGAAGGTCGGGCACATGAAGTGTTACGATATCGCTTTTTGCGAGCAGATCTTTCAACGACTTTTGACTATCCGCATTTCCTAACGGCATTTTGGTTTCAGTGTCAAAAAAAATCACTTTCATACCCAGTGCTTCGGCAAGCACACTCACCTGCGATCCGATATTTCCATATCCTACAATACCTAAAGTTTTGCCGCGCAGTTCATGGCTTCCCGCCGATTCTTTAAGCCAGATACCTTCGTGGGCAGCTTTATTTTTATCGGGTATTTTTCTTATCAGCATAATGCTGCTTGCTATCACAAGTTCGGCTACCGACCGTGTGTTGCTATACGGCGCATTAAAAACACTTACTCCATGCAAGGTGGCTGCTTCCAATGCTACCTGGTTAGTGCCAATGCAAAAACATCCGATCGCCTGCAATTTTTTTGCGGCATCCAGAATATCCGCATCTATATGTGTTTTAGACCTGATACCAAGCAGGTGTACATTTTTTATTGCCTTTTTTAATTCATCATGCGGCAGGCTTGATGAAATCGTTTTAACTGAAGTATAACCTGCATCTGTAAATTTTTTAGCAGCAGCTTTGCTGATATTTTCCAGGAAAAGAATATTTATTTTTTCTTTAGGAAAACTGGTAGGATTTTTTTCTGCCATTCTTAGGAGAGTGATGTAATATTGCAAATATAATCCCTTCATCCAATCGAAATTATTTGTTCTGATGAATTTGCTGAAGTGTCTTTTACCTGTAATGGTATGTGTTACATTTATTTCATGCCAGTCAGGTTCCGGTAAAGAAAAAGCTCCCGTTACCGATTCTGCTCATTATACACCTCCTCAAATGGGAGAGCTTTTGCCGGGCAGAAAAGAATATTATGCTGGTCAGATTCAAAAATTTTATCAAAAATATTTATTGCGTACAGGCTTTAATGGAGGTATTCTTGTAGCCAAAAAAGGCCATATCATTTTTGAGGATTATCATGGATTTTACAACCTCCGAAAAAAGGATACGCTCACCGCTCATAGCGCTTTTCACCTGGCATCTGTTTCAAAGACTTTTACTGCGATGGCCGTTTTGAAATTAGTACAGGATGGTAAACTTTCACTAAACGACAGCATCCAAAAATTCTTTCCGGCATTTCCTTACGAAGGTGTTACCGTCAAATTATTATTAAGTCATAGAAGCGGACTTCCAAACTATTTATATTTTATGGAGTCGCTTGGATGGCCAAAAGATTCATTATGTACCAATGAAGATGTATTGGATTATTTGATCAAATACAAACCGAATGGCACAGGCAGGCCCGATACGCATTTCAGTTATTGCAATACCAATTATTCGTTATTAGGATTGATCATTGAAAAAGCCTCCGGCCAATCTTATGAAGATTATCTGAAAAAAACATTTTTTATTCCATTGGGAATGAAGGATACATACGTTTTCAACATGTCGCGCGACAGCGCATCTGCAATGCCATCCTATGATTATCGGGGAAGGCAGGAGCCTTATACTTTCCTCGACCTCGGTTTCGGTGATAAAAATATTTACAGCACACCGGAGGATCTTTTAAAATGGGATCAGGCATTGTATTCAGATTACTATTTTTCCAAACAAACCATTGATGAAGCATTTACTCCATACAGTAATGAAAAGCCCGGCATTCGTAATTATGGATATGGATGGCGCATGAATGTGTATCCCGATGGCCATAAAACCATTTATCACAATGGATGGTGGCATGGAAATAATACCGTATTTATCCGTAGTATTCAGGATTCGGTAACCATAATTGTGTTGGGAAATAAGTACAACAGGAATATTTACCAGGCAAAAAAAATTGCAGAAATATTTGAGGGGGGAGTAGCCATCGAGGATGAATAAGAATTAAAAATGGCAAAACACGCAAAGAATCGCTTTTACTTAAAAAATTTTTTGCAGATTTTGCGGTTTTTAATGGCTAAGGTTATTATATTTGGTTTACCGAAACAATAACATGTACAAAACCGATCGCCAGGATTATATCATTCACCAGGTTAATTTGCACAATAAAGTTTTACTTACACATTTGAGCGAACAACTACAGGTATCTAATGATACGGTTAGGCGCGACCTGCAGGAACTGGCCGAACAGGGCAGGATCATAAAAGTGCATGGGGGAGCTGTTTCTCTTTCATTTCATAATGGTTTCCAGGTAAGTAAAGAAGTTTATGCCTACCAGCAGAAAAAAATTATTGCAAAAAAAGCAGTCAGCCTTATCCATGATGGCATGTTCATTTTAAGTGGTGGCGGTACCACTGTTTTAGAAATGGCCCAGGCGCTGCCGCACGATTTGAAGGCTACATTTATTTCAGGCAGTTTGCCAGCACTTATGGAGTATACGTCTCATCCGCTGATAGATGTTATTGCCATCGGAGATAAAATTTCCAAAAGTTCGCGCATTTCTGTGGGGCCGGAAGCGATCAGTAAGATCATGGAATTCAAAGTTGATCTTTGCTTTATGGGAATCAATGCATTAAACCTTAACGATGGAGTTTCTGATAATGATTGGGATATCGTACAGGTAAAAAAAGCGATGATTGCTGCATCCAAACGATTGGTATGCCTTACTATTTCAGAAAAAATAAATTCGCGCCAGCCTATCCCCATCTGCAATATTTCCAAGATCGGAACACTTATCACCGAATTACCTCCTGATGATCCATTATTGCAGCCGTATGTGGAAGCAGGAATAAAGGTGTTGTAGTGGAGCAGATTGGAGTTTAGAAAAAGTGCCTAATACTATTTTTAAAAATCCTGCAAAAAAGTGCTTTTGAAAGCGCTTTAAGCCAGGTTTCCGAAAAACAAGTATGCCAAAAAAATCGCCGTAATTATTCCAACAAGGTCGGCCAGCAACATTGCACCGATTGAATATCTTGTATTACTTACCGACACCGCACCGTAATAAACTGCTACTATATAAAATGTGGTATCCGACGAACCCTGTAACACCGAAGAAAGGCTTCCTGCAAACGAATCACTTCCATAAGTAGTCATGGTGTCGATCATCATTCCGCGGGCGGCACTTCCACTCAGCGGTTTGATCAGCGCCGTCGGAAGCCCGTCAACGAATCTTGTATCCGTTCCGATCCACGCAAAGAAACTTCTCATGCCATCTACCACAAATTCAAATGTACCGCTGGTACGCAAAAGGCTGATTGCTGCAAGCATTCCTACGAGATATGGGATGATCTTAACGGCAATTTCGAAACCGCCCTTTGCACCTTCGATAAAAGCGCCAAAAATGTCCACTTTTTTATACACAGCGCCCAACACTATAATGAAGAAAATAAAAAGTATAAGGCCATTGCTTAAAATGCCCGAAAAAGTGGTAACACCTGAAAATGAAAGCGATTTTAAATAAACAACCAATGCTGCGATAATTGCCGAAATGCCAAGCACCCACAAAAGGATGACAGGTTGTAATACATTGATCTTTTGTTTAAATGAAACAATTAGCATGGCAGCCATAGTTGCTGCGAATGTGGCTATCATACAAGGAATAAAAATATCTGTAGGATTGCTTGCATGCAATGATGCCCTGATAGCTATGATGCTCACCGGTATTAAGGTAAGTCCGCTCGCATGCAGGCATAGAAACATGATCTGCGGATTGCTTGCTTTGTCTTTATGCGGATTGATTTCCTGCATACTTTCCATAGCCTTAATACCGAACGGAGTGGCTGCATTATCCAGCCCCAAAAGGTTGGCAGAAAAGTTCATCACCATGTGTCCCATTGCAGGATGATTTTTCGGCAGATCGGGAAACAACCGCGAGAAGAATGGCCCGATCAATTTTGAAAGCAATCTGATACCTCCTGCTTTTTCGGCAATGCTCATAAAGCCCATGAACAATGCCATGATACCGATAAGGTTGAGCGATATATCTACAGCAGTTTTAACGGTGCCGATCAGGCCATCGGCCCTTTGCTGATGATATTTTATATATTGCCCTTGCTCGTTTGCAGCATATACAGTAGTTCCATCCACATAGCTTTTTCCCGATTGCAGTGTTTTTAAAACGATGGGCGCAAAAGTGGCGCTGTCGGCTAATTTTGTTTGAGAGGTATCGCCTGATTTTCCAATCACCATGCGGCTATAGATATCGGAATTGCCGCTGGTAAAAACGGCCTGGAAGGTGGCAGCCAGAATAGCTATTATGATAAACGCCGCCCAGATTCTGCTTAACGCCATATTTTAATTTCAATAAAAAACTAAGGTAGGTAAAACTGATTTGTTAGCGGCCTGAAAATTGATTTAAATACATGATTGCCACTGCCTTCACAAAACGCTTTGGTTAAGTTTGCTTAATTTGTGACACAAAAAAATTACCACCTTACAATATTGTATGAGTAAAAAACAAGGAAAGAAAAAAGAAAAAGAAGTAAAAGGTGTATTGGAAATTACACGGTCGGGAATGGGATATGTAATAGTAGATGACCGTGAAACGGATGTTCTTATCCGCCCTAATGATTTTAATAAAGCTATGGATGGCGATACCGTCAGGGTAAGGTTAAAAGATGAAGGCCGTAAACGTGTGGAAGGTGTGGTTACAGAAGTGGTTACACGAAAACAAACCGAATTTATAGGCACCCTGCAGGTAAGCGATCATTTCGCTTTTTTTATTCCCACCACCGAAAAAGCAATGCCTGATTTTTATATCAGCGAACAAAATTTAAACGGCGCAAAAGACAAAGACCATGTGGTTGTAAAGTTTTTGGGATGGGATAAAGGAGAAAAAAAACCGGAAGGGAAGGTGCTGAATATTCTGGAAATGAGAAATGAAGTGGATATGGCCATGAAAGAAATCATTATCCAAAATGGATTTTCTATTCAATTTCCGGAAGAAGTTTTAAATGAAGCCAACAACTTTGACCCGGCAATCACCAATGAAGAGTTAAAACGCAGAAGAGATTTCAGAGAGGTGCTCACTTTTACGATCGACCCTGTTGATGCAAAAGATTTTGATGATGCATTGTCGTTGAAAAAACTTGAAAATGGTGATTTTGAAATCGGTGTTCATATTGCGGATGTAAGCCATTTTGTTTCAGAAGGAACAACGCTTGACGCTGAAGCATACAAAAGATCTACCAGCGTTTATTTGCCCGACAGGGTAGTGCCCATGCTTCCTGAAAAAATATCAAATGAGCTTTGCTCACTCAGGCCCAATGAAGATAAATATTGCTTTTCCGCGGTTTTTATTATTTCTCCAAAAGGAAAAGTAAAAGAAAGCTGGTTTGGCAGAACAGTTATTCACAGCGATCATCGTTTTAATTATGATGAGGTACAACAAACCATCGAAACCGGTGAAGGATTGTACAATGAGGAAATTAAAATTCTTAATGATTTTGCCAAAAAATTTCGAAAAGAAAGATTTAAAAACGGCGCAATCAATTTTTCATCTATCGAAGTGCGGTTTATCCTTGATGCAGAAGGAAAACCCAAGGGCATTATGGTAAAGGAGAGTAAAGAGGCACATCAGCTCATAGAAGAGTTTATGTTATTGGCGAATCGGGGAGTGGCTACCTACATTCATAAATTTAAAGTTGATAAAAAACCGATTCCTTTTCCTTACAGGATTCATGATACACCGGATGAGGAAAAGCTAAAGCCATTCGTCGCATTTGCACGAAAGTTTGGTTACGACTTTGATATGCACGATGAAAAATCAATCGCAAAATCATTCAATCAATTGCTTCTGGATGTAAATGGAAAGCCGGAGCAGCATGTACTCGAGCAATTGGGAATAAGAACAATGGCAAAGGCTGCTTATAGTTCAGAAAATATTGGTCACTATGGGCTTGGATTTATCTACTATTGCCATTTCACTTCTCCAATCAGGCGTTATCCGGATGTGATGGTTCATCGGATTTTGCAGGAAATTCTGGATGATAATATTAAGCCTGATAAAAAAATGGAACAGAAATGCAAACATTGCAGCGAGCGTGAAAGGGCTGCGATGGAAGCAGAACGTGCAGGAAATAAATATGAGCAGGTGCTGTATATGAAAGATAAGGTGGGTGAAGATATGGACGGCGTCATCAGCGGAGTTTCATCATTTGGTTTTTGGGTAGAAACGGTGGATGAAAAATGCGAAGGGCTTGTGAATATTAAAGATCTTTCGGATTACGATGATTTTAAACATGATGAAGCTGAATATTCTTTGGTGGGCATGCGCACCGGTAAAAAATTCAGGATGGGCGATAAAGTTCATGTGAAATTAGTGGCTGCCAATCTCGAAAAAAGACAATTGGATTTTGAATGGATCCCCGGTATGGGAAGCCTGAGAAAAAAGGCAACTGCACAAAAGAATAATAAAAATCAGAAGGATCAGAAATGAGTAATGAGATTACAACTTTTGAAGAATTATCAAATCAATTAGAATCGCGTTTTCAGGTCAGGCACTTCCCTGATCAGCCTCAAAAACTTTATGATGCGGCACAATATCTTTTATCTATAAAAGGCAAAAGGGTAAGGCCTGTGCTGTGCCTGATGTCGAATGAACTTTTCGGGCCTTTGATGGACGACGCTTATTTCGCCGCATTTGCAATTGAATTGTTTCACAATTTTACGCTGGTACATGATGATATCATGGATCATGCGCCATTGCGCAGAGGGCAGCCAACCGTTCATGAAAAATTTGATTCTTCCACTGCACTTCTGGCCGGTGATGTAATGCTGGTAAAAGCTTACGAATATTTGAATAAGATCAATGTAAAAACATTGCCTTCAGTGCTTTTATTATTTAATGAAACAGCAGCAAAAGTTTGTGAAGGACAGCAAATGGATATGGATTTTGAATCGAGTGAACATGTGGCACTTCAGGACTATGAAAAAATGATTGCTTTAAAAACTTCGGTATTGCTGGCAGCAAGTATGCAAATGGGGGCTTTGCTTGGAGGCGCCGGATTGGGAAACCAACAGAATTTGTATGAAGTTGGAAAAAATCTTGGAATGGCCTTCCAGGTGCAGGATGATTATTTAGACGCCTTTGGCGATCCTCAAAAATTCGGAAAAAAAATAGGTGGCGATATTCTGGCCAACAAAAAAACTTTTCTTTGGCTCAAAGCAATGCAGGACGCTCCAGATCTGAAAAAGAAAGTATTGAAAGACGCAGCCGCTGATACATCTGAAGAAAAAATCCAAAAAGTGATTACCGTATATAAAGAATGTAGCGTGGATGAATGGGCAATGGAATTAAAACAAAAATATTTTTCAAAAGCACTTGCACACCTCGATGAGGTAGCAGTGGTAAGCCAGAGAAAAAAAGCGCTTATAAACCTTGCTCACATGTTACTCGACAGGGAATTTTAAATCCTTCCTTCAAAAGCACTTTTATTAAGAAAAAATAAAATTTATTTTTTCAAAAGCTGAGGTTTTTAGGTCTCACTTTAGCTCTCTATTTCCAGTTGTAAGTAAGATTTAATTTGATATCAGGATGTACGCTTTTTGCCACCGGGCATTGGTTGCCTGATCTTTCCAGAATTGTTTTGCTTTTTTCGTCTCCAATATCTGTTAGTGAAACCACAACATCAATAGCTGCCACACGCCTTGGATTGGCTGCCATGTGTTTAGTCACTTCTGCCTTTGCTCCGCTGATATCAATTTCCATATCTGAGGCTTTGATGCCCATCGTTGTAAGCATACATGTGGCCAGAGAAACACACAGAAGATCCGTTGGAGAAAACCGCTCGCCCTTGCCGCGGTTGTCGGTCGGTGCATCCGTTTGAATTTCAGAATTACTTTGCAGATGAGTGGCATTGCATCTTAGGTTTCCGGTGTATTCAATTAAAGCTGTCATTCGTTTATTTTTGTAAATTTACATCTCTAATTATAAAAAAAACAAATGCGCCATTTCGTACCTCTGATGTTGCTGGCTTTAGTGCCCTGCCTCACCTTTGCTCAAAGCCGCAAAGAACGCCAGCAAGAAAAACGACAGCATATTAACGAACTCATCCGGCAACAGGAAGAAGGTGTTATTGCATATAAGAAAAGCTTTTTATTTGGCGCTAAATTGACCAATGATGGTTATGGCGGTTTTCTTGAATGGGGCAGGGCGTCTTCTATAAAAAAAGCGTTGCTTTTTCAATTTGAGATCACAGAGCGCAAGCACCCCAAAGAAGAAAAACTGGCCAGCTATTATCAGAATTCCACTCCGCTTATTTATGGTAAGATCAATTATTTCTACCCGGTAAAACTGGGTGTGCAACAGCAAATTTTATTTGGCAACAAATCCAATAAAAACGGTGTGGCGGTTACAGGAAATGTGGGTGGTGGCCTGGTTGCAGGGCTTTTGCGGCCTTATTATGTGCAGGTGCTGCATGGCAACAGTTTAGATTATATTAAATACAACTCTGCAGATAGTATCGAATTTATGAGCAAACCCATAGGCGGGCCTTCATTTGGCAAAGGTTGGAGCGATATTACAGTGGCACCAGGTGTGTATGCAAAAGCAGCACTTCGCTTCGATTATGGAAGATTTAATGAAATAATATCAGCGCTGGAAGTAGGTGTGACTGGTGAATATTATACTAAGAAAATTCCATTAATGGTTTATAACGAACAGAAACAATTTTTCTTTGGTGCGTATGTTTCCCTTCTTTTCGGAAAAAGAAAATAACCGTTTTTAATCCAAAAAATTTCATTCAGTGAAAAACCTTTTGCCTTTTGCAGCAATCTTTTTTTGTGTTAACAGTTATGCACAAACGAATTGGATAAATATTGATGCCGGCTATGGATCATTGCCTTCTTCTTTTCATGTTTACAGGTCAGTGGATTCCGTAGATGGAAAACCTAATGTAATGTATTACGCGGTTGCAGACCTGCATGATACGAGCTTATTATTTACTGCCGATACTTCTTTTGGCAGAAGACTTACACCTACCGAATATTTTGTAAAAAACGATCAGCCTTTGCTTATTGCAAATGCTACTTTCTTTTCATTTGCCACAAACCAAAATTTGAATGTAGTAGTAAAAGATGGGAAAACAGTCAGCATGAATATGCAATCGTTTAAAGGGAATGGCGAAGACAGTATTTTATTTTATCATCCGTTTTTTGGCACTTTCGGAATTTCTGATGCTGGAAGAGCAGATGTGGCATGGACATTCTCGGATTCATCAAATCATAAAATTCTGGCAAGCCAAACACCTGTCAGGTATTTAAAAACAAATAATGCTTCTTTAAGTTCGGGCGAACTGTTGGAGCGGTTTCCACAATTTACAGATTGGCATGTTCAAGCGGCAGTAGGTGGTGGCCCGGTATTGGTACAAAATGGCGAAGTGAAAGTGACCAATAATGAAGAACGCAAATTTGCCGGAAAAGCAATCAATGACCGGCACCCACGAACAGCCATCGGTTACACCGGTGATAATAAATTAATTGTTTTTGTGTGTGAAGGCAGGAGTGAAACAGCAGCCGGACTTACACTTACGAGTATGGCAAAAATCATGAAAGAGATAGGCTGTGTCGAAGCTTTGAACCTGGATGGCGGAGGTAGCAGTTGTATGCTCATTAATGGAAAAGAAACCAATCTTCCTTCATCAAAAGGGGTTCAGCGGCAGGTACCTTCCATTTTCATGATCCAAAAGAAAAAACATTGATCTGTTAAATTACTGATCATCATGCGAAAATTGATTTCTGTAAAAGTTGCGGTTTATGGAATTTTGTTTCTGTTATCAGCGCTTTTAATTTTCCATATTTTGATGGTACTGAGGTTGCTGCCCGCAAAAATTGTTTGGGGAGGTAATCTTGAAAGTAACAGGCAGATTTATAGTTTCGAAATGGTTTCTCTGTTTTTGAATGTGCTGATGATACTGGTAATCATAAATTTTATCAATCCGAAGAAGGAAACTTTTAAACGGTGGAGCGTGTTCATACTCATTATGTTCATTTATTTTTTAATAAACACAATCGCGAATATATTTTCGGTTTCATTAATGGAAACCCTGATTTTTACTCCCTTTTCTTTAATACTTGCTCTTTTCTGTCTGAGATTATTTCTTGAATGCAAGGATCTCACATTGCGTTCAAAAAACTGAATAAAAACGAATCATTTTTTTCATCGTCAATTGATTGAATGAAAATCAATGGCACTTTTTTTTGCCGGCATGCTTTTTACCTGATCAATCCGGATACAGGATTGAAACAATCCCCTCAAAAAGGATATATCTGAGCTTCCTTCAAAAGCACTTTTATCAGATATTTTTAAAACGTATGTAACCAAAAAATACTAAACTGCACTTAACCTGACCATCATCATAAAGCATGCTGATGTGGGTCATAGCAGAACCTTTGATTCGGGATTATGTTTGCCCGCAAAAAAAATTATGAGTGTAATGCTGATCTTGTTGGGAGCAAGCCTTATCGTATCAGTCATTTTTGTGGTTGCATTCATCTGGTCGGTAAAAGATGGGCAGTATGATGATGACTTTACGCCTGCGCACCAGATTTTTTTTGACGAAAACAAAAAACCAAAATCATAGATTTTAATGAGCGCTGAAAACTTGAAAGCTGCCGATGATAAGCAGCAGCCTTCGCTGGCCACCGAAGCTGTTTCCGGAATACAGATGGAAACTTTTTATTACGATAATAAAGTCGTAAAATATTTTGCATATGCCTGCCTTTTTTGGGGCCTTGTAGGAATGCTGGCCGGCTTGTGGGCCGCACTTTCCATTGCCTATCCTGAGGTGAACCTTGGATGGGGGCCAACTTCTTTCGGCCGTATGCGCCCGGTACATACGAACGCAGTGATCTTTGCCTTTGTAGGTAATGCGATTTTTTGCGGAGTTTATTATTCACTTCAACGCCTGTTGAAGGCGCGTATGTGGAGCGATAAGCTGAGCAATATTCATTTCTGGGGATGGCAATTGCTCATTCTTTTCGGTGCCCTTTCTTTATGGGGAGGTTTTACCCAGGGAAAAGAATATGCCGAACTTGAATGGCCGTTTGACATTGCACTTACTGTGCTTTGGGTAGTTTTTGGTGCCAATATGCTGGGCACGATTTTGAAAAGAAGAGTGTCGCATTTATATGTGGCTATCTGGTTCTACATCGGTACGTGGGTAGCAGTAGCCATGCTTCATATCGTAAATTCTTTTGCAATACCTGTTTCATTTTTGAAAAGTTATTCCTGGTATGCAGGTGTGCAGGATGCGCTTGTTCAATGGTGGTATGGGCACAATGCGGTGGCATTTTTTCTTACAACTCCTTTTTTGGGACTGATGTATTATTTTGTTCCCAAGGCCGCTAATCGTCCCATTTATTCTTACCGCTGGTCTATCATACACTTCTGGTCATTGATTTTTATTTATATATGGGCTGGTCCGCACCACTTGCTTTATACAGCTTTGCCCGAATGGGCACAAGGCCTCGGAACGGTGTTTTCGATCATGCTGATCGCTCCATCATGGGGCGGTATGCTCAACGGGTTACTTACATTACGCGGTGCCTGGGACCGTGTAAGAGAAGATGCAATTTTGAAATTCATGGTGGTGGCACTTACTGCCTATGGAATGGCCACATTTGAAGGGCCAATGCTTTCTCTGAAGAGTGTAAATGCGATCAGTCATTACACCGATTGGACCATCGCGCACGTGCATGTGGGTGCATTGGGGTGGAATGGATTCCTGGCGTTCGCTATGTTATATTGGTTGATGCCAAGAATTTTTAATACCAAATTGTATTCAAAAAAGTGGGCAAACACACATTTCTGGTTAGGGACTCTCGGTATTATTTTCTATGTGATTCCATTGTATTGGGCTGCCCTTACTCAAAGCCTCATGTGGAAAAAATTTACTCCGGAAGGGATTCTTCAATATCAGTTTATGGAAACTGTAACTACCATTCAGCCTATGTATGTGTTAAGAGCAGTTGGTGGATTGCTTTATATTTCGGGTCTTATCCTGATGATCGTAAATATGTATAAAACGGTCAGAAGTGGTAAACTTGTGGCCAATGAAGAATCGCAGGCATCTCCCTTACCAAAAAAATATGTGAAGCACGGAAAAGAGCACTGGCACCGGTGGATCGAACGCAGGCCGGTTCAGCTTACCGTATTGTCTTTGATCGCTGTAGGCATAGGTGGTATTGCAGAAATGATTCCAACATTCCTGGTTAAATCCAACATTCCTACGATCACTGCTGTTAAGCCTTACACAGCGCTCGAATTGCACGGCCGCAATATATATGTAAGAGAAGGATGTTATACATGTCACTCGCAAATGATCCGTCCTTTCAGAGATGAAGTGGCACGCTATGGCGATTATTCTAAAGCAGGTGAATTTGTATATGACCATCCGTTTCAATGGGGCTCCAAGCGCACAGGGCCTGATCTTGCGCGCATCGGCGGTAAGTATCCTGATAGCTGGCATTATAACCATATGCTTGATCCTACATCTATGACATCTGGCTCACTGATGCCCGCCTATCCATGGTTATTCAGAGATAAAATTGATAAGTCGAAGACATACAGCATGATCAAAGCCATGAAAAAGCTGGGTGTGCCTTATGCCGCCGGTTATGAAAATACAGCGAACAAAGACATAGATAAGCAAGCCGAAAAGATCAAAAAAAATCTGGAAAAGGAAAAGATCAAGGTAAGTAAGAATGATGAGATCGTAGCGCTTATCGCATACCTGCAAAGACTCGGAACAGATATCAAAAAAGAAAAGACTGCTGAGTCTGTTTCATTAACGAAATAAAACAATAGAAATGAAATTTATCAATTATCTGAAAGACATTGACAACGTTGCAATTTATCCGATCATCACACTCATTTTATTTGTAACAATATTTCTGCTGGCTACTTTCCTGGTCTTTTCCAAAAGCAAGAAAACGATCCTGGAAATTAAAAATCTTCCATTAGAAGACTAATCATCTGTTTGTATGAAAAATAAAAAAATCAATCTGCTTCTTTTAATGATGCTGCCCATGATGCCGGTAGTTGCACAGGCAAAACCAGTGCCGTCTGCATCTCATCCTGTGGCCATTGTAATGCTTTCTGTAATTGGATTATTGGCTTTTGTGATCTTGCTTTTAGGAAAGGTAATGCTTACAGCATATCCGATATATAAAAAGAAAAAGTCGGAAAAAGAAGGGGCAGCCGTGAAAGCGGGTGTTGTATTATTATTAATGTTGATTGGGAATTCTGCTTTTGCGCAGGATACAGAAGCTTTCAGCTCAGTAGGTACACCGTGGGTAAATGGGATCAGTAATACAACTATGATCTTTCTTTCGCTCATTATTGCGCTGGAGTTAATTATCATCTTTTATATGGTGAGTGTGTTTCGTACATTTTCTGCTCATCAACGCAGGGTAAAACCAAAAAAAGTAAAAGTTCATAAGAAGTCGTGGTGGGAGCGTTTCAATAATACAAAATCCATTGATGCCAGGTCAGAAGAAGAGCTCAATCTGGGGCATGATTATGACGGAATTGAAGAGCTCGATAATCCTACACCGCCATGGTGGCAATGGGGTTTTGTAATTTCAGCGGTATTCGCTGTCATTTACCTGTATGTTTATTTTGTAGCCTACTCAGCCCCCAACCAATTTCAGGAACTAGAGATCGCCAATGCAAAGGCAGAAGAACAGATAAAAAACTACATGGCCACGTCGGCTAATAATATTGATGAAAATACAGTTACGCTTCTTGAAAGTGAAACAGACATTGCCGAAGGGAAAAAAATATTCACCAGCGTTTGTGGTGCCTGCCATGGAAGCGATGGCGGCGGCATCGTAGGGCCTAATCTTACCGATAATTATTGGCTGCATGGAGGAACGGTAAACGATATTTTCAGGACCATTAAATATGGTGTACCTGAAAAAGGAATGAAGAGCTGGAAAGATGATTATACGCCAAAACAGATTGCACAATTAGCGAGTTTTATTATCTCTATCCATGGTACAAAACCTGCTAATCCGAAGGATCCGGAAGGCGAATTGTTATCAGGTGAATCAAGCACTGTAAATTCTGAAAGTGAACCTTAAAAATGAAAGTACAGGAAGACATAGATATCAGGTCACTGGTTCAGGAATCATTTCGTGATAACCTGAGTACCGTTACCAAAGACGGTAAACGAAAGTGGATCTATCCGGTTAAGCCGGGAGGAAAATGGTTTAACTACAGGGCCGCAGTGGCTGTGTTTTTTTATGCGCTGTTTTTTATTACACCGTTTATAAAAGTGCATGGGCGACCACTGCTTCTGTTTAATTTTCCGGAAGGAAAATTCGTGCTTTTCAGTTTTGCTTTCTGGCCACAGGATTTTTTCATTTTTGGATTGATGATGTTGGCAGGAATAGTATTTATCGCTCTTTTTACCAATGCCTTTGGAAGGATATTTTGCGGCTGGATTTGTCCGCAAACCATCTTCATGGAAATGCTTTTCAGAAGGGTAGATTATCTCGTATTGGGAAGTGCCAACCAGCAGCGGCTTATAGCTAAAGCGGAGTGGGATGGTAAAAAGATTCGTAAATATGCACTGCGCTATATTATTTATTTTATCCTGAGTTTCATAATCGCTAATGCTTTCCTCAGCTACATTATTGGAATTGATGAACTTAAAGAAATTGCCACGGAGCCTATTCACATGCACATTGGCGGATTTGCTGCGATCATGATTTTTACGTTCGTTTTCTTCAGCGTTTATGCATTTTTGCGTGAGCAGGTTTGTACCAATATATGTCCGTACGGAAGATTGCAAAGCGTACTGCTTGATAAAAACAGCGTAGTGGTGGCTTACGATTACAAGCGTGGCGAGCCGCGGACAAAATACCGCAAAGAACAAAAGGAAGAAGATGGCGATTGTATTGATTGTAATGCCTGCGTAAATGTTTGTCCTACCGGTATTGATATTCGTAATGGAACTCAATTGGAATGTGTAAACTGCACTGCGTGTATAGATGCATGTAATTTTATAATGGATAAAACAGGCCGCCCGCGCGGTCTTATCAGATATGATTCTGAAAGCAATATTGCCGAAGGAAAGAAATTCAGATTCACTGCTAAACTGAAAGGTTATTCCACGGTATTGCTTGTGCTTCTTGTTGCTATTGTTGCGTTGTTGATCACCAGGAAGGATGTAGGTGGCACATTGATGCGCACTTCCGGAATGCTTTACCAGGAACGGGGCCAGGACAGTGTTTCAAATTTGTACAACATCAAATTATTAAATAAAACCATGCACGATTATGAAATTGAAATACGCCCTGAAGGTTTTAATGGTAAAGTGGAAGTAGTGGGCGGACATAAGATCAGGCTTGGCCCTGAAGAGCAGGCAAATGCAACATTTTTCATTGTAAAACCTGCGAAAGATATTCACGACAGAAAAGAAAAAGTAAAGGTGGGAATTTATCACAATGGTGAAAAAATCAATACGATGTCATCTACTTTTATGGGACCGATTTACAGCACGGATGACGAAGAATAAAAAAAAACCATGAAAGCCAAACACAAAAAAAAATATGGATTCTGGAACTGGGGAACAGGTATCACCATTACTATAATTACAGGTGCAGTGTTAATGCTTTTCCTGGTTTACAAAACCACTACGGTAAAATTTGAAATGGCTGAAGAAGATTATTATGCCAAAGAGCTATTATATAATGATCAATTAGCCGCATCAAAAAACGCCGCCGCACTTTCTTCGCCCATAAAAATTTCGCAGACCTCTGATTTTGTAAAAATTACTGTACCCGAAGAATGCCTTAAAACCGAGGTTGCCGGCGATCTTGTTTTTTACAGGCCCTCTTCTCAGAAAAATGATTTGAATTTAAAATTTACACCAGATACTGATGGAAATATTTTCGTAGAAAAAAGCAAATTCATCGAAGGAGTTTACCGGCTGAAAGCAGATTGGACAATGAATGAAACTGATTATCATTATGAGCAAAGTGTATATATAGCAGTTAATCAAACCAAATGATTCTGACCTTTATTATAACAGCGATGGCCCTCGGTTTTCTGGGCAGTTTTCACTGTGTGGGTATGTGCGGGCCAATTGCTCTATCTATACCTGTGCAACATCTTCACGGCTTTCAAAAGTTTATTGGGATCATTATCTATAACGGAGGCCGTATTATGGTTTACGCAGTTGCAGGATCTCTTTTTGGTGTCATTGGTTTGAGTTTTCAATTTATGGGATGGCAAAAATGGTTGTCTGTTATTTTAGGAGTTGTGCTGCTGCTGTTATTTGTATTTGCGATCAGTAAAAAAAGATTTTCGCAAAACCGGTTCCTGAAGTCATTTAATGATAAGATTGTGCAATGGTTGTATCCGCTTCTACAAAGCAGAAAGCAAAGAAATCTTTTGTTGATAGGTATGTTGAATGGATTGCTTCCATGCGGACTTGTGTACCTGGCGCTTGCAGGCGCAATTGCTACTTCAAATATTATTTACAGCGCAATCTTTATGGCCGCTTTTGGCGCCGGCACTTTACCCGCTATGATACTGGCATCTTATGCAGGGCAACTCATCACATTAAATATGAGAAACAAGATCAAAAAAGTTTTGCCGTATATGCTTGCCATAATAGGCTTACTATTGATCCTTCGCGGCTTTAACCTGCATCTGCCGCTTTTTGATCACATGGGTCATCACGGAAATGCGGTATTGTGTAAGTAGATTAAAGTAGCAAGCAGAAAAACATGAATTAAAGATGTTCGCTCTTTGGTGGCCTGGATAGCATGGCTCCATATTTGAATGAATGGGACATATTTGAAATTTACGTTCAATATTTTTAAACCATTAAAATGGTTTTGTGAACCTTATTCGTTCGCATAGCCCACGGTTTAAACCGTAGGCTATGTTTGGTATCCGAAAATTTTGAAATGGAATTATCCATTTTTATAGTGTAGCCCAAATCCTCTTTACGACATCTCCGTACTAACCGGTTTACGGATGGCTCTGTTATTGTTTTTTGGTATCCGTGAGAATAGTTCGTTCAACATGCGGCTTCATTGTTGGTGCTGCGCACCCAACGAAGCCTTAGTTGTTAGCGGCAGTTAATCTTTTCACCAATTTTGTTCCCATTTGTTTAGTTTCTCATGTCTGTCTGCAAATAAGGTTTTTATAAAACTTACAAGTTCATTCCCACCAAATGTCAAAGTGTCTTCGTGGGAGCCATAAATAACCCAACTAATTGACTTGTCAGTTACTATTGTTTCATACAAGTTTAAGTTAAAACTGTCAACTTCAATTTCATAATCAATTCTATCTTCCGTTATTTCAAAAAGTCTTTTGTTTGAATTTGCAATTATAAATTCCCCAATTTTTATAGAGTCATCATCAGTTAAATTGTCTTTCATTAAAAAGACTGTCTCTTTGGAACATTTGTCACAAGTGGATTCCAATAATCACCATCGTAATTCCAAATTTCTGCAAGTTGTTCTCTAACTAAAACCATTTCTTTGTCTGGCAACCTGTGTATGTAGGGCATTGGTTCAACTTGTGTAATATTCTCAGTCGTCCTCGAATTAATGAACTCAACAAATTTTGCTCGCTCTTCTGTCATTGCTTTCTTAGCAATAGGATTTTGTCTGCCACTAGTCGATTTATATTTTCCACTTTCTCCTAGTAAATGTATTTCTACATTATCATCAATTGTAAATATAGAATGGCTTCTCAGACCTATGTCTGTTAATTGCTGTTTGCAGTTTTCAAATGATTGAAATTCTTGTCCAACGAGTGTCTCAACTCCTTGTTGAATGGCTGTCAAAACATTAAATCTTAGAAAGATATTATAGTCATTGTCGGTATAAGGTTTGTTGTTGCAGCTACTTTCTTTTTGGTATTTGTTAGCCCAAAACACAAAATTATCTTTACAATAATGTCTGGCAGAAGTTATCAATTTTTCTATGCATGTTGATGGCGGCAGTGGCTTACAACCTGAAAAAACTCCTGAAATGGCAAGGTAAAAAAGCAAATACCATGGTTAATTCAATAGAAAAATCATTAAAAAAGACTTTTTTATTGCTCTTTCATATTCTGGCAATTCCTGAAAGCTATCAACTTCAATTTTAAAATCTGCAAACATTGATTGATTGAAAAAAGATTTCATCAAATGGCAATTTACGGCACGCCGTAGGAATGGTAAAAGGTAGTTGTGCATCAGGCACCCTTGTTAGGTGTATACCCTTATGTTTCAGGTTATAAATTGTCTGCTACAAATTGTCTGCAATACTCCTTGATTAACTGTCTGACTTTTCTAAATTCTGTAATAATTTCTTCGTCTGTTCCTGTCGCCTTTGCCGGGTCGGGGAAATTGTGATGAAACTTTTTTGCTTTGGTCGGGAAGAAGGGACAACGCTCTTTTGCATTGTCACAAACTGTAATTACAAAATCAAAATCAATATTTCGGTATTCGTCAATATTGTTTGAAGTGTGATTTGAAATGTCAATGCCCTCTTCTTGCATTGTTGCAATCGCTTTTGGGTTTATTCCGTGCGTTTCAACGCCTGCACTATAAATTTCTGCTTTGTTGTTTGCAAAGTATCGTAAGTAACCTTCAGCTATTTGACTTCTGCAACTGTTTCCTGTGCAAAGGATTAAAATTTTCATTGTAATAGATTAACAACAACCCGAACTTGGTGAGCAACAACGAGCAGGTTTTTCTGCATAAACCGTTATACTTCTAATAACCGTTTCATTCAATTTGTATTGAGCAATTTCTTCATCATTTAGATAGTTTTTCAGAATATCGTCAGGAACAATAATGGCTTTTTCTTTTTGAATTTGCATATTTGCAAAACCCACTTTGCTTACATAATTCAAATATTCGTCTTTGTCGATGGCACTTGCTACGCAACCTGCATACATTTCAGCGGCAGATTTTATTTTTTCAGGCAGCTCCCCCGTTAAAACAATGTCAGAAATACTGAAATGTCCACCTGGTTTTAACACTCTATACATTTCTGCAAAAACAGCTTGTTTATTCGGTACAAGATTTAAAACACAATTACTAACAATCACATCGGCTACATTTGCAGTTACAGGCATTTTTTCAATATCGCCTTGTCTAAACTCCACATTATTGAAACCCAATTTTTCAGCATTGCTTCGGGCTTTGTCTATCATTGCTTCTGTAAAATCAATGCCAATTACTTTTCCTGTTTCGCCTGTTTCTGCTCTTGCAACAAAGCAATCATTACCAGCTCCACTACCCAAATCAATTACGGTATCACCTTTTTTGATTTTGGCAAATTGAGTGGGCAAACCGCAACCCAACCCCAAATCAGCATCTGGATTGTAGCCTTCAAGGTTGTTGTATTCTTCGCTCATTATGTTATACACTTCGGTACTACAACCACCGGCACCACAACAAGATGAGGCGTTGGTTTCTTTATCTTGCAAGGCTATTTCACTGTATTTCTGCCTTACCATTTCTTTGATTTCTTGTTCTGTGTTCATTGTATTTATTTTATTAATTAGTGATTGATTAACAGCAGTTTTGCTTGGTAACTGTTGTAATTATTTTTGAAAAATAATTTTTAAGGACTTCAAAAGTTTTTTCATCAATACAATAGCAAATCGCATTGCCTTCGATGTTTCCTTTTATTAGTCCTGCGTTTTTAAGTTCTTTCAGATGTTGCGAAACGGTTGGTTGAGCAAGCGGCAATTCGTTTACGATGTCTCCGCAAATACAAGCGTTTACTTTCAATAAATGTTCTATGATTGCCACTCTTGCAGGATGTCCCAATGCTTTTGCAATCGTTGAAATTTGATTTTGTTGGTCTGTAAAGTGGTCTGTTTTTGTTGCACCCATTTTTATAATTATTTAATATTGCAATATTACGATAAAGATTTTAATTGTAAAATAATTTTCGTGGTTTTTTTAAAAATGTATTGATTGATTAAAGTTTGTTCAGACTGTTTTATGTCCGTCTGTTGATGTTAGCACGGTCGTTTGTAGGGTTGCACCTAACGGCAGTCCGTCTAAAAATCTCCGTTGTTTCCCAAAAATAGCCTAAAAACTATTGATTTAAAAGCCTTTTAGGCTCCAATTAAAAACAGATTTGGTTCTGATTGCAAAAAAATAAGATGCCCGTAAAAAGGCTTGTTTTGCC